>ERZ1740060.521-NODE-521-length-19933-cov-8.046534_pt1 | contig 19933 bp, 17 predicted proteins | sample MGYA00581743_ERZ1740060 | MGnify/ENA primary metagenome ERZ1740060 (study PRJEB43018, sample SAMN04849235) | marine metagenome | isolation source: floating plastic debris | place: Pacific Ocean | collected 2008-08-27 | study: EMG produced TPA metagenomics assembly...
CCCCCCCTCTTTTTTCGCTGCTCCCGGGGCGCGGGTTCCTTCCGGCCTCGTCTGCCTTGTCTTGGGGGGGGGGCCCTCCCTGGCGGGGGAACCAAGGTCTGGTCTGGTACAGGGTTGCTTGTAATCGGAGCAGGTGGTGGGTTTGGCGTAGCACAGGCGATCGCCCCGCCCCATAGGCCCAGAGCGAGAAGACGCAGGCCAGTTACCGTCAGCGTGTTGATCACCATGGATTGATTCCGTTTAAGGCTCAGATCTTAGTGGCCGCTATTGTATCGGACCAGCATAAATGCTTACTGTGAGGAAGGGGGTTTCATAGAATGCGACAGAGCCGCTTAAGGGCAACTGGCATCTACTGGTTTTCGGAGGTCGATCTTGCTGTTTAAGGGCGTGGTGCTGTTCATCTCTTTTTGAAACGCTGGCTTGGGCTGAGAAGCGAGTCGCCTGCAAACTTGAATGGGCAATGTGAGGCTGCTAGCAGTTTGTGGGCTAATTAAAGTATATATGGATACTTTTTTCCTAGCCCTGAGATGCATTGCTGCTAGTCTCACTGCCCCCTTGAGGCTTGTATCGCATGAATTCTGTCGATAACAAACCATCTACCCTGGCAAGCTTGTTTTGATGTCTCGCTTTTTCGTTTTCCAACGTTGCAGGTTCGGTTTTGTGATCGCCCTCGCGATCACATTGGTCATCACCCTATGGGTGTCTTCGGTCCCTGCTCAGCGCTCCATTTCAGTGCAGGTTAACCGTTGGCTCTCGGTTCAGTCTTTGGGTGGAGAGGTTTGGTACCTGAATCGACAAGGAACGCGACGGGCGCAAACGGGCGATCTCCTCACGGTTGTCAATGACGGCTTACGTACGGGTAGTGGCTCTACCGGTACCCTGCTGGTTGATACCGGCATTGGTACCATTCAACTGCTTCAAGATACTGAGATCAGGGTGCAACGCTTAGATTATGCCAGTGACAATGGACACATTACCCACCTCTACGTACCTCGGGGGCAAGTCCATGTAAATTTACGCCGGTTTACTCACCGTGGATCTGAACTAGAAATTGAAACCCCGGCTGGGGTGAGTGGGGTGCGTGGCACCGAATTTGGGGTCACCGTTCAATCTGATGGATTCACTGGCATTGTCACCCGCGAGGGGGCAGTGGCAGTGGAGGCCCAAAGCCGTCAGGTCCTTGTGCCTGCTGGATATCAAACCACAATTCGCCCCGGAGAACCGCCCTTAGAACCGCTTGTGCAGTCCCCTCCCACAATCGATTACCGCATTGACTATCGCACCAATGGTTCCCGTCGCTGGGCATTGTTGATTGGCCAAGTGGATTTAGTCAATCGCGTTTATGTGAATGGTGAGCAGCAGCAGTTGAACTATTGGAGGGAGTTTGTATATGAGGTCTCTGCAGTTCGCGGTACCCGCGTGGAGGTGACTGTTCTTTCTCCCCTCAACGAACGAGCGGACTATGATATTGCGCTTTTCTAAGGGAGGCTTATGGCGCTTGTTGCCAGGGATAGTTGCGGCGATCGCCACGTTGGGATTAACCGCTTGGGGCAAACTTGAAGGCTTAGATCAAGCTCTTTATCGGTCGCTATTTCAGGGGCGAGGGACCCTTGATTGGCACAGTGACATCGTGCTGATCACCATTGATGATGCCAGTCTGGCTCAATTGGGGCGTTTCCCTTGGCCACGCCGTCTTTACAGTGAGTTACTCGATCGTCTTTCTGAGGCTCCTCCTCAGGTGATTGTGTTCAATATTTTATTCACCGAATCCTCTGCCGACGATGAAATTTTTGCCCAGGAGATCGCGACCCAAGGCAATGTGATTCTGGCAGAATCCTACGGTCAAGAAGGGCAGATCCTCACGGTGGTGCCTCCTTTAGATGGCGCTGTAGCTGCGACGGGACACATTAATCAAGCCGTTGATGACGATGGTTTAGTCCGGACTGTCAGATCGGCCAGTGCAGGGCAACTGGCCCTCGGGCTGTCTGCGGTGGCACGGCTTGCTCAGATGGATCCATCTGAGCAAGCGCAAGACTATGGCACTGAACTTTGGGTGAATTGGCCAGGGCCGATTCAAGGTCTGCCCCAGTATGCTTTTGCGGATGTGGTGGCAGGCGACATTTCTCCATCCCAGTTTGAGGACAAGATTGTTCTGATTGGAGCGACTGCTTCAGGTTTGGATGATTTGTTGACCCCGTTCAATCAAAATCCGCCTGCTAGCGGCCTCCACCTCCATGCGGCGGTGATCGATAACCAACTGCACGATCGCTCTCTTTACCCTGTGCATGTGCCGGGGGGGTGGCTGTTGATTATGCTGGCAGGTCCCGGTCTGAGTTTTGTCTTGATGGGTCGCTCCAACTATGAGCAGATGTTGGTTTTTGGGGGTGGATTAGCGGCCCTATGGACCGTCGGGCTGCTGGTTTTTTCCCAGCATTATCTATTGCCCTTAGCTCCCGTGATGGTGGTTTTTGGCTTGACCGGGTTGACCACGATCACGGGGCAGCGCCTCCAGGAAGACTGGATGTTGCGGCGATTGTTGCAGGCCCTCTGGCAAGATTATCGCCGCGATCGCAACATGTATGACCAGGACAACGCCTTTGCCAGCGGCTCCTTAGAGGTTATATCGACTCCAGGGACTGGGAAAGCAGTCTCTCAACTGATTGCTCTATCTGAGCACTTGGGTCACGGCCAGTCTATCCAAAATACGATTGCCCGCAATGTCTCGGTCGGTCTTTTATCGACAGATACCCAGGGCAATATTAATTTCTGTAACCCGCTGATCACCGCAGCGCTACAGGTTCAGCCAGGGGATCAATTGCAAGCGATCCTCGTGCCAGACTGGCTCGATCTGGCCACTTGGCACACGACCTGGGCCAAGCTCCTGAAGGGAGAACTGCTAGAGCCCATTGAGATCCAACGTGGTGAACGATGGTTTAAGCTCCAGCTTGAACCAGCCCTGACGCAAACCCCATCGGTGAGAAAGTTGATGGCCACCCAACCCGCTCAGGGGGGTGTCTTGCTCTTAGAAGATATTTCGCGCCAAAAAGCGATCGATATTCAGCTCCAACGTATGAATCAAACCCTGGCGCGAGAGGTGCAACAACGCACGCTCGAACTAGAGCAATTGAATGCCAACCTCAAGCAAGAAATTCTTCAGCATCAACAAACCCAAGGGGAACTGGTTCACCGTGCCCGCCACGATGTGTTGACCGGTCTGCCTAATCGCTACGGATTTTCGGAACGCTTAGCCCAGGCGATACAACAGATTCACCAGGGATCACGCACGCTGTTTGCAGTCTTGTTTTTAGATTGCGATCGCTTTAAACAGGTAAATGATTCCTTTGGCCATCTGGTGGGCGATCAGCTCCTGCGGGCGATTGCTGAACGGCTCAAAAGCTCGGTCAAAAAGGCGGACCTGATTTCCCGCTTCGGGGGGGATGAATTTACGATTTTGCTGACAGACATTCATCGCTTGGACGATGCCACCCAAGTCGCTCAACGTATCCATCATCAACTTGAAGCCCCTTTTGATATCGGCGGCACGCAACTCTTTAGCGGTGCCAGCATTGGCATCGTCGTTAGCAGCGCCAAGTATCGACAGCCCGATGAAATGCTGCGGGATGCCGATATTGCCATGTATCGCGCTAAGCAGGGGCAATTGGGTTATACGGTCTTTGACCCAGCCATGCATTTAGAAGAGCAATATGCCCTCAGCCTAGAAATCGATCTGCGTCAGGCTTTAGCGCGTCAAGAGCTGCAGGTCAATTACCAACCGATTTTTGCCCTAGATACCCAAGCCATTCTTGGCTTCGAAGCCCTACTGCGCTGGCATCACCCCCAAAAGGGCCTGATTTCTCCCGAAGTGTTTATCCCCATCGCTGAGGCGACGGGCCTGATCATCCCCATCGGCCAGTGGGTGCTGCAGCAGGCTTGCCAACAGCTTCGCTACTGGCAAGTGGAAGGGTTTTTAAATGCAAACTGCTTCATGAGCGTCAATTTATCAGTTCAGCAATTTAGTGAATTTGAGCTGGTGGAAAGCGTCGATGCCATCCTGGCAGAAAGTGGCCTCAGCAGTCATTGTCTCAAACTCGAAATTACCGAGACTGCGATTATTTCTAACTTTGAGCAGGCGCGCAATCTTTTTTGTCAGCTTCAGGCCCGAGGGATTCGCCTGGGGATTGATGATTTTGGCACTGGCTATTCATCCCTCAGCTATTTACATCGATTCCCCATTGATACGCTGAAAATTGATCGCTCGTTTGTGAGCCTAATTTCTGAAGATCGGCGTCACTTTGGGATTGTGCGCACTATTAATGATTTGGCCCATCATTTGAATATGACGGTGATTGCTGAAGGCATTGAGCATCAAGATCAACTGGACCGGCTCAGGCAGATGGGATGCACCCTGGGGCAGGGCTACTATTTTTGCTCACCTGCCGATCCTCGAACGCTGGAGTCCATCCACCTGCAGGGCTAAACTGTCGAAGCCAAACCCATAAACCCATATCGCTTGCCCCGTTTAAAAGAGTCGTCATAGAGCGAGAAAAAGCGCTGTAGAGTGGGGGATGATCGGGGTAAGAACGATAGCGAAACGGTGAATCTATGCTGGCCTACTTATTGGCCCTAGTCGTTGCTGCGGGGAGCTTGGTGTTTTATCTGGCTGCGTTTTTTCTGCCAGAAATCCATCGGCGACAAGACTTTATCTGGAGCGGCGTGGGGTTGTTTTACGCCCTCGTGCTTTGGTCCTGTGCGGGGCGCCTTACCGGTGCTGTTTTGCTTGGGCAAATGGCCAGCGTGGCCCTGTTAGGGGGCCTGGCTTGGCAAACCTTAGCGCTACGACGCGAGATGACGCCTGTGGCCGTGCGGACTGTGGCGACCTGGCAAGACGCTGAGCAATGGCTTGAAGCAAGCTGGGCTAAACTCCAGAGCTATTTTCAAGGCCAGTCTCTGACAGCAGCCTTGGGGACACTCATCCAGGATTTACTGCGGGCCAGCGACGTTCTACGTCAACGGATTGCCGGTCCCAGGGGACAATCCATGCAAGTTAAAAAAACTAGCGCGGCTGCAATGCCGTCCACTCAGCCTTTGCAAGGACTGCTGATGCAGATCGCCACCCTTACGGGTTGGGTGGGTAAGCCATTGCAGAATTTCCGTAAGCCTAAACCGAAGCGAGCCGTAATCGACATTCCCCCTAGAGAACCGTCTATCCCTCGTTCCCCTGGGGCTGAGACCGTTGCGTCTGAATCTGCCGCCTCGGTTGATCGCTCCCAATCTGCAGTTGCAGAGCAAGGATTGGATCAGGAAGGAGCGATCAACTCAGACAATACGGAAGCCACTGGAACCCCTGAGATAGAGATGTTCTTCGTCGAAGGTGCAGCAGAAGTCCCTAACAGCCCTGATGCCGCTGCTGAACTAGGGGAGCCACCCCTGGATGAAGTTACCAATTGGGATGACGAATAGTGGGTCCAGGGCAAGGGCTGGCAAAGCTATGGCCTAGTTTTTGTCGTGAATGATTAACGTGCCCTAACAATTTTGAGCGGGTGCCACCCGGATTGCTTCCGATCGCGGACATGGCTGGTTACACTGATGGCTATAAAGTCTACTGCTACAAACCGTAAGCCCTAGCCCAAGGGGTGGCTTAAAAGATGCCTCACCAGAACTGCTAGAGGGATATCGATGAGCGACCAAACTTCTTCTTACAAAACCCTCGGACTAACTGAAGCCTCGACCTTTGATGAAATCCAGGCGGCACGCACTCGCCTAGTGGAGGCCTGTGATGGCGATCGCAAGCAGATTGAAACCATTGAGGCAGCTTACGACGCCATCTTGATGGATCGCTTGCGTCTGCGCCAGGAAGGCAAGATTGAAGTGCCGGATCGGATTCGGTTTGCTGAAGAAAAGCCGGAAAAACCCGCTCCATCGCCTGTGCAAGAAACCCTGCAGGCTCAAGCTGCTAGGTTTAGTGACTTTCTAGATAGCCCTTCGCGGGAGGAGTTAACGCTGCCCTCCACGCTGTTTGCGGTTTTGGTGCTCGCCAGCCTCTTTTTAGCCCCGTCTTTGGGCTTAGCGGTGGGGGTTGCCGCTACCCTCTATTTCCTGAATCGTAAAACCAACCGCTTTTGGCGGTCCCTGCTGTTGACCATTGCCGGTCTCACGGTGGGCTTATTGCTGGGGGTCGGGCTAGGACAATTGTTTGTCGGCCAAGGGGCGCAGCTACCCTGGGGTAGTCCAGAAGCAACGATACAGATGATTGGGGCAACCGTCACCCTGATCGGGCTGTGGGCCATGAGTAGCTTTTTGCGCTGATTTTGCCCATAGAGCAGTTTGATTAGGCCACCACTCCTGGGGGGGTGCGGCCGTATTCAATGCTTAGGAGATTTCCGAAGAATAACTTACCCTGATGCGTAGGATGGGCAACAGGTCTAGATTGCTGGCATTTTATCGAGAATCACCTTGACGGCTTCGAAGAGATCGTTGGCGACCCAGGTGGGGTTACAAGCCGTGAGGCGATCGCGATCTCGAATGCCGCTCAGAACGGCAACGATGGGAATATCGTGGGCATGGGCAGCGGCCATATCCGCTTCTGTATCCCCTACCATCCAGGTTGATTGAGTTGGGTGCAGGTCTGTCAGGGCCTGACCCATCAGGCGTGGCTTTTCGACCATGTCAGACTCCTTCAGATAGTCATCAGGAATGCTGTAGCGATGGTCTGGGGCAAAGAAGCGCTCAAGGTTGTGCTCGGTCAGGGCTTGGTTGAGGGTGGCGGTGCGGCGCATGGTGATTACTACCAGTTCATACCCTAAGGCTTGTAGATGCTCTAGGGCCGCGATCGCCCCTGGTAAAACTTGGTCATAAACCAAGTACTGGGCATTGTGAACGGTATCCCGCCGCAGCCGAGCAAAATATCGGGCTTGGTCATCATAGAGTCCTGAGAATTGACCAATTTGCCGCTCTGGAATCTGGGCTCGCTTTAAGCGCCAAAAATCTGCCTTAGGGAGTACGGTCAGCGGCTGCCCTACATCCTGAACCTGACTCAGACAATCCTGGTACACCTGATAGTATCGTTCCGACACATCCATAATCGGACCATCGAAGTCGGTAAAGATACGTTGCATCGCAATGGCGCTCCCCAGGCTACGGCGTGATTCGAGACAGCGGCATCTATGAATGGAAATAAGCCATTAGGACTACTATGCCATTTCCTGATCGGCTCATAGATTGCCCCGCTCTCGCTGCTGCCGCTCAATTGCTTCAAACAAGGCTTGAAAGTTGCCGGCACCAAATCCTTCCGCCCGCTGCGGAGAGTCTGGTCCCTGAGTTTGACGCTCAATCAGCTCTAAGAAGAAAGTGGGTTGAGCAAATAACGGCTCAGTAAAAGTTTGGAGTAACCGAGCTTGGGGGGTTTCTGGTGCCCAATCCACCAAAATTTGCTGCTGGGCGATCTCCGCCCAATCCGAAGCCGCCGCCCAAAATCCAGGCCGTTGAGAGAGCTGCTCATAGTAGGAACGCGGCACCGACAAAAATCGAATCCCCCGCTGCCGTAGATTTGCCACGGTTTCAATCAAATTTTGCGTCTCCCAGGCCACATGCTGAATGCCAGTGCCACGATGGTGATCCAGAAATTCCTGAATTTGAGAGGTGCTAGAGGTGGGTTCGTTAATGGGCAACGTGGCCCCGCCTTCTGGATGTTGAAGGACTAAGCTGCGGAGTCCAGAATGGGGCGTCGAGATTGCAAAATGCTGCTTTCTCCGGAACCCTAGCGCCGTCTCATACCAAGCGATTGCGGTTTCTAGTTTGCCTTGAGGTACGTTCAAGACAGCATGGTCAATGGTCTGCCAAGGGAGGTCGTTAGTTGATTGGGCAACTCCGGTTACGGATGCAGCGGTTTCAACCAGCGTATGGCGCACCCCCCAACCCTGAATCTGACCCCAACGCCCCCAGTCTGGGTTTACTTGAATGGTTTCGAGAATTGCACCATTTGCCTTTTTCACCCGGTCCATCCAACAATCTAAATCTTTCACCCTGAACGCTAAATCCCCAACTCCAGGGGCGCGGGTGTGCAAAAACTGATTCGCAGCCTCAGAGTGAGAACCATCAGAAATCACAACCTGGATTGTGGCTGCTTGGAGCACCTGTGCTCCTGGCAGATGCCAAGGCTTGGGGGCAACACGGTCAAAATCAAAATGCTGAATCAACCAATCACGCCAAACGATGGCGTCATCCACATAGAAGTGCAGATGATCAATCTCCATATTGGGGGAAACCATGCACTACAGAAGCCACTGTAAGCAGTTGTGCCTGCCTTTGCATTACAGCGCGATAAGTTTTGCCTCTCAAACTTGGCAGCTGAGCCTGTTTTGGCGATCGCCTAGCCGTTTACGGTGAATCTTGCCTGAGTTAGCCTTTCGGTTGAGCTTGCAGCAGAGCAATGACTTGGTCATTGGATTTGGCCCGATAGGCACTTCCATATTGATCAAGATGACGAAAGAGCGCTACGGGGGGTACGACCCGGCAGCTAAAAAATTCCACCATGACTGATTTTTCATCAAGGTATTTGAACTTAGGGGACAGATCTTTTGGGGCATTTCCTTTCCACTGCCAACTGTACTGGGTGGGTACAGCCGGAATCAGACGGTGATGGCTCCAACGGCGTAGTTTGCCGGTGCGGCCCAATTCCTTGAGGTGACGCAACAACAACGAAGCCGATACGTAGGATGCCGGACGTTGATCCCCTGTGAAGCCATCCATAATGTGGCCTAGGGCACCTCTGGGGCGAGGGGGGGTCGGTTGATCGCCAGCCGCTTCTAAGGCTTCCTCTAAGTGGGTGGTGGTGCTCATTAATTCAGGCAAGGCCCAGGTCACTCCCAAACCGCCATCGGGGCGTCGCTGCAGATAAGTCACGAGTCGAACCCCTGGCTTTAAGCTCAGCCCTGGCAGCTTGTATAGGGCTGCACCTGGATCGATCGTACTGATAAACCAGCGTCCTTTGGTGTTGGGCGCAGGGCTATCTTCTTCTTCAAATCCACCGGCTCGAAACATATCCCCCAGCATGTCCAGAGAGCTAGGCTCTGGGGGCTCTTCGGCGGCCATGGCTGCTCGGGTCTCTAAGGCGGGTTGCTGCTCAGAAGCAGGCAGTACGAGTTGAGTTTGAACGTACTGATTCAGCTTCTGGACCGCATCAAGTGAGAACGTTTGCAGGGACATAAAAGAGGGGCGCAAGAATCACGGTCCAGTCTAGCCCTTAGTAATCCCGCCCGACGGAGAAGAGTTGCGTTTTGTTGAACTCTGATGCCAGCACCACTACCGCAATAATTTTCGCTATGGCACGGTGACCCAGCGCCCTTGTTGGTGGGATTGATGGGCTAGGTCCATGAGTAGTTGAGAATAAATGCCTGCTTGCATGGCTGGGGCGGTGGCGATGCCCTGATCGATGCAGTTGACCCAATGATCAACCACGCGCACAAAGGGGGCGAGGCGACCATCGTCATAAACCTTTGGAAAGGCCAGCCGCTCAGGAATCGGAATCTCTGCTAAGTCTTCGCTAGCAATCGCACCCGAGAGCTGAAAGCCGTGCACATAGTCTTTAAGATTGCTGCTGCCGAGGATGAGGGTGCCGCGATCGCCATACACCTCAACCCAATGTCCGCGCCCGCCATAGGTGACGGAGCTAATGGTGATTTGGCAGGGGGTACCGTCAGCCAGGGTGAGCATCAGGGTGCAAGTATCGTCGGCGTCTACAGGCTTTAACGCGCCGCTGGCAGGATCAGGGCGCTGGGGAATGGCGGTGGAGAGTTGAGCACAGATCCGCTGAACGGGGCCAAACAGCCAAGCGATGTAGTCGAAGGTATGGGAGGCAAAGGCCCCGAGGGTGCCGCCCCCTTGCTCTTGAACGGCATACCAACTCCAGGGCCGCTCGGGGTTGGCTCGCCCAGGCACCATCCAATCAATTTTGATCAGGCGCTTGTTGCCCACATAGCCTTCCTGCAGCAGTTCTGAGAGCCGCTGCCAGGCAGGTACAAATCGAAATTCAAAATCCATCACGGCGATCGCCCGATTTTGCTGGGCCAGATCGGCAATAGCCTGGGCTTCTGCCACGGAGAGAGCAGTGGGTTTTTCCATCAGCAGATGCTTGCCCGCCTTGAGAATATCTGTGGCCATCTCCCGATGCAGAAAGGGTGGGGTGGATAAGCTGACTGCGTCTACCTCTGGGAGGGCCAAAATATCCGCTAACGTGCTGCTACTTTTGGGGATATTGTGGGTGGCCGCGATCGCCTGCGCCTTTTGAGGATCACGATGATAGACCGCCACCACGTCGGTGCGGTGATGGGCTTGTAAGCCAGGGATATGAACTTTTTGCCCAAACCCTGTACCCACAACGGCAACGCCTAGTGATGTCGTGGCCATGGTTACGCCTCCCGCTTGCTCACTCCCCCAGAGTACTGGGTTCTGAGAGCGCTCTACAACGGACCGGGGCTCACTGCCTTTAGGAGTCGGCCCAGCCGCGATGCCAGTCAGCCGATGGAAAAAGCTTCTGAATTTTGAAGCGGACCGAAGGCTAGCTGATCCCAGCCATAGAATGTAGGTATGAGCTATCGTTCAACAGCTTCAACTGCTGCAGCGTCTTTCTGTTCATGGCAAAGCATCGTCATTAGACAACGATATCTTGCACTATCAACGCATCAGGATGGCGCTAAAAGCAACGATTACCCTGAGGCAAAACAACGACGCGGCCATTTTCTCTTGGCCTACTGTTTCTTAGCCTACTGAGTGAGGTTGGCACCATGATCCAGCCCAACAAGATTTACCTTGATGTTTGTTGCCTCAACCGCCCCTTTGATGATTGGATACAGCCGCGCATTCGTTTGGAAGCCGAAGCCATTGTTGCCATACTTGACCGAGTTCAAGCTGGTGATTGGCTGCTAATCTCCAGTACAGCTCTAGTCGTAGAAATTGCCCGAGCTCCTGACGTTAGCAGAAGAGCGCAGGTCATGGACTTATTGGCTGTCGCTAAGATCAAGCTACCCATGACCACAGAGCATATTCAACGGGCAGCACATTTGCAAAGCTTAGGGTTTAAGCCCTTTGATGCCTTGCACATCGCTTGTGCGGAGGTAGCCAACGCAGATGTCTTCATGACCACCGATGACCGCTTACGTCGCAGGGCGAAAACTTACGCTAATCAACTCAACACACAGGTACAAAATCCACTCACTTGGATGATAGAAGCCGGTACTAATTTGGAGGATGAAGACGATGATGACCCCAGTTGAGCTGAACCGCAAAGGCTTTCAAGCATTGGTTAGTGCTCTAGGGGTTGCCAATGCGATTCGGTTTATCCGCCAGTTTGATTATGGTAGTGGTGACTATTCCCAGGAACGTCATCAATGGCTTGATCAACTCACTTTGGAAGATATCTGGGCCGATATTCAACGACGGCAAAGTAAGGCCGGAAACCCTGCAAGCGCACTTCACGACACCGATTGAACCGTCTCCTCAACGTCACTCTTCCCATATTTACTTGAGATTCTGATGCCGTTTAGGCAACCCATCTGCGAGTCAACTTTGCCGCCATTTTTTATTGACTCAATCTAATATTGACTCGATCTACAGTTTTGATCCGCCATCGCTATAGTGGGTGGGGAGATCTCGTCACAGCAACCGAGTTAAAGCGAGATTGTGAGGTATGCAATTACCACTATTGGGTAAGGTGAACCGACCTTGGCCCTGGGTTTTGGCAGCAGTTTTAGCAGGATTCGTAGGGCTGGGGGCGATCGCTGTTACCCTCAGCCGCAGTCGGGGGCCTAGCTACGATAACGAAACCCTGACTGTACCTGTAGATCGCACCGCCCTGACCGTTCGCATTAGCGCCAGCGGCACCGTAGAGCCGGTCCAGACGGTAAATTTGAGCCCCAAAAATGCGGGCATTTTAGAAAGTCTCTTGGTTGAGCAGGGGGATAGCGTGGCCGCTGGGCAGTTGATTGCCCAAATGGAGAGCAACGACATTGCGGCGCAACTGCGCCAAAACCAAGGGGTTGTGGCCGAAGCCGAAGCCCGCCTAGCTGAGGTGAAGCGGGGCAATGTGCCCGCAGTGTTAGCTCAAGGGGATGCGGCGGTTGTTGCAGCCGATGCAGCGGTCCAGGATGCGCAAGTGCGTCTAGACCTGGCCCAAAGCCAGTTTGACCGTAACCAGCAGCTCCAGCGCCAGGGGGCCATTTCTGAGAACGAGCTAGACACCTTTCGTCAGCAGGTGCGTAGTGCCGAAGCCGCTCTCGATCAGGCCCAAGCCAGCGCTGAAGAAACCCGCCAGCGTTTAGTCGATCTCGCAAACACCCCCGAGCCCGAAGCAATCGCCCAAGCGGTTGCCCGCCTAGAACAGGCCCGAGGCCAGCTCCAAGCCACTCAAGTACGCCTCGAAGACACCCGCATTCGCGCTCCTTTTGCAGGGGTAATCACCCAGAAATTCGCTACGGAAGGCGCTTTTGTTACGCCCACCACCTCTGCTTCTGATGCTTCATCGGCGACCTCAACCGCGATCGTCGCCTTGGCCAGCGGTCTAGAGATTTTGGCCGAGGTACCTGAAGCCGACATTGAGCAAATTGCCGTAGGGCAGCAGGTTGAGATCGAGGCGGATGCTTTTCCCGGTCAGACTTTCGCAGGTCGGGTGCGGTTGATTGCCCCAGAAGCGATCGAGCGCCAAAACGTCACCCTGTTTCAGGTGCGGGTCGAGCTGGAGACCGGCAAAGATATTTTGCTCTCCAATATGAATGTGACGGTGGCCTTTATTGGGAAGCAGTTGAGCGACGCCCTGGTGGTGCCCACGGTGGCGGTGGTCACCCAAAACGGTGAAATCGGTGTGCTGGTGCCTGCAGAAGGCCGTGGCGATCGCATTCAGTTTCGACCGGTCACGTTGGGGTCCCAAGTGGGGGAGCAAATTCAGATTTTAGACGGGGTTGAGGCTGGGGAGCGGGTGTTTGTGGATCTGCCGCCCGGTCAAGAACTCGAAGATATTCAGTTTTAAGGACATGGGTGGTCGCTCTGCGGTTGGCCCACGCTGCAGACTCTGTCGTCTTGTTTGCATTCACGACCTAACCCGCATTCCTTACAAGGCATCAGGCGGCTGCCCCCGCCGCTGTTCTACTACTAAGGCCACCTTTCCATAGCGGGGATCAATCTCAACAGCCAAAATCAGGAGCTGCTGCTGGGGCTGGTCCCGGTGCTCTGACAGCGTAATTGTGGCAGGCTCCCCTGCCGGTAAAGCCAAGCATTGCTCAAATAGACGAGGCCGCGTCAATGGGGGCAAAAATTGCACATCCCCCAGATCTAAAGCCGGTTGATTGAGAAAAGAGAGCTGCCCCGTGCTGGTCAAAATGCCAGCGGGGGTGTCGTGCTGGTCGCACCAACGTACCGCCAGAAACCATTTAGCATCGGCAAAGCGACGAAAGACTTTATCAGGTTTGGGATGCTGTAAGGCGCGGTAGCCGCCCTCAACGGTGACGATGGTGCCGCCTAAAAAGCCCACCATCATGCCTATGGGGTCACTCATGGAATGGCCTCCTCAGGGATGACGGTCTCGATCTTAGCGCCAGATCCATTGCCCGAGCCGATGGCTCCAAGACAACCCTTGAGGTGAGACTCACGTCCATAGATTCATCAGAGAAAACTTGCTTATCACAAATAATTTCTATTAAACTCGGCTAACGCAGTTTATTAAATTCTCAAAAATCTTAATGAAGCTACGATTTTACGAGGGTATTGCCGCCTCATTCCTGTTGACCACGGTGATCGGCTGCGCCAGTCCGGCACCAGATGAAAACGCTACCGAATCGCAAGAAGAGGCTGCCCCGGCATCTCAGGAAGAGGCCGGTGTGGTCAATGTGTATTCTGCCCGGCACTACGATACGGATGAGGATCTCTACTCCCAATTTTTTGAGCAGACGGGGATTGAGGTCAATGTGCTTGAAGGGGAATCAGATGAACTCCTAGAGCGCATTCAGGCAGAAGGGGAAAACAGCGAAGCTGACATTTTTATTACCGTGGATGCTGGCAGGCTATGGCGCGCTGAGGAAGCAGGTATTTTGCAAGCGGTTGACTCAGCTGTGCTGGACGAAAGCATCCCAGAAAGCCTGCGTCACCCAGAAGGATTTTGGTTTGGCCTGACCAAGCGGGCTCGGGTGATCGTTTATAACGTCGATACGGTGGACCCGGCGGAGCTGTCCACTTACGAGGCACTGGCGGAGTCGGAATGGGAGGGGCGGGTTTGCATCCGCAGTTCTGGCAATATCTATAACCAGTCGCTCCTGGGTTCCATGGTGGAGACGATTGGGCCTGAAGCTACGGAAGCCTGGGTAGAGGGCTTGGTCGGCAACTTGGCCCGCGATCCAGAGGGGGGTGACACTGATCAAATTAAGGCGGTGGCAGCGGGGCAGTGTGATGTGGCGATCGCCAATCACTATTACTGGGCGCGCCTAGCCAAATCAGATGAGGCCGAGGATCAAGAGGTGGTGGCTCAGACGGCTATCTTTTTCCCCAATCAAGACGATCGCGGCACCCACGTGAATATCAGCGGGGCTGGGGTGGTCGCCAACGCGCCGAATCGCGACAATGCGATCTCCTTCCTAGAGTTTCTCGCTAGCCCTGAGGCTCAAGTGGTCTTCGCTGAAGGCAATAACGAATACCCAGCTGTTGAAGGGGTTGAGGTCGAGCCGATTGTGGCCGAACTGGGTGACTTCAAGGTGGATGAGGTGAATGTGAGTTCATACGGGGCCAATAACGCCGAAGTAGTGCAAATCGTTGATCGCTCTGGTTGGGAGTAAATGCCTGCGCAGGGCTGCAAATGCGTTTTGCGTTTCGGGTAGGAATGTATGTAGGGGTAGGTCTAGTGCCTACCCTCAGTGGATTGCTGAATAAATCGATTCCATTCATGTCACCCGGTTAGTTATCCAGGGCACCTACAAGAGGTGCCTTTACATCTGTGATGGCGGGGCATAACGCACCACAGCCAGGCATTTTCTTCTCAAGAAATCATGCCACTGGTAGTGCTAAGGCCACCTGGGGGCGTATCACAGGCTTCATGCCTAGTTTCATAGCCTTTCTGCTGTGCGGCATTGGTCGTGATACTCCGGTGACCCCCTGAAATTTCACAGAATTTCAGGGGGTTTTTAATGGCGTGGCATTGGCGCTCGCGGTCTAATCCAGGCATGAATGTTCAGGCTTGCAAAAAAGAACTAATCGCATATGTAAACTTATCAAAAGTCAAAATTATCTTTGTTTAATCAAGACTAAGTATCAATAAAACCCATGCCTGTGGATCATTTTTGCGACTGACACAACCTTTCTGGCGCTCGTGAGTTGTTGAACTTCGCCCTTCTCAACCCGCTTGAGGTCAGCATTAAACTTTGAATAATAATTAAATCAAGGCTTGTGTAAGCCTTGATAGAAGGTTCGTGAATTGACCTTGCCATTAAAACCAAGCTGTTTTAGCGGTAGATCAGGCATGCTCAGTAGATATCTTCGACATAAAAGTTAATTTGACTCTTATTGAAACCCACTCCGATTTGTGTTGAGATTGTCTTGTTGATTTTAGTTCTCAATAATTAATTTTGATTCGTCCTCTTTTTGAGAAGGAATAGTTCTCCATGCAGACTTACGGCAATACAAATGTTGCTTACGATTGGTGGGCTGGCAATGCCCGCTTTACGGATAAGTCAGGGCTCTTTATTGCGGCCCATGTCGGCCAGACGGCGCTGATTACCCTTTGGGCGGGTGCCTTTACGTTGTTTGAGTTGTCCTGGTTTGACCCTGCTATTTCCATGGGTGAGCAAGGGTTGATTTTGTTGCCCCATTTGGCCACGTTAGGTTTTGGTGTGGCTGACGGCGGGCAGGTGGTTGATACCTACCCCTACTTTGTAATTGGGGCGCTGCACCTGATTTCTTCGGCGGTTTTGGGGGCTGGGGCACTCTTCCACGCTTTTAAAGCGCCTGAAACCCTTGAAGAAGCTAAGGGGCAGGCCAAGAAGTTTCATTTTGAATGGGACGATCCGGCTCAGGTGGGCATGATTTTGGGTCACCATCTGTTGTTTTTAGGGGTCGGTGCGCTGTTGCTAGTGGCGAAGGCCACCACGTGGGGCGGGTTATATGACGCCACCACCCAGACGGTGCGCACTGTGCAGCCCACCCTCGATCCTGTGGTGATTTTTGGCTATCAGACCCACTTTGCGAGTGTAAGCAGCCTCGAAGATTTGGTGGGGGGTCACGTCTTTGTGGGTGCCCTCCTTATCCTTGGAGGCGTCTGGCACATTGCGGTGCCGCCGCTGAAGTGGGCTAAAAGGGTGCTGATCTTTTCGGGGGAGGCGATCTTGTCTTACTCCCTCGGTGGGATTGCTCTGGCTGGGTTTGTGGCTGCCTACTTCTGCGCGGTAAATACCCTGGCCTATCCGCCAGAGTTTTATGGACCTCCGCTGGCGATCAAATTAGGAATTGCCCCTTATTTTGCTGACACGATCGCCCTGCCCCTCAATGCCCATACTTCTCGCTGTTGGTTGGCGAATGCCCACTTCTTCCTGGCGTTCTTCTTCTTGCAAGGGCATCTGTGGCATGCGCTGCGGGCGCTCGGGTTTGACTTCCGCCGGGTGGAACAAGCCTTGTCTGTGACGGAGTAACCGTCATTTAATTCTCTCCTCTCAACTGTTAGGGGCCTAGACGTATTGGGGTTCTGGGCCTCTTTTCTTCACCCATACCCGTGGAGATTATCGATGCTTTTGCAAGCGTTTTCTCATCCTTTGGCGATCGTGATGCCCTTGGCAATTTGGGGGATTCTGGTCGCATTTATGTTGGCGGTTTCGCTGGCGCTGGAAGACGGTCTAAAGCGACTACGGCGCTTACACCAAATTCCTTGTCACCGCTGTCAGTACTACACCGGTAGTCCTTATCTGAAATGTCCGGTGCATCCCATTGAGGCCCTATCCGAAGCGGCAATTGATTGTAGGGACTATGCGCAAGTGATGCAGCCCCGTTGTCCTCGCCAGGCTAAACCTGGGCTCAAGGTCAACGTTCCGCTTCGACTCATTCCCGTTTTGAACTTTTTGATGCGCAAGCGTCCTGACCCTCGAAAAGGTCAGGCTATTTAGGTTATGCCTCTTGCTTAAGGGTTTGAACCGCTGCATCCCCTATCTAAAAATTTTTGTAGATGTATTTGCCGTTAAGGAGCTGAGTATGGCGAACGGAATTTTTTGGACACCGCTTTTGAGATCGCTAGGCTGGTCATTTTCCAGTAATGCACAAGAAGGTGCTCCTTTATTAGCAGGCAATATCCGCTTTCAGAATCTTTCTGGGCGCTTACTCGGTGCCCATGTTGCCCATGCGGGGCTCATCGTGCTCTGGGCTGGGGCCATGACGCTGTTTGAGCTGTCTCGGTTTGACCCGAGCTTGCCGATGGCCGGACAGAACCTAATTTTGCTGCCCCATTTGGCCGCCCTCGGAATTGGCGTTGGGGCCGGGGGTGAGATTGTTGATACCTATCCCTATTTCGCCATCGGCATGGTGCATTTGGTCAGTGCGGCGGTGTTGGGGGCGGGTGGCCTCTACCATGCGGTGTTGGGGCCAGAACGACTTGATTTAGAAGGGTTTGGCTATGACTGGCAAGACGGCAACAAGATGACCACCATCCTGGGGATTCATCTGGTGCTGTTGGGGGCCGGGGCGCTGTTGCTGGTGCTCAAGGCCACGCGCTTTGGCGGTCTCTACGACCCCCTGGTAGAGCAGGTGCGGCTGGTGCAGCCAAATCTCGACCCAGGCCGGATCTTTGGCTACTTGTTTGGCTTTGGTCCCCAGGGCTGGACGATTACTGGCATGGCCAGCGTTGACAACCTCGAAGACCTGGTGGGTGGCCATGTGTGGGTGGCGCTGCTCTGTATCGGCGGCGGCATTTTTCACATTTTTTCTAAACCGATGGCCTGGGCCAAACAGCGATTGGTGTGGTCGGGGGAGGCTTATCTCTCTTACAGCTTGGGGGCGCTGGCCATTGCAGGCTTCAGCGTGGCCGTGTTTGTGTCTGTGAATGAGGTGGCCTATCCCAGCGTGTTTTATGGTCCCGTGGGCGGCACCACCGAATCGGTGCGGGCCGCTCTGTCGAGTGTCCATGCCACCCTCGGTTTCTTAGCGCTGCTGGGTCATCTGTGGCATGCCTACCGGGCGATCAGTTCCTCGGTGAGCCCTAAGTACGGCACCTTCTTTGACTTTATGACGAAGACCCCATCAGCGATGGGTAGCTCAGCATCTTAGGGCTGAGTAGATGGCCCATGGCTGCAAGCAGCCATGGGCCGAGTTTTGATGCATTTTCTGGAGGAGAATTGCGATGGCGATCGCTGACAAGATCGATACTTCAATTCCGTGGCGGGCCGGTAATGCCCGACTCGTCGATTTATCAGGCAGGCTGCTGGGGGCTCATGTCGCCCATGCCGGGCTGATTGTGCTCTGGGCTGGAGCGATCACCCTATTCGAGGTGGCTCGATTTGATCCTGCCCTGCCGATGTATAACCAAGGCTTAATTGTGCTGCCGAATCTGGCTCGCCTGGGCTTGGGGGTTGGATCCGGCGGGGCGATTGTGGATACCTATCCCTACTTTGTAGTGGGGGTCATCCATTTGATCAGCTCAGCGTTTTTAGGGGCAGGGGGCCTGTTCCACGCGTTGAAAGGGCCATCTACCCTAGAGGGCGACTTCTTTGGCTACCGCTGGAACGATGCGGACAAAATGACCACCATCCTCGGCATTCATCTGGTGTTGCTGGGGGCGGGTGCCCTATTGCTGGTGGCCAAAGCCATGGCTTTGGGAGGGCTCGTTGACCACGTGATTCTAGAGGTGCGGCTGGTGTCTAGCCACACGCTGGATCCCCTGACGATATTTGGCTATCTGTTTGGCACTGAAGGACGGTTTTGGCTGGCCGGGGTAGATACCCTCGAAGATGTGGTCGGTGGCCACATTTGGGTCGGCTTGATGTGCATTGGTGGGGGCGTTTGGCATATCCGCTCAACCCCGACTGCCTGGGCCAAAAATCTATTTGTTTGGTCGGGCGAGGCTTATCTCTCTTACAGCATCGGTGCCGTCAGTTTAATGGCGTTTATCGCCACCCTGTTTGTGTCAGTGAATGGGTTAGTCTTTCCGGTCGAATTTTTTGGGCCGACCCTGGGGTTGTCCTTTGATCGCTTCCCGGTGTTTGTCAGTTCTGACGGGGCGCTCACGGCTCGCGTGTGGTTGGCCAACGCCCATTTCTGGTTAGGGTTCTTCTTCTTGCAGGGGCATTTATTCCATGCGCTACGGGCGGCGGGCTATAGCTTTACCGCGGGCAAGGTGGTGGCAGTGACACGGGGGCAAATGGGTTAGCCATGACGGTGACGCAATCGAATCCACTCAAAACTCTAGGGTTTGAAACAGATACCACGGAGCCGATCAGCTATGTGACCGATTCTTTGGATCCTTATTCTTGGTGGGCGGGTAATTTCCGCTTTGCCAATCTGTCGGGGAAGCTGCTCGGTGCCCATGTGGCCCATGCGGGGCTCATCGTGCTCTGGGCTGGGGCGATGACGCTGTTTGAGTTATCCCGCTTTAACCCCAATCTGCCCATGTACGACCAGGGGCTGATTTTGTTGCCCCATTTGGCCACCCTGGGCATTGGGGTCGGGGCCAACGGTCAGATTGTCGATACTTACCCCTACTTTGCGATTGGGGTGGTCCATCTGGTTAGCTCCGCCATTTTGGGTGCAGGTGGCATTTACCACGCTGCCTTAGGGCCAGATCGTCTCGACGAAAAAGGGTTTGGCTATCAGTGGTCTGACGGTAACAAAATGACCACGATCTTAGGCATCCATCTGGTGCTGCTGGGGATCGGGGCGCTGTTGTTGGTGGCAAAGGCGTTGGCTTTTGGGGTGCTTTATGATC
>ERZ1740060.522-NODE-522-length-19929-cov-5.105213_pt1 | contig 19929 bp, 20 predicted proteins | sample MGYA00581743_ERZ1740060 | MGnify/ENA primary metagenome ERZ1740060 (study PRJEB43018, sample SAMN04849235) | marine metagenome | isolation source: floating plastic debris | place: Pacific Ocean | collected 2008-08-27 | study: EMG produced TPA metagenomics assembly...
GCATGGAAGCCGCCGGGCCGCTGGCCAAGAACATCGGGCCGGAGCGGACAGAGGCGATACGCCAGCAACTGGGTCTGGGTGTTGGTGATGCCGCGTTCTTCCTCGGCGGCAAGCCGCAGGCGTTTGAACGGGTGGCGGCCAAGGCCCGGGTTGTGATCGGGGACGAGCTAGGGTTGACCGATCAGGACCGTTTCGCCTTTTGCTGGGTGGTCGACTTCCCGATGTATGAGGCCGATGAGGAAACGGGACGCGTCGATTTCTCCCATAACCCGTTTTCCATGCCGCAGGGTGGGGCGGAGGCCCTGGAGGGCGATCCGCTGAAGGTGCTGGGCTATCAATACGATCTGGCGTGCAACGGCTACGAGCTTGTCTCTGGCGCGATCCGGAACCACAGGCCGGAGATCATGTTCAAGGCTTTTGCGTTGGCAGGCTATGGCGAGGACGAGGTGCGCCGCCGCTTTGGTGGTATGGTCAGCGCGTTCCAATACGGCGCGCCGCCTCATGGGGGATGTGCGGCGGGCATTGACCGGATCGTGATGCTTCTGGCGGATACCGCCAACATTCGCGAGGTCATCATGTTCCCGATGAACCAGCGCGCGGAAGATCTGATGATGAACGCGCCCTCCGACCCGACCAGCGACCAACTCATGGAATTGGGGCTTCGTGTGATCCCGAAGGACTGATGCCCGTCCAGAAGACTTTTACCTGCAGTTGCCTGAAACGCTCTGAGCGCGCCGCTACTCAGATCGCGATTTTCTGATCCAGCCTTTCCTGAAGGAGAGCGGAAAGCCTGGGAATTGTGCCATGCGGCATATCCCCACGAGAGCGCGCACGCGCAAGTTGGTCGACCGCGCGCACGAGGTCGCCGTCTTTTGCGGATCGGGCCACACCGCCGAGGAATTGGGCGACGTAATCGAGCGTTGGTTCGTCTGGATTGTCGTCGAGAAGGTTGGCGATATGATTGATATCGTCACGATAGGCCAGCGGGTCTGGATGAATGACGTCATCCGTGATCGGGCGCGGGCCGGAAGGACGGCGATCTTCTGGCAAGGTATCGAGAATAACCTGTTGGAACGCCGCAAGCGAATCGAAGGGCTTGGAGATAAAGCCGTCCGCCCCGGCCGCCAAAGCGCGGTCTTCCGTGCCTGGATCGCCGCTCAATCCGATCACCGCGCCGATCCGCGGCATCGCCTGTGTCAATTCCTCAATCAGATCAACGCCGGAACCATCCGGCAGGCCCATATCGATAACCACCGCTGAGGGACGGTACACTTTTAGATGTCGACGCGCGGATTTCAGGCTGTCGGCGCGCCGGACCCGCGCGCCACTGCGCAGGCACATCAGACGAATGGTTTCACAGGCAAAGCGACTGTCCTCGACGACCAGTATTGTCAGGCCGAGTAGCGGCCTGCGCGCGGTCGGGGCTTTGGTCAGAAAGGGTGCGGTCGTGTCATCCATCAGACGATTCCTCTGGCAGCGGGTTAACCAAACGCTACGCAAGCTTGCCTAACGAAGGGTTAAGCAGACACGCGCGGTCTGGTAAGATGATGGCAGGTGGCCCGGTCACGCAGCGCGGCTTGCCACGCGCGCCGACGGAGATCATAAGACGGCGTGACACGAAACGAGGGATTCAGATGATTGGCAAGCTCAACCATGTTGCGATTGCGGTGCCCGCCCTTGACGCGGCCGCAGCCCAGTATCGGAATGCACTAGGCGCTCACGTGGGGCCGCCCCAAGATGAGCCCGATCATGGTGTGACGGTAATCTTCATCGAGTTGCCCAACACCAAGATCGAGCTTCTGTATCCCCTCGGGGAGGGCAGCCCCATTGCAGGTTTCCTCGAAAAGAACCCGTCAGGTGGCATTCACCATGTCTGCTATGAGGTCGACGATATTCTTGCCGCCCGAGACCACCTGAAAGAAACGGGCGCACGCGTTCTGGGTTCGGGCGAGCCAAAGATTGGCGCGCATGGTAAACCGGTTCTGTTTCTTCACCCCAAGGATTTCAACGGCTGCCTCGTTGAGTTGGAGCAGGTGTAATGGCTGTCGCTTCCGGCATCGTTCTTTTTCTGGTCATCTGGTTTCTGACCTTCCTGTGCATTTTGCCGCTGCGCATCGTGACGCAGGGTGAGGCCGGGACGACCGTGCCCGGGACACATGACGGCTCGCCCGAACACCACCATCTCAAGCGCAAATTCGTCATCACGACAGTGGTGAGCATCGTGCTGTGGGCGATCGCGGCGTACATCATCATCACGGGCACGATCACCGTGCGGGATATCGACTTTTTCAATCGGATGGGGCCCGCGCCAAGTGCGGGATAACGCCCGTCAGACCGGCAGGGCGGTCGTATCCTTGATCTCTTCCATCACGAAACTGGCGGCGACATCGCGCATCGGCACGCGCGCGATCAACGTCTGATAAAGCCTGTCGTAATCCGCCATATCCGCGACACGCGCCTTCACCAGATAATCCAGATCGCCGGTCATCCGGTACACGCTTTGGACCTGTGGCAGATGTCGGGTCGCATCCGTGAACGACGTCATCCACGCGGCGTCATGGGCGGCGGCCCGGATCTGCATAAAGACAGTCAATCCCAGACCCAGCTTGGCGGGGTCCAACAGCGCAACCCGCCCCGTGATCACGCCGCCTTGTTCCAAAATACGAATCCGACGCCAGCACGCGTTGCGGGATAAGCCCACACGGTTGCCCAGATCCTCCAGGCCGACAGAGGAATCCCGTTGCAATTCGGCGAGTATTCGGCGGTCTAAATCATCAATTTCCTGCATAACTGAATAATAGTGTGAAAAAATCACAATATATATAATTTTCTCGGGTTGTTTGGGAAACAAATGCACTGGGTTTGAGATACAAGGTGCGTGCCCATACAGGAGAGAGACATGATTTCCCGACTATTTCTCGAGCACCCGCGCAGCGTTGATGAAAGCTATCTTGAACATGCCGTTTTCGCCGGCCGTTTCAGCCTCAAACTGTTTGCCGCCGGTTTCTGTGCTCTGGTTCACGCGATCATTCCCGGCGCGTTTGAAAAAACCGCGAGCCGCATGATTGCGGAGATGTACGCCAAGACCCACAATCGCGGTCAGTAGACCCCTAATGCGTGGCAGTCTTTGAGAAGACGTTGATGACGACGATGCCCGCGATGATCAGCGCAAGCCCGATCAGCGCCGGAAGATCAACCCCCTGCCGGAAGAGGGCCCAGCCCAGAAATACGGTCAGACAGATGCCAAGGCCGGACCACATCGCATAGGTGATCCCCAGCGGTAAATACTGCAAGACCATCACCAGACAGAAAAACGCGCCACCGATTCCCACCAGTACACCTAGCGAGGGGACCAGTTTTGTGAATTTGTGTGTCGCTTGCAACGAGGCTGTTCCCAGCCCCTCGAACATCACCGCGATGACGAGCAGAAGATAGGCTTTGACCATTTTCAGTTCCTTTCAGGCGATGTACCGGTCGCGACGGTGGTTGAAGGCAATAACCCCGTTCAGAATCACGGCACCCAGCAGAGAGTAAAGAACGATGCGCGGCTCGAACATGAAGAACGCGACGCCAAAGATCGCCACATCAGCCAGAAGCTGGACGTTGCCTGCGCGAAAGCCGGTGCGATCCTGAATGATCAGCGCCACAACCCCAAGGCCACCGAGTGACCCCTTGTGCCGGAAACATGCCAATAGACCCAAGCCAACGGTGGTCCCAAAGACGAGCGTGCCGAGGATCGGGTCCAGCCGCTCAAAAACAATGAAATCCGGCAGGATCTCTGAGAGCACGGAGACGAGCGTCACGCAGGCGATGCTTTTGAGCGTGAACTCCAACCCGAGGCGCAGGTAGGCGAAGAGGTAGAAGGGGATGTTGATCAGAAAGAAAACGAGGCCAAAGGACCAGCCTGTCGGATAGGCGATCAGCAGGGCAATTCCGGCCGTCTGACCGGTCAGAAAACCCAGATGCGTCAGAAATGTCAGGCCGACCGATGTCAGAAAACACCCGACCGCCAGCCCCTGCACATCCTCCAGCGGCGTGTGGTCAACGGAGGCGGCGTCGGGAAATCGGGTTGGGGCGGGCATGACAGTGACCTATCTCGCGCTGCCCTTCTGGTCCAGCCAGTCGATTCCCGTTGGTGTCAGCCCGCCAGAGCTTTGTTCAGGTTTTCATCCACCTTTTCGAGGAAGCCCATCGTTGTCAGCCAACCCTGATCAGGCCCCACGAGCAGGGCAAGGTCCTTGGTCATGTGACCGCTTTCAACCGTGTCCACGATGACCTTTTCCAGCGTGGTGGCGAAGGTCATCAGGGGGTCGTTGCCATCGAGCTTCGCGCGATGCTTTAATCCGCCCGTCCAGGCATAGATCGACGCGATAGAGTTGGTGGACGTCTCTTCGCCTTTCTGGTGCTGGCGATAATGACGGGTGACCGTGCCGTGCGCCGCTTCGGCCTCCACGATTTTGCCATCGGGCGTCATCAACTGGCTGGTCATCAGTCCCAAAGAGCCGAAACCCTGCGCCACGGTGTCGGACTGCACGTCGCCGTCGTAGTTCTTGCAGGCCCAGACAAAACCACCGTTCCATTTCATCGCGCAGGCCACCATGTCGTCGATCAGGCGATGCGCATAGGTGATGCCCTTGGCCTTGAACTTCTCTTCGAACTCTTCCTCATAGACTTTCTGGAACAGCTCGAGGAAGCGCCCGTCGTATTGTTTGAGGATCGTGTTCTTGGTGGACATGTAGCAGGGCCAACCAAGGTTCAGAGCGTAATTCATCGAGGCGCGGGCAAAGTCGATGATCGACTGATCGAGGTTGTACATCGACATGAACACGCCCGCGGCAGGCGCGTCAAAGACTTCGCGCTCGTCAACCGTGCCGTCTTCGCCCACGAATTTCATCGTCAGCTTGCCCGGTCCGGGGAATTTCATGTCGGTGGCGCGGTACTGGTCGCCGAAGGCATGACGTCCGATCACGATGGGCTGGGTCCAACCCGGCACAAGGCGTGGCACGTTGGAGCAGATGATCGGCTGACGAAAGACGACGCCGCCGAGGATGTTGCGGATCGTGCCGTTGGGGCTGCGCCACATCTTCTTCAGGCCGAATTCCTCGACCCGCGCCTCATCGGGTGTGATCGTCGCGCATTTGACGGCGACACCCACCTCTTTGGTTTTTTCGGCGCTGTCGATGGTGATCTGGTCGTCCGTGGCATCCCGGGCTTCGATCCCGAGATCGTAGTAGAGCAGCTCCACGTCGAGATAGGGCAGGATAAGTTTCTTCTTGATGAAATCCCAGATGATCCGGGTCATTTCATCGCCGTCCATTTCTACGATCGGGTTGTCGACCTTGATCTTCGACATGGTGAATATTCCTTTGCTGTCCTGGGTCCCGTTCAGCGAGTCTTAGCTGCAAGACGCGCGGTTGAGAAGTCGCATACAACAGTATACCGTTTTTATCAACGGCCCAGGATGTGGTTTTATAGCCGTCTAAGTGTCGGCGACCGCAGAGGTTTGCAGTTCATCGATGACCTTCAGCCAGAGCTCGGTTGGTTGACAGCCAGGTACGGCATGCTCTCCGTTTACGATAAAGCAGGGCACACCCGTCACGCCCATGTTGCGAAAAGCGGCGTCGCGGGCGCGGATGTCCTCGAGATCCGCATCCGAGCCCAGTAACTTCAGCACGACAGAGGCATCCATGCCGGCGCCATCGGCAATGTCGGCCAAGACGTCGTGCTGCCCGATATCGCGTCCATCCTCGAAATACGCTCTGAACATCGCAGCAACGACCGCTTGTTGCGCGCCTTCAACGCCAGCCCAGTGGTGCATTCGTAGCGCGGCGTTCGTGTTGGGGGGTCGTGTGTTCCCTTCGAAGTTGACCCAAAGCCCTTCGGCCTCGGCGCGCTCTGCGATCGGCGCATAGGCCTGAATTGCGCCCGATTTGCCCCCGAACTTCCCTTCGAGATAGGCGCGCCGGTCCATGCCCTCGGCAGGCATGTCGGGGTTTAGCTGAAACGGATGCCAGGAGATGTCAAAAGGATGACCGGGCCGCGCTTGCAAGGCGCGATCAAGACAGGTTTTTCCGATGTAGCACCACGGACAGATCGGGTCGGAAATGATATCAAGTCTCACCATGCAGGGCCTCATAGATCGGTTGCAACGCGCGGCGCAAGAGTTTGCCATTCGCACTTGTCGGCAGCGTTTCAACATGGACAAAGGCGCGTGGCTGTTTGTACCGCGCCAGTTGCGCGGCTGCAAAATCTGATAACACGCTTTCACAGATCGGCGCGGCGGCGGTGTAGAAGGCCATGATCACGCGCGTGTCCCGTTTCACCTCGATCTCTGTTACTGCTGCCTGAATAACATCGGGATGATGGTTGAGCACCGCCTCAACCTCGAGCGGCGAGACGCGGAAGCCCCCGGCGTTCATCATGTCGTCGGCGCGGCCCAGATAGGTGACGTTGCCATCTGGATCCATCAGGCCCTGATCGCCGGTCAGAAACCAGTCACCGGCAAAACGCGCATTGGTTTCCTCGGGCGCATCCAGATATCCCAGCATCAGCCCCGGATCGTTCCGGTTAACGGCGATGATACCTGGAGTTCCTGCCGATACCGGGCCGTTATCCCCTACAATGGCAATCCGTCGACCGGGCTGCGGTTTTCCGAGGCTGCCCGTCTTAGCGGGCGAGGAGGGCGAGCCGGAGATGAAGGTCGAGCATTCAGACATCCCGAACGCTTCATGGAGATCGCATCCCGTGTAGCCGTGCCAACGCGCGCGCAAGGCGTCCGAGAGTTTTTCACCCGCAACCAGACCATGACGCAGTCGCGGCATGTCGGGCAAAGCATCCGCCGCCATCATCTGTCGATAGACGCCGGGCACAGCGGCGAAGATCGTGACATCATGTCGTTTCATCAACAGCGGCAATTGGGCGGGCGCGGTGCCTGGTGCCGGAATGAGCGCTGTTGCGCCCATCGTCCAGGGGTCCATCAATCCGGTCCCGAGCGTAAAGCTCCAGTTGAACGCACCGGCGTGCATCAGGCGATCCGTTTCGCGCAGGTCGTACCACCCGTCCATCATCATCTGCCGCGCCCAAATGGCGCGATGCGCATGCGCCACAGCGCGCGACTGACCCGAGGTTCCGGACGTAAAGATGATGTAAGCCAGTCTATCCGGGTTCCCCATCTCAAATGCCGCAGCGGGGAGGGAGTGCATGTCCGACAAACCCTGCTCATCAATGACCGGAATGTCGGTGTCCGGGCAGGTCACATCGGCCTGTCTCAGGATCAGGCGAGGCTTTACCTTTAGGATCATCGACGCGATTTCCGGCTCTGTCAGTTGCGACGATGTGGCGATAGGCACCAGACCGGCTGCAATTGATCCCAGAAACGCAATGGGAAACTCCACCGTGTTGCCGATCCTTAGAAGCACCCGGTCTCCCGGGGTCAGGCCGGTCTCCAGCAAGCCGGTCGCGGTGCCGAGGATCGCGCTTCGCAATCTGGCATAGCTCCACCGCTCCGCCCCTGAGGCCGTCAAAACAGCAAGCGCGACTTTGTCCGCCAGACGCTCGGCCTGACTCAGAACATGCGCCGCCAGATTGAACGGCGCAGGACAGGCCGGAAAGGAAGGGCGGGAAGGTTCTTGCGCCATCCCAATGCCTTAGGCAAGACAGCGTGCAGTTGCAAGCGCGCCACCCTCTGCCTATAGATCAAGCTATGGAAGACAGATCGCCCGTCTCACTCATCCGCCTTGCCCGTGAAAGCGGTGAGGAAGACTCTGCTCAACCGCTCAATCTAGGCCAGCGTGTGCGCGAATTGCGGAAATCACGAGGCTGGACCCTGGAGCAGGCCGCAAAGCAGGCAGGACTGGCGCGATCGACCCTCAGTAAGATCGAGAATGCGCAAATGTCACCGACATATGACGCACTTAAGAAGCTCGCTGAGGGACTAAAGATCTCAGTCCCGCAGCTTTTCACGGCACCACAGCGGGATAAGATCAGCGGCCGGATGGCGGTCACGAAGATGAGCAAGGGCACGCATCATCCGACCACGACCTACGAACACGAATTACTGGCGGATACCCTTTCGAAAAAGGCCATGCTGCCTTATCGCGCCCGCATTCGCGCGCGGCGGATCGACGAGTTTGACGGCTGGGTGCGTCACGACGGCGAAGAGTTTCTGTATGTCCTCACCGGCGTCATTCAGCTTTTCACGGAATTCTATGAGCCCCTCGAGATGCGTCGCGGTGATAGTGCATATTACGACGCCACGATGGGGCACAACGTTATCTCTGTGAGCGACGAGGATGCCACGCTCCTGTGGGTCACATCCCTGCCGGAGTAACGCACCGTCTCACGCGGTCCCGGATCTTCCCTCGACAGTGATTGCTGTGGCTCCATAGCCCGAGGTTTTGTCTCAATGCCCAAAGGTGTTTCGCGCGATGGTGGCGCTTTCCGGTGTGCCCCGACTCCGGGCGAGGTCGTCTGAAACAGCGCTGAAACAAATGAAGTACAATTCCGGTTTGGCAGACATCTGACAGAAACCTGGTGCGCTTAGCTCCGGCCTACGACAGCCAGGAGCGAAAGAATGCAACGTCTGACAACACCAACTCGGTTCCAACTGACTCCGTCCCGGGTGGGGTGCGTCTTCGCTTGGATCGGGATGTCGATCTACGCGGCGTCCAATTCGATTGCCACATTCCTGGTAAACCTTGGGGCGGCGAACCCCCTGGCGGATGGCAGTTCGGCCATAACCTTTTCCAAGCTGTTCCTGCTGGGGTCGCTGATTTCGCTCGTCCCTTTGTGGTTTCTGTTCCGCCGCGACTGGACACGCGACAACCTCCGCGCATTGACCCGCGGTGATTACGCTTTGCTTACTGTGGCTTCCTTCCTGTCGACCGTGCTGACACCGGGGCTGTTCTTTTTTGCTCTGGAACATTCCAATGTCACCAACGTTGTCCTGATCGGCCGGATTGAACCGATCCTGTTCCTTGTGGCGGCTTCTGCCTTCCTGAAGGAACGGATCGATCCGAAATACATGCTGGCCGGTCTTATCGCCTTCGCGGGAGCAGCGCTTATCATCAGCTTTCGGGTGCGTGATGAGCAGTGCAACTTTGATGTGGGAGAGTTTGCCGCGATTGGCGCGACCCTTTCTTATGTGGCGTCTGCCTTGATCGCGCGCACGGCTTTGCAGCGTATCCCCATGGGGGTTTTCTCGATCTATCGCACGGCGGTTGGCACGTTGATGTTCTTTGTCATGATCTCGGTTTTGCAGGGGCCACAGGAGTTCCACAATATTCTGGAGCCTTTGATGCTGCGCTGGATCTGGCTTTACGCATTGGTCGTGATCGTGGCGGGACAACTGATCTGGTTCTTCGCCCTCAAATACGCCCGATCTGCTGATATTTCGTTGGCCACATCGGTCTCGCCGCTGGTCAGCATCCTGTTTGCCATGCTCATTCTGGGCGAACAGCCGGGGGCGGGGCTCGTTCCCGGGACCGCTCTGATCCTGCTCGCAATCTATGTGGCCCAGCGGAAAACAGGCGTCGCGCTCACATCGCCCGTCCTGCGTGCAGTGGATTCAAGAGTTTTTAGCCTGGGTCTCGTGCGGGCAGGCTGGTCGCGCAAAGCAAGGGCGTGACGTTCCACACCTTACCCCGGATCATACAGGTAGCCGATCCCGCGCACCGTTTTTATGATCTGGGGTTTTTGGGCGTTTGGCTCGATCTTGCGCCGCAGCCGGGAGATCCGAATATCGATGCTGCGATCAAAGGGGTCCCACGATCTGTCATGTGCTTGTTCCAGGATTTGATCGCGGTTGAGAACGTGACCTCGATTGCGTGCAAACAGACTAAGCAGACTGAACTCCATCGCGGTCAGTGGCACCTCGTTGCCGTCCCGGTCCAGCAGTTTGGCCGCGGAGAGATCCAGAGTGAACTCGCCGAACGGCGCTGTCTCTGGTTTCTTGGACGGTTGCGGTGCTTCGATTGATGCCGGAGCCTGCCGGCGCAAAACGGCCTTGATCCGGGCTTCGAGTTCCCGCAGGTCGACAGGTTTGCTGAGATAATCGTCCGCTCCCATTTCAAGACCGACAATCTTGTCGATGACTTCACCGGCTGCGGTGAGCATGACGACCGGTATGCGGTTGGTCGTGCGCAAGGTTCGCAAGGTGGTCAGCCCATCTTCGCCCGGCATGTTGATATCGAGCAGGATCAGATCGATGCCTTGTTCCGCAATCGCGGTGCGTAAACCATCGCTGTTGGCGACGGGCACAACGGCGAACCCACGTTTGGTGAGGTACTCTTCGAGCATCTCACGCACATCGGGTTCGTCATCGCAAACGCATATCGTGGCCAGTTCACTCATGCGCTGGCCTGAGCAGCTTGGGCCAGGGTATTGGACACAAACGTCCGTAGCTCTTTTGGAGAAACAGGTTTTTCAATAAAAGGGCGTTTGGCTTCGCCCAGAAACTGTTGTGATGCGCGTCCCATCGTGTCCCCGGTGACAAAGCCTGTCCGCGACACCAGATGGGGAAAATCCTGGCGGATATGATCGAAAAACCCCCGACCGTCGATCCCGGGCATATTCAAATCGCTGATCACCAATCCATAATCCTTGGACTTCATACTTTCCAAAGCTGCACCCGCGTCATCGAAAACGTCAACACTATAGCCAGCGCGTTCCAGGATTTCTGCGTTCAGAGCCGCGACATCCGTTGCTTCATCGAGGATCAGGAGGCGCACTTTTGCCGTACTTTTGGGCTTGTCGGTTTCGGTCGGCGCTTTCAGCTCTGTTTTAGGGGCGACAGGCAACGTGACTTCAAAGACGGTGCCGCCCCGAGTTGCGGGCAAAAGCCTGATCGCGCCGCGATGGGACTGAACGATGCGGTGGCACATTGCGCGGCCAAGCCCGGTGCCTTCGCCCATTTCCTTCGTCGTGAAAAAGGGCTCGAAAATCCGGCCCCGGTGCTCTTCGGCGATGCCGGGGCCGTCATCCGTGACGCGAACAACCAGTGCGTGACCGTCTGTCGCCCTGCGGGCCGTGATGGCAATGCGTTCGCCTTTTCCTGAATCGCGCATCGCATGTTCGGCATTGAGGATCAGGTTGATAAAGACCTGGGTGATCTGATCGGGATCGGCCATCACGAGAGGCAGATCGTCCGCGGGCTCAAACGTGATCGTGCTGTCGTCGCCTCCTTCTCCGAAACGCGCCACATCGACGGCCGTGTGGAGGATTTCGCCCATATCCACCTGTTGCATCTTTGCGGGTTCCTGACGCGCCATGGTCAGGAAGGTTCTGACGATCCGCGCACAGCGTTCGGCGGCCTGGCTGATCTTGTCTACTTGTCGGACGACATCTTCATCTTTGCAGTCCTCTCGCAACATCAGGGAATGGCCGACAACCACCGATAGGGGGTTGTTCAACTCGTGCGCCACACCGGCCAGCAACTCGCCCATCGCAGAGAGTTTTTCGTTCTGATAAAGCTGGTCCTGCTGCTGTGATAATTCGGTTTCGATCCTGATCTGGTCGGTCAGATCACGCGTGTGCGAAACAATCACGTCCTCCCCATTGTATCGGATCAGACGCGCCGCAATGGATCCCCAGAACTTTTTCCCGTCTGCATTGATGTACTCTGCCTTGAAGTCTGAGACCTCTCCGTGGAGGCGAAGTTTTTCCAGATACCTTTCCCGTGTTTCGGGATCGGCGTAATAGAGCTTTGCATTCTCGATACGTCCGAAAAGAGACGCTGTCTCGGGACTTGAGAACAAAACCTCACCGGTATCGGCGCGGGTCATCTGAATCGCGGTTGGGCACGCTTCAACGACCTCGCGGATCATTGTCTCGCGCTCTTGTTGCTGGCTGAGATCCATGATCGCGGTAATGGCGTAAAGATCTCCTTCGTACTCGACCGTGCGGCCCCAGGACGTCGTGGCACAGGGTTGACCATCTGCGTTGATGAGCGCGATGCGATAATCATCGACCCGCCCGTGGGTTTTCAGCGCTTCCACGTAGCGTGCCCGGTCTTCTGAGTGGACATAATGATCCAGCGCGTTTTTCGTATCGCCATAGAATTTTATGGCGTCGGGCGAGCGGTAGAGGATCTTGCCATCGGAAATGCGCGCCATAACGACAGCCGTGGGGCTTGCATCCAGCACGGTGCGCAGAATTGTCTCTTGTTCTCGCGCCACCGCCTCGGCCTGACGCGCTTGCGTGACATCGGAATTGACGACGACAAACCCACCGCGGGAGGTCCTCGAATACTGAATGTTGCAAACGATGCCTTGCGCGAGGTTCAGCTCGATCTTCTGATCGAAGGGCACTCCGTGTCGTAAACGGTTTTCGAGCCAGGTGTCTTCTTGTCCGATGGCATCGAGATACTGACCGCGTATCGCGCCCAGACGCATCAGGTCTTCCCATTGCGCGCCGGCGATGAGTTCCTCTTCGATCTTTGGAAACAACTCGCGGTATCTTGGATTACAGCCGACCAGGCGATGGTCGGAATCGTAGAGTGCGATGCCGTCGGCCAGGGCATCAATGGCATCCCACAGCAGGTCGGTCGAAGACACCTGGTTGCGGAGGTCTTCTGAGTGGTCGGTCTTCATGATCAAAGACTTAAGCGCGGATTGTTTCAGACGCTTTTCTGAAATGACGAGTTTTGTTTCAATTGTAACAGCGCGCAGGTCCTCGCGGCATTCTTGATTGATGTTTGGCCGCTGATTTTAAAAGGTTTTTGGTTGTTGGCGTGGCGCCGGGCGCTCGTTTCGCGACTGAAACACGAAACCGCTTCCCCAGACATCCGACTGCAACATCCATGGGTGAGACAGCTCCTGCCGCAGGGACCGACCAACCGGTTCTGCCCGAGCGAACGGAGCAAAAGATGAAGCGACGACTTGCAACGAGAACCACGCTGGACGGCACTCCGCGATTGGAAAAGCGCCATCGGCGCTGTTCCCCCGATCTCAGCTCCTTTCTCGCAACGCGCTGACGGCGCCTCCAACCGATCCAAGAAGGACACTCTGATGATCAACGCACATGCCTCCATCTTAGACACAATCGGCAACACACCTGTCGTCAAACTCAACAAGATCGCGCCCGACCATGTCGAGCTCTTCGTGAAGCTCGAAGCGTTCAATCCCATGGGCTCGGTCAAGGATCGTTTGGCCCTCGGTGTCATCGAGGCAGCCGAGCGTGATGGCACGCTCAAACCGGGGCAGACCATTGTCGAGGCGACCAGCGGCAATACCGGGATCGGTCTCGCAATGGTGTGTGCCCAAAAGGGATACCCGCTGGTCGTCACAATGGCCGAGAGCTTCAGCGTGGAACGTCGAAAGCTGATGCGGTTTCTGGGCGCCCAGGTCGTGCTGACACCGGCACCGCTCAAAGGGAGCGGCATGGTGCAAAAGGCGCGTGAACTGGCTGAAAGGCACGGCTGGTTCATGTCCCGCCAGTTTGAGAACCCCGCCAATATCGAGGTCCATAGCCGTACGACGGCGCGGGAGATCTTGCGTGATTTCGGACCGGACGTGCTCGATTACTGGGTGACCGGATTCGGCACGGGTGGCACATTGACCGGTGTGGCACAGGTCCTGAGAAAGCACAGCCCGACCACACGGATCGTTGCGGCCGAGCCGGAAAATGCGCAGCTGATCGGCAGTGGTCATGTGCAGGCGTTCAACACCGACAAGAGCCCCGCCGCCTCCCATCCCGCCTTCAATCCGCATCCCATGCAGGGCTGGTCACCCGATTTCATCTCTGACATCGCCTATCAGTCTGTCAGAAAGGACTTCATCGATCATGTCCAACCGGTCGCAGGGCCGGATGCCATAGCGGTGGCGCGCGATCTGGCGCGCCGCGAAGGTATCTTCTGCGGCATCAGCGGAGGGGCGACCGTGGCGGCTGCGCTCGCGATGGCAAACGAGGTTCCTGCCGGTTCCAAAATGCTGGCGATGCTCCCGGATACGGGCGAGCGCTATCTGTCCACGCCGCTTTTTGACGGCATCAGCATTGAGATGACAGAGGCGGAACTTGCCCTGTCCAACTCGACCCCGAACGGCCGTTTTGTCCCCGCGGCGGACGCGGCCTGATTTCCAACCGGGTCGGCGGTCTGCCGACCCGCCTTCCGTGCCCCTAAGAACAAGGTTTTGCCCGATGAAACAGCTTCACACCTTTCCGGAAATCGACAGCGCCATGGCCGCCGCGTCCAGCTACGCGATGAGCTACCGGGCGACCAAGACGAACCTTCACGCCACTGCCGGGGCGAAAGAGCTTCGGAATGCGTTCGGTGGACCCACGCCCGAACATGGCGCGGCGGGGGATACCGTCATTTCAGAGCTCATCGAAGCCGCCGAACCGGGTCTGGTCGGGAACACACAGCCGGGGTTCCACGCGTGGGTTATGGGCAGTTCCAACATCACGGGTGTCGCCGCCGACTGGCTGACATCCGTCTGGGGGCAAAACGCGGGCATCTACCAATGTTCGCCTGCTGCTGCCATCGCAGAAGAGGTTGCCTGCGGCTGGGTACTCGATATTCTCGATTTGCCGCGCGACGCCTCTGTCGGTGTGACAACCGGGGCGACGATGGCCGGGTTTATCGGCTTGGCCGCGGCGCGGGATGAAGTTCTGCGGCGCGCAGGATACGATCTGGCCGAAACCGGATTACAGTTCGCACCTCCCGTGACAGTGTTCGTATCCGAAGACACGCATGTCTCGAACCGGGCCGCCCTGCGTTATCTGGGCTTCGGCTCTCGCAACATCGTCGACGTGCAAAGCGATGACCAAGGCCGTCTTGTGGTGGAGGATATGGCGAAGAAGCTCGCGAAATGCGCGGGTCCTATGATCATGATTGCCACCGCCGGTCACATAAACTCGGGTGCATTCGACGATTTCGAGGCGCTCGCGGATCTCGCTGACAAACATGGTGCATGGTTGCATGTCGATGCCGCATTCGGGCTCTGGGCCCGCACAAGCGTGAAACACTGGACCCTGACAAAAGGCATCGACCGCGCCGATAGCTGGTCTACCGATGGGCACAAATGGCTTCAGATTCCCTTCGATGCGGGATTTGCCATCGTCAAGGACCGTGAGGCGCATCGCCGTTCCATGGATATCTCGGCCAGTTATCTGTCCGAAGGTCCCGACGATGGACGCAATGCGACACACTACAATCCCGAATTGTCCCGGCGTGCCCGGGGCTTCGCAATCTGGTCTGTTCTTAAGGCAATGGGGCGCAGCGGGATCGAGTCCATGGTGTGCAACCATTGTGATTGTGCAAGCCTGCTGGCCTACAAGCTGGAAAAGGTGGACGGCATCGAGGTGATGAATGACGTGGTGCTCAATCAGGTTGTTCTCCGCTTCGACGCAGGCGGCCCGCTCGCGGCGTCAAATGCCGCGACAGAAGCGATGGTCGAGGCTCTGAACGCGGATGGGCGTCACTTTTTTCGAACCGCGATCTGGCAGGATCGGGTCGTCATGCGGGTCTCTGTCATTGGTGAGCAAACCGGTCCGCAAGACATGCAAGCGCTGGCCGCCAAGATCACAGCCATCTGGCAGGGCCTGTCGGGCCGACGTTCCGCGGCGTGAAACAGATTCAGGAGACCAAGAGATGTCACACAAAACACAAAAACCCTCCGGCCGAAGCTTTCGCGCCCGGCATTCTCCATCGTCGCGGCTGCTGCGATTGCCCACCGTCCAACCGCCGCGTGGCGATGGCTGGCTCACATGAACACGGAAAAGAGACCCAGAATGCGGACCGCCATTCACTCAAACCAAAAGCCCGCTCAGGGTCGGGCACAGGCGCACAAAGAGGCGACGTCAACGCAAGCGGGGAGGGTGTACTTCCGGCGGATCGGTTTTGATGTCGCGATGCTCTGAGCGTCTGTCGCCCACCCCGTGTTGCCGATGCCAGATTGCCTCGCCTGTTCCCGATCTAAAGGGGGCTTTGGTCGAGACTTGTTGACCGATCCCGCCTTTGGAGCCTTAAATATACTATTCGGTTGCGACACTTACCTAGACGCGGCGCTGTTCGCTGCCCGAGGGGAACGATTATGTCCAGGTCATTGTTTGACAAATACGGCGGCTTTTCTACCGTGAGCAAAATTGTTCTGACACTTTACGACCGGTTGCTCGATGACGACGATGTGGGCCCGTTTTTTGACGATGTTGACCTGCCTTCAATCATCGACCACCAGACGAAGTTTGTGTCCTCTCTTATGGGAGGGCCCGCGTCGTTCACCGACGAACATATCGAAAAAGCCCACCGGCATCTGACCATCTGTCCGCACCATTTCGACCGGCTTGAGGCGCTCGTGACCGAAGTGCTGACGGAATTCGAGGTGGAACCGGCAGACATTGACACCATTGTCGGCGCGTTTGAAGCCCGTCGCGGCCTGATGGTCGAGTAGCCGCATGTCGATTGAAGCAATCAACGAACAATTGTTGCGCGCCATCGGTGTTGGTGTTGCGCTGGTGGATCTCCGGACCCTGACCGTGCAGTTCCGCAATGACACCTTCGACGAGTGGTTTGGCAGCGCGGAAAACGCGGTGCAACTCGACACGTTGTTTCCGGATCTCGAACTTAGTGACCTGGTGGCGCGATTGGAGGAGGGCGCGACGGTCAGCAAAGAGGTTTCGTTCAAAGTCAAACGCCGTACAATGACCGTTGCGATGGAGTTCAATCTCGCGAGGGGGGCCGGGGACCGTATCGCGGTGCTCGTTTGTCAGAACATCACGCGTATCAAAGAACTGGAATCCATGATCGATAGCTACTCGATGATGGTCGAGCGCAACACGCATGAGATCAAGCGAGAGAAAGAACGCGTCGAGCGCCTATTGCTGAACATGATGCCCCGCGCGGCCTACGAAGAGTACAAGACCTTCGGGATGGTCTCGCCGAAACTCTTCGATCCTGTGTCTGTTCTAGCGCTTGATTTTATCGGATTTGACGACCTGCTGCGGTCCGAGGACCCGGACGTCATCGTCAGCGAGCTCAACGATATCTACAGCGCCTTTGACAGAATTGGCGGACAGTTTTCCTGTCAGCGTATCCGGACCAACGGGGACAGCTACATCGCGGTTTCAGGTGTGCCGGATCCTTATGCCGACCATGCGGAGGCTCTTGCAAAGTCCGGCGTTCGGTTTCTGCGCTATCTCGCGCGCCGAAACGAAACGCACGCCATCCAATGGGTTGCGCGCATCGGTGTTGCAAGCGGTTCGGTGATCGGATCCGTGGTCGGGACGCAGAACTACATCTACGATGTTTTCGGTCCAACGGTGAGCGCCGCGATTGGCTACAGGTCGATGGCCGAACCCATGTCGATTGCAACAGACACGAGTTTCGTTGGTCTGGCAGGGAGCGACTTCGCGACACGCCCTCTCGCAGATACCGAACATGTCATTCTGACCGAGCAGACCCAACCTGCAAGCTTCGGCTGAGCATTATGTCGAAAGATCCCGACAAAGCTGATCATCCCGCCAGCGGCGATCCGTTTCTGGATGTGGTCGAGTCGCTGGACCAGGGGATCGCGATTTTTGACGATGACGCAAAGCTCGTCCACGCGAATGCAAGCCTGCGGCAGATGCATCCCGCCTTGAGCGATATTCTTGTTCCGGGATTGAGATGGACCATTTTTCTCAATGAAGCGACCCATCGCGGGGGCATGCCAAAAGAGACAAGCCAAGCGCTGGATGCATTGGAAGTCGGGCTTGATTTGAACGGACCGAAGGTGGACGCGATCCACATGCCCGGTGCGGGCGGCAAGGTTTTTCGGCTTGTGCTGACAACCACCTCCGATAACGGGTTAGCATACTCCCTATCAGAGGCGGTCGCTGCCGAAACCGCCGATAACACACTGCGCGAGGCAGAGGCTCTCCTGAGAAAAGTGCTCGAGGCCTGTCCTGCAAGTCTGATCATGTCGAGGATCTCGGATGGGCAGGTTGTTTATCGATCTCCTGCCGCGACCGATCTTTTGGGCACGACGAAAAGCAGCTTTGGCCATTTCTCGCGTCGGGAAGACCGGGCGGATTTTGTCACCGCGCTTTTGAGCGATGCCAAAATCGACAATATGCGCGTCACGGGAGTGTCCGCGACGGGCGACACCTTTCCCGCCGAGCTATCGGCGCGCTTGATCGATTACCGGGGGGAAGACGTGATTGTCACCACCATGGAGGACATCAGCAGCGAGTTACGCGTACAAGCCGAACTCGACCGCCAGAAAGAGCAGCTTTTTCAGTCTGAAAAATTGTCAGCCCTTGGGGAGTTGCTGGCGGGCGTTGCGCATGAGTTGAACAATCCGTTGTCGATCATCGTCGGGAATGCCGACATGCTCGAGGAAGAGTTGGAAGGTTCGCGCCTTTCGACACGGGTAACTAAACTTTCTAACGCCGCGCATCGATGCGTTCGAATTGTCCGCTCTTTCCTCGCGCTCGCGCGACAGGAGCCACTCGACCTCCAGACCGTCGATCCTGCGGATGTCATTGCGAATGCGAAAGATGCCGTTGGCGCTGACATGGAGCAGGCGGGCATCGCGCTTGAGGTGTCCGAGACAAAGCAAGGTCCGTTGATCTTCGCGGATCCCGTTCAGTTGACACAAGTTCTGATCAACCTGCTGACGAATGCCATGCACGCGATTTCCGAAGCGGGAATTGGGGATAGAATAGAAATCTCTTGTACCCCTGTGGACGAGATGCTGCGCATGTCCGTCACAGACAATGGCCCGGGTGTGTCGCCGGATATCAAGTCCCGGATCTTTGACCCGTTGTTTACGACCAAGAAAGGGGGCAAAGGAACCGGCGTTGGGCTGGCCTATTGCCATCGGATCATTTCGGGTCATCGCGGGGTAATCCGATTGGAGGCAAACGCGCGGCAAGGCGCAACCTTCGTGCTCGAAATCCCCATAGATCGAAATTGAATGTCGGCTGGGATTCTGAGGTTAGCTCCTCCGCCATTTGATTGCGCTGTCCGCGATACGTATCTCGATTGCAAAAAGGGATGAAAGGGCAATGATGCGCCGCATTGAGGTAAGGGACTTCAAGTTGGATGCTATCAGCCCTAGGCAAATGCTCTGCGATGAGGCCAATGGTGTAACGGTATCCCGCCAACACGCATTAAGCCCGAATACGACCGCTTGGCGGGACATTGGGCCATTCGTTGCAGCTCCCCTAGACCCGACCGCAGCCACCGACAATTGAACTTCACGGCAAAATCTGAAGCTAGAGTTCACCAGTGCGTTCGCACTAGACCATGAGTTGTACCTTTTTGACGACTCGACACATTTATCAAATGGATAATAGCGTCATGGTTGTTTATCGCCTTTAGAGCACAATCATAGCCTGTTTTCTCATCTGGAAGGGCTTCATCCCTTCTTTTGTCCTTGACGCATCATCTGTTTCGTTTTTTGCTTAATTTGGTTTTACGAGTGAGGGCTGTAATGATGACCAGACATTTATTGTCGTTTGCATTCGCAACTTTAACGTTTTCAATTTTTCTTGCAGGTTCAGTTGGCGCGGTAACACTAACGCCAAATGGAACTTATGAGGCCACTAATGTGATAACTTGAGGCAACTATCACACATTTTTCCTTCCACACCTTGTCAATGGTAATGCACACTACCAGTTTGAGGGTGGATCAGGGACTTTTGTTGTAACTGACAGTTCTGCAAGGTTGTTTGGAACGATCGTGCAGAATGGAAACTCCGCGAACAGACTTGAAGCCGACATATGTTTCAATTTTGAACAGACCGGGCCAGGCTCCGGAATTGTTGGTAAAACAAACAACGTACCAAATCCCAAAGGCCCAACAGTCGCAGATTGGGATTTTTTCACTTACGATTTGACAAAAACCAGCCTCAAAGGTGCATCTAGCTCACTGCTGGATGGGGAAGAGTTGTCTTTGTCTGTTAAGCCAGGCGACGGATCCATGCCTTTACAACTCGTCAGCTATGATGATG
>ERZ1740060.523-NODE-523-length-19927-cov-8.095964_pt1 | contig 19927 bp, 20 predicted proteins | sample MGYA00581743_ERZ1740060 | MGnify/ENA primary metagenome ERZ1740060 (study PRJEB43018, sample SAMN04849235) | marine metagenome | isolation source: floating plastic debris | place: Pacific Ocean | collected 2008-08-27 | study: EMG produced TPA metagenomics assembly...
GGCTAACCAATTTACTTTGCATATTTTCTACGCGCAGAGTTTGCCAAGTCGTGTGTTCAGGGACAATCGGCGGAGGGTAGGCACAAGACCTACCCCTACCAAGGTAAATTCTTACCTGGAAATCTCCTTAGGCGAATGCTGAGAAAGCATATTGTTGTACCGTTCACCAACTCCTCTGTGTAAGGGCATCCTCTTGTAGATGCTCTCAATCCATAGGCTCACCCACCTATTGATGGAAACACCTCAGTAACGTGAAGGGATTAAGCGCATCAAAGGGGCAAGGGGGAATGTGCTACTTTCGAGGAAACTATCCCTGTCAAAAAAATGACTGTCCGGGCTCAAGAACTTCTGAGCACTTTTGATGACTTACCTGACTCGGTGCAAGTTGAAGTCGCCTTAGGGATACTCAGGCGGGTTATTGATTGGGATTTTCCTCCCTTAACTGACGATGACCTGATCTTTAATGCCGAAGCATTGTTTTTAGACCTGGATCAGCAAAAAGTCGAGTATGAGTAACCCTGATCGGGGAGAAGTCTGGCTTGTTGATCTAGGTCGGGACGCCATCTTTAACCTGCCTGTGCAAAGCCATGTCCATCAAACTACCCCCTGGCACCGCTGCCCACAGTGAAGAGAACCCAACTCCCCAAAGTCGTCATCTGGTGACGCTGATTGCTTTGCTGGTTGGGTTAATCATCGCCGTTTGGGTCGCGGTTAGCTTTTTGTTTAACCAAGTGATCAACGCGATTCCGCCCTCGGTGGAGCGGCAGCTCGGGGCGATCGCCATCGCCGCTTTTGAGCAACAGGCAGAACCCTCCGACACCCAAGATACCCTCAATCAATTGCTGGATCGATTGGAGGCCAAGCTGCCTGAGAAGCTGAGCCGCGATCGCGACTATCAGTTGCTCTACATTCCTGATGAAACGGTGAATGCCCTGGCTCTGCCGGGGGACCACGTGATCATTTACCAGGGGCTACTGGCCCAGGCGGATTCTGAGAATGAAATCATGATGGTGTTGGGCCACGAGCTGGGCCACTTCGCCAATCGCGATCATCTACGAGGATTGGGGCGGGGGATCTTAGTGCAGGTGGTGGCGTCAATGATATTTGGCAATGCGGGTTCGATCGGCGCGGCGGGGCTGGAAACCTTTGCGCGATCGCAATTTTCCCAGCAGCAAGAAATCCAGGCGGATGAGTTTGGCCTGACGTTGTTGCAGCAGGTCTATGGCCATGCCGGTGGGGCCACGGCCTTTTTTGCCCGCATCGGTGATCAACCGGGAGCCAATTTTGACTTTCTCACTACTCACCCAGCACCTCAGAAGCGGGTGCGTCGTTTAGAGAAACTGATCGAAGACCGGGGTTACAACGTTGAGGAGCTGACGCCTTTACCATCGAGTTTGCAAGTGGGTGAATAAAGTAAGGGCTAGAGAGATAGCCAAAACCAACCCCGCCACCGACCCTAGCAGTGCCATTAACCCAGATCTCGATTCTCAGAGGCAGCGCGCAAAATCATTTTCTCAACCTCTAGACTCCGATTTAGTGACCTTATTTCTATCTCAGGGTGTTTGTTTGCAAAAACCCTGAAAACCTCATCAGCAAACGCCTGCCCAATTGCTTCGACATCAGCAAAGTCCAATATTATCGTTTTGAATTTATCGAGACCTGCAACCAACCGTTTACCTTGGGAACGGGATATCAACTTCTCACTTCCATACTGAGCCAAACGAACTGGCACATTGGTTTTTATAAACCCATACCCATCTTCAATATCTGCAGAGAATTCGTCAAAGACTTGCTTATCTGTTCTAGCTGTATTGTTGGCTAAGCTCATAACAACTAAAGTTCCTTCAGTTGAAGGCAAAGACTCTATCCCAGCAATATCCTTCTTGTTAGCGATCCAGTCTTCATTGCCAACTTGGTGGCTAAACACAATGTCCTCTGACATAATTGCAAAGCTATCAAGCATCCTCGAAGTGAAAAATATTCCCTGTCCAGAGTGATTTTCCGGATCTGTGGTCACCTTGCCCTTCGCCAGCTCCAAAACAGCTTGCCTTTCATCTTCGAGATTTAACTCGGTTTTGATTTTCTTGAAAATACCGACACCGTCATCCACGATATAAATACTCGTATCTATGGCAGTTCTATCGATGCCGATCCATACCTTTTGACCGGATGAATGGTCAATGGCATTGTTAAGAATCTCCGTAAATCCGTAATACCAAATATCTTTGGCATTGCTGGGTAAGTCAGAAATTTTATTGCTGATATCTATATCCCAAACGACATCTTCTGCAATGGTGCTAGTAATTTCATAGTCGCTTTCCCATCGCAAAATAGAAGCCAACTTATAGGTTCGATGTCTTCTAGAGCCGCTTGCGGCGATTAAGCCCTGATCCACCAAGCGTTTAATATGCTTATTGACTGCCTGCCGACTAATACTAAATTCTTCTGACGTTAAGGCTGCAATATGCGTCGAGTGCTGCTGCACGTTCGCCAGTATATATTGGCGAATCGCTTCCCCCCGCTTACGAACGCCTGCCATCCTAACCCCCTTAGCTCTGTTCATTAACAAGCCTTAGCCGATTCTATGTCAACCTTTAGGCTTGGTAAGGTTGTTATGGAAGAATATTAAAAGGGAAAACGACAGTTTTTGAAGGGCTAAACTCCGCTTAATCTTCATCCCATGCTGATTAAGTGCTCAATAGCAAGAAGTCTAGGCAGATGAGTTTGGCCGTTGCAACAAGTCTATAGCCATGCTGGTGGGGCGACGGCCTTTTTTGCTCCCATTGCCGATCAATCGGGAGCCAATTTTGGTGGCTTCACCACACGCATTACTTCAAAAAACCGACTGCCTCTAGATTGGCAGGTGTCCAATTGCGATAGTAGCCCGTCTGTTGCAAAGACCCTTTCGCTTTCTCAAGGTAAGGTACAGACTGAATCGAGAGATGGGGATAGGAAGATCGCCTTGTATATGTCCCCTGAATATTGAACGTATCCTGAGGATGACCGCCAAAGCCCATCAAGTCCAATGGTGCCAATGTGAGATTGAGGGCTTCTACAAATGTCTCCATCTCGGACACCGATAAGGCATTTTTCTCCGGGTGAATGACGACCAAGATTTCACTGTTTTCATCCTGAGTGAAGGCAGTGACCATATGCATCAACTCAGAGTTGGGAATGAGTCCGTCCTGATTAAAGACACAGACTCGAAACATAATCGCCTCACCCAAGCGAGCTTTGCGTGCAAATGGACATACCGGCAGTTGATTGAAGGCCGGATGGGGCACTTCGACAAAGTCCTGTAGATACTGAGTCATTTCGGCAATGACCCTATCCTCTGGCTGGCCCATAAATAAATCCTTAACCGCCACATTTCAGCCCCGTGCTCTAGGATTCTGCACTACAGCACCGAAATGAACAAGGCTCTGACATGTACCCAGGGCCTTCAAACGAGGCGTTCGGCCTGCCCATACCGATAGCCGCTATTTCAGCGCCTCATCCAAGACTTGGCGGGCTAACTCGGCGTGGGCTTTGGCCTCTCGGTACTTAAGGTTGCTTTGGGCAAAGCTTTTCAGAGTTTTAAACCCACTCTTAAGGTGTTGGAGCTGCTCATCATCAAGGGGGTCGTCACTGAAGAGCACATCCACTAGCTCCCGCACCTGCAGCGCCTCAGCGCGGGAGGCTTGAACTTTGACTTTGAGCGTTGCCAAATGGCTGAGCACCTGGACCGCATCGACAACGGCGTCCTCTTGGTTCTGAGTATCGGATTCGTAGTTGGGGGCAGTCACTTCTATAAATTGGTGGGGGCCAAATCCATCAGCCAGATCGATGGGGAGTTCACCGTCATCCATGAGCTCAACCAGTTGATCCATGGCTTTATCTCGGGCTTTGCGAGAGTCCTTACCCGGTACGTTCAGGATGACATCTGGACTCTGGACGAGGGTATATTGAACCATTATTAGTACATGTGAACTATATCGCTTTTATCTTAAATGACATGGGTGATGGAAGTCAGTACTGATCTCTTGCTCTCCCAGCAGTAAGGATTACGCTGTGGTTTCAACAGGGTCGGCTTGGGCAACGGTCACCAAAGCAACATCGACTCGATTGCTGTCAACTTCCGTTAACTCAGCCCGTACATTGGGGCCAAAGAAGCGCTCAATTTTATCTTGCTTATCCAACCACTTAGTGAAAGGAATTTTAGGCGTATCAAATTCCAATACCAAAACATAGGTGCCGTCTTGAGATTCTTCCCGTACCCCTGCCAGCACGGGGCGTTCTTCATCATTAGGGGAGAGGCCAAGGCGCTCTAAAGCGTCGTCTAAGTGGGCTTCTTGACCATAGCGATAGCGGGTCACATCGCTGCGGACCTGGTTTTGAGTGGGTGTGGCCTGCTGCTGTCGTAGGGTCATCACCTCGGCAGGGGTTTCGCGGCTATAGGGGGTGGGTTCTAATTCGGCTGCTTTGAGGGCCAATCCCCCCAGAAGCACCGGAATGCCATAGAAAAAGCCAGCCAAATTGAGGGTCGCATTGTCCTGAAAATAGGCAATAAATCCAATGATGGTCAGCACGCCGCCAACCCATAACAACAGAATACTGAGGGAGGTTTTACCTAGCATTATTGCTCTACTTTCCATGTTCCACCCCGTGATTGTATCGCCCTGGTTGAGCCAGCGGGGATCGCTGAGGGGCTATAAAAGGTCAGAAAGAGCAGACCTGTCCCCTGCCAAGTTGTCCCAAAGTTGCCTATGCTGATGTACTGGAGCGTCATAAAACATCACCATTATGGATACCCAAGGGATTCGCGATCGCATTGAACAGATTCGGGCTAAGCGCGAGGTTTTACTGCGGCTGCTAGAACAACCTGATCTCGGCACCCTCCGCATTGATGTTAATCAAGCCTTAGAAGAAATGGACGACCTCTTGGAGGAATTTGACAACACCTTCCCGGCCAACGCCGCTTAAGCGTCTAACCCTTTTTAAATCGCCATTTGAGATCAAACGGAAATAGCCCATGGCAAACACCTATCGGGTTGATATCAACCACCAGGGGGAAACCCACACGATTCAAGTTTCAGAAGATAAAACTGTACTTTCCGCCGCCCAGGACGCAGGCTTAGATTTACCCTATTCTTGCAGTGCAGGGGTTTGTACCACCTGTGCCGCCCTCGTTACTGAAGGCATTGTCGATCAGGCCGACGGCATGGGGGTGAGTCCGGCGCTACAGGCTGAGGGCTATGCTCTGCTTTGCGTGGCCTATGCCACCTCTGATTTAAAACTTGAAACCGAAAAAGAAGATATCGTTTACGAAAAACAATTTGGCCAAGCCTAATAGGAGTGTCTGTAATGACCACCCATTTCATCACTGCTGAAATTGATTTGACCGAGACCCCAGAACCCCTATCTAAAGCCGTCGAAGCTGAACTTCAAAAACGCGGTGAGCCCCTGCGGTGGGCTGTCACCCAAGTAGATGAAGCGACGCAAACAGCCCAGGTTGAGGCGGTTGTCACTGCTGATGCTTAGGTCTGGGCTATAGACTATTGCGGTTAGCAGGGGAGCATAAGGCGCGATAGTGCCCAGCATCGCGATCTCAAAACGCCCTTATACAGCGGTCCTGATTGTGCCTACGGGCATTGGGGCCGCTGTTGGGGGTTATGCCGGGGATGCCCTGCCGGTGGCGCGGGCGATCGCTGAGGTTGTCGATACCCTAATTACCCACCCGAATGTGCTGAATGGGGCTCAGCTCTATTGGCCTATGCCCAATGCCCTCTACGTAGAAGGCTATGGGCTGGATCAGTTTGCTGCCGGGAGCTGGGGCTTGAGCCCAGTCCACCGCAATCGGATTGGGTTGCTGCTGGATCAAGCGATTGAGCCGGACTTACGTTGGCGTCACCTCCAGGCAGCAGATGCGGTCCGGGCGACGCTGGGGCTCGATCTGGCGGATTATGTGATCACTGACGAGCCAGTCGGCGTTGAGTTACGTCAAGCCCCATCGGGGGCTACCTGGGGAACAGTACAGCGGCCAGGTACGTTACTGCGCGGCGCTGAAAAGCTACTTCAAGCTGGGGCTGAGGCGATCGCTGTCGTCGCCCGTTTTCCCGATGAGACGGATGAAGTTGCACTACAAAACTACCGCCAAGGCCAAGGGGTCGATCCCTTAGCAGGCGCCGAGGCGGTGATCAGTCATCTGATTGTGCGGCAGTTTCAGGTGCCCTGTGCCCATGCCCCGGCCCTGAGTCCTCTCCCGCTTGATCCGGCCCTGTCCCCCAAATCCGCTGCCGAGGAAATTGGCCACACCTTCTTGCCTTGTGTTTTGGCGGGGCTCAGCCGTGCTCCAAAATTCGTGGAACCCACGGCAAAAACAGCCCACACCATCTGGGCCGATCAGGTGGATGCGGCGATCGTGCCTGCAAGTGCCTGCGGGGGTAGCGGGGTTCTCCATTTTGGCCAAAACAGCACCCAAATCATTGCGGTGGAAGAAAACACCACCACGTTGAACGTAACCCCAGAACTTCTGGGTATAAACGCGATTCGCGTTAGGTCCTACTTAGCGGCGATCGGGGTGATGGCTGCCCACAAAGCTGGGGTGAATGCCAGGGCGCTCTCTTCGCACTTAGCCCCCATAAAACCCTCAAAGTAAGCCACGACGCTGGAGGGAGCGGCCCGATCAACTGGATGTGCTGATCAATAATGCCGGTGTGTTGATGAGTTTATGGAGTCGTTGCTGTACTGCTGCACCCAATCCCGCAAGATCGAATTCACCCGTTCCGGGGCTTCATCTTGGGGGCAATGGCCGACCCCCTCTAGGGAAATAAACTGCTCTACCGCTGGATAGTCGACCCAAGGACGGCCCTGTTCAATGGGTTCCCAAGGGTCGGCTTCACCCCAGATGAGAATGGTGGGGCAGGTGAGCTGGGGCAAAAGGTCCTCAGGCAGTGGCCCCTGGGAGTAGCGCACAAAGGCCAAGAATACATCCGCCGCCCCTGGATCGCGGGCCGGTTCCAGCAGGATCTCCACCAGCTCATCCGTAACCGCTTCCTTGTGTCCGTAGGCCTGCTGCAAAATATTGCGAATCACCTTCGGCTTTGCCAGGCGCGAGAAGAAGAAATGGCCGATCGCCCGCACCCCCAGCAGGGACTGAATCAATGGCGTCGGGGCACTGCGGTACCAGGGAAGGGTTGCCCGCTTGCGATCGTGCAGAAGTCGCAGCGAGCAGTCTAACAACGCCAGCCCCCTCACCCAGTCTGGAGTAGTGACGGCGGTCTGCATGGCCACAATGCAACCAATGGAATTTCCCACTAAGAAGGCGGGTTCTCCAACAATGTCTCGGCAGAAATCAGTGACCAGTTGCCCCCAGGTTTCAAAGGTGTAGAATAACGGTTCGCCAGGGGCTGGTTTGACCGATTTACCAAACCCGAGCAGGTCGATGGCATAGACGCAGTGGGTTTCGGCCAGCTCAGGGATGTTTTTGCGCCAATGATCACTAGAGGCCCCAAACCCGTGAATCAGCACTAAAGGGGTACCCGCCCCTGCGGTTTGATACCGAATCGGTAAGCCCTGCCAAGGCCAAGTGCAATTCTGGACAGTGCAGTCAGCGGTCGTAGCCATGGCAGATAGGGTCTTTTAGGATGGGTCTTTACATTAGTTTACGATTTTGACGGTATATAGGTCGGTTTTACCCCAAGGAGGCCTGTGCTCTATCAAAAAATGCAAGGACGATCACCGATTTGGCTGGTGCTGCTGGCGATCGCCTCTATTCAAATTGGGTCTGCTGTCGCCAAGGGGCTCTTTGATCAGATCACCCCGATCGGCGTCGCCACCCTGCGATTGAGTCTAGGGGCAGCACTGATGGTCGGGCTGACGCGACCTCCTTGGCGCTACCGCTGGCAAGACTATCGCTTGGTAGTCAGCTTGGGGCTGGCCATGGGGGGAATGAATGCCTTGCTTTACAGCGCCTTGGCCTATATTCCCCTCGGTGTCGCCGTCACCCTGGAGTTTATGGGGCCGCTGGGGGTGGCCCTTTACCATGCCCGCCGTTGGACTGATGGGCTTTGGGGAGCAATGGCGATCGCTGGGGTGGTCCTGCTCAACCCTTTGGATGCCTCTGGATTTAACCCCTTGGGTGTGGCCATGGCCTTGGGAGCGGGGTGCTGCTGGGCGGCCTACATTGTTCTGTCGACAAGGGTGGGGAAAGTATTTGAGGGTACGACTGGGGTCACTCTGGCGATGGGGGTGGGTGCAATGGTGCTGCTGCCGATCGGTTGGATGGGCAACGGTGGGCAACTGGTTGCACCACCCGTTTTATTCGTCGGTATGGGCGTGGCCCTATTGGCCTCTGTGATTCCCTACACCCTAGAAATGACGGCCCTGCGACGGATGCCTATGGGTGTGTTTGGCATTTTGATGAGTCTAGAGCCGATGGTGGCCTCCATCGTGGGGCTTTTGATTTTGGGGGAATATCTGGGCTTCAAAACCGCGATCGCGATCTTGCTCGTCACCTTCGCCTCGGTCGGAGCCACCTGGCCCCGTTCCAACCAATAGCTGGGAAAATAGGTCCAGCGGCATTGATAAGCAATGGGTAAAAAATCGACTCAATCGCCTCCAAAAACATCTCGGTACCTGGTGAAACTGAGTGAGCAACTGTTTGAGGCGGAAACAGATCGGACCACGTTCCTCAAATGTCTCGACAGCCCCCACCCCTTTGCGCCCACCATCCTGTGGACGAAACCTAAACCCGCCACGCTGTCGCCAGAATTGACGCCCCTAGAGCCGCTGCCTTGGCAACCTGCGTTCGTAGACCGACTGGCGATTGGCACCCGCCCCGGACAGCACCCCCTCCACCAAGCCGGTTATTTCTACTGTCTGGATGGTTCGTCGGTGTTTGCCGCCTCGGTGTTGGGGGCGATCGCGGAGCCAATCTCATCCGTTCTAGATCTCTGCGCTGCCCCAGGGGGTAAGGGACTCTATAGCTGGGTCACATTGAAACCCAAGGTGCTGCTGTGCAACGAGGTGGTTCAGAAGCGGGTCAAGATTTTAATTGCCAATCTAAAGCGCTGTGGGGCGAACCAGGCCAAGGTCTTGAATCAAGACTCAGCGGTGTTGGCCGAACATTTGCCCCAAAGTCTGGATCTGGTGTTGGTGGATGCCCCCTGTAGCGGCCAGTCGCTGCTAGCAAAGGGCAAAAAGGTACCGGGTTGCTGCCATCCGGTGACTCTAAAACGCAACGCCAATCGCCAAAAGCGCATCCTCGCCAACGCTGCCCAGATGGTTCGACCAGGGGGCTATTTGGCCTACATGACCTGCACCTACGCCCCCCAAGAAAATGAGCAGGTCTGCCAATGGCTGCTCAAAACCTTTCCTCAGTTTGAGCCCCTAGTTGTGCCTAATCTGGCGTTGTATCGGTCTCGGTTGACGGAGCTGCCCTGCTACCGCCTGCTGCCCCAGTCAGGTATCGGAGCAGGTGCCTTTGCAATGCTTTTGAAAAACACCGAATCGAGCCAAGGTCAGTCCCTGAATGAGGCGTTTTTAGAACGTTACGGATATATTCTGACCTAAAGATCAGAAATAAATGAGTACCAAAATCTTTTGAGAGGGACATGGCATCTCAATTTTCTGATTATTCCAATCGAATTCCTTAGAGTATTCCATCTAAAAAAGTATCCCGGCTTTCATAGCTGGGGTCAGAAAGCCTCCGACACGCTTTAAGGCTAAAAGCCTTTATCCATAGGCTTTCTGACGTCGCCAATACCGCAAGCTTTACGGCATTGGTCATATGATGCCGAACGGGTGTTGTCTAGACAAACGAATCAATCCTTGACGGGGGGTTGGATAAGTAATTAGCTGGAACACTCTTAAACGGACAGGGGCGTCGCTGTAATCGTTTGAGCCGTTTCCAAAATGACTTGGGCAGCGCGATCGCAGGCCCCTGGGTTGCCCAACGCCTGACGTAACCGCTCGTAGCCTGCCAGCATGGTTTGCCGCTTTTCTGTACCCGGTAAGAGCTGAAGCACAGCCTCTGATAAGGTTTCTGGCGTGGCTTGCCACTGAATAAACTCCGGCACAACCGGCTCAGGCAAAACCAGATTGGCGGGGGAGACGTAGGGGATCTTGACCCGCAGTAGGTAATGGGCAATGCGGGCAGTGAGGGGATTGAGTCGATAGGTCACCACCTGGGGCACATTCATTAGGGCCGTTTCCAGATTCACGGTGCCTGATTTAGTCAAGGCAACATCAGCGGCGGCGATCGCCGCCTGGGTTTGGTCCTCTACTAAGGTGACCGGCAACCCGTAGGGCAGTAGGGTTTGCTCTAGCTTGGCTTTCAGACTGGCCATGGAGATGGGCAGCAAAAACTTTACGGCTGGCAATACAGCCCGAATCCGTTGCGCTGCTGCGAACATTACCGGGGCTACATGGGCCACTTCTTGATGGCGAGACGCCGGAATCAACGTCACAATCGGTTCAGTTCCAGAGAGTCCCAGAGCGTTTCGGGCTTCGTTGCGATCGGGGGGGGGTGAAAAACGATCCACCAGGGGGTGGCCAACCCAAGTCATGTCAGCCCCGAAGCGCTGATAGTAATGGGCCTCTTCTGGAAAAATCGCCACCATCCGATCTGAGATTCGGATTAAGGTTTCGGTATCTTTTTGATTAAATGCCCAGACCCACTGCTGGGGGGCAATGTAGTATACCGTTTTCACCTCGGGTAGATGCTGCCGCATGAACTTGCCGAGGCTGAGGTTAGGCCCCATATAGTCGATATAAACGGCCACGTCTGGGGGTTCAGCCCGAAGCTGTTGCTGGGCCTGCTGTTGCATTTGCAAGGTGGGCAGCACGTAAGGGAGGGCCTCTAAAAGCCCCACTGAGCCGATGCCGGTGGTTTCTCCGAGCAAATGCGCCCCCGCCCCCGCCATCTTTTGCCCCCCCAAGGCAGAAATACTCAGGGTGATGCCCTGCAATTTGGCCTGGCGATAGAGCGCCTCTATCAGCAGTGCCCCTTGCAAATCCCCAGAAACTTCACCCGTACTGATAAAGATCCGAAGGGTGGGTTGAGTCTCTACCACACCTAGTCCTCGGACTGTGCGGAGCTGACGCGACGACCGGGGGTCGGCCCCCGACGTCTTGACTGCTGAGAAGATGCCGTCAAAAATTGCTTGAGGTGGGTGACATACTCATTGTCAGGCCACTGTTCTAAGGCTGTCAGCCCTGCTTCGAGGGAGGTTCCACCGCGATAGAGCAGACGGTAGGCTTCTTTCAATTCTCGGTACGGGACGCCGTCTTTAGCTTTAGTAATCCCGGCGCGGCGTAGCCCGACTAGATTCAAGCCCCGGACCCGTCCTGGACTACCTTCAACGACGGTATACGGAGGAACATCTCGGTCAATGCGGCTCATACCACCCACCATGGCAAAGCGGCCAATATGGACAAATTGGTGAATGCCTAAGACCCCGCCAATGACCGCATTGGAATCCACCTCTACATGGCCCGCTAGGGAAACCGCGTTGGCAATAATGACGTGATCGCCCACGACGCAATTATGGGCCACATGCACGTAGGCCATCAGCAGGTTGTTGCTGCCCACCCGGGTGACCTCGCCGGAATGGGTGGCGCGATTGATGGTGACATATTCGCGAATGCGATTATCGTCGCCAATCTCGACCCGGCTGATGGAGCCGTCGTACTTTAAGTCTTGGGGTTCGATACCGATGGTGGCCCCAGGAAAAATTTGATTGCGAGCCCCAATCGTGGTGTGACCATCGATCACCACATGGGCACCAATGTCAGTTTCTGGGCCGACGGTGACGCTTTCGCCAATCACAGCGTATGGCCCCACCCGGACACTGCTGTGAAGGGTGGCCCCTGGGTGAATCACCGCAGTTGGGTGGATGAGGGTAGTCAAGGGCGTGCCTCCGGAGGCCAACGTAGAAGTCGGGTTTAGGGTCATGGTTACAGGCGATCGCTGAACTAATCCACAACAGAAAACATGAGCGTTCCTTCGCAAACCATTGCCCCATCAACTTCGGCACGGGCCTGCATCTTGCCAAACCGCATCCGCTTTACGGTCAGCAGCTCTACGGTCATAACCAACTGGTCACCAGGGACAACAGGCCGCCGAAACCGCACCTTATCAATCCCGGCAAACATACACAGACCATCAACTCCAGGCAGTTGGGTCAAGACAATCCCGCCCACCTGGGCCATGGCTTCTACAATCAAGACCCCCGGCATAATCGGCCGTCCTGGGAAATGGCCTTGAAACTGCGGCTCATTAAAGGTGACATTCTTGATGCCCACCGCCTTTTCACCAGGAACATAATCAATAATTCGATCGACCAGCGCAAACGGATAGCGGTGAGGTAAAAGCTGCTGAATTTCCTCCAGACTATAGGTGGTTTTGATGGGGGCGTCTGGATTGGGCGTCTCTACGGAGGGGGCCTTGACGTGAGAAGGGTCTGCAGTTACCGCTGTAGTCATCAATTTTGGTCTCGGATCGAGTACGGGAATCTTAGTAAATTCCAAAGCTTTATAAATTTCAAAGCTTTCCCAATTGTCCCATTAAACCGCGTCCAGTTTGAAACCTGTCGCTTTCTCCACCGAAAACCTGCGGTTACGGACGTGGCCAAGGTTTAGACAGTCACTCTATACAGCCAAGAGCGCCTGGGCAAGCTTGACATGTAGCCCGTGGCTGGCTTTATAGGCCACCACATGGGCAACGGGCAGTGCCCCCAGCAAACTCAAATCCCCTACCAAGTCAAGCAGCTTATGGCGAACCGGCTCATTCTCAAACCGCAGGGGCGGATTCACCCAACCGCTGTGGTCACAGACCAAGGCATTATCTAGGCTCCCCCCTTTGATCAACCCTTGTTCTCGCAGGTAGTCCACTTGGTGGGCTAGGCCAAAGGTGCGGGCCGGAGCTACTTGTTCTGAAAATGTCGAAACCTCGGGGGACCAGCTATACCACTGATTGCCAATGGCAGACACGTCAAAGTCAATGCCATAGGTAAACCGAGGTAGGGCCGAGGGCAGGGCCATCACAAAGGCATCTCCCTCCTGAATGTGGACCGGAGCGGTAACCTCAATCGGGGTTTGTGTAGCGGCTTGGGCCTGCACGCCTGCTTGGGCGATCGCTCTGGCCCAAAGTAGGGCGGACCCGTCTAATAGAGGGACTTCAGGACCATCAATTTCAATACGGGCATTACTCACCCCTGACGTGATTAGGGCCGCCAATAGATGTTCTACGGTGCGCACCGTCGCCTCGCCGTTGGCCAGTTCTGTGGACAATAGGGTCTGGCGAACAGCGCTGACATGGGCTGGAATCTTCGGTGTGTTGGGCAGATCCGTTCGCACAAAATACCGGCCTGCCTGTTCGGGGGCGGGCAAGATCCGCACCGTGGTCTCTTGTCCAGAGTGAAGGCCAACTCCTCGGGCCTCGAAGATCTGCGCCACCGTGCCCTGGATTGCGGTGGTTGAACGTGGAGCCTGACCTTTTGTTGCCACCATTTAGAAGCGCTCACCGATACCAAAGTGCAATCTTCCCCCGCCGCCATCATCGCTGAAGCCGTAGTCAATCCGAATCGGACCTAAAGGGGTTTGGATGCGTAAGCCGCCGCCATAGCCAATGCCGCTACCGGGCTTGCCGCGATCGCCCGCCGGATTCCCAGGGACATCATCGCCGCTGCCCAGATCGGTAGCCGCATCTAGGAATAGGGCCCCGCCCACAAAAGAGAAAATCGGGAAGCGGTATTCCGCTGTGGCTTGAATATAGTGGCGACCGGAGCCGACTTCACCCTCTTCAAACCCCCGTACGGAATTAGTGCCCCCTAAAGAAAAGGCTTCATAGGGCGGAAAGTCCCCGATAATCGTGCCGCCCTGCAGGTTAAAGGCCAAAACCTGAGCCCCTTCCCCAAAACTCAGGAAGCTAACCGGCAGATAATAGCTGTAGCTGGCCTGAACCCGGTTGAAGAAAATACTGCCCGAACCCAACGGCACAGACTGCTCTGTACTCAACCGCAAGACGCTGCCTCGGGTCGGAGTCAAGCCGTTGTCCCGCAGGTCTCGCACCACCCCCACTTGGAAGGTCCAGAGATCGTCGACTCCCGTGGAACTCGCCGTGAGGGGATTGCCAGCGGCATCTACCGTATTGGTATTGCCGTCCGCGTCTGTGGCTCGAATCCGCTGGAAGCGGGTACCAACGGAGCCACTCCAGCCGCCACCCAAGGGTCGCCGGAAGCTGAGCCCGCCCCCAAAGCTGAGCAATCGCACCCGATCGCCATTGGCCAGATTAATTTCAACAGGACCGTTGTCAAAAACCAGAGGCACCGACCGTCGCGCAAAGGCATTCACGGTATAGGACGTGCGGTTGGGATCCCCAGCAATCCAAGGATCGGTGAAGCTGATATCAAACAGCAGATCTCGGGTGCTGAGTTGGGTTTCTGCCGAGAATTTCTGGTTGTTGCCGCCGAAGTTTTCTTGGCGATAACTCAGGGTGCCAAACACATCGCCGGTAAAGTTAAAGCCCAAACCCGCTGCAACGGAGCCGGTGTTGCGCTCCACCACGTTGATGATCATGGTGACATCGCGAGGGTTCTCCTCCCCTGGGGCCAGGCTGAGGTTGATGTCATCAAACAGCCCCAAACCAAAGACCCGCTGTAGGTCAGACTGGATTTGATCCTGCTGGAAAATGTCCCCTTCTTGGGTCTCTAACTCGCGGGTAATGATGAATTCGCGGGTCCGCCCTTGGATGGGGTTGCCGTCTTCATCTTCGGCTAGGCCCTCTTCGCTGATGTAGCGGACCTGGATATCCTCAATCACCCCTTCTGCCACCACCAGGGTGACGATCCCATCAGGGGAAATTTCGGGAGAGGCAATCACTTGCGCCAAGACGTAGCCGTTGTCTTGATACCACTCGTTTAACTCAACAATTCGATCCTGAAAGGCAATCAGGTCAATGATTTCGCCATACTGGTCCGAGAAGATCTCATTGACGACTTCATCGGGCAACGCCTCATTGCCAGTCACCTCTACCTGAGTCAGCACCGGGTTGGGCTGCACCACAAAGGTGATTCGCACCCCCAGCGGCGTATCCTCCGGCAAGGCCCGCACGTTGGCGAAAATACCGGTCGAAAAAATGTTGTTGATGTCTCGCTGCAGTTGCGTTCGTGTAGTGGTGCGCCCTGCCTCTGTCGAGATGGCATTAAAGACCGCATCCTCTAAGGAACGATCCAGCAGTTCACCCGCCGCATTCGTGACCGCCACTTCAGCCACCAGCACCCGGGTTTCTTCTTCCTGCTGATTCGTTTCAACCGGCTCAGTCGGTTCATCGGCAGACTCAGGTGCCCCCTCATCAGCAGGGTCAGCTTGACTGATGGCATCCACTGAGACCGAGGCGTCGAGAGAGACCTCGGGCACAATCTCCAAAGCTAATGGAGTGGCTTCTACCGTCGTCTCAGCTGCTGCTGCCTCTACATCCGTGACTTCTACCTCAACCGTAATCGTCTCTAGAACTTCCGACGCTGCCTCCAAGTCCGCCACAGTGGGCAGAGGGGCAGTCACCAGGTCTACGTCTGGCAATTCAAGTTCCGGGACTGTGGCGGTAGGCACAGCCCCAGGGGACGTGGCTTCGGCGACCTCAGACGGCAATAAATCCGTCACCTCACTTCCATAGGCCTGACTCGCAAATCCTAAGGTTGCTGAAACGGTTAACAGGGCAAGGAGCGTGGGGGACTGACGCATTCTAAATACCTATATAAAGGTCCGGGTAAACGACATAGAGGTTTGGCATCACATCCAGGGGGAGTGGACCAGGGTTTACAATTCTCAGTCTTTCTCCGCAAACGGGAAGATTCTACCGCATCGTCTGAGTCAATTTGGGTGAACTTGGGCCAGAATCCGCTGCAGCACCTCTTGATAGGCATCGGCCACCTGCCCCAAATCCTGACGAAATCGGTCTTTATCGAGGATGCGATCCTTGGGGTCGGTTTTGGCTTGGTCCCAAAGGCGGCAGGTGTCGGGGCTGATCTCATCAGCCAGCACCAGTTGGTCTTGACTATTGACGCCAAACTCCAGCTTGAAGTCCACCAGGGTAATGTGGCAGCGCTGGAAAAACACCTGCAAGTGTTGGTTAATCGCCTGGGTCAGGGCAATAATTTCCTCGACGCGGCTGTCATTGGCAAGGTCCATGGCGCGGATGCGATCGCGGGTCAACAGCGGGTCCCCCAGGTGATCGTTTTTGTAATAGAACTCCACCAGCGGTGGGTCCAGTTGGGTGCCTAAGGGAAGTCCTGTTTGTTGACAGAGGCTACCGGCGGCAATGTTCCTGACCACGACTTCGAGGGGGACGATTGTGACGGTTTGGACGCGCATTTCGCGATCGCTGGTGGTCTCGATCCAATGGGTGGGAATGCCTTGGGATTCGAGCAATTGAAAAAGGTGGGTGGCGATCGCGCAGTTAATCCGGCCTTTATCGGAAATCTGGCCCCGTTTCTGGGCGTTAAAGGCGGTGGCGTCGTCTTTGAAGTAGCTCACCAGGACAGTGGGGTCGTCGCTGGTGTAGAGGATTTTGGCTTTACCCTCGTACAGTTTTTGCCGCTCGGTCATGGCAATGGGAGTTCCCAGGGAAAAATAATCTTTCCATCTTACTGGGCGACATCGATTTTGTAGTCTTGCGGCGTTAAGCCCAACACACCACGCCGCCTGCTGATTTGCAAGGTTAATGATGCCCCTGCTTTGTTTCACTCCAAAGGACGCCAATCCCCAGTGGTGATGAAGGCCGCCCAGTAATAAGGATGGGCGTAGCGGCTATTTGAATCAATCATTTCCAATTGCACCTGCCGTAAGGACTCTGCCCGTCCCGAGCCTGCCAGTAGGTATTCGTAGTAGGCGGTCATTGCCTCCTGGGTAGCAATGTCATCTACCTGCCAAAGGCTCAGCACCAGGGTTTCGGCCCCAGCGATGGTCATGGCCCGCCGTAAGCCATAGACCCCTTCTCCGGTGATGACTTCTCCGACGCCAGTCTCACAGGCGGAAAGCACCACCAACTGGGTGCCATAGAGATCCAGTCCTGCCGCTTCCAGGGCAGTCAAGGCCCCGTCTTCTTCACCGCTGGCCCGCTGATTAAACCCAGCCAGAGCTAGCCCCGATCGCAGCAGCGGATTTTCTAAGGGAGCCTCGGGCGGCAGGTCCGTGGCGCTCACCACCCCGAGGCCGCGCGTATTGATAGGAGGCACCGCTGGTAAATCCCCCAGGAAAAACCCGTGGGTGGCAATGTGTAAAATCTGCGGCCCCTGCACCTGCTTCAGGACATTTTCGGTGGCGTCGGCTCCGGTGAGTAGGGTGACTTCGGGCAAGAGGGCGGCGATCGCCGTGCCTTCTGCGGCGGTGCCGGGTAACGGCCCAAACTGAAGCCGTGCTAGTTCTGCCGCCCGCTGCCCTCGTTGTTCGTCATGGGTTGAGGTACTCGTCGCCGCCCCTGCTTGTTCATAATCCGGGTTGGCGAGCAAAAGTGGCGGCTGACGGCTATCCACTTGGCTCTGCAACCGCAGCAAATCTCGCCCCGAGGTGAGGGTGGTGATTTCAAATTGTTCGATTAGATAGCGATCGTCTGCGGTGCGCAAAGCCTCGAAAGGAATGCGGTTCAACTGACCGTCAGGGGCAATCAGGAGCCGCTGCTTTCCGGCTAGGGCGGGCAAAATCGGGTCCAAGATTAGGGTCGTCAGAGTCCGACTGGCGTCCGTCGGGGATTGGCCGCGATTCACCAGGGCGCGATTAAAGTCATCCACCGCCAGGTCGATGGTTGCCGCATCTCCCAGGTCTCGCCAAGCCACCAGGCCGTCGCCATCCAACCCATACAGGGCATAGCGGGGCGGCCCAAAATTCTCTAAAACCGGCGCGTTGGGAATTACCGGGCGGTAGCGCATTAGCTCCACCAGGGCGGCACCCTCCGGAATTGCGGCCTGCACCGCCTCCAGGGTGACCGGAGTGGTTTCAGTACGGAACAGGACACTGCGTTGACTGAGGTTGGCCTGCAGATCTTTCTCAGTGTTCTGGAGCTGGACCAGTTTGCGCTGGTATTGATCCGGGTCTTGACCGGGTAACTCCCCATAGCGGAGGGTGGCGATTTGGCGGCGGGTTTCCACCAGTTGGTCGAACTGCTGTTGCTCAGCGGGGGCAAGGCGCTGACGCAACACCTGATGGCTGCGGGCGGTGATATCTAGGGACCGGCCTTTACGGCGCAGCACCGTCTCTAGGGCCAGTTCCGCCGCGTCCACGCTGTCCGGCAGGGTTTGCACACTCAGGGACAGGGCCATGTGCAGGGTGGTGGCAATTGTATTGAGGTAGGCCTGCTGCTGCTCGTCTGATAGGGCCGTAAGGTTGTCGATTAAGTTGCGCTCTTCAATCTCTAAAGCAGAAGCTAAAGTGCGAATTGTTTCGGGATAGCGCTGTTGTGGCCAATACACAGAAGCCAGATTGCCGAGGGTGAGGGCCACATCGGGGTGCTCTGGGCCTAAGCGCTGCTGGCGAATCGCCAATACCTCGTCATAGCTGTCCTCTGCAGCGCCATAGTCTCCTTGATAGGCAAAAAGGGTGGCCAAATTGCTAAGGCTATTGGCCACGTCGGGATGGGTCGGCCCCAGCTGAGCGCGACGGATCGCCAATGCTTCCGCAAGCAGGGTTTCGGCCTCGGCCTGACGCGAAGGCTGCAGGGAATAGAGCGCCGCCAAATTGTTGAGGGCGGTGGCAACGCTGGGGTGGTTATCTCCCAGTTGCTGTCGCCATAGGGCCAGGGCCTCCTGGTACGAGGATGCAGCTTCGTCATAGCGCCTTTGGGCGCGATAGAGGCGGGCCAAATTGTTCAGGGCGGTGGCGACGTTGGGGTGGTCATTGCCCAACTGCTCTCGCCAGGTGTCTAAGGCTTCGTTGAGTAAGGGCTCCGCTTCGTCATAGCGGCCCTGGTTACGGTAAATCAGGGCCAGCTCATTCAGGGCCGAAGCAAACTCCGGGTGCGATCGCCCCTGCTGTGCCTCGCGAATCTGTAGCACCCGCTGCAGTTGGGCCTCGGCATCGACATAGCGCCCCTGCAGCCGCTCAAAGCTGGCCAGATTATGGAGGGCGGTGGCCACGTCGGGATGGTTGGGGCCAAGATGATCCTCCAAAATCGTCAGGGCTTCTTGATATAGGGGGGCGGCTTCGTCATAGCGGCCCAGGGCCTCATAGGCGGTGGCCAAGTTGTTCTGGGTGGCCGCCAGGTTCCGGAGGTCAGGCTCTGGCTGTTGCTGCAGGATGGCGATCGCCTGTTCAAATAGCGGCAGGGCACTCGCCTGGCGACCCTGGAACTGGTAAACAGCGGCCAAGTTATTCAGGCTGGTGGCCAATTCTGGATTGTCGGGGTCGAGCTGCTGCTGGCGAATGCTTAAAGCCTCTTGCAGCAGTGGCTCGGCTTCGTCATAACGACCCAGAGCCTGGTACAGCACCGCCAGATTATTGATGCTGATCAGCAGGTCGGGGTGGGTGCCCTCCAGGTGCTGACGGAATAGGGCCACGACTTCTTCAGCCACTGAAACGGCCTCGCTGTAGCGGCCCGCATGAAAGAGATCGACGACGCGATCGCTGAGCTGATTGGCGCGATCAATATCAGCGTGGTCGGTTTGGGCCAGCTCACTGGGCGGCTCCCAAATCATTTCGATCGGGGTGGCCGCCTGATATTGAGATGCACCACAGATCGCTTGGTCACAAGCTCTAGCCGAATCTAAGACAGCAGGCAGCACAGCGGCTGCCAAACCAAGCAGCAGGGCTAAAGAAAAGCGGGACCAAGACGGCGGCATAGCGATTACGACGGCACATCAGCCTAAGATACCGCTCTCAAACGGGATTCTCCTGAGAGGCCCTGCGGCTTCTGCAGCTCTACTGAATCCAGCAACACTACAGCATTAGCCCCCCA
>ERZ1740060.524-NODE-524-length-19759-cov-6.163825_pt1 | contig 19759 bp, 18 predicted proteins | sample MGYA00581743_ERZ1740060 | MGnify/ENA primary metagenome ERZ1740060 (study PRJEB43018, sample SAMN04849235) | marine metagenome | isolation source: floating plastic debris | place: Pacific Ocean | collected 2008-08-27 | study: EMG produced TPA metagenomics assembly...
CGCCGGCATTGACCGGTGCGAATAGCGCAAACACCAAGACGACAGGTTGCCTGTCCACCGACGCAAACTCTATCGGTGTCTGCAGCAATACCATGACACCGACAACTGCATCCAACCCCTCTAATCTTGCATGGGGAAGCGCCACGCCGTTACCAACACCTGTGGGGCCCAACGTCTCTCGTTCCAGCAAAGCCTCAACGGTGCGCGATGCGTTCAGTCCATAGATCGACTCGGCAGACGCTCCGAGTTCATGCATCAGCCGCTTCTTGCTTGTTACTCCGTTCAGGACCCGAATGGCTTCGGGCTTCAGAAGTTGAGAGAACTGCATTCGGCCTTCTCCTCATGAGTGGATGGCTGCACGACGTACAGCTAAAACGTTCTTTGGTGTGTTAAGTGGCGACAGCTACGGGTCGATCCAACCTATATTTCCGTCATCGCGACGATATACGACATTCAGTCCGTTTTTGCTTTCATTTCGAAAGACGAGGACGGGGGCGCCCGCCAGTTCCATTTGCATTACAGCTTCTCCGACGGAGAGCGAAGGAATATTCGTTTCCATTTCCGCCACAATTATGGGTTGCAGGCTTTCCGGCTCAGACTCATCGGCCGCTGTTTCAGACGCCAGAATATACGCTGAAGCCTGTTCAAGTTCAACCGGTATCGAACGGTCCTTATGATGATCTTTCAACCTTCGCTTGTATCGGCGCAGCTGCTTTTCCATTTTCTCGCTGCACTGATCGAAGGCGGCGTAGATCTCATGCGCGTGCGCCTTGGCCTGAGTGGTCAGCCCTGTCGACAGATGAACCGTGGCTTCGCATACGAATTCGCTCGCGCTCTTGGAGAAGACAACATTGGCGTCAGTGGGACGTTCGGCATACTTGTCGATCACCGAGCCAAGCTCTGCTTCGACATGAGTTTGCAATGCCTGTCCGACATCGATCTGTTTCCCGGTGATCTGATAGCGCATGAACTCCTCCAGCATGCAAACATAGAAAAGGGCGGACCGAACATCCCGGCGACCGCCCGAACCGTGCTAGATCCGAAAATCCCTAAACCCTGCAGAAAAACATGCTGACTGGAAAACCATTGCCGCAGGCAGATTGGATTTAAGCTGCATCATGACCCAATTGACGCGCGGAATTCGAGCCTTGTCAATGAGGTTTAAGCTATTGACAGCCACTTGCCGCCATCAACGGATCTGGAAATTTTCGCCAAGATAGACCCGGCGCACACTGGAATTGGCCACCACTTCTTCGGGTGTTCCGGCCATAAGAACCTTACCATCGTGAAGGATGTAGGCCCGATCAACGATCTCCAAAGTTTCACGCACATTGTGATCCGTGATCAGCACACCAATACCGCGTTTTTTCAGATCCCCCACAAGATGGCGAATATCGCCGACCGAGATTGGATCGACGCCCGCAAAGGGCTCGTCGAGCAGCAAATACCGAGGCTGCGCCGCCAGGCAACGCGCAATCTCGACACGCCGCCGCTCCCCTCCGGACAGAGCCAGAGCCGGTGCGCGCCGCAAATGCTCGATCGAAAATTCGGACAACAATTCTTCGAGCCGTTCGCGACGCTTGTGACGTTCGCCATATGTAATATCGAGAATCGCGAGAATATTGTCTTCAACGGACATCCCCCGGAAAATCGACATTTCCTGTGGAAGATATCCGATTCCGAGTTTTGCGCGCCGGTACATGGGAAGGGTCGTTATGTCGCGCCCATCGAGGTTAACATGTCCCCCTTCCGATGTAATCAAACCTGCGATTGCGTAAAACGTCGTCGTCTTACCCGACCCGTTTGGCCCCAGAAGAGCAACCACTTCTCCCTGCTGTAAGGTGAGGGACACATCGCGAATGACGATTTTTCTTCTGTAGCTTTTCCGGAGGTTGACGACTGTCAGGCCGGTGCTTTCGTGCGCGATGTGGAGTTCTGGTTTGGCCATCACTCTTCATCGTCCTGAGGCTGCAAAATAGTCCTGACGCGACCCGTGACCCGGGCCGTCCCGGCGCGCGTATCCACGAACATGCGATCGCCGGACAGCGCATTCACGCCCTGCACCAGAAGAACATCGCCTTCAAGTTCGATCAGTCCGCTGTCTATGTTGTAATCAGCCTGCCGGGCTTCGGCTGCATCCTCACCGCTGACAAGGGTCACACCGTCGAAGGCCTGAAGCACTTCGATCCCGGATTGATCCTCTTTGTATATGACAAGCACACGAGGTGCCGACAGGCGCATCTCGCCCTGTCCGATCAGCACGTTGCCTGTGAACAAGGCTGTGCCGTCATCCTGATTCACATCCAGGTTGTCCGCTGTGACCTCAACCGGCAATGTGCTGTCTTGCGCCGTATCGCCAAAAGCGATCTGCGATCCTTGCGCCAATGCGGGAAGGCTTGCGAAGCCGGTAAGAAACAGAGCCAGCAAAGCTGATGAAACGATTTGCACCTCAGTTCTCTCCTGACGCCTGCGGTTGATATACCAGTTTGACCCCATCGGTGAAACGCAAATATGTGGTCTCGGATTCAGGGTTTTGAATCAGGAACATGCGACCAGCAACAAGGTCTCCCGGCGGTCCGGTTCCCACAACCTCCCCGGGTGTTTCCGCATAGAGCTCGTCGAGACGTGCATCCAGGCGGGCCGTGTCGACCACGAAGCCCGTTGTTGACACAAGGTTGACGTTACCTTCCAGCGTTGCGGTGAGATCGCCGTGATGCAGGTCGCCGGTGTCTGACACAACGTCCAGTATCGTCCCCGACATCAGCCTGAACTGGGCCACAACGTCCTGTGCTTCGATCAATTGCGGGTTCTTCTGGTTCGGACTGGCCGCCGCGGTGGTCACCGTTACTTCGTCTCCGCTGCGCATGACGCCGGCGAATTCGGTGTTGGTGGCGCCCTGCCTTTCGGCGCGCGAGGCGAGGTCGATTGTGGCCGTGGGCAGGCTTTGGCTTGGATCGACCGTATCGGACAGCAAAAACAGTGTCGATAAAAGGCCAAGAGCCGCAACAGGAAGGACAATCCTCATCCATGCAACAAGGCGCGAGTAGAAGTTGTCTGAGACAGCCATCATCAATGGTCGAAGATATCGGTGTCGGCCCAACCTTCAAGATCGAGCCGCGCCCGCATCGGCAGAAAACCGAACGCGGCTTGCGCGAGCTCTTGCCGTCCTTCGCGGTCCAGCATTGTGTCGAGAACCGACTTGAGGCGGTGAAGATACAACACGTCAGATGCGGCGTATTCGATCTGCGCCTCGGTGAGGTCATTCGCGCCCCAATCCGAAGATTGCTGTTGTTTAGAGATATCTATGCTGAGCAGTTCCTGAAGAAGGACTTTGAGACCGTGGCGGTCGGTATAGGTTCGTATCAGCTTGCTGGCGATCTTGGTGCAGTAAACCGGTGCAGTTGTGACCCCGAAGCGATGTTGCAGAACCGCGATGTCAAACCGACCGAAGTGAAAAAGCTTCAAGACATCCGGGTCTGATAACATCCGCGTCAGGTTGGGCGCCTCGCTTTGCGACTGTTCGATCTGAACGAGATGAGCATCGCCGTCACCGGCAGATAGCTGAACGACACATAGCCTGTCCCGATGGGGTCGAAGGCCCATCGTTTCGCAGTCAATTGCGACAAGGGGTCCCAAAGACAACCCGTCCGGCAGATCACCCTTGTGAACAAAGTTTGCCATCCGCCTCTCCTACTCGCGCCGACGGGCGTCCTAGCACAGATGGGCAAAGGAGACATCCGATAAATCACGAAGGAAGGCGCGCGACCCGACTTTTGCGGCTGTGTCTTATCCGACGATCAGTTGTTTAAGCTGAAGCGCCTCGTGTTCCAGTTCCTGCAAACGGAAATTCACCACGTCGCCGATGGTAACCAGTCCGATCAGCCGGTCACGATCCACGACAGGCATATGACGGAACCTGCCCTTGCTCATACGGCGCAGGACCGAGACCAGCGATTCGTCGGGTGCACAGACCTCGACCTTGCGGGTCATCACGTCATCGACATGCTGCGGCAGCGTCCGTCCCGGGGTTTCAGCCAGTTTTCGCACGATGTCGCGCTCTGACAGGCTGCCGCACAGATTACCCGTCTCGTCGGTGACCATTAGCGCGCCAATATGTCTGTCACGGAGCTCTTCAACCGCGCGACCCAGCGTTTCATCCGGTTTGATGGAAAACACCGAGGCGCCTTTTTGTTCAAGCAGCTGGCTTACAGTTGTCCCGTCGCCAGAGAGATTGCTGCTTTTGGACTGACTGACTGTTTTGACTTTGGCGTCACCGCGCACCGGCGGTCTGTATGAGGCGGGCATAGGCTCAGGCTCCCTGTTGAATCTCCAACCTTAGCTGTGCCAAGCAGCCTACACATAAAATCCGTGCAGAGGGAACCATTCTCATCGAGGACCAGATTTTTCTGACGCCGGCTGTGGCGACGACGGTTTTCCTCGTGGCGTGTCTCGCGGGTCACCGATACCGCAAAGTGTGGAAGACCGAAGGACCCCGTTGGCAATTGTGGGTCACAGGCATGATAGCGGCGATCTGTTTGCTTACTCTGGGGTTCCTGCCGTTGCGGACCGGTTGATGCGGCCGACGGGTCGCCATGCAGATCGTTTAAGACACTGTGTCCGGCAAAGCTGGCCACGTCGTACATCCCGCGCCTGTCGATCGCCACGGTCGCTCAGTATGGGTCATTCAGGATTAATCTGCCGCCATCTGCTCGGCGATTTTGCGCGCTCTGGGACATTGAAGCCGCTCTTTCAACGGGCTGTTCGGGTCGATTTCCTTGGCGCAGACAACGCACCTGTCGCTGCCGGAGATGGCGTTTAGCCCACCGCAACTGCCTTTTATTCGCTTGCCCATCAATATGACGCCCAGGGACATGCCCAAAAAGATCAGGACCAGCAATCCGAAAGCCAGAAAAAACTCCGACACTGTCTTTACTCCTCTTCGCTGGCCAAAATCTCTTGAAAACGCGAACTGGCGAGAGTCGAAAACCCTGCCTCCAATATACTGGGGTCTCGATCAATAAAGAAGACGGCAAGGTCATTTTTTTCCGCCAGAGGCATACCTCTGTCCGATCCGAGCGCCAGCAACGCCGTGGCCCAGGCATCAGCGGCCATCGCGCTGTCGGCAAGAACCGTCACCGACGCCGTCCCGTGTGTAATCGGCCGACCCGTCGTTGCGTCGATGATGTGGGAGTATCGGACGCCATCCTGTTCGAAGTAGTTCCTGTAGTCGCCGGAGGTGGCCATGCCGAGATCGGTCAGGGGCACAACGTCTTCGACGCGCTGGCTGGAGAGGTCAGGCCGTTCGATGCCGATTCGCCACGCGGTGCCCCTCGGATTGACGCCGGACGTGATTAGATCCCCGCCGATTTCCACCATGAAATCCGACAGACCGAGATCGCTCAAGGCGATGGCAATCCGGTCAATCGCGTGGCCTTTGGCGATGGCGGCCAGATAGACGGATACGTCAGCATCGCTTTTTTGAAGCGTGTCGGGATCGCGCGACAGAGTGAGCAGGCGAGACTGGCCGACAGCGGCTTTTGCAGTTGCAATTTCAGCCTCGCTCGGCACTGCACTTTGTGCTGTGCGCTCCCCGAACCCCCATAGATCTATGAGAGGTCCGAGGGTGACATCGAACTGCCCGTCGCTGGCGGCATGGATTTGGTTTGCGACATCCATCACGTCAGCCAGCTCAGGCGTGATGGCGACGACTTGAGTACCTGAGCTGTTAAAACGAGAGATTTCAGAATCCGGGTCCCAATTGGACATCGCCGAGTTGACGTGAGCCAGCGTGGCATCGATACCGTCTTGGACGCGCTGGGGGTCGATGTCGCCCGTATGGTCCACCGCTACGACGGAAAATGTCGTACCCATGGTCTCTCCGCGGAATTCAAGCGTCTCGGACTGTGACCAACACCCCATCAAGAACAGACAGGCCATCAGAATTGCGAGGCGTGACATTTTTGACGCTTGCGGCAAGGTGAACATCATGGGAGCAAATGCCTATCTGCGAAAGGACGCTGGCGCAATTTTTTCCAACTGCGACGAATTGCTTCCAATCTCAGAAACCGGGTTCGCCTGTGTTGATCATTTCCTTGATTATCTTCATAATCGCGCTAACGGGAACTAGCCGAGTCTGCATGCCGCTTTCTGCGGTGTGCTTTGGTATACAAGCAAGGTAAAGCCGGGTGTTGCAATATCGCCTTAGCAAGGGACTGAACATACCTGTCACGGGTGAGCCGGTTCAGCAAATTCTTGACGGACCGAAGATTGGCACCGTCGCCGTCCTTGGATCAGACTATGTGGGACTGAAGCCCAGGTTGTCCGTGCAAGAGGGCGACATCGTCGGGCGCGGTGCGCCCATTTTCGCGCACAAAGACACTGAAACGGCACTGATAACCGCTCCGGCGACTGGTCGTGTGAAGGCGGTCAATCGTGGCTATCGCCGCGCGTTGGTAAGCGTGGAGATCGACGTCGATGACTCTTTGGCCGAGCCGGTTGATTTCTCGTCGGTGGGCGATCTTTCCACAGAAACCGGGTTGGTCGAGCGTCTGTGCGCCTCCGGGCTGTGGACCTCATTCCGGACGCGGCCCTATTCGAAAGTCCCTGACCCCGACAGTCGTCCGCTTGCGATCTACGTCACTGCGATGGACACAGAGCCGCTCTGTGCTGACCCGTCGGTTATTATTGCGGAGCAATCCGAGGCATTCGTCGAGGGCATGAAAGCGATTGCGCGGCTTGGGTCGGGCAAAACCTACTTGTGCCACGCTGATGGGGTGACCGTTCCTGGCGGCGATGTGGAAGGCGTGGTCGAGGCCACGTTTTCAGGGCCCCATCCTGCGGGCCTGCCGGGGACGCATATACACTTCCTGACCCCGCCCACAGCAGAGCAGGCGGTCTGGACCATCTGGTATCAGGATGTCATCGCGATCGGGCATCTGATGATGACGGGACATCTGGACGCCAACCGTGTCATTGCCTTGTCGGGACCTCTTTGCAAATCACCGCGTCTGGTGCGCACGTTGGCAGGCGCGTCTATGCTCGACCTTCTGCGCGATGAGTTCGACGCCGACGCACCTGTGCGAATGATTTCCGGCTCTATCCTCAGTGGTGTCATGGGCGAAGGTCCGAGCGCTTATGTCGGTCGGTATGCGCGCCAGATCACTGTAATTGAAGAAGACGAAAAACAGATCCCGATGGGCTGGATCAGACCGATGCCCAGCAAGTATGCCTTTCAGCCTGTGTTGGGATCGGCCTTCTCCAAGAAGCTTTATGCCCTGACCAGCAATCTGAACGGCGGTCGGCGTGCGATGGTTCCGACCGGTACGTTTGAGAAGCTTATGCCGCAGGATTTCCTGCCGACACAATTGCTGCGGTCCCTCATCGTCATGGACACGGATGTCGCGCAGTCGCTTGGCGCACTGGAACTTGATGAGGAAGATCTGGGCCTGTGCAGCTTTGCCTGCCCCGCGAAGTATGAATACGGCATGGCCCTGCGCGATTGCCTTTCGAAAATCGAGAAGGAAGGTTAGCCATGGGTCTCCGCAGCTACTTCGACCGCATCGAGCCGCACTTTGAGAAAGGCGGCAAATACGAACGGCTGTTCCCGCTCTATGAGATGGTGGAGAGCTTTCTTTATACGCCCAAGACCGTCACAAAGGCAGCCCCTCACGCCCGATCCTACATCGATATGAAGCGGATCATGACCTATGTGGTGCTGGCAACAGTGCCGTGTATCTTGATGGCGCTCTACAACACGGGTCTTCAGACCAACCAGGCGATCGCCATTCATGGCGCATCCGGCTGGCGCGCGGCGATCATCGACTTCGTCGGTATTGGTTTCAATGCCAGTAACCCGCTCGCGAACATGGCGCACGGGTTGCTGTTTTTTCTGCCGATTTACATCACCACCCTGGTCGCAGGCGGCATTTTCGAGGTCATTTTCGCGACCGTGCGCAAACACGAGGTGAACGAAGGCTTCCTCGTCACGTCGATGCTGTACACCCTGATCCTGCCGGCAAGCACGCCTCTGTGGCAGGTGGCGCTGGGGATTATTTTTGGTGTCGTGATCGGCAAGGAGGTCTTTGGCGGAACCGGTAAGAACTTCTTGAATCCCGCGCTGACGGGCCGGGCGTTCCTCTACTTCGCGTACCCGGCTCAGATGTCCGGGGATTCCGTTTGGGTCCCCGTCGACGGTTATTCCGGAGCAACGGCGCTTGCCGTGTCCGCGGCGGATGGGCATCAGGAACTGGCCGCGAATGGTATAACGTGGTTCAACAGTTTCCTCGGCTTGGTCGATGGCAGTATGGGAGAAACCTCCGCCCTCGCGGCTTTGATCGGTCTGACATTCCTGTTGATTACAAGAATCGCGAATTGGCGCATGGTTGTCGGCTGTCTGGGTGGCACAATAGCTTTCAGCCTTCTGCTCAATCTCGTCGGATCGGATAGTAACCCGATGTTCGCGATGCCGTGGTACTGGCATCTGGTGTTGGGCGGTTATGCATTCGGCCTGGCGTTCATGGTGACAGAGCCTGTATCGGGCGCGCACACGAATATGGGCCGATACATATACGGAGCATTGATCGGGTTCATGGTGGTGATGATCCGTGTGATCAACCCCGCTTTCCCCGAAGGCATGATGCTGGCAATTCTCTTCGGTAACGTCTTCGCTCCGCTGATCGACCACTTTGTGGTGCAGGCCAATATCAAACGACGGGCGAAACGCTACGCCCAAGCGCAGGGATAACATGATGGCTGAGGACATCCACGCCCCTGAGGCACCCAAAGGCATGATCGGCAGGTTCATGGCTCTGCCGACAGATTCGGTCGCCAAGACCGTGTTTGTGGCGGTGACGCTCTGCCTGGTGGCATCGATGGTTGTGTCGGCGGTCGCCGTTGCGCTGCGCCCGGCCCAAGAGGTCAACCGTCTTAAGGACAAGCAGGTCAACATTCTGCAGGTGGCTGGCATCTACGAGCCCGGCATTGATGTGGTGGACGCCTTTCAGGCTTTTGAGCCCCAAGTGCTCGACTTGTCGACGGGTAACTTCACCACGCAGTTCGATGCGACGCTTTTTGACGATCGTGCCGCGGCTGACGATCCTGCACTCTCTCGCGCGCTTGAAGACGCCCCGGCCGGTATCGGGCGCCAAGCCAACTATGTCACTGTATATCTCCTGCGTGACGACGCTGGGGCGATTGATAAGGTGATCATGCCACTTCACGGATATGGCCTCTGGTCGACCTTGTACGGCTTCATCGCGCTTGAAGAAAACGGTAACGATATCTTCGGGCTGCAGTTCTACGAACATGCCGAAACACCGGGTCTTGGTGCGGAGGTGGATAACCCGCGCTGGAAAGCACAATGGAATGGCAAACGGGTTGCCGATGATCAAGGTGACCTGCAGATCACCGTTGCCAAAACGGCGCCACCTGCAGGCGAAGACTTTCACATCGATGCGCTGGCGGGCGCAACGCTGACGACCGTTGGCGTGGATAATTTGGTCAAGTTCTGGCTGGGCGAGGAAGGCTATGCGCCGTTTCTTGCAAACCTGAAGGCAGGAGCAATCTGATGGCTCAAACACGAAAGCAAATGCTGACCGATCCGTTGGTCGATAACAATCCGATTACGCTTCAGGTCTTGGGGATCTGTTCCGCCTTGGCGGTCACCTCCTCTTTGCAGGTGGCCTTTGTAATGGCGATTGCGGTGACCTTTGTGACCGGTTTTTCGTCAATGTTCATTTCCATGCTGCGCAATCACATCCCGGGGTCGATCCGCATTATTGTGCAGATGGTTATCATCGCGTCACTTGTGATCCTGGTGGACCAGATCCTGAAAGCCTACGCTTTTGAGATTTCCAAAACTCTGTCGGTCTTTGTTGGTCTCATAATCACCAACTGTATTGTGATGGGCCGTGCCGAGGCGTTTGCCATGAAAAACCCGCCAGTCGCCTCTTTCATCGATGGGGTCGGAAACGGGCTGGGCTACGGTCTTATCCTGATGATGGTGGGCGTCATTCGCGAGCTTTTCGGCTCCGGCAGCCTCTTCGGTGTTACCATTCTCCAGACGGTGAATAACGGTGGCTGGTATGTGCCGAATGGGATGCTGCTCTTGCCGCCGTCGGCCTTCTTCATCATTGGCCTGATCATCTGGGCGTTCCGTGCCTGGAAACCCGAACAGGTGGAAGAACGCGAGTTCAAAATCCAGACGGTGGAGCAACACTGATGGAAGAGCTGCTATCCCTCGCCGTAAAGGCAATCTTTGTAGAGAACCTTGCGCTCTCGTTTTTCCTCGGGATGTGTACGTTTATTGCGGTCTCAAAAAAGATCGCGACCGCAATCGGCCTGGGTATATCTGTGATGATCGTGCAGTCGATCACAGTACCGGCCAACAACCTAATTCTGACCTACCTGCTGGCGCCCGGCGCTCTGGCCTGGGCCGGTTTCCCGGATGTGGATCTCACATTTCTCGGACTGATTTCTTATATCGGGGTTATTGCCGCGCTGGTGCAGATCCTTGAAATGGTGCTCGATAAGTACTTCCCTCCGCTTTACAACGCGCTTGGCGTTTTCCTGCCCTTGATCACCGTGAATTGCGCGATCCTTGGCGGGTCCTTGTTTATGGTCGAACGGGATTACAATTTCGCAGAATCGGTGACCTACGGTGTGTCGTCAGGGTTTGGTTGGGCGCTTGCGATAACGGCGATGGCCGGGGTGCGGGAGAAGCTGAAATACTCGGATATCCCGGACGGCCTGCAGGGTCTGGGCATCACCTTTATCACGGCCGGACTGATGGCCATGGCGTTCATGTCGTTCAGCGGCGTGAAACTTTAACGGAGGCAGTTTGAATGGCCACCTTTAGTCTTGGAATTTTATTGTTCACGCTCATCGTGATTGCGCTCGTGACGATTATTCTGGCCGCACGATCGCGATTGGTATCCTCCGGGAATGTGAACATCACCATCAATGGGGAGAAGACGGTTTCGGTGCCTGCTGGCGGCAAGCTGCTGCAAACCCTGGCAGAACAGAAACTGTTCGTGCCGTCCGCCTGTGGGGGCGGTGGGACCTGCGCGCAGTGCAGGGTGAAAATTCATTCCGGCGGTGGATCCATATTGCCGACGGAAGAAAGCCATATCACCAAGCGTGAAGCCCAGTGCGGCGACCGGTTGTCCTGTCAGGTGGCGGTGAAACAGGACATGGAAATCGAAGTGCCCGAAGAAGTGTTCGGTGTGAAGAAGTGGGAATGCACGGTTCGGTCCAACGAGAACGTCGCCACCTTCATCAAGGCACTTGTCCTGGATTTGCCGGAAGGTGAAGACGTGAACTTCCGCGCTGGTGGATACATTCAGCTTGAGGCGCCGGCGCACCACGTCAAATACGCCGACTACGATATCGAAGAAGAATATCGCGAGGATTGGGACAGATTCAATCTTTGGCAATACGAGTCGAAGGTTGATGAACCCATTGAACGTGCGTATTCGATGGCGAATTATCCGGAAGAAAAGGGCATGATCATGCTCAACGTCCGGGTTGCGTCCCCTCCCCCGGGGACCGAGGGTATCCCGCCAGGCAAAATGTCGTCTTACATCTTCAGCCTGAAACCAGGCGACAAGGTCACGATCTCTGGCCCGTTCGGCGAATTCTTTGCGCGCGATACTCAGAAAGAGATGGTGTTCATCGGTGGCGGCGCAGGCATGGCGCCTATGCGCAGCCATATTTTCGATCAGCTAAAGCGTCTGGAGAACGAGGATCGCAAAATCACGTTCTGGTATGGCGCGCGGTCGAAGCGCGAGATGTTCTTTGTCGAGGACTTTGACGAGCTGGATGAGAAGTTTTCCAATTTCAACTGGCATTGCGCCCTGTCAGATGCACTGCCGGAGGACGAGTGGAAAGGTTACACCGGGTTCATCCACAACGTCCTTTACGACGAGTATCTTAAGGACCATCCGGCCCCGGAGGATTGTGAATACTACCTGTGCGGTCCCCCAATCATGAACCAGTCCGTAATCAATATGCTGTTGGATCTGGGCGTTGATCGCGAAGATATCATGCTTGACGATTTCGGCGGCTGATTGAAGTCAGGTGTCAAGTAGAAGGGCGGCAGTTACGTCGCCCTTTCGCGTTTGTAAGGGCAAATATGGCGACGACGCAGCGGTCAACCTTGTTTGACGCGAGGCGACTCGCATGCTTTTGGACGCCAAGGCGTATCAGATCCCGTCCATATCAACCGCCTCGGCCTGGCGGTGAGACCAGACCTGCGGCCTTTTTGTCCGCGCCGCGTCCTCGTTCACAAGAGCCGTGTTTTGCGTATCCCGGGCCTTTATGAACCTCGAAATCAAGTCGCAGTAAAATCGGATTTCTGACTGCGCTGCGGAAAGCTTCTCCCAGCTGGCCTGCAATTGTTCAACAGATCCCGGATGCTTCTCGGCTGCGGCTCGTGGGTCCGTCACGGCGAGCGACAGGGCTGGCAGAATGATGTCGTTTATCGTCCGCGTGGATAAGGCGCATTCCACTTCACTCAGGACACTTGGTGCCTGGCCGGGCTGGAACATCGCGCTCATGGAGCCCAGAAAGAAGCGAAAAGTAACGAGAACACGCTGCAGGCCATTGCGAACCTCTTGACCCGTTACGCGCAGACCTCTCATGATCGCGGTTGGCATTTCCACAATGCAATCATTGGCCGTCAGAACAATCGGTGAGGTTCCTTCCGGCAGGTAGCTGTCCATCAAGGTGACAACCTCAACGGCGAGGATGTCTCGCGCGCGACGGTTGTCGGAAAAACGAAGGTCGTGGTGGACCGCATCTGTCGAGATCGAAAGACGCACAACGGACCAGTCACTGAGGCTGGACTCAGTGACTGTTCGTGTGAACCAGATTGAAATATATGGAAAATTTTGATCACTGACTGTGTCTGTGAGAGGTCTTTCCGCCATGTTCAGTGGTCTTTCCCGAAGTCTTAACAAATTGTCTAGAACCTGAAATTTAACAATTCGTAAAGAAAAAATTCTTCCTATGGTTGTATTAATCAAACGTTAAAAGCGAAACCACACAAATCGATATCAACCCAAGATAGAAGCATGTATCATATTGTTAAAGCTATGGGTGAGCTGGTGAGCGTATGGTGCCGCTCCTTCTCCGGCAAGATTAGGACGAAGATATGAGCATGGATACATCCAACACCGACCGGGACTTCGACAACAACGCAGAGACACTGGAGCGGCGTCGGTCCATCGGAACCGTTGACCAGAGCTTTTACATTATCGGGGTCGGCGCATCGGCTGGCGGACTGGATGCCATCAAGCAACTGATCGCCCAAGCCGACGGAAGCTTCATGCATAGCTTCGTGATCATTCAACACATCTCTCCGGATCATAAGTCTCTTATGAAAGAAATTCTCGTGCGAGAGACAGGGATGACCATTGTCGAAGTGACGGATGATATGCCTCTGGCACCGCAGCATGTCTATCTCATACCGCCCAGCACGAATGTTGTGATCCAGGGCACGCCGGACGACACCAGACCTATCATCGATAGGGATGGAAACTTTGAACATAAAGGTCTGCGTTTCTCTCTGGTTCAGCAAATGCCGCGCCCTCAACTCAACTTGCCCATTGATCTGTTCTTTCATTCGCTTGCGGACGCTGTTGGCATCAGGGCGATTGTGTTCGTCCTGTCCGGTACTGGCACCGATGGCAGCCGCGGGTTGCGGGCTATCAAGGATCGGTACGGTTTTGTCCTTGTGCAAGAGCCGGAAACCGCCGCCTTTGATGGAATGCCGATGGCAGCCATTGCGACAAATCTGGTTGATCTGATCGCTCCGCCAGATGCCATGGTCCCTGAACTGCGACGCTACATCGAGCTACGGGAAGACGGCATTTTTCAGATTGATGAAATTTTTTCGAACGGTGAGGCAGAATTCGACGCTCTGATTGAACAGATCGGCACCACTGCGTCTATCGACTTTTCGCAATACAAGAAACCGACGCTGCGGCGTCGGGTTGCGCGCCGCGTGGCCTTGAATCATTGCGCCAATTTGCAGGAATACCGGCAGTTCGTGGACCGGCATCCGCAGGAACTGGAGATTTTGCATCGGGAGTTTCTGATCGGCGTTACGAATTTCTTTCGCGACTTGCCGGCTTGGCTTGCGTTAAAAGACGAGGCCTTGCCGCGTATCTTCGAAGGCTCTGCAAGCGCAGAACCGGTCAAGATCTGGTCTGTGGGCTGTTCCACAGGTGAAGAGGCTTATACAACCGCATTTCTGTTTGAAGAATATCGACGTGCACGCGGCATAGAGCGCGATTTCAGAATTTTTGCGAGTGACGTAAACGAAGATGCCATTCGCGCAGCAAAGGACGGCATCTATCCCACGTCCATTCTGGAAGAGATACCGCCAGAATACAGAACGCAAGAGACGATCATTCAGAAGGGCGGCACCTTTCAGATCAACAATGCGATCCGAAACAAGGTCATTTTCAATGTCCATAACGTGCTGCAGGAGCCTCCATATATCGACACAGATCTTGTGATCTGTCGGAACATGCTGATTTACCTCAGCCCTGATATGCAGAAGAAAGTGCTGTCGCTGTTTTCATTCTCCTTGCGGAGTGACGGATTCCTTTTCCTCGGAGCTGCCGAGAATGTGACACATCAGTATTCCAAGTTTCAGGTGGAGGTGTCCTCGGCGCGGCTGTACCGAAATCGCAGGTCCGTCCAGCGCGGTATGATCCGCAGCTCGGAAATTGGTCATAGCGCCAGCTACTCCATGCCCCGAACGCGACGGCTGGCCACACGGGAAAGCCAGAGGTCCAACAGTTCCGCTCTGGGCCCATTGCTCGACGCAGCCCTGAACGATGTTGATGGATGCATTTTGGTGCTGGATGAGGCTGGCGCCATCCTGGAAACGATGGGCAACTACAGAGATTTTGTGCAGCTTCCTGATCAAGCCTTTTCGGCCAATGCGCTCGATCTGGTGCATGATCGCCTGAAAAGTACGATTTCTCTTTTGATCCGGCAGGCCGAAACAGACGGGCGGGCTGACGCGTTGAACGTCAAATGCGCGTTTTCAGATCGTATTGAACAGGTCGACGTGTTCTGCCGCAGGATTGAATGGGAAATCCAGCCCGTTGCCTTTTCGCTTTTGATCCGGAAAACCGATACGCGGCAAGTGCCTTTGCTCAGCGAAGCGGCCGAGGCTGGCGGTCAGTTTGAACAGGCGACCCTGGCCAAACTGGAGAGTGAGGTTGAATCTCTTCAGGCGATGCTGAGCGTCACGACCGAGGATCTGGGTATTTCGAACGAAGAGCTTCAGGCCGCAAATGAAGAGCTGACGGTGTCCAACGAAGAGTTGCAATCCAATAACGAAGAGATGCAGAGCATCAACGAAGAACTACACACGGTGAACGCAGAAAATGCCGACAAGATCATGCAGCTGGAGACGGCGAAAGCCGATATCGAAAACCTGCTGAACACCACGGATTTCGCTATCATTTTCCTTGATGAAGATCTCGCCATCCGACGATTCAACCAGGCCGTCTGCAACTACATCGATCTCAATCCGAACGATATTGGCCGCCCTCTGACGAATTTTGCGTCCCGGCTGAATGCCGAAGATCATACGCGCCTTCTGTCCGACATATCGGCTGTCATGTCTGGCAATGATGCGATGGAAAGAGAGATACAGCTTGATGATGGCACGTGGGTCCAGCTGCGCGTCAAAGCCCTCAATGCGGCCCGCCAGAGCGAACCGGGAGGCGTCGCAATCACCTTTCTGGATGTTACAGCCCTGCAGACACTCAAAGAACAGGTGCTTTCGGAGCGCGACAGTTTAGAGGCGCTTCTGGAGTCCGAAGTGGCCGGATACTGGGACTGGAACCTTGCCACAAATGAAGAATATCTAAGCCCGCGTTTCAAAAGCATGCTGGGTTTTGCAGATCATGAAATGGAAAACAAACCTGAAAGCTGGCAGAGTGCCATGAATCCCGATGACCTCAAGACCGCGTTGGCAAACCTTGACAAACATGTCGCGACCAAAGGCGCACATCCATTTGATCAGGAGGTCCGCTTCACTCACCGGTCTGGAAAAGAGCTTTGGATTCTGTGCCGGGGCCGGGTTGTCGAATGGGCTGAGGATGGTACGCCTCTCAGGATGCTGGGCGTCCATATTGACGTCACCGATATCAAGCAAAGAGAATTGCGCGGTAAAGCCACTATGGAACCACAAACCGGACCGTAGCGACACCTGCCTGTCTCAAGACACGAAGCCCCGCAGAGGTTCCTCTCAACTTGACGGGACCAAAGGCGCTTGAAACGCAATAAGCCAGGCGTATCGCCTGCGCGGATCAGAACATCCCTGTTTCGAACCCACTGGTTTTCAGCCGCGGATCGCGGTACCGGTTTCGCATGGAGCCACCTCTGAAAAAATCCCGATGAGATGAACGCCGCGCTTTCATTGGTCAAAATTGTGCTTTTGCTGCCCGCGTTTGCTTACGCCACGCTATGGGGCACGCTGGCGCTCTGGTATCAGTTACCGGGGCCCGCGTTTTCCGTGGCTCTGACATCTGCCATCTTCGCCGCCTTCGGGGTGTCTGCGACCCTGTCGATTTTTCGGCCCTCCGGCAGGCGCCCTTTCATCCTCTTTGGGACGGCGCTTGCTGCCGTTCTTCTATTCTGGATCTCTTTGACGCCGCCCAAAGACGGAGATTGGTCGCCGGAAGTGGCTCGGCAAGTCACGGGCGTCATCGATGGCGATACGCTCACACTCACTAACTTTCGCGACTTCGAATGGCGGACAGATGAGGATGTCACAGAAAGGTGGACGACCCGTAGCTTTGATCTGAGCCAGATCGAAACCGTTGATCTCTTTATGTCTTATTGGGCCGGACCGAGCATGGCGCACTTGATCATCAGCTTTGGTTTTGCCGATGGTCAGTATCTGAGCTGGTCTGTCGAAGTTCGCAGATCACAAGGCGAAACGTTCTCTCCCGTGGCCGATTTCTTCAAGTCCAATCCGGTCTCGATCATCGCAAGTACCGAGAAGGACGTGGTCGGCCTTCGGTCGAACATTCAAAGAGCAAACGTTCACCTCTTCCGTCTGGATATCGCGCCGGCGGATCAGCGGATCTTTCTTGAGGAATATGTACGCGCCGCAAACGAAATCGACAGGTCACCAATCTTCTTCAACTCCTTTTTCACGAACTGCTCAATGAGTGTCCTGAAGCTTGTGAACCGGGTCGGTGCTAATCTGCCGCTGGATTGGCGTGTATATGTGAACGGTTATCTGCCGGAATATCTTTATGATCTGGGACGCCTGAACACCAATGAGAGTATCGAGACGCTTTATCGTTTGGGTGACATCACGGAACGCGCGCGCGCGCATGGGCTGACGGATGGGTTTTCCGAGGCCATTCGTGTTGGTGTGCCATCGCCATGAAGCGAGACACGCAACGATAACCAGTTGCCTGAGCAGGAACTGACTAAAGCGTTTCGCCTTTAACCTGAGACAGCAACTGAAGGCGACAGGCGCGCGTCGTATGAAACTTGCACTGCGTTTCGCGATACTCTGTTAGTCAGGTTTGTCGCGAAACGCTTTAAACAGGCTTTTGACAGGATGGTCGCTCAGATTTGGGAGGGTGTTCCGCCAAGGCCGATTTGCCCCAGCAAGAGAAGCAACAAGCGCTCGACACCGGTCATGGAAGACCTCAGTTCCACAATCTCGCGCGCCAGTCCGGGCTCGTCTGTGATGATCCCGTCCACGCCCTTGGACATCATGGCGGACATGTCGACGGGATCGTTAATCGGCCATGCATAGCGGCGCTTACCCTGCGCCTGATCGCGCTTTGCGAGACGCGCGGTAACTAGGCCTGCATTGACGGCCTCGAATACCGCCTCCAACGCAGCAAGATCGCCGATGGCTGTCGCCGCAAGAACCCCGACTTCCCAATCCGGGCGAAGGCCTTTCATTTTTTGAACGGCCGGATACTTGAGAGACATCAGGGCGACCTGATCCGTCATCCCCATGTCTTCGATGATTTTTGCGGTTCGTGCTTCAAGATCGACATCGTGACCGTAGTACTTCAGTTCAATCAGGAGTTTTGACGGGTGATCGCGCACCGCCTCCAGAGCCTGTTCCAGAGTTGGAACGCGCTCATCTGCGAAAGTCGGATCAAACCACGATCCGATATCGACGTTCTGCAGATCACGCATCTCGGCATCCCAGATTTTGAGATCCGTGCTCGCAAGCTTCATGAAGTCGCTGTCATGTATGACAACAACTTCACCATCTGCCGTTTCCTGGACATCGATTTCTACCCAATCCGCCCTGTCAGCGACAGCGGCGCGAATGGCTGCGAGCGTGTTCTCGGGATTTGAGCCAGATGCGCCGCGATGTGCAATGATCTCGATCTCCGTATCAGATTGCAGGCGCGGCGCAATGCTGAGGGCGGTGACCGCGCCGAGAGCGATGAGGGCCGTCACCCCAAAAACGACAGAAAGCGGACGCATGCGCCCCGGATCCTGCGCCATGTTCGACATTTGAGCCGAAGATTGATCAGTGTACCGAACCAGCAGGATTTTTGCCAGGGCCCCAATGGACAATGCCCCGATGACCGCCCCCCCAAGGACAAGAACCAGTGCCAGCCCGGATGTCAGACCGAGGCGAAGCCGCAGGTTATCCCCGACCAGAGAAGATGTAACGTAGAGAAGGCTGCCGACGGCAAGAGCCAGCAAGGCGGCCAGACAGGCTCTGATCAAAACCCAGATCAGCACATCCCGAAGCAGAGCGCGGCGTTTTCCTTTCATCGCCTCGGTGCTGGCCCGAAAGGCCTCGCCTGGCCGCGCCTCTCCAAACAGCACCATATGCAAGGCGACGGCCCAATTCAGGAGTTTGGATGTCACGAGGAGCGTTGCGATCAAGCCAAGCACGCCGCCTGATGCGACGGCCAGAATGAATTCGCGCGGCTTTTCTGACAGGTAATAATTGATGTCATAATCCCCGAGCAGCCACAGCGCGATTGCCGCCCCGACCAATGCAAAGGGCATGACCATGATGAGCACGCGCAACACCAGTTCCATTGCGAACCTGATCAGGCCCGGCAAGCGAGGCGTGAGGCCACCAAGGGCGCGGGTCAAAGCGCGAAACCCGCCAGTCTCCTGGTTGTGCAGGCAGAGTGTCATGACGGCTGTGCCGAACACGGAACCGATCAGGATGATCCCAGCGAGGAGAACGAACACCGGAAAACCCATTGGCGAAAGGAAAAAGCTTGCGATGTCCTGATCCGTCAGAGCGGCCTGACCGGACAAGGATACGGCGATCTGGATGGTTGCTGCGATAAGCGGTGCGATAAGTGCCAGTGACAGCAAACGCACTGCCAGAAAAACCGGGATAAATGTCGCCCTGTTGCGCCAGGACTCTCGATATGCGTCGAAAACTTTCACATCGCCATCAGACGTTAGTCAGCGTTGTTTTCAAGCAAATAATTCGGAGGGGCCGTTTTGGCCCTCACGGCGTTGCACTGTTTGCCGGGCAAGGGGCATCGTCCCTGTTCGTCCGACGCCCCTTTCGTTCACCCGGTCAGTTGGATTTTGTCTTGGTGTGCGGCCAGATCCAGTTCGCCATGTATTTGTGCCCGGGCACGAGATGGTCGAAGGGAAACTTCGCATAGTGCTTATGTCCGGGCACGAGATGGCCAAACGGGAACTTCGCCATGAACTTTTGTCCCGGTACCAAAAGACCGAAGGGGAAACGTCCGTAGCGGCGGTTGTGCGACAC
>ERZ1740060.525-NODE-525-length-19580-cov-24.064994_pt1 | contig 19580 bp, 20 predicted proteins | sample MGYA00581743_ERZ1740060 | MGnify/ENA primary metagenome ERZ1740060 (study PRJEB43018, sample SAMN04849235) | marine metagenome | isolation source: floating plastic debris | place: Pacific Ocean | collected 2008-08-27 | study: EMG produced TPA metagenomics...
CAATCGTGCCAATGTTCACGTGCGGCTTGTTACGCTCAAACTTTCCCTTTGCCATACCGAAAGGCGCCTTCTTTTCTGGGGGTCCACCCGACCCCGTTTCAACATCGCGGGCGATGTATTGGCTATTGGCGCGGAAATCAAGCGTTTGCTGTTTGCGGCGCGGGGTCTGTTGCGCGTGTTCAGCCGCGACCACCAACCCGAATGTCGGAGTTTCCGGGGATAATCACCTGAGAGGGCGCGGGATTCGCCTCGACCTCGGCCTCTGGTTCCAGATCAGGCGCAGAGACCTCGGCCGGGGTGGGGGCAACAGGGGCGGCGTCACTCAGCGGCTGCTCTTGGTCGACATCAGCCGCAGCGTCGGTCTGTAGATCTTGCTGCGGATCTTGAGGCGCTGCGACAGGCGCACTTGCAACAACATCTGCGACATCAACAGGATCGTCGACGATCCGATCAGAGGTTGTCACCAGCCATGTGTCCCTTTTCGTAATCAACCAGTCCTGAATTTTCTTGGCAGCGTTAAAGCTTAGCGCCTCGATCTGTTGTTCCTTAGTCTTGGTCAAACCAGATCCGATCACCGTGTCACCATCCAAATTTTCGAAAACGGTGATCTGATGCGCCTTTTCGGTCAGCTTCTTGCCCTGACTGTCATCCCACACATTCACCGCGACGATCAGCACCGACTTGGGCGACAATACCAGCGGAATACCGGGAGGCGCCAACGCATAGCCCTGCACCGTCACGCCCAGATGAAAGAGCCCTTGTCCGCGATACCCGTCCAGCCGATCATCCACCGCCTTGAAAAGCGCCTTTTCCCACTCCTCAGGGGTTGCTGCCCGCGAAACCGGGCTTTTCACAGCACCATCCGCAACGATGATATTGTGGCCCAGACGGAATGTTCCCATCTCGGGAAGGTCCTCGGGAACCTCGGTCTGGCCGCAGGCTGTCAGCGCGATGGCCAGCAGGCCAATTCCCAAAACTCTCGCAATCATGCGCAAAGGCTCCTTATGGTTGGAACGCGGGTTAGCCTATCACCGCGCATGGTGCAATGTGGCGCGGTTTACATCACCCGCGAGCAACATAGCTTTACCGGCATGATGATGTCCCCACGCCTCCCCGTTCATGTGCCGCTTGGATCCGAGCCGCTTTCGATCCTGCAAAGCTTTACCGCTGCTCGCAGCAATATCCTGTCAATCATCCCAAAGCAGGCCACGCAGGAGCGTATGATCTCGGGTCGGACGGTGTTGCCCTGGCACATGGTGATGGACCCGAAAGGCAACCGTGAAGTGCTGTTGGAAAAGCTTGAGAACTATCCGAAATCCGACATAACGAAAGACATCCTGCGCCCGGCGATTGGTGAGAGCCTGTTTGTCGCGGAAGGCAAAGATTGGCGCTGGCAAAGGCGCGCCTCGGCGCCGGCCTTTTCACCGCGCAACATCGCCCAGCTGACGCCGATCATGACCCGCGCGGCCGAAGCCTCGGCCCAGCGGATCTCTGCTGCAGCCCGCCCGGGTCGCGCGCTGAACCTTTTTGACGAGATGGTCGCTACGACCTTTGATGTGATCGCCGATGTGACGTTCTCGGGCGATAACATGTTCGATCAGCAATCCGTCCATGACGCCATTGATCGATACATCGAACAAGCCGCACGGGTGTCGATCCTCGATATTCTGGGCCTGCCCACATGGGTGCCGCGCCCCGGTCGGATGCTGGCCATGCCCGCGATGCGCAGTATGAAAGATCAGGCAGATGCCGCGATCGAGCGCCGCCGCACCGTACCAGACGCCGCGCAGCCCGATTTGCTAAGCCTTCTTGTGGATGCCGCTGATGACAAAACCGGGCGCACGATGACAACCGGAGAGCTGCGGGATAACCTGCTGACCTTTATCGTGGCAGGCCACGAGACGACGGCACTGACGCTGAGCTGGGCGCTTTATCTGTGCGCTTTCGATCCGGAGGTGCAGGATAAGGCCCGCGCGCAGGCGCAAGATGTGCTTGGGGATCGCGCCGCAACAGCGGAAGATCTGCCCCAGCTGGGCTATATTCGCCAGATCATTGACGAGACCTTGCGGCTATATCCGGCTGGCGGGTTTTTATCGCGCACGGCCATGGCCGATGACATGCTTCTGGGCAATCCCGTCAAGGCCCGTGATACGGTGATGCTACCTGTCTATGCGCTACACCGGCACCGCGATTTGTGGGAAGAGCCCGATGCTTTCAACCCTGATCGCTTTGCCGATCTCAAGGCGATTGATCGCTATGCCTATCTGCCCTTCGGTGACGGACCGCGCATTTGCATCGGTGCCAGTTTTGCCTTGCAGGAGGCTGTTATTATCCTTGCCACTCTGCTGGCACGGTTCCGGTTTACGGCGGTGCCCGGGCGGACGCCTGAGCCTGTCATGATCCTGACCCTGCGCCCGGAAGGTGGCGTTTGGCTGACGGTTGATCCGGCCTAGTCGCAGATTGTTTTCAGCGCCTGCCATTCAGCCGCATTCAGGCTGGGGGTGACATCCGCATGGGTGTGCGTGTCTTGCGCGCGCTCGATCCGGCTCATCAGATCCGGATGCGCCATAAAGTGATCCATGAAGGTGGGTTGATCGCCACCCAGCTCTTGAAACCGCTCAAAGATTCGCGCGAGCCCCAGCGGTGATATCCCCGCTTGGGCAAGTGTCTCAGAGGCAAAGATATCGGCGTTCATCTCGGCCTCCTGGCTATAGCTGGCCTGTATCAACCGCTCGGCCAGCAAAAGGACCACCGCACCCCCGGCAAAATCCCCGAATAGCAGCCCCAACACACCGATTGATCCGGCAGACCGCAGCGCCATACGCGACGGATCGCGGGCAACGACATGGCCAATCTCGTGCGCAAAGACGGCAGCAATTTCGTCCGGGTCTTCCGCCACATCGAGCAGCCCGTCAAACAGCACAACATATCCGCCGGGCAGCGCGAAGGCGTTAATCATTTCATGATCCAGCACCCGGACGGTCAACGGATAAGGCAGTTCGAGGTTTTCGGTCAGCCGCGCCTCCATCTTGGCAAGCGCTGCGCTGCCATCGGGGCTTTCGCAAATCGGAACGGGATCGAAACCGCTGTCATCAAGGGCAGATCTGATCTGTTCGAACGTGGTGTCGCCAAGTGCCTTTTCACCGCTTGGGGGCAGGAACGCTGCCAGCTGATTGGCCATCACCGGGACCAGCACGAAGATGATAAGCGCGACGGAGGCGACGGAGGCAACAGACCAGCCAATCAGCCTTGTGGTATTCTGAAGCGGCGGGCGTTTGTGCAAGGCAGGTGCGGTTGCACGAATGCGTTCAGCCAGCTCGCGGTCACGGATCACCAGACGGGTGACCGGATCATCCGCAAGCGAAAGCACCAGATCGGTGGGGTGCGCTTGATCCGGCGGGCTGCGCAGCGCCCTTACCGGCCAATCCAGCGGATCCCCCTCTGCCGGTGTCAGCCGCAGGTGGGGTGCATCAAGCGAAAGTGCGACACGGCGTGGGAAAGCGCGGGCGCCGTCCAGCAGGTCGCCGAAAACCAGCGTCTCCGTCATATTGCGGCTCCCACATCCAACGCCTCGGCAAAGCCTTCTGCCTCGGCAAATTCGTCACGGGGCCGTTGTGAGACATCAGTCAGATGCCGCTGCTCCAACACGCTGAAAGTCTGCGCATAATGCGCGGCCAAAGGCAGACCGACAAAGACCTGACTGAGGACATTCCACATCAGAAAAATCGTGAAATAGAGCATGATCGTCAGGATCGTGGTGAGCCAGACCGGCGTGTTCGACAGGGCCTGAATCATCTCGATGTCGAAGGTCTCATCCAGTTGCGTGGCACTGCCGATCATCGCCATAAACCCCGCAAACAAAAGGATGAACAACGCGAAAAAGCCTGCGCCGACAACCGTGTAAACAATCAGGTATCCGACGCTGTAGATCTTCATAACCTGCCCCGCACGCGGGGCGGCCTGAAGCCGGATATCGCCAAGCGTTTTGTGGTCGGTCAAAAGCCTGAGCGATTCGACGCGGAAGTAAATCGCCCCGTAGCCCAGCCAGCCAATGCCCAAGGGAAGGCTAAAGAATGCGACCTGATCGCCGTTTTGCCCTGCAAGTAAGGACCCCGCGATCAGGAAAACGGCGATAATGAGGTGCTTCATCGCAGGAAACAGCATCTGCCAGCGACCACCCTGATGCAGCCGCTGAGTGCCGAAAAACGTCCGGTCGGCGCGGTATTTCTCAAGGTGGAAGACCTGCCGTGGGAATAGGATCCCGACGCTTGCAATCGTCACCAGCCAATGGAGGGCTGCCCGCCACGCATAGCCCCACGCCCCCGGCTCGAGGCCAAAGCGGATGCCGCGCCATCTTGTGCGGGCCAGAATGTAGCGACGCGCGCGGTATTGCGCGAAAAAGATGATGGGTAGGATGCCGACGAAGGACAAGCCGTAGGCCGCCCCGTTGCCCGCAAAAAGTGAGAAGCTGGCGAACATCAGGATCAGGTTCACGATGCCGATGTAGAAGGCGAGGAACACGACCGCGACGAGAAAGCCGAGCAGCTTTTCCAGTGGCGTGCCGAGATACTCCATCGGGTGGCCACCAGGTCTGATCGCGCTCCACATGTAGCGACGCAGGCGGGTTTTCATCCAGAACCGGTAAAAGCCTAGCGTCAGGATCGTCAGGACGCCCGTCTTGAGAGAAAGCCAGAAATAGGGCCCTTTGCGGCCCACAAACTCCGTGCCTAGCGCATCGCTCATGTAAATTTATTGTCCCGTGGGAAGCCACGCGGCGCCATACGACCCGCCGAGGCGCGCTTGCCCGTCCATTCGGCCAGAGCCGTTTCGGTGCGGGTGCGCCCTGCCGGGTCCAGCCAGCTAAGACCTTCCTCCATCGCAAAGGTCGTCGCGTCGGACAAGCCGCCATCCTTGTACTTCTGCAGACGGACGCCTTTGCCACGGCCCATCTCGGGCAGTTCGTCAAGCGCGAAGACCAGCACTTTGCGGTTCTCGCCCACGCAGGCGACGTGATCCCCGCTTACGGTTTTACACACCAGCGCTTTCACATCGCCTTTGACGTTCAGAACCTGCTTGCCCGCGCGGGTCTGCGCCACGACGTCGTCTTCGGGCACGACAAAGCCATCGCCAGCAGTCGAGGCAACCAGCAACTTGCGACCCGGCTTGTGGATGAACAAGCCGATAATCTCACTGTCATTTGGTAGATCAACCATCAGGCGCAGCGGCTCTCCCATGCCGCGCCCGCCCGGCAGGTTGGAGGCCGAAACGGTGTAAAACCGCCCGTTTGCCCCAAAGACCAGCAAGCGGTCGGTGGTCTCTGCGTGGAAGGCAAAGCGCGGGCCGTCGCCGTCTTTGAATTTCATCTCTTGCGCAAGATCGACATGGCCTTTCAGCGCGCGCACCCAGCCCATCTGGGAACAAACCACCGTGATCGGTTCGCGGTCGATCATCGCTTCCAGCGGGACCTCTTCGACCTCGCCAGCCTCTGCAAATGTGGTACGCCGCGCGCCGCCTTCATAGTCTTTGCCAAAGGTCTTCTTGATCTCGCGCAGCTGATCGGCAATCTTGGACCATTGCAGGCTTTCCTCGGCCAGCAAATCCTCAAGCCCCGCGCGTTCTTCGTACAAAGCGTCCCGCTCGTTGCGCAGCTCCATTTCCTCGAGTTTGCGCAAGGAGCGCAGGCGCATGTTCAGGATCGCCTCGGCCTGCACATCGGTCAATTCGAACTCGGCCATCAGCATGGCTTTGGGGTCGTCCTCATAGCGGATAATCTCGATCACGCGGTCGAGGTTCAGGAACGCAACGATGTAGCCTTCCAAGACCTCCAAACGGTGGTCGATCTTGGCCAGACGGTGCTTGGAGCGACGGATCAAGACCTCGCGGCGGTGATCGAGGAAGGCGCGCAGCACTTCCTTCATCGAACAGACCTTGGGCGTGCGCCCGTCGATCAGCACGTTCATGTTCAAGCTGAACCGCACCTCAAGATCCGAGTTGCGATAGAGCATCCCCATCAGCAATTCGGGGTCCACGTTCTTTGAGCGCGGTTCGATGACCATGCGGACGTCATCGGCAGATTCGTCGCGGATATCGCCCAAGATCGGGATCTTCTTGGTTTGGATCAGCTCTGCAATCTTCTCGATCAGCTTGGATTTCTGGACCTGATAGGGGATTTCGGTGATGACAATCTGCCACTGACCCCGGCCCAGATCCTCGATCTCGTAACGGCAGCGCAGACGGAAAGAGCCGCGCCCGGTGCGATACGCCTCAAGAATGTTCTCTTTCGGCTCGACGATCACGCCGCCCGTGGGGAAATCGGGGCCCGGCACATGTTCAAGCAGCGTCTCATCGCGCGCATTCGGCGCTTTAATCAAATGCAGACAGGCGTCACACAGCTCAACAATGTTGTGCGGCGGAATGTTGGTCGCCATCCCCACCGCGATCCCGCTGGAGCCATTGGCGAGAAGGTTCGGGAAAGACGCGGGCAGCACGACCGGTTCGGTCAGGGTGCCGTCGTAATTGTCGCGAAAATCAACAGCATTCTCGGACAAACCGTCCAAAAGCGCTTCCGCCGCGACGGTCATCCGGGCTTCGGTATAGCGCGAGGCTGCCGGGTTATCCCCGTCGATATTGCCAAAGTTCCCTTGCCCGTCGACCAGCGGATAGCGCACCGCAAAATCCTGCGCCAGACGCGCCATCGCATCATAGATCGCAGCATCCCCATGGGGGTGGTAATTGCCCATCACGTCGCCACTGATCTTCGCCGATTTACGGAAGCCACCGTTTGAGGCCAGCTTCAACTCGCGCATCGCAAAGAGGATCCGCCGGTGGACCGGCTTCAATCCGTCGCGGGCATCCGGCAACGCGCGGTGCATGATCGTCGACAGCGCATAGGTCAGATACCGCTCGCCGATGGCGCGGCGCAAAGGCTCGGTCACGTTTTGCGGGTCGATATTGGGGTCGTCGGTCAAGTCGCTCATAAATACGGTGTAGTTGCCCCCCTCCCCCCGGTCCAGAGGGAAGCGGCGCAAATCGCATACTCAAAGCCTGTGTCTTGCAATCCACAGGTAAAAATTCGTGAACTTTCCCCGTTTCGGCGCGTTAGTGTGTGTGATTTTTAGCAATCAACGTGATAAGCTCACGTTGTGTTAACAAGTAACTGCCTACTAATGCCGTTTCCGGGGGGGAACATCCGTCATGAACAAATTTATCGCATTCAGCTTTCTGGTGCTAGGCGTCGGATTTTATGAACTTAGCGGCGGCGCTGAGTTTACGCCCGAAACGCGCGAGGCGGCTCCCCAAGTGGCGCGTGCCCAAACTATTGAGACGGTCGCACCAGCCCTTCCCGCAGCGAAACCGGACACAGTTGATGTGGCATCTACCGCTGCGCCGCAAATGGCTGAGCCAAGCGACATACAACTGGCCTCCTTCCAGCCGGAGGAGCCGAAAAATACACTTCCAAAAATTGATCTAAGCAAGTTCGCTGCCCCGGTCGTGACCGAACCCGTTGTGCAGCAACCCGAGGCAAGCACTGGGTTTATCGGCACCGATATTCGCCAGGTGATCGGCAACAGCGTAAATGTCCGGTCTGGGCCAGGCACAAACTTTGATGTCGTCGCTCAAGCGATCCGCGGTGAGGAGGCCGAGGTGATCGTGGATGATGGCTCTGGCTGGGTCCAGTTGCGTCTTGCCGGCGGACAAACCGGCTGGATGGCGGACTTTCTGCTTAGCAACTAAGCCTTCTTGATCTTCCGTCGCGACCGCGCAATAGCTTGCGCCGCATGGAGGGGAAGATGCAAAAATCCATTTTGATTACCGGGTGTTCGTCGGGCATTGGGGAACATGCCGCCTATGCTTTGAAAAAGCGGGGCTGGCGCGTTTTTGCGTCCTGCCGCAAGGCCGAGGACTGCGCGCGTTTTCAGGCAGATGGCTTTGATGCTCCGCTTATCGACTATGCCAATCCCGCCACAATCGAAAGCGGCCTGGCCGACGTGCTGACGGCAACAGGCGGCACCCTGGACGCGCTTTTCAACAATGGCGCCTATGGCATTCCCGGCGCGGTCGAAGATCTGCCAACCGACGCCTTGCGTGCGATCTTCGAGACGAATGTCTTCGGCTATCACGATCTGACCCGCCGCGTGATCCCCGTCATGCGGGCGCAGGGGCACGGGCGGATCATTCAAAACTCGTCTGTTCTTGGCTTTGTCGTCCTGCGCTGGCGCGGCGCCTATAATGCCACCAAATTTGCCCTGGAAGGCCTGACAGATACGCTAAGGCTTGAGATGCGCGATACGCCCATCCACGTCATTCTGATCGAGCCAGGCCCCATCACCACCAAGATCCGCGAGAACTCGATCCCGCATTTCGAGAAATGGATAGACTGGGAAGCCTCACCGCGCGCCGATCAATATCGCACCGGGCTGCGCAAACGGCTTTACACCAATTCGGGCCCCGATGCGTTCGAGCTGCCCTGTGACGCTGTGACCAAGAAGCTGATCCACGCGCTTGAGGCTACAAACCCGCGTCCACGCTATTTTGTCACGACCCCGACCTATGTCATGAACCTGCTCAAGCGCGTGCTGCCAACGCGGATGCTTGATTGGGTCAGCGCAAAAGTCTAGCGCGCCACCTCTGTCTTTTTCCATCTGCCCACCTAAGTCGCGTTTCACTGCTGCAAGGAAATCTGATGACCTTTGACCCCCTGTTCTACCTTCTCGTCGCCTCTGTGCTGCTTGTTCTCGGCATTCTGTTATACGGTATCGCGGGCTTTGGACGCGGTGGGGACTTCAACAAAAAGCAGGCAAACAAAGTCATGCGCTGGCGTATCATCGCCCAATTCGGCGCGGTCCTGCTGATTTTGCTCTATGTCTATCTTCGCCGCCAAGGAGGCACCTAAATGGTTGTTCTAAACAAGATCTACACAAAAACCGGCGACGCGGGTGAGACAGCGCTGGGCAATGGGGCGCGCGTGGCCAAGCACTCGATGCGCGTCACGGCATACGGGACGGTAGATGAGCTCAATTCGATCGTCGGCATCGCCCGGCTGCATGTCGAAGGTGAAATGGACGCGCAGCTGTCCTCTATCCAGAACGACCTTTTCGATCTTGGCGCAGATCTTTGCCGCCCGGATATGGAGAAGGATGCCGAAAGCGAGTACCCTCCCTTGCGGATGGCTCCGACGCAGGTTGACCGGCTGGAGGCCGAAATCGACGTCATGAACGATATTCTCGAACCACTTCGCAGTTTCATCCTGCCTGGTGGATCGCCAGCGGCGGCCCATCTGCACCATTGCCGAACCGTCGCACGGCGCGCCGAACGGCTTTCGGTCGAGCTGGCGACGATGGAATCAATCAATCCGGCCGCAGTAAAATTTCTTAACCGGCTGTCAGATTGGTTCTTTGTTGCGGCCAGAATTGCCAATAATGACGGCAAAAATGACGTACTTTGGAAACCCGGAGCCAATCGTTAGCGCAAAACGCGGCGTCTGAAACGCGTGACGCGTCGATTTTGACCTGTTTTCCGCCGGTGCTCCGCGCTAATTAAGCGTGGAAAGCCCCTGTCGCAGGCCAGCCCCACGACAGGCATATCAGGAGAATTGCAAATGAAGGTCCTCGTACCAGTAAAACGTGTGATCGACTACAACGTGAAAGTGCGCGTCAAGGCGGATGGTAGCGGTGTCGATCTGGCAAATGTCAAAATGTCGATGAACCCCTTTGATGAAATCGCCGTCGAACAGGCGATTCGTTTGAAAGAGGCAGGCAAAGCCGATGAAGTGATCGCCGTCTCGATCGGGGTGAAGCAAAGCCAGGAAACGCTGCGCACCGCACTGGCCATGGGCGCAGACCGCGCCATTCTTGTGGTTGCGGCGGACGATGTGCACACCGATATCGAACCTTTGTCGGTCGCAAAGATCCTTAAGGCTGTTGTCGATGAAGAGCAGCCCGGCCTGGTTCTGTGCGGCAAGCAGGCGATTGACAATGACATGAACGCGACCGGCCAGATGCTGTCGGCGCTTCTGGGTTGGTCGCAAGCCACGTTCGCGTCGGAAGTTGATATTGACGGCGACACCGCCAAAGTCACCCGCGAGGTTGACGGCGGTCTGCAGACGATTTCGGTCAAAATGCCCTCGATCGTGACCGTTGACCTGCGCTTGAACGAACCGCGCTATGCATCGCTGCCCAACATCATGAAGGCAAAGAAGAAGCCCTTGGACGAGAAAACGCCAGCCGATTACGGCGTGGATGTTGCCCCCCGTCTTGAGATCGTAAAAACCGAAGAGCCCGCAGCCCGCGCGGCTGGCGTAAAGGTCGGATCGGTCGAAGAACTGGTCGAGAAACTTAAAGAAGCAGGAGCTGTGTAATGGCTGTTCTTTTGATTGCAGAATTGTCTGGTGATGAGCTGAATGTCGATGCGACCTCCAAAGCTTTGACAGCCGCCAAGCAAATGGGCGACGTGACGATCCTGTGCGCAAGCGCAGGGTGCAGCGGCGCCGCAGATGCCGCCGCCAAGTTGGATGGCGTATCCAAAGTGCTTTGCGCCGATGATCCAGCCTATGGCCACGATCTGGCCGAACCTTTGGCGGATCTGGTTGTCTCGCTGGCAGGCGATTACGAGCACATCGTGGCCCCATCGACCGCAGCTTCGAAAAACCTGCTGCCCCGCGTGGCCGCGATGCTTGACGTGATGGTCATCTCGGAAGTCACGGCCGTGACCGACGCCAACACGTTCGAGCGCCCGATTTACGCCGGGAACGCAATGCAGACGGTCAAATCATCCGACGCCAAGAAAGTCGCGACGATCCGGACGTCGACCTTTGATGCCACCAGCGAAGGCGGTGCGGCGGCGATTGAGAAAATCGACGCGGCTGGCAATGCTGGCCTTTCGGAATGGGTCGAAGACAAGGTCGCCGAAAGCGACCGTCCCGAGCTGACATCGGCTGGCGTTGTTGTCTCCGGCGGGCGGGGCGTTGGCTCTGAGGATGATTTCAACCTGATTGAAAAGCTGGCCGACAAGCTGGGCGCAGCGGTTGGTGCCTCGCGCGCGGCGGTCGATTCGGGCTATGCACCGAACGATTGGCAAGTTGGGCAGACCGGCAAGGTTGTTGCACCTGATCTGTATATCGCGGTCGGCATCTCTGGCGCGATCCAGCACCTTGCCGGGATGAAAGACAGCAAGGTCATCGTGGCGATCAACAAAGACGAAGAAGCACCGATCTTTCAGGTGGCTGATTACGGCCTGGTTGCCGATTTGTTTGACGCTGTGCCCGAGCTTGTCGAAAAGCTTTAAGGCAGTAACAATATAGATGATGCTGAAAGGCCCGCCGCATCTGGCGGGCCTTTTTCGTTAGCGTTGCGGCATATACGCCTCAAGCGGTGCAATCAGCGCACGCGCGGCGTGATGATGCGCATCGATGCCCATCAGTTCACCGGCTGCCAGCGCTTCCAGTGGGTTGAACACCATGCCTTCGGTCCGTAAGGGGCCCGGATCATAGATCACCTCGACATAGTCAGCGGTCTTTTCCCGCAGCGTATCGATCATCGCGCGCGTGATGAACTGCGGACGGCCTGTGGCCTCCATATCGTCATCGGGGCCGTTTTCGCCAAGCCAAAGCAGCGTGACCGGCACTTTCAATTTGGCTAACAGGTTTTGCATCCGCGCGACCCAGGCCGACTGTAATTCATCGACCAACATCGGATAGCGATCCGGCGCACGCGCCTTCAGTTCAGCAAGCAAATGGCCGGTAAAATGAAACTCGGTGAAATCGGCATCGCGAAAGACAGTCGCCATCAGATCAGAGGCATGCACGAACCGATCATTGCGGCGCGGATGTACTGTGTAAAAGCGGTTCGAACAATTCTGTGCGCCCGTAATCTCAAGCACCATCGCCTCGGCGCGATTGGCCAGATCAATGACACAAGGCTCGTTCAGATACGCCTCGGGCCCTGCATTCACGACGCCCAGATTGACCGTCTCGTAACCGGTCTTTTCTTCGATAAGCGCCGGGAACGGCGTTTGCAGAAACCGCCCATAGGTTTCTGTCCCTCCCAGGCAGGCAACGTATTCCTGCCGCATATGTTTGCGTGGTCCGCGAAAGCGCAGCCGCGACCCGTCATAGGAACACGGAAAATAGTCCAGGCCGGACTGGCCCAAAGTTTCATAGGTCATCACACCCACCTTTAAATTTTCACCCGAGTCGGAGCCTGCGCCCAAAAGCTTGCCAAAATACTAACCCTACAAAGTGAGATAAAATGTCTGGGTCTCAGCCCCTTGGCACCCCCCGCGCGGGCGGTCATACTGCGCCAACGCAGCATCGAAAGGCAGCCTTAATGACAATCCAGAAAGTTGGTGTGATCGGCGCAGGACAAATGGGCAATGGCATCGCTCATGTTTTTGCGTTGTCGGGTTATGACGTGCTGCTCAACGATATCTCTGAAGACAGTTTGACCGCTGCAGTGTCCCTGATTGACCGCAACCTGGAGCGCCAGGTGTCGCGTGACAAAATCAGTGCGGATGAAAAAGCCTTGGCGATGGGGCGCATCCAGACAACGCTCAAGCTGCCGGATCTGGGTGGAACCGATCTTGTGATTGAGGCCGCGACCGAACGTGAAACCGTAAAGACCGCTATTTTCGAGGATCTGCTGCCGCATCTACAGCCGCACACGATCCTGACGTCGAACACCTCGTCCATCTCAATCACGCGCCTTGCGTCGCGCACAGACCGGCCCGAGAAATTCATGGGGTTCCACTTCATGAACCCGGTGCCAATCATGCAGCTGGTCGAATTGATCCGCGGTATCGCCACGGACGAATCAACCTTTTCAGCCTGCATGCAGGTCGTTGAAAAGATTGGAAAAACCTCTGCTACAGCTGAGGATTTCCCAGCGTTCATAGTGAACCGCATTCTGATGCCGATGATTAACGAGGCGATTTATACGCTTTATGAAGGCGTGGGCTCTGTAAAATCCATCGATACGTCGCTCAAGCTTGGCGCCAACCATCCGATGGGCCCGCTGGAATTGGCGGATTTTATCGGTTTGGACACCTGTCTTGCGATCATGAACGTGTTGCATGACGGATTAGCCGACACAAAATATCGCCCCTGCCCGTTGCTCACAAAATATGTCGAGGCCGGTTGGTTGGGCCGTAAAACAGATCGGGGCTTTTATGATTATCGGGGCGACACCCCGGTGCCAACGCGCTAGGCCTTATCGCCCAATTTCAACGTCTCTTCACGCAGCCAGCTGACAAAGCCGCGTGGGTTGCTGGACCAATCACGGATCACATCGGCCGGGATCGGTTCGCCCACACGCGGCGCTTGCGGTTTATGCATGGCATGTACGACTTCGTGGATCAGCAGACCCTGTCGCAACGTGGCCGAGACACGGTTGGCCATCTGATACCAACGCGAATTTTGTCCGGGAAAGAAAACAGGCAGCACAGTCGCACCCGACTTCTGGATCATCTTGGCAGTGAACGGGTTCCATTCCGCTTCAATCGCCGGGCCGAACATCCGATCGCTTGAGGCAACAACACCGGATGGAAACAGCACAACGACACCGTTTTGCTTAAGATGCTCCATCGCGGCCTTGCGCATCTCAATCGATTTACTCTGCGCATCCGCTTCGTGCGGGAACGGCACAGGGATCATGAACTGCTCGATCTCGGCGATCCCGGTCAAAAGACTGCGGGTGAGGATTTTGTAATCCGTCCGGACACGGCCAATCAGGTCGGCAAGGATCATGCCATCCACCAGACCATGCGGGTGGTTGGCCACGATAATCACAGGGCCGTCTTTGGGAATGCGTGTGATCTGCTCGGCCGGGGTGGCCAGCGGGATCCCCATCAGATCAAGGGACTGGCGCCAGAACGCCTGCCCGTATTGCGGGCCCAAAGCCTCGAACCGGCGAATGAGGCGCAACAGCGAAAGCTTTCCCGTACACCACTCCATCACCCGGATGGTCATCGACTTGAACGGGTTTTCGAATGTGTTGGCATAAGACAGCTTACGCTTGTCATAAGGCACGTAATTGGGATCGGTGATAACCGGTGTCACAGTCGAGTTCTGAAAACTGTCTACCACTTGGTGCGTCCGCCCCCCGACCGAAGTCGCCTAGAAGTCTTCGCCGAATTTATCGGCGACCAACGCATCTATCGCAGCGGCAAGTTGATCTGCCTCGGCGCCGTTGGTTTCAACCTCAATAGTGGTTCCTTTAGAGGCTGCCAACATCAAAAGGCCCATAATACTGTCACCTGAAGTGCTCATCCCGTCCTTTGAGACCTGCGCCGTCGCGTCATGCGCTTCGACGACCTCGACCAGTTTGGCCGATGCGCGGGCATGCAGACCTTTCTCGTTCACAATTTTATGGCTACGCAAAACGGTCTGACTCATAACCTTGGATCAAACCGCATCCGCATCAAAGCTGTCAATATACTTGCGCCCCGCATCCCGAGCGAGGGTGACAGCATCCTCAACCGGTTTGTTGCGGGATTTCGCGAGCTTAACCAACATCGGCAGGTTGGCCCCGTAGAGGATCTTGCGGTTGGTCGGGCTGCAGGCGCGCAGGCTCAGGTTCGAGGGCGAGCCGCCAAACATATCCGTAACGATCACCACACCGTCGCCCATGTCGACCGTATCTGCCGCCTCGCAAATTTCGGTTTGTTTGCCGGCGCGGTCATCGCTGACCTCGATAGAGATGGCCACAATACCGCCCTGCTTGCCGACAACATGTTCGACAGCGGCCAGATATTCGCGGGCCAATCCCCCATGCGCGACGATCACTATGCCGATCACGCTTTACTCTCTTTATGCTGTGGCGCGGGCCTTGTGGCTGCAGCGCGTTCTAATTCCCTGTGCCTTATAGATACCTGCCAACCAGTCGATTCAAGGGCTCGTGCCAGCTTTTCCGCTACGGAAACTGACCTGTGTTGCCCTCCGGTGCAGCCAAATCCGATAGACAGATGCGCTTTGCCTTCGGCGACATACGCCGGCAACAGCATCTCGGCCAAGCCGCGGACACGGTCAAAAAACTCTTCGAACCTTGGATCTTTCTGGACATACTCGCTGACCGCTTTGCTTTGGCCGTTGAGCGCGCGCAGGCTTTCTTCCCAGTAAGGATTGTTCAGAAAGCGGCAGTCAAAGACCATGTCGATCCCGCGCGGCAGTCCGCGTTTGTAGGAAAAAGAATGGACAGCCAGCGCCAGACGGTCGCCACTTTCGGGCGCAAACCATCGCTCGACCTCGGCGCGCAGGTCATGGGGGCTCAGATCAGAGGTGTCGATCAACATCTCGGCGCGCGCACGTATCGGGGCAAGCAGATCAAACTCACGCGCAATACCCTGCGCCGGGCTTTCTCCAGGTGCCATAGGATGGCGACGCCGTGTTTCAGAGTAGCGGCGCAACAGCATGTCCGTGCTTGCATCAAGATAGAGCACTTCCAGCGCAATCTCTGGCGTTTCACCCAAACGGTCGATCATCTCGATCACCGCTTGGGTGCTGAAATCGCGGTTACGCACATCCAGCCCCAGCGCGAGCGGTGTCGTCATCGGAGGACCTTGCAGAAGCCGCGGCATCAGGCTGAGCGGGAGGTTGTCAATCGCCTCATAACCCAGATCTTCAAGCGCGTTGATCGCTGTAGAGCGGCCCGCGCCGGACGGCCCCGTGACCAGCACGACCCGTTGGCCGGCATGTTGATACATTTGTGCCATTACTTAATCCCGTCTGCCCGCCTTGAGATATTGCATCAGCGCGGCAGGGAAAGCCGTTATCCCCGCTTTGTGAAGCAGTGGGAGTGTTTGGCCTAACAAAACAACCTCGCGGAAGGGGGGTAGACGGTCTTGTTCGGCAAGACCAAGGTCAAGGACCGCGGCAATCTGCGTGGGGCCTTCTGGCACGGCGTTGAGCAAACCAAGCCCCCGCGCCTCGATCCGGCCGATGATGGCAGGCGGGCAAGATGCGATGACCATGTCGGATGTGCAATGCAAGGCCGTCTGATCGTCCGCTACAAGCCCCGCCCCAAGCCCCATCATCTCAAGCGCGAGGCTTGATTTTCCGGCGCCGGATGGGCCGAAAATCAGCAACGCCTGACCGGCAACCGCGACGCAAGTCGCATGTACCAGCACGGGTTCATCTGTCTCGGGAATGTCTTGCGGCAGCGGTTCAGACATCAAAAAGCAGCTGCCTTTATGGTCAGATCGGCAGGCCGACAACAAACCGCGCGCCCAGCGGTTCCGAAGTGATATCAGCGTCGGTCGGGCGAATATTCTCGGCCCAGATCACCCCGCCATGGGCTTCGACAATCTGCTTGGAGATCGCAAGCCCCAGGCCCGAATTGTTGCCGAACTGCGCCTCGGGGCGTTCTGAATAGAACCGCTGGAAAATCTTGCTTAACGCGGGTTCGGGGATGCCGGGACCGGTATCTTCAACCACAACCAACACACGGTTTTCGCGTTGCCGTGCCCAAACACGGATCGCATCGCCGTCCTCGCAAAACGAGATCGCATTGGTAATCAGGTTCACGAACACCTGCGCCAGACGTGCTTCCAGCCCGTGAATGACAATCGGCTGCTCGGGGATGTCGGCGATGTATTCAACACCTTTAACCGACGCTTCCTGACCCAGAAATTCGTTCAGGTTGCCAATCATTTTCAGCAGATCGAAGGCTTGCTCTTCTTCCTTGACCAGTTCGCTATCAAGCCGCGAGGCATTGGCAATGTCGCTGACCAGACGGTCCAGTCGGCTCACATCATGGTCGATGACATCCAGCAGCTTCTCGCGCTGGTCATCACGTTTGGCCACGCGCATCGTTCCCACGGCCGAGCGAAGCGACGCGAGCGGGTTTTTGATTTCATGGGCCACGTCTGCTGCGAATTGTTCGTTGGCATCAATGCGGTCGTAAAGCGCTGCCACCATGCCGCGCAGCGCGCTGGACAGGCGACCGATCTCATCAGGGCGCGCGGTCAAATCAGGGATGCGGATGCGGCTTGGCGTCATTTTCCGCGCATTCTTGTCGCGGCCCAGTTCTGCAGCAGCAGCGAGGTCGGATAACGGGTTCGCAATGGTCGAGGCCAGCACAAGGCTCAACCCGATGGAAACCAGGATCGCAATCACGAACATTTGCAAAATCTGCTCCCGATCGGAACGGACAAGCTGGTCAATCTCACCAGCGGCACTTGTAAGTGCGATCACACCAACAGCCGTTTCGCCCTGTAAAATAGGCGTGACAACGGTAAAGAGCGTGGCGTCATTGGCGTCCCGCCCCATCTTTACCTGCGTGCCCCCGGCAAGCGTTTCCCCGACCAGTTTGGCAGCAAGGGTTGATGCGTCTTCGACTTCGGACACGTCAATATCAGGGTTTAGAAGGTTCGATGCGCCCGACCAGATCCGATTTAGAAAATCGGTGATAACCGTGTTCGTCTCAGAATTGGCAAGCCCGTCGATCTGCGGCAAACGCCGTTCCATACCTTCGGTGGAACCGATCAATGCTTCTTGCGGGTCAAAGACAAAAACCTCGACCCCGGACCGCAAATCAAGCGCTTCGAGTGTTTCAGTTACATCCAGACCATCGCCCGCCGCAAGATTGACAGGTGTACCACCTTCGATCTGCGCTTCAAACACATCCGCAATCAACTCGGCCTCAGACACCAGCGCCGTGCCGCGCTGAAAGGCGAGACTGTCGCGCGCGGGGTTCAAATAAAGAACCCCCGCGACAAGGACAATCAGCGCCAAGAGGTTGAACGTGATGATCTTGCGCGCCAGCGGAGAGCGGTTGAGCGTTATCAATCCACGCCGCTGGCGTTTGTCCTGCAGCTCTTTTTCGCCAAAGCTGTCAGGCGCTTCATAATCATCGCCCAGCACAACATCAGGTCTGGCCGCCTTGCGGACAGAGTTCAGATCCCGAACGTCAATCTTGGGCGCGATTGTCATCAGTCCTCGTTATATCGGTAGCCAATACCGTAGAGCGTCTCAATTGCAGTAAATTCGTTATCAACCGACCGCATTTTCTTGCGCAGCCGCTTGATATGACTGTCGATTGTGCGGTCGTCGACATAAACCTGATCGTCATAGGCCACATCCATCAACTGATCTCGGCTTTTGACAAAACCAGGCCGTTGCGCCAGCGCCTGCAACAGCAGAAATTCGGTCACTGTCAGCGACACATCCATGCTTTTCCACGTCACTGCGTGGCGCAGCGGGTCCATCCGCAGCTCACCGCGCACCAGCACTTTGGTGTCTTCGGTGTCGCCCACAACATCGCCTGCAATCGCGTCCTGACGCCGCAGCAGCGCGCGGATCCGTTCGACCAGCAAGCGCTGCGAGAACGGCTTTTTCACGTAATCATCCGCGCCCATGCGCAGGCCTAGAACCTCGTCGATTTCGTCGTCTTTCGAGGTTAGGAAGATCACCGGCATCGACGTTTTCTGGCGCAAACGCTGCAGCAGATCCATGCCGTCCATGCGAGGCATCTTGATATCAAGCACAGCCATATCGGGCATGCTTTTGTTGAACGCGTCCAGTGCGGCTTGGCCGTCATTATATGTCTGCACCTCGAACCCTTCGGCTTCGAGTGTCATGGATACCGATGTCAGAATATTCCGATCATCGTCCACCAAGGCGATCTTCGACATGGGGAATTCCTTTACTGCTCTCAATTTTTATTGCCTGTTTTTTCGATAATCTCGCTTTTTTCAGGGGCCGAATCAACTGTTAAAGCGAATCAGACGTCCGACCTGCGTCAGTTTTGGAACAAAAAAGAAAATGAATTGCTAAAATGCAGCAGTTCACCGCCGTCTTTCGACCGTGTTGGCGCTAACCTGCATTTGGTTGCGCTAACTGCGCGATTGCGTCCTGTTCTAATCGGGAAGCGTCATGTTATCTGGACCCCTGTCGCTGCTTCCGGCGGCAGGCGCGATCCATGCGTTACAGGATAATTCGCCCGCGCAGGGCACCACAGGAGCAACTCAATGACATCTGGACGGGTCAACCCGCAGCACCGCCTCGAAGACCAAGGGATCACAGGTCTTGGCAATGTCTATTACAACCTGCTGGAGCCCGCGCTGATCGAAGCCGCGCTCAAACGCGATGAAGGCACGCTGGGCGAAGGGGGCACGTTCCTTGTCTCCACCGGCAAGCACACGGGCCGTTCGCCCAAGGACAAATTCGTTGTCCGTACGCCGTCTGTCGAGGACAGCATCTGGTGGGAAAACAACGCCCCGATGGAGCCTACCGCATTCGAAACCCTTTACGCCGACATGGTCGCCCACATGGAAGGCGGCGATTACTTCGTCCACGATCTATTCGGTGGCGCTGATCCTGCGCACCGTCTGGACGTGCGCGTTGTGACGGAACTGGCCTGGCATGGCCTTTTCATCCGCCACCTGCTGCGTCGCCCTGACCGCGATGAGCTGGACGATTTCACCGCCGATTTCACGATCATCAACTGCCCGACCTTCCAGGCGGATCCCGCCAAGCATGGCTGCCGCTCCGAAACAGTCATCGCGCTGAACTTCGACAAAAAGCTGATCCTGATCGGCGGCACAGAATATGCCGGTGAGAACAAGAAATCCGTATTCTCCCTGTTGAACTA
>ERZ1740060.526-NODE-526-length-19454-cov-20.666890_pt1 | contig 19454 bp, 20 predicted proteins | sample MGYA00581743_ERZ1740060 | MGnify/ENA primary metagenome ERZ1740060 (study PRJEB43018, sample SAMN04849235) | marine metagenome | isolation source: floating plastic debris | place: Pacific Ocean | collected 2008-08-27 | study: EMG produced TPA metagenomics...
ACGCGCTCGGATCCCGACGTCGCTCACTACCCCTTCGGAGATATGCACCGCCCAACTCGGATGCTGCGGTTGCAACCCGCATTGCCGACATTCGTTTCTTTGGCAGTGCCAACCAAAAAGGGCGGGCCCTTTGGTCCGCCCTTGCTGGAATCTGTCTGGTTTTTACGCCAGTGCTGCGATGTTCTTCAGGCCCAGTTCGTAGGTCTTGCCGAGCATGCGGTCCATGAACAGGCCAAAGATGCGGAAGATGGGGTTGAAGCCCATGTCTGACGCCACGGTCCATGTGACCTGCGCACCATTCTCTGTCGCTTTGGCCTGAATGGTTTGTACCGGCTTACCCATAGCGCCGAGGTCGATCAGGTGCGTGACGCGTGTGGGAGTGACATCGGTCACGGTCTGGGTGCCTTTTCCTGCCTTGCCTTCGAAGCGAAAGCCAGAACCGACGCCGTCAGCGGGGCCGAATGGTGTAATTTTCAGATCTGGATCGGTGGTGCAGTATGGGTTGAAGGTCTGGAAGCCTTGGGTGCTGGCCACGCGGGCGATCACCTCTTCGGGGCGCATGGCGACATTTGCTTCACGGGTCACGATGACATTGCGCGGCAGCAGCAATGCGATCAAAGCGACGGCAGCGACAATGGCGATGATGGTATAAGCGATGGTCATGGATCTGGTCCTTTTCTCTGTCTGATCGGGAGCGTTTTGCTTCCCTTCTGCCCACACGACGAAGCCAGACGCCGCCAATCGACATCTCAAGACATTTTTTTTCGCAGATCTGACATCTTTTTCTCAAGCCACTGTTTTGAAGGGGGATCTGTGCAAAGCGATATGGCTTTTGCATAGGCCTCTGCAGCGTTCGCGGTCTGACCCAGCTTTGCCAAACAATGGGCACGCACTGCATGAAACGGCTGGTACCGGTCCAGCCCGTCGAACGCGATAACATGCAGCATCTTGAGCCCCTCGGCAGGGCCTGCATCCTCGGCTACAACTGCGGCACGACCAACCGCGCCGCCGATCGACGGATAGGCTTGCATCAATCCAGTATAAAGCTGGGACAGCGCCCGCCAGTCGGTCTGGCCGGTCACGGATCGTGCGGCATGAACGGATTGAATTGCCGCCTCTAACTGAAAGCGTCCGGGCACGGAGTTTGGTGCGCGCCTCAATGAGGCCTGGGTCAGAAGGCTTGCGGAGCGTTCAATCAGGTGGCGATCCCACAACTCGACGTCCTGTTCCGGGACTGGGACCAAAACACCATCGTCAATGCGTGCGTCGCGCCGGGCTTCGATAAAGCCTATGAGGGCGGTGAGGCCGAGGGCCTCGGCGTTTTCAGGGTCCAGTTCAGCCAGGATATTCGAGAGGAAAAAGGCCTCATGGCTCAACTCGCCATCGCTTTCCAGCCAATCCGCTGCATATGCGCCATAGACCGCTTCGAGCACAGCCCCCATACGCTCTGGATAGGCCTCTGGCTCGGGCACCACGAAGGGGATGCCCGCGGATTTGATCTTCTTTTTCGCTCGTACCAGCCGTTGTGCCATGGTCGCTGGATTGATGAGAAACGCCTTGGCGATCTGCTCTGCCTCCAGGCCCAGAACTGTCTGCAGCATCAGCGGTGTGCGGATGCCTTCATCGAGGGCCGGATGTGCGCAAACAAAGAGCAGCTTGAGCCGCTCATCCAGTTGCGTCTCTTCAGGTTGGATTGCTTGTGCGTCGGCCATGTCGCTTGCCTCATCAGTAATGACCAAACGGGCATCACGGCGCGCCTGATCGATGCGTTTGTTCTTGGCCACGGTCAAAAGCCAGGCCTCGGGTTTGTCGGGAATGCCGCGATCGGGCCAGGTCTTCAGCGCTGCAACAAAGGCATCAGCAAGCGCGTCTTCGGCAGCGATGATGTCGCCAGAGCGGCTGGCGAGCATCGCAATGAGTTTGCCGTAAGCAGCGCGGGCGACATCCTCCGCCCGCGCCTGGGCCTGTCTTCTGCTCACACGCTGCCCATGGCAGAGGCACGTATCTCTAACTTGCCATAGTGGACATGCGGGCATTTTTCGGCCCATTTCATCGCTTCATCGAGGTTCTCGACATCAATGGCAAAGTAACCGCCCAACGTCTCTTTCGTTTCGGCAAATGGTCCGTCCTGCACCCGTTTTTCACCACCCGCCAGTGTGACCGTCGTGGCGGTATCTGCGGGGTGCAGCCAGTCAGTTTCAATAAAGACGCCTGCCTCTTGCAAGGCACCGATGTACTGGCCGTAGATTTCCTTGGACTTCGCCCAATCCTCTTCGGTCATGTTGGCGGCCATGGCAGGGTCGGAATAAAGAAGAAATGTATAACGCATTTTTTTGTGTTCCCTTGTTGGTGGAAAAATTAAGCCGCAACGTCGGCCATGTTGGCAAGGCCAAGTTCAAAGTTCGGACCGATCATACCGTCCATGAACAAACCCATGACACGGAAGACCGGGTTCATGCCTAAATCCATGTTCATGCTCCAGGTCACCTCGGTTGCACCATCAGCAGCCACAGCCGAAATCGCCTGCGTCGGCTGACCGAGCGGGCCGAGGTCCAGGTTGAAGACGACCTGATCGGCAGTGACCGATGCTACAGTTTGCTGACCTGCGCCGTCTTTGCTTTCGAAGGAAAACCCGGAGCCGATGCCCGCTTCAGGACCAAACATCTCAACCCGTAGGTTCGGGTCTAGATCCCTGTAGGGGTTGAAGGCTTGATAGCCTGTGTTGGACGCTGCCAGCGCAATCACAGCTTCGGGAACTGCATCCATAAGGGCGGTGTGTTCAATGCTAACATGGCGTGGCAGTGCAAGTGTGCCGACAGCCAGGGCGGCAACGCCGCATATTGAGTAGGTGGCGATTTTCTTGATGTTCATAAGTCTGTCCTCTCGTGTGTGTTTATGAAGGGCGTCTTTGCCTCTTCACCCACACGACGGATCAGGAACGCGCCAATCGACACCCGGTCGAAAAAAAGTTCACAAGACTTTTGAAATGGACCAAAGCCGACTTTCGCCAATTCTATTCATTTCTACGATTGCAGCCCGCAGAGCAGCCATTCGTGTCTAACGAACGGACGACCTTGCAGACAGACCCGACGTTTACGAGGCGAAATCTAAATCTGAAAAGACGTGCACTTCAGACCTCAATGTTGTTCCATTTGCAGCGCTGCAGAGAACTTTGCCGAGGTTGCAGGTTTCCCAACGAAGACGGCTTTTCCGTTGGGATGCTCTCCGAAAGACGACTTGCCGCTTATGAGAATCCGCTGTGCCTGTGGTTGCAAGTTTTGTGCGCTTGTCAGGATGTCCAAACCGTTATGTGAGCCCCCAAGATCGAAATCACTCACGACCAAATCGAATTGGTCTCCCGTCATGGCTTCGATAGCCTCTTGCGCGGAAGAGCAGGTTTGTGCCTGAAAGCCCAAGTTCTCAAGGACGGTCGCTGTCGCTTTCCGATCAACCCCATTGTCATCAACAAGCAATGCGCGCCGATGACGTTGGCTATCCGGCGAAGCATGCAAATCAAGCGCCAATGGGAGCGAGATCGTCACACGCGTCCCTTGCCCCTGGGTGCTTTCAATGTCCAACGTGCCGCCGCTTTGGTTGATGAAACCGTAAACGATCGACAACCCCAAACCCGTTCCGCCATCAGCTGCCCGTGTCGTAAAAAAAGGTTGGATCGCTTTTGCCTGAACATGTGCAGGCATCCCCGACCCGGTATCTGACACGACGATTTCGGCAGTATTGTCTGCCCCTTCGGTGATGCTCAGACGGATGGTTCCATTCCCATTGATCGCATTGTTGGCATTCAGAGCAAGGTTGAAAACAGCGGATTCCAATTGTCCCGGATCAGCGCGCACATGCAAAGGCGCATCAGCGCAAACGACGTCCAATTTAACGTCGCGCTTAAGGCCGATTTCGATCAGGTCGATCATCCCTTCGATAAGGGTGTTGAGGTCAAAAATCTCGGGCGACAGGGGTTGTTTGCGTGCAAATGCCAACAACCTGTCGGTCAGCGAAGCCCCATATTCCAAAGCGTTTTCGATTGCGGTGAGGTTGGTGCTACTCTCGCGTTTTTCCTCACCCAACAAATGCGCATGCGTGCGCACGGTCGCAAGGATATTGGCAAAGTCATGCGCGGTGTCGCCTGCCAGTTTGCCAAGAAGCTCAATGCGGTCGATCTGTTCGACACGCTCTGCCATTTGATGCTGCTCGGTTACATCCGAAATCAGCCAAACTCGCCCGTCATCGGGAAGACGGCTTGCCCTGATTTCGAGGGTTTGCCCGTTGTCTGCACTCAACACCAAATGCCCACGAAGCTGGACACTGAGTTTCGCTTTGTGCGCCGCCGCGCCGAATGGAGATTTGGAGAGCCAGTCAACGAAGCTGCCCTTGCCGCCTTCGTGATCTAAAATTCGTTTGAACGCCGGGTTGGACGCAGTCAGCCTCCCGCTCGCATCTGTAATCGCGATACCATCCGTAATATTCGCGAAGACCTTTTCAAAAAGTGCGTTGCGCTGATCCAGCTGTCGGTTCGAACGATCCAGGCGCAAGGCGTTGGCACGAAAACTGCGGAAGGACCGGAAGAGATCGGCGATTTCGTCATCACCGCCCAACCGGCGCGGCAAAACACTGCTGCGATCTCCGTTGGCCAGGCGCACCATAGCTTCGGACACCCGGCCGATATTAAACGCCACATAGCGCGAAACGTAGAGTGCTGCGATCAACGCAAGACCAAGCGCGAACATACTGACCAGAGCGACGAAAACACGGGTAAATTGAATTGTGTTTGACGAAGAACTCCGCTCTGCAATCAAAACCGCTTCAGCGCGTGATGCAAAATCAGATGCCAGTTCATTGATGCCGTTTGCGTCACGGCGAATGCGGAAAAGGGCGTTTTGCGCATCGAGCGTCAGTCCCAATTCGTTTCTGCGAAGCTCAAAGATGCCGGTGTCGCCGTAGACAAGGGCATCGAGGTCGCGCAGGAACTGTTCCTGCTCGGCTGTTTTATCCGCATTTAGCGCAAGTTGCCCCTGACGTTGGTAATGGCGTTGTTCTTCGCCCACGCCAATCAGGTTGCCAGCATAGGCAGCGTTAAGCGCATCGGCATTCATGCTTTGCAGCGTCCACCACACCAGACGCTCACCGGTTGCTGTGCCCTGAGCTTCGATCCGCTGTGTCACCACCTCGCGCAAACGGCTCAGCGCTCCGACACGCGCGCGCACGCGGGTTTGCACCCGGTCAAGGGATTGCGATGCCGCGACCAAGTCACGAATGCCACCTTCCATTTGGGTGGTGAGATCTATGACCGTCGCGCGGTCGCTATCGGTTGTCGTGGCAATAGGCCAATCTTCGCGGACACGCGTCAGCACATCGAGGAGTTTCTGGCCCTCTTGCCCGATCAGGAAATTCGATCGCTGACTAAGGAGAAAGGGTGCGGATGTTGCCAAGTCGGACGAGCGTTTTGACAGATCAATCGCTTGCGCAACTTGGCTCAGGGATTGGCGGTGCAAATCCTGCAAACGGTCTTCGACCCGCTGAAGCGCGACCCAGGTCAGCACGCTGACGCAACAGATGGCAAGCGACAACAGCCCCAATGCGGTCCAAAGCCGCCCCCGCACGGAATACGGCAGCAAAGACATCAGTTTGGCGTCCGATGCGGGTTCGTGACAAAGATGTATCCCTGTCCACGGCGGGTTTGTAAGTGTACGGGCTTGGACGGGTTTTCTTCGATCTTGCGTCTTAGGCGAAGGATCAGGACATCCACAGTTCGGTCCACATATTTTGTCAAATCGCTGCCCAGTTCTGAAAGCAATTCGACCCGCGGAATGATCTGGTTTGGTCGGCTTAAAAAGTAATCAAGCAGACGATATTCGGCATTGGTCAGCGCGATTTCCTGATCGGTATCGTCAAAAAGGATGCGTTTCTTTTGATCCACGCTCAGGCGTCCGAAGGTCAATCTATCGGTGTCCGCCAAAGCTGCAGTTGTCTGGTCGGATTTCCCGTACCGGCGTAGGACGGCACGGATGCGGGCGATCAGTTCGCGCGGATTGAAGGGTTTGAGCACATAATCATCAGCCCCCACTTCCAGCCCGATGATCTTGTCTGTCTCGTCCCCTTGTCCTGTAAGCATCACGATGGGAAGGTCTTTTGTCCGGCGGATATCCATCGCCAACGATAGCCCATTTTCGTCACGCAACTGCAGATCGATCAGCACCAGATCAAGCGGCGTGTTTTGGTCTGCTGCGTGGTATTCTGCGATATTCGCCATTGGAATGGGGTCGAATTGGTTTTCGGACAACAGAGCAACGAGCGCATCGCGCATCGCTGCTTCGTCATCTACAATTCCGATCTTTGGTAGCGACACGCCGTCACCTCCCTTTCGACAGTCCCACTTTAGCACTAATTATTGACGCTGATCGTAGATCTTTTTGTTATAAAAAGATCTTCTGAGAGCGCATTTTGTAATTTTGTTAACCAAAAGGCTGATGGTCTGTAACACTGTTCATGCAGGCTTTGTGCCAAAATTCTGTGCGGCCCTCTACCACTAGACCTGCGCCAGATCGCGGAGGAGCGAAGACCGGTGCGTGATCTTTTTGGGAGGACAGAATGAAAAGACTTGGAATGATTTCCGCCACTGCACTCATGGTGTCTACGGCGGCGGCTTGGGCCGACGAGTTGAGCGTTGTCTGCAGCGCTGAACAAGATTGGTGTGACTTGATGGCGTCCGCTTTTGAAGAGCAGAACCCGAACATCGATGTGTTGATGGTGCGCAAGTCAACCGGTGAAACGCTGGCACAAATCCGCGCTGAGGCCGGAAACCCAAAAATCGACGTATGGTGGGGCGGCACGGGTGACCCCCATCTCATCGCCGCCGAAGAAGGCCTGACACAGGCCTCCGGCGTGGACACCAGCGATTTGCTGGGCTGGGCGCAGAACATGGCAGAGATTTCTGGCGGCAAGACCGTCGGCATTTATGCCGGTGCGTTGGGCATCGCCTATAATTCTGACATTCTTGAAAAGAAGGGGATCGCGCCACCGCAATGCTGGGCCGATCTTGAAGATCCCCGTTTTGCTGGCGAAATTCAGGTGGCGAACCCGAACAGTTCGGGTACGGCCTATACCGAACTGGCGACATTTGTTCAGCTCTTTGGCGAAGATGAGGCCATGGTCAAGCTGGCGGCCGTAGGCAAGAACGTCAATTCCTACACCAAGTCTGGTTCGGCCCCATCAAAAGCGGCGGCACGCGGTGAAACAGGTGTTTCCATTGGCTTTATGCACGATATGGTCAAACTGGCTTCCCAAGGGTTCCCGTTGAAAATTGTCGCCCCCTGCGAAGGGACCGGTTACGAGGTTGGTGCCGTCTCGATCATCGAAGGTGCCCGCAACGTCGAGGGTGCCAAAAAATGGGTTGAGTTTGCCCTGAACGCCGATGTGCAGTCACGTGCGCCCGAAGTAGGGTCGTTTCAGGTGCCATCGAATTCCAACGCGCAAGTGGCACCGGAATCGCCGGATCTGGCCTCGATCAAGTTGATCGACTACGATTTTGCGACCTATGGCTCAAGCGAGACACGCGAACGCTTGCTGGCCCGTTGGGATGCAGAGGTGGGTGACCCCAACCCGCAGCAATAACATCCTCCCTGTCGGCTGACCCACGGTATTGGGTTGGGCCAACATGGATGTCCCGCTTTGGCGGGACATCCCCTGATTTGCGTGGAAGACCAATGAAAAAGACAGTCTTGATATGGCTGGCCCTTGGGCTTGCTGGTTTCGTGCTGCTGCCCTGGCACATGACAGATGATGGCCTTTTTGACCCAAGTTGGTTGAGCGATAGTGATGCTGCAACCGGGCTGTTCAGCACCCTTGCCGGGCAGTGGTGGCTGGCCCCTGCAGGCCTCGCCTTGCTGGGTGCAGTGATCTTGCAGCTTGCAATTGAAAATCCAGTGAAGCGTGCGCGTCTGACGCTGGGGACTGCCGTCGCTGGGCTGACATTCATCGCGGTGCAAGGGTTAATCATCGTGCGCGCGGGCCCTCGTGTGTTTGAGGGGCTGTTCACGGGCGATATGGTTATGGCCGGACAACCGGGGATGGGTGCCGGCGCGGGCCTGTGCGCGTTGGCTCTGCTTTTCGTCGCCACGATATCGCTCTCGCAATCCGGCAAAGGCCAAGGGGACGCCTTTGTTGTCAGCACCATCGGGCTGATTGTCGCCCTTGTTGCCATTTTCGTTTTCTTCCCGGTCGTCCACATTCTGGTGCGCGCGTTTGAAGTGGACGGGGGATATTCCCTGTCCGAGTTCTTTCCACGGTTCTTCAGCAGCGACATTTGGGGCCTGGGCTGTCTGGTCGGTGAACGATCTTGCGGCGTCGGCATCAACTCGCTGTTCTTGGCGATCATGACGGGCGCTGGCACCACGCTTTTGGGCCTGTCCTTTGCGCTCATCTTCACCCGCACCGCGTTTCGCGCGAAAAAGCTGCTGCGGGTTCTGACCGTGCTGCCGATCATCACACCGCCCTTTGTCATCGGCCTGGCTTTGATCCTGCTGTTCGGACGGACCGGCACCATAACCGAGTATTTCGCTGAACTGCTTGGATGGGAGGCGACCCGCTGGCTCTACGGCTTCTGGGGCATCTATTTCGCGCAACTGCTCTCTTTCACACCTATCGCATTTCTCGTGCTGATCGGTGTTGTGCAAGGGGTGAGCCCCAGCATGGAGGAGGCGTCGCAAACGCTGGATGCAGATCGATGGCAGACATTTCGTTTTGTCTCACTGCCTTTGATGCGCCCGGGGCTGGCAAATGCGTTCCTGTTGGGCTTCATCGAAAGCCTCGCGGATTTCGGCAATCCGCTTGTGTTGGGCAGTGGCTACAGTGTTCTGTCGACGGATATCTATTTTGCCATTGTGGGTGCGGTTGCGGATCCTGCCAAGGCGGCCATTCTTGCGCTTGCCCTTCTCACGCTTACGCTGTCTGCCTTCATGGCGCAGCGGTTGTGGCTTGGCAAAAAGTCTTACGCCACCATTACGGGCAAGGCGGATAGCGGGCAGAACGCCAGCCTCAACCCGGTTCTCAAATGGGTGTGCTATGGCACAGCGCTGCCTTGGGCCGCGTTCACGTTGGTCGTCTATTCGATGATCGTCTTCGGCAGCTTTGTGAAACTTTGGGGGATCAATCACAGTTTCACGTTGGATCACTACATCCGCGCCTTTGGTATCAACTTCACGACGGGTCGTTTCACAGGCGTTGCATGGGACAGCTATTTCACAACGCTGACCATCTCTTCGATTGCAGCCCCGCTGACCGCCTTGGTGGGGTTGTCCACGGCATATCTACTCGTGCGGCAAAAGTTCTGGGGTAAGGACGCGTTCGAGTTCTCGACCATGCTCAGCTTTGCCATTCCCGGCACCGTCATCGGGGTCAGCTATATTATGGCGTTCAATTTCCCACCGATTGAGCTCACCGGCACCTCGATCATCCTGATTATCGTCTTTGTCTTCCGCAATATGCCCGTAGGCGTTCGGGGAGGTATCGCGGCGATGAGCCAGTTGGATAAAAGTCTGGATGAGGCTTCCATCACACTGGGTGCCAACAGCTTTGCGACGGTGCGCCGTGTGATCCTTCCGCTGATGGGGCCCGCAGTCCTGGCGGCTTTGACCTATAGCTTCGTGCGGGCGATCACATCAGTGAGCGCTGTGATCTTCCTGGTCAGTGCCAAGCACAATATGGCCACGTCCTTTATTGTGGGTCGGGTGGAAAACGGTGAATTCGGCCTCGCCATCGCCTATTCGGCAGTGCTGATTATCACGATGCTGGCAGCCATCCTTCTTCTTCAACTGCTCGTCGGGGCGCGCCGTTTGCGCCGTTCGGACCGGGTTCAACACGTCGCGAAAGCGGCTTGAGGTAAAGACACATGACCAAGACAAACACTGGCTCTGTCCGCTTCGAAAATGTCGTAAAGAAATATGGCGAGGTAACCGCGCTCAAGAAACTCGACCTGTCTATTGAACCCGGCAAGCTTGTGACCCTTCTTGGGCCAAGCGGGTGTGGTAAGACGACGACCTTGCGGCTGATCGCGGGGCTTGAGATGGCCACAGAGGGCAGCATCCATATCGGGGGCGAAGACGTCACACATCTCACCGCGACCTATCGCAAAGTGTCTATGGTTTTCCAATCTTATGCGCTCTTTCCGCATATGACGGTGCGCGAGAACGTCGCCTATGGGCTGACCGTGAAATCCGTACCAAAGGCAGAAGCGGCACAAAAGGCAGAGCAAGGGCTGGAACTTGTGGGCTTGGCAGGGTTCGGAGACCGCCTTCCCAGCGAACTGTCAGGCGGGCAGCAGCAACGCGTCGCCGTGGCACGCGCCATCGTTCTGGAGCCCGAGGTTTTGCTGCTGGATGAACCGCTGTCGAACCTTGATGCCAAGCTGCGCCGCCATGTGCGCGAGGAAATCCGTCAGATCCAGCAAAGTCTGGGGCTCACGGCCGTTTATGTGACCCACGATCAGGAAGAGGCCATGGCGGTGTCGGACGATATCATAGTCATGAACAATGCCGAGATTGCACAGATCGGCACTCCGAACGATCTTTATGAAGCGCCATCTTCTGCGTTCATCGCCGATTTCATCGGGGATGCAAACCTTGTGCCCTGCGATGTGGAGGCCTGCAACGACGCCAAGGCAACAGTGCGGGTCGACGGTCAGCAAGTCTTGATCCCCAGTAATGGCATCGGCAAAGGGGCTGCCCAGATGGTTTTGCGTCCGCACGCGCTTTCCCTACAAAGCCCAGATCAGCCGGGGCTGAAAGGGCAGATCAGCTATGCGGCCTATCTGGGAAAAGAGATGCAATACACGGTGGAAACGCCGGTTGGGTCTTTGTTCGTGATTTCGGCGGTCCGCTCTGATCCATTCGTGCAAGGCGACAGCGTGTCCGTCGGCATTGTTGCAGATCAGGCGCGTCTCGTTTCCGTCTAAAGCGCAAAGGCCAGACATGCATTCGATTTTCTACCGCAACGGTGACACGCGCCGGGTTTCAAGTGACCATTGGTTAGACCTCTTTGACACAGAGCAGTTCAGCGCCGCTATATTCGATTGCGATGGCACATTGGTCGAAAGTTCAGCGGCACATTTGCAGGCCATGCAATCTGCAGCGCGAGACCAAGGTGCCGATATGCCTGCTGACTGGTACCAAACGCGCACGGGGCTAGACCGCACGGGCTTGTTCCGAGAATTTGCAGCGACGCTTCAGACCCCGTTCAACGTCGATCAAGCCTGTGAGGTAAGCATCGCGAAATTTGCGGATGCTGTCTCCTTGGTGAAGCCGATCACGCCGGTGCTTGAGTTTGCGGTGGCATTGAAGACACGAGATATCCCACTTGCAGTTGGGACCAATGCTGAGGGCTGCGTTGCGCGACGTTCTCTTGCAGCGGCAGCCGCCAAGGACTTGTTCAGCCATATTATCAGTATCTCAGATGGCGTGCGGCCAAAACCATCGCCAGATATCTTCGAACTGGCGGCGAAGCGCTTGGGGGTTGGTCCAAGTCAAGTCTTGGTCATCGAAGACTCGCCCCAAGGCGTAGACGCGGCCAAAGCTGCCGGTATGAGCGTGATCGGACTAATTTAGGGATCGGGCAACAATATGCGGTCGTCCTCAATGGCTGCTGCTACGTGAAGCAAGACATTCGTTTGTATTGCAGCAGGTGTCACAATGGCCTCAAAACTCGCCTTGCGCTGCACCGCGTTTGCCAGCGGAAAAGTGGCGTTGGCTCAAACAGAGTTATAGCCCCGCACCAAACTCGTCTGTCAGCGACCGGACCACTGCTTTCAGAGCCTCCGCATGGGACTGACCCTTTTCAACGGCTTTGTGATACGTCGCCATCTGGCGCTGGGCGCTGGTGCCGGTCTTTAAGATGGTGGGCGCGTTGCGCACCTCGGCCAAACATCCCAAAGCCGCTGCATGGGGCGTGACCAGCTCCAGCAGTTCGTCGATTAGTTGTGTGCAAGGCACCACGCCGCCTGCGCCAAAGTCGATCAGCCCTTCGGTCAGGCCATAGCGCTGGGCGCGCCAGCGGTTTTCCTCGACGAGGAACCGATCATATTGCCGCCAACGCTTATTCTCGCGGCGCAAGGCATAGAGCATGCGCATCAGGCTTTGGGTCAACGCGGCAATGGTGATCGTTTCATCGATTGTTGGCGTGACATCGCAGATGCGGGATTCAAGCGTCGGGAAGCGGGCAGAGGGGCGTAAATCCCACCAGATCTTCGTTGCATCCTCAACGATTCCTGTGTTGATGATCGTGTTGATCGAGCGTTCATACTCAGAAAAGCTGGAAAACTGTGGTGGCAGCCCGGTGCGCGGCAGGTTGTCGAACACGGTCAGCCGGTAGGATTGCAGCCCCGTATCCTGCCCCTCCCAAAACGGGGAGGAGGAGGACAGCGCCAGCAAATGCGGCAGGAAATACGAGAACTGGTTGAGCAGATCGATGCGCAGGTCTTTGTCCTCGATGCCGACATGCACATGCATGCCGCAAATCAGCATCCGTCGCGCGACCCCGGCGAGGTCTTTTTCCAGATCGCGGTACCGCGCTTTGTCGGTGTGGTCTTGATCCTGCCAGTTGGCAAACGGATGCGTCGCCGCGGCGATCGGGGCCAGCCCGTGCGCATTGCAATGCTTTTTGATCGTGCGGCGCAGATGGGCCAGATCAGCGCGCGCGTCAGGGATCGTGGCGCAAACACCTGTGCCGACCTCGATCTGACACTTGAGGAATTCCGGACTGACCTGGTCGCCCAAATCGGCTGCGCAGGCCTCCATGACCGCTTGTGGTGTTTCGACCAGATCAAGCGTGTCGAGATCGACAACAAGGTATTCTTCTTCGATACCAAGTGTGAAAGACGGATCTTTGGAGGCCATGCTTGTCCCCGTTTTTTGCGGGCGCGTTACCCTTTGTCGGGTTTGCGCAGGCTATAGACGCCCTCGGGCAGATCAAGGGCTGCGGCCAGATCGCGGGCCTGTGCGAGTGAAAGGGTGATGACCGCCACTTTATCTGTGCGCGGGTCATATTGTTCGACCCGGATCACGTCCTCAAAGGCCTGAACCGAAACGTCTTCTTGCAGCGGATCTGATCCTTCGTCCACAAGGGTTACAACGGTCGCGTCGAAATCGTGTTCAATGGAAAACATGACACCAGCGTGGGCGATGTTTGCGACCCATGCAAGCCCTAGAGGCGCGATTGCCGTCTGCGGTGCATCCCGTAAAGCAAAGGGGCCAGGATATAATCATAGATCCGCTGGGCGACGGGGCGGATGATGGGCAATCCTGTGACGCGTGCCAGCCATGCAAAGCGTGGCATCTCGGACCACAGGATCTGAAAGGCGTCCAAACCACTATAGACCTGACCATCCTTCAGGACATGCAGCCGCTTGGCTGCGTCTTCGGGTGTGACGCCCCAACGTGTCAGGTCGCCCTCTTGCAATGCTTCAAAACGCAGTGGTAATGCCTCGTCTTCTGCATAGCGCGCATAGCTTGCAATCTCGCGCGAGCAGATGGGGCAGTCGCCGTTATATAGAACTTTTGTGTCAGCCATGATTTTTGAGATAGGCCGCAAAACGGGCCTGCCAATCCCACAGCTGCGTGATCGCTCTGGAACGTGACGCGCAATTCGCTAGTGTAATGGGTAGTTTTGATTGGAGTGTCCGTATGCGCCTTGCTGCTCTTCTTGTTTTTCCGCTGTTGATGTCGGCCTGCACGGTTGCGACAACGCAAAACACGCCGTCCTCACAACCTGCGCCGCAGCAGGACGCACCGCAAACCCAGCGGGCGCCGCAGCAGTTGACTGAAGCCGACGCGCGCCGCATGGCGCGCAGCTTTACAAGCGTGGTGCGCCGGGTTGAACCCGTGGCCGAGCGTGAGTGCAGGGCCCGTACGTCCAATCTGGATTGCGATTTCAAGATCGTTGTGGATGATCGCCCGAACCAGCCGGCAAACGCGTATCAGACCCTCGACAATACCGGGCGGCCTATTCTGGCCATGACGGTCGCGTTGATCGCACAGGCCAGTAACACCGATGAGCTTGCATTTGTGTTGGGGCATGAGGCTGCGCACCACATCTCGAACCATCTGGGCAAACAGCGCCAGAACGCAACCGCAGGTGCATTGGTATTCGGAGGCCTTGCACAGATCACAGGCGGCGGAAGCTCTGCCATTGAGTCGGCGTCGCGGATCGGCGCAACAGTTGGCGCACGCAGCTACTCCAAGGATTTCGAACTGGAGGCCGACGCTTTGGGGGCGGTGATAGCCCACAAGGCAGGCTATGATCCGGTGCTCGGAGCGGAGTTCTTTAACCGCATCCCCGATCCCGGTGACCGCTTTCTTGGCACGCACCCACCCAATGCCGAGCGGATCAGAACCGTCCGCCGCGTGGCAGCGACGCTCAAGTAGTCACCCGTCGACGCGTCTTTCTGGCGCGCGTTCACGCAGTCTCAGGATCATGCCACCGGTCGAAATCACGACCCAAAAGATCTGGATCAGCGCTGACGCAAGGTTGAAGGCAACCAGCAGCCCCAACAGCACAAGGGCCGCTGCGAAAAAATTCAGCGCATAGTAAAGAAACGCCTTGGACGAGATCATCTCGAAGGTCAGCGCAAAATAAAGCGTCACATAAACCGCAACGCCGATCAGCCCTGCGTTATGGAACCACCCGGCATGGGTGTCGATAAATACTTGCACAGTAGAGCCCGCCTCTGGGTCTTTCTTTTTGTTATGTGGAATCATGTGCTTGCAAGCGGGGTACATGTCAAGACTTGCCTGATTTGATCGACGTCAAGGCGGCGCTGGTTGCGCTGCGCCAGTCTGCGCGCGCAAAGATCACGCGCACAGATCGGAGACCCTCCAATGACCCCCCTTGGCAACCCGCGCCTGCATTTCTGGCTGACCCTTGGCATGGCCAAGGCCACCGGCGTTGATCTGCAAGCGGCCTTGCACAAAACGCGCCTCACGCAGGGCGATTACAGCGCGATGATTAATCGCTGCCGCACCTGCCAACACGCGCAGACCTGTGACGCGCTTCTCAAGGAGGACCAAGGGTGTCTTGAAACGGCGCCTGACTTCTGCCTCAACCGGGACCTGTTTGAGGCTCTTGCCGCCTGATGAATGGGCAAAACCTCTGGCTTTGCCTGTGCGGACTGGCCTAGCTTGGCGTAAACAACGGGGCAGGGCGCTTTATGCTTTACGCGCAATGGGAACGGTTTCGCAATCGCTGCATCTGGTCATGGGAAGGCTGTGTGCATGCGTGGCGTCATGAACCTTCGCTCAGACAGTGGCTTGTCGCCAATTTGATTTCAGGTGCACTGGCTTTGTGGTTGCCGCTTTCGCCTGCGGAACGGGCCATTCTTTTGGGCGGTGGCATCATGGTGCTTGCCGTCGAAATGCTGAACTCCGCGATAGAGCGCGCGGTGGATTACACATCAAAAGAAACACATCCCCTCGCAAAGCAGGCCAAGGACATGGCCAGCGCTGCGGTGGCCATCAGCGCAATCGCGGTTGGTGTGATGTGGCTTGTCGTGTTGCTTGGTCTTGCTGCAGCTTGAAGGGATCATCAGCGACCGCGGCTCGAAATATGCGGTTTCAGGCGGCGCTGTTCAAAGCCGCGCCGATGTGGACGCCTTCCTCAAGCAGCTGAAACGCAAAAAGAAATATGCCAAGGCGACCCATAACACATGGGCCGCGCTGTTGCCGGAAGGCCCATTGAAAGCCGATGACGGCGAGGCCGGCGCAGGCATGGTAATCGTGCGCATGTTAGAGCGAGAGGCGCTGGTCGGTCACATCATCGTCGTGACGCGCTGGTACGGTGGCACCAAGCTGGGCGGTGACCGGTTTCGCCATGTGCAAGACGCTGTGCGCGCCTACCTGAACGCGCTTTGACGTGGATCAAGGGCAGGATGCGCCATTCATGACACCTTGCTGTCGAGGGAAAATGCGAGGTTGGGAAACATCATGCAGACATCCACTTTGAAACGACACGCAGACCTGATGGACCGGATGGCCGAAACTCTTGGTCTTGATCTGGAAGAAAAGGCCCTGCGCGGGGACTTGCCGTTCGATGAAATTGCGAATGCCGTGATGCGGTGCACGGGATGCACCGGGGCAGGCGCATGCGAGAAATGGTTGCAAGACCACGCCGATGGCGCCGAGCAGACACCGCATTATTGCCGGAACGCCGATCTGTTTAAAACCCTGCGCTAAAGCTGCCGAAACCCGCTGCCGCGCGCTCATGCGCATATTCCGGCCGAGCGGCGTTTTGTGTCTGGCGCAGTCCGGTCTATCCTTTCACACATCACATGTGCCACTGGAAGGATTGCCGCCATGCTTCGTATCCCGACGATTACAGGATTGACCTTTGTCCTCGCGCTCCCGCTTGGCGCGCAGGAGGCTGCGGATGCGGTCGCTCCCGAAGCGGCGACCTCGCTTGAGGCCAAAGCCGCAGGCAGCCCGGTGCGCGCAGACAACTGGATGGTCGCCGCAGCGAACCCGCTGGCGGTTCAAGCCGGTGCGCGCGTTCTACGCGATGGCGGATCGGCGGCAGATGCGATGGTCGCCGTGCAAGCCGTTCTGGGGCTGGTCGAGCCGCAAAGCTCGGGCCTTGGGGGTGGGGCGTTCCTGGTCTGGTATGATGCCGCCAGCGGACAGGTGACGACGCTTGACGGGCGCGAAACGGCGCCATTGGCCGTGACGCCCACACTTTTTCAGGATGAAAACGGCGAGCCTTTGAAGTTCTTTGATGCCGTTGTCGGGGGCTTATCCGTCGGAACGCCCGGCACACCTGCCTTGATGGAAGCGGCGCATCAGCGGTGGGGTAAATCTGACTGGGCAAGCCTCTTTACCGAGGCCACAGAGCTTGCGGAAAACGGCTTTACCGTTTCACCGCGCCTTGCGGGGCTTGTAGAAAACGATGCCGAGCGGCTTTCGACCTTTCCAGCCACATCGGCGTATTTCCTGCCCGGTGGCACACCGATTGCCGAAGGCGATACGCTGGTGAACAAGGCCTATGCAGAAACCTTACGCATAATCGCAAGCGACGGGGCGGCTGCGTTCTATGACGGCCCCATTGCCGATGGGATCGTGCAAACCGTCCAAAACGCCGAAGGCAATCCCGGTGTGTTGGCCCAGCAGGATCTGAGCATCTACGCCATCAAAGAACGCGCGCCCGTCTGCATCACCTACCGGGCACATGATGTCTGTGGGATGGGCCCGCCATCCTCCGGGGCGCTGACCGTTGGGCAAATTCTGGGCATGTTGGAAAGCTATGATCTGGCCGCGTTGGGGGCTGAAAACCCTGAAAGCTGGCGCCTGATCGGCGATGCCTCGCGTTTGGCCTTCGCGGATCGGGGCCGCTACATGGCCGACAGTGATTTCGTGCCGATGCCGACCCAAGGTCTTGTAGATCCGGACTACCTTTCCAACCGCGCAGCGCTTCTGGGCGGCGATGATGCGTTGCCAGAGGTCAGCGCAGGTTCCCCGGCGTTCGATCACGCTTTGCTGTTTGCCGACGATATCTCGCTCGAATTGCCCTCCACCAGCCACATCTCCATCGTGGATGCGCAAGGCAATGCCCTGTCGATGACCACGACGATTGAGAACGGCTTCGGCTCGCGCTTGATGGCGCCCGGCGGATTCCTGTTGAACAACGAGCTTACGGATTTCTCGTTCCGCACCCATACTGATGGCGTGCCGATTGCAAACCGGGTTGAGCCGGGCAAGCGGCCCCGGTCGTCCATGTCGCCCACGATTGTGATGCAAGACGGCGCGCCGGTGATGGTGGTGGGCTCGCCCGGTGGCAGCCGGATCATCGGTTACGTGGCCAAGACCATCATCGCGCATCTGGATTGGGGCATGGACGTGCAGGCCGCTGTCGCCATGCCGCATCTGGTCAACCGCTTTGGCACCTATGATGTCGAAGAGGGCACGTCGGCGGAAGCCTTGGCGGAACCGCTGACTACGCTGGGCTACGAGGTGAACGCGCGGGCGTTGACCTCTGGTCTGCACGCTATTGCGATTGGCGCGGATGGTTTGGAAGGCGGAGCGGACCCTCGGCGCGAAGGCATCGCGATTGGGGAATAAGCGCTAAACCATCTTCCCCCAAAGATCGTATTCGCTGGCCTCATCGACCTTGACGGTGACGATATCGCCGGGGGAGAGGTGTTCGAACCCCTCATCGATAAAGAGGTTCCCGTCGATTTCCGGCGCATCCGCTTTGGTCCGGCAGGTGGCCGCATCGTCTTCCACCAAATCGACGATCACCTCTTGGCGCGTGCCGACTTTTGCGGCCAGCTTCGCCTCTGAAATTGCTTGCGATTTCTCCATGAAGCGGTCCCAACGCTCTTGCTTGACCTCGGGTGCTACGTGATCCGGCAGCGCGTTTGAGCGCGCGCCGTCGACATTTTCGTATTGAAAGCAGCCGACGCGGTCGAGCTTGGCTTCATCCAGCCAATCCAGCAGAGTCTGGAACTCTTCCTCCGTCTCGCCAGGATAGCCGACGATAAACGTAGACCGCAGGGTGATATCGGGACACACATCACGCCACGCGGCGATCTCGTCCAGCGTCTTCGCCCCCGCCGCAGGCCGCGCCATGCGGCGCAGAACGTCCGGGTGCGCATGCTGGAACGGAATATCCAGATAGGGCAGCACCGGCCCATCCGCCATCAGCGGGATCAGGTCGCGCACATGAGGGTAGGGGTAGACGTAATGCAGCCGCACCCATGCGCCCAAGGACCCCAGATCGCGTGCCAAATCGGTGATATGCGCCCGCGCGGTGCCGTCTTTCCAAGGCGTTTCATCATACTTGCGGTCCAGCCCGTAGGCAGAGGTGTCCTGGCTGATGACCAGCAGTTCCTTGACGCCCGCATCCACCAGCTTCTCCGCCTCCCGCAGCACGGCGTTCGCAGGCCGGGACGCCAGTTTGCCGCGCATATCGGGGATGATGCAGAACTTGCATTTGTGGTTACAGCCTTCGGAGATCTTGAGGTAGCTGAAATGGCGCGGGGTCAGGGACACGCCGCTTGCGGGCAGCAGATCAATGAACGGGTCGGGGGCTGGCGGCACGGCGGTGTGCACCGCGTCCAGTACCTGCTCGTATTGATGCGGACCTGTCACCGCCAGCACAGATGGGTGATGCCCTTCGATATACTCCGGCTCGGCCCCCAAACAGCCCGTCACGATCACGCGCCCGTTCTCGTTCAGCGCTTCGCCAATCGCCTCAAGGCTTTCAGCCTTGGCTGAATCAAGGAACCCACAGGTGTTGACGATCACGGCATCGGCCCCGGAATAATCTGGAGAGATCCCATACCCCTCCGCCCTCAGCCGCGTCAGAATACGCTCACTGTCCACCAAAGCCTTTGGGCAACCAAGGCTGACCATCCCAATGGTCGGCTGCCCCTCGCGCTGCGTCTCAGTGATGCGCGCACGGGCAAGGTC
>ERZ1740060.527-NODE-527-length-19429-cov-5.186848_pt1 | contig 19429 bp, 24 predicted proteins | sample MGYA00581743_ERZ1740060 | MGnify/ENA primary metagenome ERZ1740060 (study PRJEB43018, sample SAMN04849235) | marine metagenome | isolation source: floating plastic debris | place: Pacific Ocean | collected 2008-08-27 | study: EMG produced TPA metagenomics assembly...
CGACGGCCCCGGGCGTCGTGCTGGCCATCACCCAGACCAGCGTGGCCAATGCGGTGTTCATCTTCGCTTCCATGCCTGTATTCGCCGCCCTGTTCGGCTGGCTCGTCCTGGGAGAGCGGATCGGTCGGCGGATGATACTGACCATGGCAGGCGTTTTCATGGGGTTGGCGGTTCTGGCCTACGGCAGCCAGCAAAACGAGATCGCGTCGTGGAAAGGCGATATCTGGGCGCTCTACGTTTCAGCCGCTTACGCAATGGCCCTCACGGCTATACGCAAAGTGCGCGGGGTCTACATGCTGCCCGCGATCCCGATCGCATTTTTGGGGATGGCCGCGCTGCTTTGGCCATTTATCGACCCGCTGCCCTCTTTTGCCGACCAGTGGCCGTTGTTTTTACTTCATGGCGGGTTCATCGCGGTGGCAACGTCGCTGCTCACTCTGGGGCCGCGCTATCTGAGCGCGGCGGAGGTCGCCTTGCTGATCTTGCTGGAATCCGTCCTTGCACCCTTGTTGGTCTGGGCGGTTTTGGGCGAGGATCCAGGACCCTGGGCCTTGTTGGGCGGCGCGATCGTGATCGGGGTGCTGATGATTTCTAATCTTGTGTTGTTGCGCCGTCGCGCCCGCCCGGGCGCTTCTTAAAAATCGACGTCTACGTCCGGCAGTTCGAGCGCTTTCATCAGGTCACGCAATTCCTGCCGGGCGGCCACGTTCGAGATATTGAGCTGTTTGACCCCAATATCCTTGAGATCCAGAAGCGTCAGGCCGCGGGGAAACAACTCGCGAAAGATGACGCGTTCATTGAACCCAGGTGCTGTTCGAAAACCGATCCTTTTGGCCAGGTTTTCCAGAGCGGCCGACATTTTTTCCTTATTCACCATGCTCTGGGCGCCCAGCCGGTTGCGCACCACAATCCAGTCGATCGGCTTCAGTCCCGCTTGCGCGCGCAACTGACGGGCATTCCACACCATTTCGGAGTATACCGACGGCCCAAGGATCTTACGCCCGTCGGTATCAACATGCGCAAGCAGGTCAAAATCAACGAAACTGTCGTTGAGCGGTGTGATCAGTGTATCGGCCAGAGAATGCGCCACCTGACTGAGGCGCGTGTGTGACCCCGGGCAATCGATGAGCACAAAGTCGGCATCGCGTTCCATTTCGGCCACCGCCATGGACAATCGGCGATCCAGCATGTTTTCACCTGGACGCAGCTTGCCCGCATCCACTTCCGGGAGATCGTAGCAACGCGCGCTGGCCAGATGAAGCCCGGCCTTTTTGGTGAAGACGCGACGGTTATGCGCATAGCGGGCAAATGTCTTTTGTCTCAGGTCCAGATCGAGCGCGCAGACCTTGTGACCCAGCCGTGCCAGAGCCGTCGCAACATGCATAGAGACGGTCGATTTCCCCGCACCGCCCTTTTCGTTGCCGACGACGATCATATGCGCCATGCTCGATCCCCCTGCCTGCTGTTACCTCAGGCTTTGATCAATTATAAGCCGGGGTTTCACTGGCGTGAAGCGCGATTGGCCGAAAAGCTTGGAATTTATGGCAAATGCGCCATGATAACTCGTTTCCTGACGTCAAAGGACGTTCCAGATCCTGCCATCCAAACGGAAAACGCCGCCCCAAGGGCGGCGCTCCATGCATGCAGCTGTTTCTGAATTGCGCGCGTTGGGCAACGGGCAGGATCAGAAGCCAAGCCCGGCGTATTTGTTCTTGAACTTGGACACGCGTCCGCCCGCATCGGTCAGCCGGGCACCGCCGCCCGTCCAGGCCGGATGCACGGTCGGATCGACATCGAGCGACAGGCTGTCGCCTTCATTACCGTAGGTCGAGCGCATGGTCAGAATCGTTCCATCGGTCATCTTGACTTCGATGAAATGATAATCGGGATGCAGGTCTGCTTTCATAATCTCTGCTCCTTATGCGTCGGCCTGACTGGCCTTGGGTTTGTAAGTGGTGTCTTCTGCGATCCGCGCGGATTTTCCGCGACGCTGACGCAGGTAGTAAAGCTTGGCACGCCGAACGCGGCCGCGACGCACAACAGTGATGCTGTCTATATTGGTGGAATGCAGGGGAAAAACCCGCTCGACACCCTCGCCAAATGAAATCTTTCGGACGGTAAACGATCCGGCGATGCCCTCGCCGTTCTTGCGGCTTATACAGACGCCCTCGAAATTCTGGACCCGGGTGCGGGTACCTTCGGTCACCTTGAATCCGACACGCACGGTGTCGCCGGCTTTGAAATCGGGGATCTCTTTCCCCAGGGCGGCTACTTGTTCCGCCTCTAGTTCAGCGATCAGATCCATCGCTGGTCTCCTTGTTTGCTTGCGGTTGTCCCGCAAAGGTCTGCGCGTCCTCAGAGCTCTTGGTCTTCGTCCGGGTCCGCTGTCCGTTGATACGGTGCGCCCGCCAGAGATCAGGTCGACATATCTTTTCGCTCTTTATGCAACCGTGTTGGCCCATCGTCGAAGAAACAGAGGCGCGTCACAGGCATGCAATCCGTACGACTCGACGTCGTCCAGACGACGCGGGGTATAGGGGCAATTGCGTGTTCAATCAAGCGGCCAGTTTGAGATGCGCCTTGTTGTGTTCGCCATCCCTACAACCCGCGAACAAACAGGGGGAGTTTCTGGGGCAAACGCCAAGGCAAGAAGCGCCCGAAGGTGTCCATCGCCCGTTTTTGCAATGGACACGTGGGAGTCCAAAGCCTCGCAAGACACTGTTTTATTGAAATTATTTTTGGCCCTCGATGGACACACGGTAGGCCCGGAGGGACTCGAACCCCCAACCAAAGCGTTATGAGCGCTCTGCTCTAACCAATTGAGCTACAGGCCCGACCGTGAATGGTTGGTAGGCCGCCGTGGAGACGGGGTCAAGATATCCGGGCGAGCTTCGCGTCCGGGGTTTGAGATTGCGCGCTGCCGGGCGATGGTCTAGGCGAAAGCCCGAGACAAACCCAGGGGATGCAGATGAGCGCAGGTGACGACAGCGGCCGCAATGGCATCACCTACCGCGACGCTGGCGTGGATATTGATGCGGGCAACACGCTGATCGATCGCATCAAACCGGCCGCTTCGCGCACCGAGCGATCCGGCACAATGTCGGGCCTTGGTGGATTTGGTGCGCTTTTTGACCTGAAGGCGGCAGGGTTCGAAGACCCGATCCTTGTGGCCGCCACCGATGGTGTCGGTACCAAACTGCGGATTGCGATCGATACCGGGCAGGTCGAGGGCGTGGGCATCGATCTGGTGGCGATGTGCGTCAATGATCTGGTTTGCCAGGGGGCCGAACCACTTTTCTTTCTGGACTATTTTGCGACCGGCAAGCTGGAAGTTGAGGCGGCCGCGCAAGTCATCGAGGGTATTGCCGAAGGCTGTGTGCGGGCAGGGTGTGCTCTTATAGGAGGCGAGACCGCAGAGATGCCGGGGATGTACTCGGCGGGGGATTTCGATCTCGCGGGTTTTGCTGTTGGCGCTATGGAACGGGGCAGCGCCCTGCCGCGGGACGTCACAGAGGGCGACGTCGTGTTGGGTCTGGCCAGCGACGGCGTGCACTCCAACGGCTACAGCCTCGTGCGCAGACTGGTCGAGATGTCGGGCCTTCACTGGGATGCAGCCTGTCCTTGGGAGAAAACCCAGACTCTGGGGTCCGCGCTTCTCACACCGACCCGTCTTTACGTGCGCCCCGCGCTTGCGGCGTTGGCGACAGGCCACGTAAAAGCTCTGGCCCATATAACGGGTGGTGGGCTGACCGAGAATGTTCCGCGCGTCCTGCCAGAGACACTTTGCGCAGAGATTGATCTGTCGGTCGTATCGCTGCCCGGCGTGTTTGACTGGCTGCGCGGGCAGGGGGGAATGAGCGAGGCGGAAATGCTCAAGACCTTCAATTGCGGGATCGGGATGGTTGTCGTTGCGCAGGCCGATGGCGCGGAGGCGGTCACACACGTACTGCGCGAGGCGGGGGAAACCGTGATACCTCTTGGCCGGATAACCCACGGCGAGGGTGTCATCTATCGCGGGGCATTGGCGTGACCAAACGCGTGGCGATCCTCTTCTCAGGAGGTGGATCGAACATGGCGGCGCTGATCGACAGTATGGTTGGAGATCATCCGGCGCGGCCGGTCGTGGCTGTGGCAAACAGCGCAGATGCCGGCGGATTTGACAAGGCCAGGGCGCGGGGTGTCGCCACAGAGTATGTCGATCACCGGCCCCACGGGAACAACAGAGCCGCGTTTGAGCAGTCATTGAATGCCTGTCTTGAGCGCTATGCGCCGGATATCGTTTGCTTTGCCGGGTTCATGCGGATTTTCACCGAGACCTTTGTCGGGCGCTGGCAGGGTCGGATGCTAAACATCCACCCATCGCTTTTGCCCAAGTATCGTGGGCTCAATACCCATGCCAGGGCACTGGAGGCAGGCGAGCATGAAGCGGGCTGCACCGTACACGAGGTGACACTCGCGCTGGATGACGGGCCGATTCTGGGGCAGGCCCGGGTGCCGGTCGAGGCGGGGGATACGCCGCAGACACTGGCAGCGCGGGTGCTTCGACAGGAGCATATCCTTTATCCGGCGGTCTTGCGTCGTTTTGCCGGCGGAGACACGCGTCCCGTCTGGTTGCCCGCGGACTAAACTCCACTCGGGTGTCCGACTTGTGAAACGCCCACGCAGGATGCGTCATCCCGGACCCGGTCGACGGGGCGTATTTGGGGCAAGGTGCACAGGGCAGCCTGGTATCGGTCCGGGCACTGGAACAGGCAGAATTCGCTTTCCGTGGGGATCGGAGTGGGGTTATATCATTCTGGGGACACGAAAAAAGATAAAGAAACGACCCGGTTTATGATCACTCTCACCACAACGGCGGACTTGTCCGAGTTCTGCGATCGCGCCGCGCAGGAACCCTATGTGACGGTCGATACCGAGTTTCTCAGAGAGCGGACCTATTACTCAAAGCTGTGCCTGATCCAGATCGCGCTCCCGGGACGAGGGGAGGCCGACGCCGTTCTGATCGACCCCTTGGCAGACGGTCTGTCGCTTGAGCCGCTTTACGCGCTTTTTCGAGATAAGGGCGTGGTGAAGGTCTTTCATGCCGCGCGCCAGGATCTGGAGATCTTTCACGTCGATGCTGGTCTTATCCCGCAGCCGCTCTTTGATACGCAGGTGGCGGCGATGGTCTGCGGGTTTGGTGAACAGGTAGGCTATGAAACCCTGGTGCGTAAGATCGCGCGTCAGTCTCTGGATAAAACGTCGCGGTTTACCGATTGGTCACGACGGCCTCTCACGGATGCGCAGAAGACCTATGCGCTGGCCGACGTCACGCATCTGCGCGATATCTACGAATTCCTCGACGCCAAGCTGGTCGAGACGGGGCGTGGCCAGTGGCTTGCGGAGGAGATGCAGCTTCTGACCGATCCGGAGACCTATATCACCCGACCTGAAGAGGCCTGGATGCGGGTCAAGACGCGCAATCCGTCCGGGCGATTTCTGGCCATCGTGCGGGAACTGGCGCGATTTCGCGAGGCGCATGCCCAGGCACAGAACCTGCCGCGCAGTCGCGTTTTCAAAGATGATGCCCTATTGGAGATCGCGTCGAGCAAACCGCAAAACCTGAAGGATTTGGGCCGGTCGCGTCTGTTGCTGCGGGAGGCGCGCAAGGGTGAGATTGCTGATGGTATTCTGAAGGCTGTCGCCGACGGGCTCGCCTGTCCCCCGGATCAGATGCCCCGATCAGACCGCAGCCGGGACAATCTGCAGGTCAACCCGGCGCTTGCGGATCTGTTGCGGGTTCTTCTCAAAGCCAAAACAGAGGAATTCGGCGTTGCGTCGAAATTGGTGGCCAGTGCCGCGGATCTGGACGCTATTTCCGCGGGAGAGAGGGATGTTGCAGCCCTGAATGGGTGGCGTCGAGATGTCTTTGGCGAAGATGCGTTGCGGCTCTGCGCTGGCGAGATTGCCCTGTCCGCCGAAGGCTCTGCGATCCGGACGATTGAACTGGGGCAGCCCGGGGCGGCGCGGCTTAGCGTCTGACGCTGCTGGCATTCCGCGCGGCCCGCACGCGTATCTCCCGAACACCTTCCAGATCGGTGTTACTCACGAATCTCGCCGCCTCGATCCGTCGCGTATTATCCGTTCCCCGGCCAAAATCGGCAGGCTGGTAGGCGTTAAGCGTGAATTCCAGCACACCGTTGACCGGCCCGTCTCGATTGACCTGTAAGAGCCGGACGTCGAATGCGCCCTCTCGGATCGGCTCACCGGTGACACGGACAATCACGCCCGTGGGCAATTCTTCTACTTTCAAATCTGCGATCTGATCCACCAGAGCCCCGGTATAGGGCACCTCGCGCTGGCGTCGGAACAGACCGCCTGAGCGCGCCACCAGACTAGTGTTGCCGAACACCGTAGTGGCGGCCTCTTCATTGTCGATGAGCGGGTTGCCGGTCTGTCGATCACTGGGGTCACTTGTCACCGCGGTTGCCTGAGGAGATGGTTGAGGACCGCCCCCAAACCAGTTGCGCGGATTGACATTGGAGTCGCGCCAGCCGCCACAAGACGACAGGGTCAGAGTTGCAATCAGAAGACAACAGAGATTTATGCGCATGCCCACCGCCCGGTCCGCCCTGACTTGACCTAACCGATCCGGTGGACGATGAAAAGACGCAAGCCGCGTCTGGACGGGCGCGCGGGTTGCCCCTAGGTCTTTCAAAGAAACCAGACGCGAGAGGGATCGATGGCCAGTCCTGCTTTTGAGAGCATTGTTGAGGATTTCGAGTTTCTCGACGAGTGGGAAGATCGCTATCGCTATGTCATCGAGCAGGGCAAGGCGATGGATCCTCTGGAAGAGGCGCTGAAAGTTCCGGCCACCAAGGTGGATGGTTGCGCCAGTCAGGTCTGGTTACACCCGCGACCCGAGGCTGGTGTTTTTGCCTTTGACGGGGATAGCGATGCGATGATTGTCCGCGGGCTGATCGCCGTGCTGCGGGCGCTTTATAACGGGGTGCCGATGAGCCAGGTTTCGGATGTGGATGCGCCGGGCGAACTGGCGCGGCTGGGACTGCACGATCATTTGTCGGCGCAACGGTCTAACGGGCTTCGCGCGATGATCGACCGGATCCGACTTGTTGCTTCCCGTGCGGAGGCGTAGCGACCCTGGCTGGGGCGCGGCAGGTGCAGGACTTACTCGAACAGGTTTGTCCCCGCACTGCGATGGACCGGACTGAACCCTTTCTTAATCACAGTGCATATAGCCTTGTGTTTCATGAAATGAGGGGTCAGGCCCATGACGTTCACCCCTGTCGTCGCAGGTGCCGGTTTGACGGCGTATAATGTGCTTGTGCAAACGCGCGCGCGCCAGCAGGCTGCATTTAACGCATCGCCTGCGATCGCGCGCGATGTTGATGTTTTGCGCCGCGACCTCGAAACGATCCGTTCATCCGACGATCTGCTGAACAACCGGGCGGCCTTGCGCGTGGCTTTGGGCGCGTTCGGATTAGAGGAGGACATCAACAACACCGCATTCATTCGTCAGGTGCTGGAGTCCAACCTCGCCGATGAAAGCTCTTTTGCCAATCGGTTACGCGATCAGCGGTATCTGGGACTTGCCCGAACCTTTGGATTTGGGGGCACAGAGGGTCCTCAGATCGGCGCGGTGCCGGTTTCCGGAGGACTTGCGCAGGTTGAGGCGGCGGACGATTTACTGGCCGACAGGCGCGCGTTGCGCTCCGCCCTTCAGAGTTTTGGCCTGGAGCGGGATATCAACAATGTCTTCTTTCTGCAGCGCGTGCTGGAATCTGATGTCAACGATCCGGCGTCGTTCGCAAATCAGTTGAGAAACCCGGCCTATGCAGAACTGGCGGGCGCATTCGATTTTGCCAACAGGAACAAGGCCGATAGCCGGGTGGCGGCATTTCTGGACGCGGCAGCGGGCAAGCTGGACCAGCTTGTGTTGCCGGATCAATTGCTGCGCGACCAGCCGCTGTTGCAGGCCTCCATCGAGCTTTTCGATCTGCCCAACACCGATCCCTTTTTTCTCCAGCGTGTTTTGACAGCCGACCCGACCGATCCCACTTCGCTGGTCTTTCTGTTGCCGGACAAACGCTTTCTGGCCTTCTCCGAGGCGTTTCGCTTTGGCTGGCCGAACGTCTCCGCCATACGCGATCCGGATGAGTTTCTGGCCAATGCGCGCGTCCGGGAAGAGATGCTGGATGCCTTCAATATCAGCGACCGGGGCGATGACTTTTTTCGCGATCTTCTGACGTCCGATTTGTCCGATCCGGCGTCCTTTGCCAATCAGCCGGGCAATGAGCCCTTCGTCGCGTTTGCGCAGGCCTTTCAGACCGGCTTGCCGCGTCAACCTACTCCTGCGCAGACATTTGTGGCCGCAATCGGCAGCGAAATCGCGGAGATTCAGGGGCCCTCCGACATTGTTCTGAATTTCGAACTACAGGCCGCCACGCTCGATTTCTTCGGTGTGGGTCGGGGCAGCAACACCGACAATCTTGGGTTTTTGCAACGGGTGCTTGGTTCAGACCTGTCGAATCCGCAATCTGTGGCGGCGCTCAGCCCGGACAAAAGGTATCTCGCCTTCGCCGAGGCCTTTGCGTTTAATCCCGGATCGACCGCGCAACGATATCCGGATGGATTCGCTGATTTCATAATCGAGCAGTATCAGAACCGTCAGTTCGAGGTCGCAGTGGGTCAGAGCGATGTCAATCTGCGTCTTGCGCTATCGCTTGACCGGGAACTGACCGCGATCGGAAATCAGGCGGTCAGCAACGATGCGAAGTGGTTTCAGATCCTGGGTTCACCACCGCTGCGGGAAGTGTTTCAGACCGCCTTCAACCTGCCGCCGGAATTCGCCGGCGTCGATATTGATCAGCAACTGGTCGATCTAAAGGCGCGTGCAGCACAGGCCTTCGGCACGAACGACGTGCGGCAATTGGCTCAAAGCGAGACGCTGGATGAGGTGCGCCGCCGCTTCCTGGCTCTGTCGCAGATCAACGCCCAGACGGGTTCGCCGAGTACGCAAAGCGCGGCTCTTGCCTTGTTGCAAGGCGCGGCATCCGGGTTGGGGTAGAGCCGGCTCGCGTCAGAGTCACAGGCGTTGGACCTGAAGAGAGCAGAGAGTGTCGACAACAGGTTCAAAACCTGGGCTTTCTCGCGGTGAATGCGTGCCGGTTGTGCAGGGACGCCTCTAAATTCTTCGCGCTGTCTTGATCGCTTCAACCATAGCGTCGACCAATTTCTCCGGCGCTTGAGCGGACGATTTGATCGAACGATAGGATACAGGAAGATCGGGGAAATCATCCGTTTTCGTCAGTGCTCGTAAACCTTCACTCAAGCACGATTGCGGCACAATGCCGACAGCAAGGCCAGCTCGCAGAGCTGCTTGTCGACTTGTGAAGCTGCTGCTTTGATATACAATATTGTACTCTCGACCCGCTTTGCTGAGAGCGGTGGCCGGCAAATCTCGCCAGTAGCAGGGCCGGTCCAGGATGGCCAAAGGCACGGGTGCCTCGTTAGACCAAGAAGCCCCTTTTCGCGCCGCCCAAACAATCGGTTCGGTGCCCAGAGGCTCACCGCCGGGATCATTCAAACCTGAGCATACAGCAACATCGAGGTCGCCCCTTTGAAGGGCAGCGGGATATCCCGATGTGCACCCGGAGCGCGCCAAAACCTGAACGCTCGGGTGACTCTGCGAGAACTGTGTCAGGATACCTTCCAGCACAGTTTCATCATAATCATCCGGCAAACCCAACCGGATCGCACCTGTCAGAGGTTCAAGAAAGAGACCGGCGGCCTCTCTGATGCTGGAAAGGATTGGGTGAGCCCGCGACAAAAGCGCCTCTCCGGCTGGTGTTAGTGCCATGCCACGGACACTTCGGACGAACAGCGATGTTCCCAGACTCTCTTCCAGTTTTCGAAGCTGAACACTGATCGCCGATTGGGTCCGTCCCAAGAGGCTCGCAGCCGTGGTCAGGTTCCCGCACTCCGCGATGGTCGCAAATGTATAGAGCAGGTCGGAATCAATCGCCGGGCGTTCGTTTTTTTTCATGGAAATGATCGTATTAATTCGTTTTTTCCAAATCAAGACGCAGCCTACGGTCGTCGGCAATCAACGCCGCCGAGGATCATAATGGATATCACACAAGCCGCGATTCTGGCCGTCATCGGTCTCGTTGGAGGCGCTTGGAACGCCATCGCTGGCGGTGCGACGCTTTTCACCTTTCCCGCCCTGATGGCTGTAGGCCTGCCGCCTGTTGTTGCAAATGCAACCAATTACCTTGCTCTGCTGCCGTCAAATGCCGCTGCTCTGCCAGCCTATCGCGAAGAGCTGCGGGGCCTCGGAAAACAGCTTGCGCCTCTGTTGTTCGTTTCGGGCCTCGGCGCGGTCACCGGATCGATCCTGCTGCTCGTATCCGATCCCGAACTATTCATTGTCCTTGTTCCTTTTTTGATCTTCTTTGCGACCTGTCTGTTTGCATTCGGTGACAAGATGCGGTCCTGGATTCTAAGGATCGTTGGCGAAAACCGCGGCAGTCTGGCGATCTATTCCACCCTGTTCCTTTCTTCGATCTATGGCGGTTATTTTGGCGCGGGTCTTGGAATTGTACTTCTGGCGATCGCGCAATTATTGGGATTTTCCGACTTTCACATCGCAAACAGCATCAAGAACCTTTTGGCGACGAGCTTCACGATCCTGAGCATCCTCGTCTTTGGAGTCGGAGGACTGATTGCCTGGCCTCAGGCGATCGCCATGATGGCGGGCAGCACCCTTGGAGGATATGCGGGTGGGCGCATGGCGAAGCATGTGAATACGCGATATCTGCGTGGGGCAGTGATCGTTTTCGGGTTTGTTCTGTCGCTTGTCTACGCCATTCGTGCGTTCAATTAAGAGCAGACAGGAAAAATTCTGAGATTCACGTCGATTGGTCGATGATCCATTTCTGCGGAGAAGCAGGCGCTAGTCTCGTGTTTTCCGCATGAGATCGGGCCGTCTTTCCCGGGTCAGCGCCTCTCGCATCTGTCGGCGCCATTTCGCGATGGCACCGTGGTGGCCGGAGTGAAGGACAGCCGGGATCGACAAGCCCTGCCATTCGGCGGGACGTGTGTACTGGGGGTGTTCCAACAATCCGTCAGAGAAGCTTTCTTCCTCGGCGGAGTCTGCGTTTCCAAGCACTCCGGGCAAGAGCCGCACGCAGGCATCCAGCAGAGCCTGCGCCGCGATCTCGCCACCACTGAGGATGAAATCACCAAGGCTCACTTCTTCAATGGCGTAGTGATCGAGGACCCGCTGATCGAGTCCTTCAAACCGGCCGCAGATCAGGGTCACGCCCGGTCCTGCCGCCAGTGTCTTGGCATATGATTGTCCGAAAGGCTGACCACGTGGGCTAAGATAAATCAACGGGGCGCCTTGGGGGCTGCGCGCCCGGGTCGCATCTATCGCGGCCCCCATTACATCGGCGCGCAGCACCATGCCTGCGCCGCCCCCTGCCGGTGTGTCATCCACGTTGCGATGCTTGCCGATGCCAAAGGGGCGTAAATCGATCGGGTCGAGTTGCCAGATGCCTTCGCGCAGCGCCTTTCCGGTTAGGCTTTCACCCAACACGCCGGGAAAGGCGTCTGGGAAGAGCGTGATTACCTGCGCGCGCCATGCGCGGACCAGAGGGTCGGACGCGCCCATCAGGTCTCGCGGTTGGCGCGATGCGGTTATGGACTTGCGTCCATGTGATCTGGAGGGTGCGTTTGACATGACATGCCTTGTCGCGGGCATCGACCGTGATGGTCAAGTGTGAACCTGCCAGGACGGTCCTGCGCGACCTCACTTGCACCCGAAACGGATCCATTATCGCCGCGTTGCGCCTTTGAGGCGGTAGGACTTGTACACCCGGCGTTTCGTTTCGGCCAGCGTGTGATCGTCAATGTCCGACCGGTTGAGGGCGAGAAACTCTTCTGCCGCGCCTTCGGGCTGGACGTTTTGAGCCGGCAAAGGTGCGATACGACCCGTTGGTATTTTAAGCGTTTTGAGCACCCATCCCAGCGGTCCGAGAGGGTCGTCGATGCAGGCCTCAAGCGGTAGATTATGCACGGTAACCTCTTTGCCGACCCGCTTCTGTGTCTGGCTGATAACACGGTGAAAATCCGCGGCGCTGCGGTACTTCCGTGCGAAGGTGTCGAAATCCCGGCTATACCGTGTACCGCGCAGGATTTGCCAATAGGCGCTGCGCAGCCAGGGATCGGCTGCGCGGGTCGTAAACACAACGTCGATGTCGCTTGTGCTGCCAAACACATCGCGCAGCGCCGCCGTGGCCTCGCCCATCAGGACTGGTGCGGCGCCGTAATCAACGATGCGTGGCTTGCCGGGCAGATGCCCGGACAGATCTTCGCTGGATATCAGGATGGGCCTGGGATCGGTGGTGTCCGCATGGGCCAACGCACTGGACAGGCTGTGTCTGAAAGCCCGGAGCGTATCGGCCCCGCCATGTCTGGAATAGCGCCGGGAATGATCAGTGGCCTCGAAGAGATCGTCCTTGAGAAAGAGCCGCAGGTGGCGGTCGAGCTCTGCCGCGCGGGCCAAGGCACCGCGCTGCAAGCTGGAGGTGCCTGTTTTGTGAAAGCCCGGATGCAGGATGATCCGCGTGGTCACAGGGTGCCTTCCGGCGGGTCGGCGATGATACGCCGCGCGGTCAGATCCACATTGGGCACGGCCTCAAGGGTGAAGGGGATCAGGACAGTTCCAGGACCGCCATCCGGCGCGACCTCCAGAATATCAGACGCCCCGTGATTGAGAACGGATGTGACGCGTCCCAGTCGCGCGCCTCCCGTGTCGAACACGTCAAGCCCGATCAGATCCGCGTGGTAGAATTCGTCATCCGGCAAGCCGGGCAGCCGTGTCCGGTCCTCTTCACGCCTTTCGCCACGCAGCGCAGCGGCCTTTTCTTTGCTGGTCACTCCCGTCAAACGCGCCACCAGCGCCCCCTTCGTGGTTTCGCCAGTCAGGGTGACAGTGAACGACAGAGTCGCCTCTTCGGTCTCCAGCGCGCCATATGCCGCCACGTCCTGTGGCACGGCAGTGAAAGATTTCAGCCGCACCGCCCCGCGGACACCGAAGGCGCCAGCAATCGCCGCGATGCAGACCCGCTCTGTCATTGCCCGCCCCCTTGGATGATGCAGATACCGTTTTGCCAGATTCCGATTGGGGGGCAGGCCTCTCTCGCACCGTTACGCTCATAGAGAACGCCTGCGATGAACGCGATGCCGCAGAGGATCACCAAACGGACCAAGCCAAACATTCTAACGCCTCTCTATCGGCATATGGCCGCGCCGCGTTTCCCAACCGGCGCGTTCCAGTTCCGGGGTGTCATCATCGCGCTCCGGCCAGCCCACGCAAAGATAGGCGATCAGCCGCCAGGCCTCGGGTACATCGAGATCGCGGCAGAGCTGCGCAGGATCGAGCACTGACACCCATCCGACACCAACGCCACGCGCGCGGGCCGACAGCCAGAACTGCATGATGGCGGCGACAACGGAAAACTGCCGCATCTCCGGCATCGTGGCTGCGCCGAGGCCGTCGCCCTTATCGGTGGCCTCATCACAGAAGACCGCCAGCTGCACCGGAGCCTCGCGCATACCGGAGAGCTTTAGCGTCGAATAAAGCCGAGCGCGATCGCCCTTGTAGCCGGACAGAGCCTCGGCATTGGCCGCCTCAAAGTTTCGCAAGGCGGCCAGCCGCACATCTTCTCCATCCAGACGGATCAGCCGCCAGGGCTCGCTCAGGCCCACGGACGGTGCATGGCAAAACGCATCGAGACATGCCGAAAGCACGTCTTCGTCCACCGGATCCGTGCGAACGCGGCGCACATCGCGCCGCCACGCCATAAGGGTGTCGAGTTCAGCCTGGAACTGGAGCGAAAAGGCCTGCATGCAGACGCGCTCGCCTCAGCTCTCTTCGCTGGCGGCCTCTTCGGCGGGTGCCTCTGCCGCCGGTGCCTCTTCTGCAGGGGCTTCGTCTGCCGGCGCTTCGGCTTCAGCGGTGGCTTCCTTTGCGGCTTCTTCAGCTTCGGCGGCTTTCGCGGCCTTCTCTTCAATCCGGTCCTTGGCTTTCTGTCCGGGCTCGGCTTTCTTCGGGTTGTTCCGCTCTTTCTTTTCAGCCGCGCCTGCGGCTTCCAGGAAACGAGAGATCCGGTCCGTGGGTTGTGCACCCTTGTCGAGCCAGTATTGGATACGCTCCATGTTCATCTTCACGCGCTCTTCGCTGTCTTTGGGCAGCAGCGGGTTATACGTGCCCAGCTTTTCAATGAAGCGTCCGTCGCGCGGCATACGGGAATCGGCTGCGACGATGCGATAAAATGGGCGTTTCTTGCTGCCCCCACGGGCAAGACGGATTTTCATAGCCATTGGTTATCTCCTTTGAATGGCGGTCACGGGCGGGGTCTCCGCCTCAGGATTGATGTTTTCTGTGGTGCTGAATGACTTCAGCGATGATGAAATTCAGAAACTTCTTGGCAAATTCCGGATCGAGGTCGGCCCGGGTTGCCAGATCTTCGAGTCGTGCAATCTGGTCGGCTTCGCGGCTCGGATCCGACGGCGGCAGATCGTGCTCTGCCTTCAGGCGGCCCACGGCCTGCGTGTGCTTGAACCGCTCGCCCAATGTGTAGACGAGGATCGCGTCCAGCCTGTCGATGCTGTCGCGATGCTCCTTCAGGAGCTCGGCTGCCCGCATGGTGGCGTCAGTCAATGGCCCATCCTTTCGGTTTGAACAGCGGATCGGCGTAATGCGCCAGTTCCAGTTCGATCCCGTCACGGATCTGTCCGGAACGCAGAATTTCAGGATCAGGATGCCGGTAGACCGCGTCGGACCCGTCGATGCTGGCCGCGTCCGGGTCTTTTTTGCAGCCGAGGCGTTCTGCCAGCCGGATTGAGTCAAGGTTTTTGGGATCGAGGTAACTCACCGCGCCATCCCACCCATGGGCATAGTAGTACGTCCGCACAGCATGCGTGGCTTCCAACGCGTAGCCCTTGCCCGCCTTGTCCGGCCAGATGATCCAGGCGATCTCGCGTTCGGGCCATTTGGCCGGGAACCAGCCACCAGCCATACCGTATGTTTCGTCGCTTGCCTTGTCATGGATCATCCACATCCCGAACCCTCGGATTTCCCAATGTCCGATTTCTGCGGCGTAGAGCATCCAGGTCTCATACGGATTCAGTGGCCCGCCCATGAAACGGGACCGATAGGAGGCAAAGGTCGCCTTGAAATTGGGATAGTCCTCGGGCGACGGTCCGCGTAGTATTAGGCGCCGGGTTGTGAGAGTGGGGATATCGCGATGGCCCATCTAATGCGCCTCCGGTCCGGCATAGCGAAACACGAGACAGGGGTCGCCGTCTGCGGCGTCGAGCGCTTCGGCTTGGGTATCTCGTTTGCCCCCCAAACGGTTTGCAAGAGCCACTGATCGTGTGTTTTCCGCATCGACGTAGCTCACCAAAGATGACAACTCGAACCTGTCCAAGGCAAAGTCGCGGACCGCCGAACTGGCTTCAAAGGCAATCCCCTTGCCCTCGGCCTGCTGGGACACGACGTATCCCAGCTCCGGCTCGTGATCACCGGGCTCGGCCCCGATCTGAAAAAATCCCTGGATCTCTCCGGTTGCTTTGTCCACGGCGGTCCAGGCTCCGAACCCGCTCAAATACCAGGTGGCCGTCACCTGAATGAACTCGCCCCAGATCTCATCGCGGGTTTTGCAGTCGCCATAGTACTTTCCGCGGGGTCCGAGCAACATATCGGCCAGAGCGTTGAAATCCTCCATGCACGGTGCACGCAGAACCAGACGTTCCGTTTCCAGAACGGGGACCAACGCCCGCATTTGCGCCGCGAGCGCGGCGGTTGGTCCGCTGGACGGGGTCTCAAAGAACGCGGTCATTGCGCGCCATCTCCAGTAACCGAGTGGCGATAGACCAATGTGCCCTCCCAATCGGGCAGGTCCGGAAGCGCGGCTTGCTTGTCAAGCGTGCAGCCCAGTCGCTTGGCCACCGCGATCGAGCGGGCATTGTCGGGGTCGATATAGCTTACCGCCGTGTCCCAGCCGAGCACGTCAAAGGCGAAGCGACGGGTGGCTTGCGCCGCCTCGGTGACATAGCCATGGCCCTCGTAATGCGGCTGCCACAACCCCCAGCCAATTTCGTTTTCAGGCCAGCCTTCCGGGCGAAACGGGCCCACATCGCCAATCGCCTCGTCGGTGCCTTTCAGGCAAATCACAAACAGGCCGAAACCGCGTACCGCCCAATGACCAATCAGGTGACAGCAATGCTCCCACGCGTCATGGCGATTGTAGGGGCCGCCCATGTAAACGGATCGATCTGACACAAGATAATCGGCCCCGGCCTCGACATCGCGCGCCTCGAAGGGCCGCAGGATCAGACGCTCGGTCTGCAATACAGGTCTTTCTACCGTGCCGCTCACACGCCCACCTCCGCACGGTCGTCAGGGTCGATGCCCAGCTCCCGAGGCGAGGGATGGCGATAGAGATGCTCGGCGCCCATTTCGACATTGTCGTAGGCGCGTTCGAACCGCGCGCCCAACCGCTCGGCCAACGCCACGGAACGGGTGTTTCCGGGTACGATGTTCGACGTCAGCGTCGTCATGCCCAGATCTTCATACGCCCAGCGGCGGGCACGTTCCGCGCCTTCGAACGCCACACCCTTGCCCTCAAATCCCTCGAAAAGCACCCAACCCACTTCAGGCTCGGGCCAGCCTTCGGGATTCCAGAGCCCTGTCAGACCGCACGGTGTGCCGGTCTCTTTCCATTCCATGGTGAAGTACCCGTATCCATGCAGCGCCCAATGCCCGATCGAGAGCGCAAACCATCGCCATGCCTTGGGTCGGTCCTTCTCTGACCCAAAACCCCAGGACCGCTCGTGATCCAGAAGAAAAGCACAGAGCGGTTCAAAATCCTCGGGCTCCGGGCCACGCAGGATCAGCCGTGGGGTTTCCAGCGTCGGTATGGCCAGAGACAGCGTCATTTGGCTGTCCCGCAGCCCAAAGCGAAGGCCGGCATCGCCGATGCCCGGCTCCTTGCTTCATCTTGCCCCAAATACTCAATCGACAGATGTCGAACGCACCGGCGCATAGTGTTGAATGACAGCGACATGGGTTACTTCTTCTTCCCAAAACCGGAAAGGCCCGGCGGCAACTGCATTCCCCCGCCGCCTAGTCCTGGCAACCCGCCGGGCAATCCCTTGCCCATCTGCTTGGCCGCCTGTTCCAGCGCCTTGGGGTCCATTCCAGCCGCGATGTCTTCTGGGGACGCACCGCCCTTTCCACCCATCATGCCCTTCATGGCCTGTTTCAGCATGCCGCCCTTACCCATCTTGCCCATCTTCTTCATCATGTCGGACATCTGACGATGCATCTTCAGCAGCTTGTTAAGCTCGGACACATCTTGTCCCGAACCCGCGGCGATGCGTTTCTTGCGGCTGGCCTGCAGAAGCTTGGGATTGGCGCGCTCTTTCTTCGTCATCGACTGGATGAGCGCGATCTGCCGCGCCAGGATCTTGTCGTCGATGCCTGCGTTTTCCATTTGTTTCGACATTTTGGCGGCGCCCGGCAGCATGGCCATCATGCCTTCCATACCGCCCATCTTCTGCATCTGTTCAAGCTGCATCCTCAGGTCGTTCATGTTGAACTGACCCTTGGTGAAGCGGCGCATCATCTTCTCGGCCTGCTCGGCTTCGATGGTTTCCTGCGCCTTTTCCACAAGGCTGACGATGTCGCCCATGCCAAGGATGCGACCCGCGATCCGCTCGGGTTCGAAGGTCTCGATGGCGTCCATCTTCTCTCCGAGACCCACGAAGCGGATGGGCTTACCCGTCACTGCCCGCATCGAGAGCGCCGCGCCCCCACGCCCGTCCCCGTCCATCCGGGTCAGCACGACGCCCGAGACGCCGATCTTGTCATCGAATTCCGTCGCAACGTTTACCGCGTCCTGACCGGTCAGACCGTCCACGACCAGCAGTGTCTCGCGCGGGTTGGCCACATCGCGCACGGCCGCCGCCTGCGCGATCAACTCCTGATCGATATGCAGCCGACCAGCGGTGTCGAGCATGTAGACATCGTACCCGCCCAGCCCGGCTTGTGTTTTGGCACGCTTGGCGATGGCCACAGGGTCTTCGCCCTTGACGATGTTCAGAGTGTCGACGCCGATCTGCTGACCCAGGATGGCGAGCTGCTCCATCGCCGCCGGACGGTTCACGTCGAGCGACGCCATGAGGACCCGCTTACCGTCTTTGTCCTTGAGCCGCTTGGCGAGCTTGGCAGTGGTCGTTGTTTTACCCGAGCCTTGCAGACCGACCATCAGGATCGGTGCAGGTGGATTGTCTATTTTGAGTGCGCCGGGGTCTTCTTCCCCTGTTAGCGTAGAGACCAGCGCGTCATGGACGATCTTGACCACTTGTTGACCCGGGGTGACGGATCTGGTCACCGCCTGACCTGTTGCGGCGTCTTGAACCCGGGCAATGAAATCCCGTGCGACGGGCAAAGAGACGTCCGCTTCGAGCAGCGCCACGCGGACTTCGCGGAGTGCTGTCTTCACATCATCTTCGGAGAGCGCGCCTTGTTTGGTCAGCCGGTCAAAGACGCCAGAGAGGCGTTCGGATAGATTTTCAAACATGCCTCGGCCTCCTTCGCCGGTTGCGGTCATGTCCTCTCAACATAGAGAAGACGGCTCAAACGATAAACGCCCCCACGGGCGCAACGCGCTGGTGGAGGTCGATCCCGGGTCAATTCCCAAGGGACCGGAAGATTGATCACTCCCGGAATTGGGCTTGCGTTTAAACCTCAGCCAATACATGAGTCAAGGCCGCGCCGGGAATACGGCCTTCTGCGTTAGTGCTCATTTGGATGGCGATCGGGTTTGGCGCTGGAACGAGATCGTGGAAGTCAGCATTCGTGTCGCGTATCTGATCGCCCGAGGGGATTGCGAGGCTTTCAATGAGAACATTCGTGCTAACGGTTTCTTCGATGGTGATTTCGCTATTGCCACACATCACTTCAGCCTTTGAGTTTGAAGCGGGCCAGCGCTTTTGTGTCACGGACAATAGCTTCACCTGTGAAAGCGTTTGGGAAGTTGAAAGCCTGGGAGAAGAAGGTAAGGAGATCGTCCTCAATCAGTTGCGTCTTTTGAGCATGCACAAAGATAATGACCTCCCTGTGGAGAAGTGGGCTTCGGCCCGCAACAAGGATGAATATCTTTTGGAGTGGCGCAGCTTGTATCGTTTTGAACCACCCAGTGTGACAGTCAAGCATCGCGCAGATCCCGTCAGGATCTGTGAGTATGATATTCTGTCACTGAAATTGGATGGAGTGGATACAATGAAAGTTCAGAATGAACATGGTTAGATTTCGACTCAAAGCATTGTCGAAGCAACACGCACCCAAATGCTGGCT
>ERZ1740060.528-NODE-528-length-19398-cov-8.624774_pt1 | contig 19398 bp, 17 predicted proteins | sample MGYA00581743_ERZ1740060 | MGnify/ENA primary metagenome ERZ1740060 (study PRJEB43018, sample SAMN04849235) | marine metagenome | isolation source: floating plastic debris | place: Pacific Ocean | collected 2008-08-27 | study: EMG produced TPA metagenomics assembly...
TCTTCTCATCCTTTTTCAGGTGGCGGGGGCTGCTTTTTAAGGACAGAGAAGAGGGCAGTGGGCTGGGCGGGTAGGCCTCGCGGATAAAGGCCATCACCGCGTCATAACTGGGTGAAAAGTCCCCGTCGTTTGCATCCACAAACTGCTTCAATGCGGCTGAGAATAACCCCGTGCCGTCATCAAAGAACCGTTCTGTGGTTTCCCCATAGGTGTTGTAGGGGTGGAACGCCAAATCAGTCGGAGCCTGCGCCGCTACCCAGGACGAGTAAATCCAGTACTCGCCAAAGGTGCCAAACTCATTGGCCGATCGCATCATCAGCAACAGCCAATGATCTTCAGATTGGTAATAGGCACCAATCTGCTGCTTTAGCGTGCGCAGGTGCTCTTGCTTAAACCACATGTGATGGGAAATCAAAGTGCCTTCCCCATCGGTTAAAGGCTCTACCCCTAAAACACTGCGGATCCAGGTGGCCCAGGTATTCACAATTTGGGCATTGCCCCATTGGTTGTGCTGCAGCAGCGCAAAGGGATGCTCAGTGCCTGAAGCCCCTTCCTGAATCAAGGGCCAGGTTTCAACGGGAAGCAAATCGCTATCCCAAACCACATACCATTCGCTCAAATCCTCAATGCCTTCAGGGGCACCGAGTTTTAGGAGCTGCTGGTAAAACCAGCCCGGTGTATAGAGGGATTTGCCGAGGTCGAGTTCAGCGCAGATACTGTCCTTGTTGAGCCCCGTTTGCTTTTCAAAAAAGGGCTCCTCGGGATGCACATGGGTCGGAGCAACCTGCCAATGCTGGACTTTTTCTTGGAGCGATCGCGCCTCCGTATCGGGGGTAATGATATGGATGGCGCGAGGGGCGTAATGCTGGGTCAGCCCCTCTAGCACCGCCTGGGTATTCCAGCGGCAGCGATAGAGGGGAATGACGATATCAAATATCGACTCTGACATCGTGCCCTAGACTCCAGATGCCGCCAACCGATCTTCGGTCTGGGCCTCAACCACAGTGTGATGAGCGATTGTAGACGGATCTTCTAAGCCCACATCGCTACAAAGGGGCTCAATACCGATGCCATGTCGGGGATAGTCAGCGCAGATCTGTTGATAAGCGTCAATGGCTGCGTAGAGCTCGGTCTCGCTCAGGGTATTGAGATAGCCACATTGGCCGATTTCGCCCTTCGGCAGGGGTGCCACCAAGTTTTTGCCTCGCTTTTGGACAATCTTCTCTTGGGCCGCCCAGACGGTTGCTTTATTTAACAGCACATCGCTCCAGAGGCTGAGATCAAAGGAGCTGATCAAACGCAGAATCCGATGGAGGGATGCCTCATTAATCCAACCTTTGCTGTAACTCAAATAGGCCCCAAAGCCCATGCCAATGGTCACCGCATGACCGTGCAGCAGTCCGGCTTCAATCTCAAAGCCCGGAGACCAGGTATGGCCATAGGCATGGGGACGACATTGATGGGTTTCGTAAAGGTTGTCGTACTCGGCTTCCACATAGCTGCGCAAGGCCCCGCCCAAAATCTTTTGGGATAGCGCATTAATTGGGTCGCCCGGTTCACAGTCGAGGGTGCCAAATCGGGTGGTGATCAGCTCAGGACCGGCTTGCTCTAGCAGGTCAAATAGCTCGCCATCTTTAACCGCGCCCATTTTGATGATCTCGGCAATGCCGTGGCGGAGCCAGCCCTCGCGCAGGGTCTTAAAGAAAAACCGGTCGGTGAGGGACAAAATCGGGGCGTGATAAGCCCCAAACAGGTTTTTGTAGCCAAACCCGTCACAACAGGTGCGGGGAGAGGGACCGGCATCAATACCCGCCACAATTGAGGTGGAAAGCATCACATAGGGGGTGTTGCGGTGGTATAAGGCGCAGGATAGGCCCCCGGTATCGGCCAAAACACCGCCCCCGACAATCAGTACGGGTTCATTTCGGGAAACGCCGAGGCGCTTAAAGTCTCCGAGCATCCGCTCCACAGTCTGAATGCCTTTATCGACTTCCATGGCCCGGTAAACCAGCTTTTCGAGGTGAATGCCGTGGTGGAAGAAGTAGCGCTCAATTTGTTCACCGTAGTAGCGCTCGACGTTTTGATCGACTAGACAAACGCAGCGTCCGTGGGAGATGTACATATCTCTCAGCACCGTCTGCTGAGGATCCAGAGAATTTTCGACCACCCGCATTGAGGTGAAGGTGCGAGAGGTCATCACCGCTTCGATGGTTTGATCATCCTCGGTGCTGACCACACTAGCCTGGCTCTCGCGATAGCTCGATGTGGGATAAACCGCATGGGGATTCGTCGCAACGAGCTGCGACGCTAATGCCTCATAAAATGCGCCGTCTTGCCCATTGGAAAGCACGGTGAGCAGCTTCTTTTGACCCAAGGCGGCTTGATGAATGCGATCGGCAAAAGCAGACCACTCTAGGCCCGCAGTCGCATCAAAGGCAGAAACCAGCTCAGCCAACAGACCAAAGAATCGACTCAGGGAAGTGTTGAGGCTACTGCGCAGTTGGCGACAGGCAGACAGTCCTTGAATCGCCCCCGCTAACAAAAAGGCTTGGCCCAACTCATCTGAAAAAGCCGGGGTCTGAATCAGGGCCAGCAACAAATCCCTAAAGGCCGTGCCGCCACAAATCACTTCAACCGCACTCGCCAAGTCTTGATAAGTCAAGGGCTTGCTGTCGTAGGTCTCGATAAAAGCCTTAACTGCCGAAGTCGTCTTTGTCATCACAAATTCCTGAGAGGCTTACGTTCAACCTTGTTCAAGGGTTTTCAACCCTTGCCTAAGGCAAGTTAACACAATTGCTCCAGTAAATCTTAAAAGAACATTACATAATCAAAGACACTGAAATTGATATGCTGTTAGGTTAATTCAGCTGTTCATTTTGTTGGGCTACGGCGGCTGATTCAAACTTACCTGAGCAGCCCTAAGCACCCAGACTTGGATGTTGCCAACACCACGCCCTTTTGACTGGGATCAATCCAGTCAAAATCGACTCCTCAGCAAGAACGGTCAGAACAAAAGGACGTAACCGCAGCTACAAAATCACCTAAAGGGCTTTGATAGTCTGTGGTGCAAGTCGCCAACTGGACAGAGCCGGTGGGATCAACCTGTATCCAAATTATTGAAGGGAATCCGCATTTGCGATCGCTGCTCGGTTGGCACCTGCAGCAGGCCAGTTATCAGGTGGTGCAGGCGGCTGACTTATCTGGGGCGCGTCAAACCTTTAACATTCACCATCCCCATTTGGCCGTACTAGACGCGCAGTTACCGGGGGGGGATGGTCTGGAATTTTGCCGATGGATGCGCCAGCAGGGGACCGTTTATGTGCTGATGCTGTCGGCTCGGGATACGGAAACCGATATTGTCTCAGGGCTGAGAGCCGGGGCCGATGACTATTTGACCAAGCCCTTTGGCATGCAAGAATTTTTGGCTCGGGTAGATGCCCTCACCCGGCGAATGCAGCACCTGCAGGCTCCGGCGTCCTTGACCTACGGTGATCTGAATATCGACTTGGTGCAGCGGCGGGTTCGGTACCGCGACACCTATATCGATTTAACCCCCCAAGAATTTAGTCTGCTGTATGTCTTGACCCAGGCTGGGGGAGCGGCCCTCAGCCGTACAGATCTGCTCCAGCGGGCTTGGCCCGATGCGATCGATAACCCGCGCACCGTTGATACCCATGTGCTGTCACTCCGCAAGAAAATCGAGGTCGATCCACGTCAACCCAGCATTATTCAAACGGTTCGGAATGTGGGTTATCGCTTTAATGTTGAGAGCCTAGTGAACTCTGTAGCCGCGACCAAAGCAACCCCGAATCCCCTATCCCAAGCGGTATCCGTAGCAGCCACCCGCTAGGATCAGGCATCCTAATATTTTCAGGCAAGAATTTACCTGCGGTGGGTCTGATGACTACCCTCCGCCAATCGCCCCTAAACCCACCGATTTCCCGATTCGTGCCATCCGGCATGTTATGAAGGGCACCCACAAGAAGTGCCCCTACATCGGTTATCGCGAGACATAACGCACCAGGGCGTCTTGAAATGTCCTAGAACGCTACCAATAGCTGGGGCCAGAGCCCAATCACCAGCAGCCCTGTTCCGACCAACAAGCCCATGTCTAATAGACCGGTAAGGGGTTGCTGATCACGACCCACCAGCCAGCGCGGGCCTTGCCCGGTCGGAGTTGCCCCAAGTACTGCATCCAAGCAGGCCAGACCCCAGATCCACCCGCTGTGGAGCCCCCAGGCCAGCCCGATTGAGCCTTGATCGGCCCAGCGAGCCATCACTAAAACAAAGCCCAATAGCCAAAGGCCGGGCTGTTGCCACCACCCCACTGGGCCATCCCAAAGCAGGTGGGCCAAGGCAAAGACTGTACTGGCGATCGCTGCCGCCACCCAAAAATCAAACCCAGTTTGCAACTGGGTTTGCATCCAGCCTCGAAAAACCCACTCCTCGACCCCACCCAGCCCTAGACCCAGACCCAGCAGGCCCATGACCGTGATGACTGTGCGCCCTGCTAAACCCTCGATATCCTGCTCAGGAGGAGCCCAGCGGACCCAACCCAATTGGAACCGAATCCCTGAAACGATCGCTAATCCTAGTGCTGCGATCAGGATGCCTAAGGGCACCGAGGCCAACAAAGAACTCAGCCCTGGTAAGCCGTAGCTGGACCAAGGCAGAGGAGACTGCCAAACCTCGTAGCCAAACACAATTGGGGCCAGCAAATAAAGCAGAATTAACAGCGGCAGCTTTTGGGCTGGGGTTGACGCTTTAAAGGGACACCACTGCAGCTTCAAGGCTAAGGGAATTGCAATCGGCAACCATAGCAATATCCAAGCCAAGAAAAATAGAACAACCCGCCCCAGAGTCTCAAAGATGACTCTAATCGAGGCAGATTGTTCTATGGCGAAAAGTCGAGCAATATTCACACTTTACGGAACCCCATAACTTGGGGGTGCCCATATCAGAAAAAGAAAATCCAAGCACACATCTCCTTTAAAAGGACAATCTTGCCCAAAGGAGATGCATTTTAAATTTACTCTTCTGCCGCAGCTTCACCATCGGCATCAAGCTGGATTAAGTGAATGTGCTTGTAACCCAACTTGATCTCAAACTCGTCTCCTGACTTTAGACCCATTTCTTGGGTATAGGTGGCACCAATCACAATTTGGCCATTCTTATGGACGCTCACCCGATATGTAGGTTCACGACCCCGGCCATCCTTACCTTTATCGGGCTCAAGGGTAATACCACGGGCTTCGAGCAGAGCATCATAGAATCCCGTCAGATTAACCCTAGACTGCCCTTCTTTAGTAACGGTAAAGTAGCCACATTCCTTGGCTGTTTCTCGCTTTGTTAGTGCAGACAGCTCTTTAACCCGCTGAAGCAAGGCCTTGCCAGTTAAAGGAGCCTCTTTTGTATTTGCCATTAGGGAAAAAACCTCGTTGCTACGGTCGCTAGATGGATTTGGATAACTGCCAAAAAGGACATGTAAACCGCTAAGAGCAGGTATATCAGCAATACCTTAAGTATCTTTGAAAGATAACCCTGACTTCTATATCAATAGCGGCAAATCCTCAAATGAGTAGGTTCTATTATAGAAACACAATCTGATTTTGGATCATCTAAAAGGATATAAAAATCATAAACGATGAAACAATTTATTCAAAACTTAGTTGAGTAAATTGCTGAAAATACAAGAATCATCGTTTCGATTAGCGATAGTACCACAAAACAAAGAATCAACATCAGTTCTTTTTCCGACCTGAGCAATTACCTCAAAGCGATAGCAGACCGGACTCCACATAAAGATTGGTTATCAATCTATTCGGTTATGCCTTGGAAAAATAAGGGCTGAAGTCAATCTCAAATCCAGGGTTGCTCAAGTCTTTCGGGAGCTTCCATCAAAAGCAAAGGCGTGCCAAGTTAGTATTTCGTGCCAGCACTTTCATGAAAATGACCGGCTTGATGCGGAAAATATAACTGACATTGGCGACACATCTAAGACTTTGAATACGCGCTGTAGATGTCAGGGAAGTTGCTGGTCGAATCTTCTCAAAGCTTTTGAATTCAAGGGCTCTAGCTTCTACTGAAAAGAAAATCTGTACCTGGCTACATTCAAAGGCAGGGCTGAACTGACCTTGCTTCAAGGTGGCTATGGATACCACGTCACGGGAAAAGGCTGCTTACAATGTCGGGCAAGTTTCTGCTGAGGGTTTGAAGTTGACCCTAAGGATTTTATTGAACCTATGACTACCCTGACTGAACCGCCTGCATCTCCCCAGGGCATCGTGACTGAGGACTATCCCTTAACCGCAGTCCCCCCTGAAGCGCGTAAATCTTTGATTTCTCTGGCCCCGATTTTAGCGGGCTTTACCTTGTATTCAGGCACTTTATTTGCCGGAGGCTTGGTCGGTCCGTCCTTTCAATTTTGGCCCAATCTAGTCATTTTGATTGGGATTGGAAACCTGGTCTTAGGGTTGTATGCCGCCCTACTGGGTCTAATTGCCGCAAAAACAGGCTTGACTACAGTGCTCATGGCTCGCTTTAGTTTTGGCAATATGGGCTCTCGCTGGGTCGATTTTATTTTGGGATTTACCCAGGTGGGCTGGTATGCGTGGGGGTCAGCGTTAATGGCTGAGCTGTTAAATAATTTAGCTGGACTTCCCACGGCGTGGAATGGTTTAGTGATTGTTTTCTTTACCTATGCCTTTTGTTCCACCGCTTACTTGGGTTATAAAGCCATGGATTGGCTGAGCCGGATTGCAGTTCCGGCCATGGTTATTTTAATGGGATTAAGCCTATCGGTTGCAGCAGGAGACGTGGGTGGATGGAGCGGATTGCAAGCGGCTGAATTAAGTGATCCGCTTCCTTTAAGCGCTGCCATCACCATTATTGTGGGGACCTTTATTTCTGGGGGGACCCAAGCCACGAACTGGAGTCGTTTTGCAAAAACGGGGCGGAGCGGGTTTATTGCAACGCTGATTGCTTTTTTCTTGGGAAATGGATTTTTGATTTTCAGCGGTGCATTTACGGCTAAGGTCTATGGCAACCCGGACATTGTGCAGGTGATGGCCCAGCAGGGGCTGTTAGTTTGGGGGTTGATCTTGTTTTTCCTAAATATGTGGACGACCCAAGACAACACCATCTATGCCTTTTCGATCGCGGGGTCAAATATGTTTCGTACCCGCAAGCGCACCCTGTTTGTGCTGGGGGGAGCCACCTTTGCCCTGGTGTTGGCCCTGGGGGGAATCTATCAAATGTTGGTGAGCTATCTGATTTTGCTGGGCACCTTTATTCCGCCCATTGGCGGGGTGATTATGGCCGATTACTGGCTGCACCGAGGCGGACAGTTTCCGACCTTAGATACGCCCCAACCGGCGTTTAATTGGGCGGGCATTATCGCCTATGTTGGGGCCTCAGCGATCGCCTATTTCTCCGGTGCCGCGGGCTGGGGGATTGCGCCCATCAATGGGATTATCTCAGCGGTGATTCTGTATGTGGCGTTCGCGAAGGTGCTGACCCAGACGGATTAGCCCGGTTGAGGGCACCCACAAGAGGTGCCCCTACTTGCAGACTAATATTCTTCCTTGTCAGCTTGAGCATCCCATTCCTCAAACACCTTGACCGCTATGTCCCCCATCAACGGTTCCATGGGGATTTGGCGTTCGTCTCGGGGCAGGGCCAGCTCATCGTAGAAAATTTGGCTACTGAAGCCAAACCCAGCCGCCACCTCTTTGGTGTTGCCATAGTAGACGCGATCAATACGGGCCCAATACACCGCCGCCATACACATGGGGCAAGGCTCGCAACTGGCGTAAAGCTCACAGCCTTCTAAGTTCCAATCGCCGATATGGTCGCAAGCTTGGCGAATGGCGGTCATCTCAGCATGGGCCGTCGGGTCATTGAGGGAGGTGACCTCATTCATGCCTCGACCGATAATCTCACCGTCTCTGACCACCACAGCCCCATAGGGTCCCCCACGCCCTGAACGGATAGCTTTTATGGAAAGGGCGATCGCGCTTTCCATAAACGGATTCGAGAATTCTGGCATAGGACCTCAAGCACAGGGACAGTGCCCTGAAGATAGCGAATATTGAGGCGAGTGGCGCATTTCCCGCTAGGGCGCGTCATCAACACCGGGTAAAAGTCTTACCGGGCCAATTGACCGCGCCCGCCCCTGTAGTATTGCTAGGGGCTGGAACCTCGGACTATAAGAATTCTAGTTTTAATTGATGACACCCCCTAGGGCGCTGGCCGCCGGGCTGGTTGAGCAAAGCTGGTTTCCAAACGGGTTTGTCGCTCTGCGGCGGTTTCCGTACCCGGTACCCAGAGGGTCTCGTAGAAAAAGTAGGCAATCCCGGCATAATCGCGATCGCGCACCGCCTCCAATTGGGTTTCTAAAAGGTCGATATCGGTGGGGCGACCCCGCAGACCACTCAACAGCCCAATCGCTATGGGCGTGCTGCGTCGGGCTCTGGCCGCAGCGGGCTTGTTGAGTTCCCAAGCAAACCGGTCAAGATTATCGCGATAAACCTGCACGATCAGCTCATCCAGATAGCCCAGGGATTCCCACTCTGGCCAGTCTTGCAGATAGCGGCTATAGGAAAAGGGATAGGGATTGGGAGAAATAGAGACAACCCCGTCGGGGCGGCGGCTTTTGACCAATTGATGCAGTTGGCCGACAAAAGTAGTAATTTTGTCCGCCCGCCAGCGTTGCCATTCCGCATCGTTTTCATTGCTGGGGGGCGCTGCGCCGTTGTGCTCCTGACGGTAGAGGGCAACGGTATAAGGGTCGTAGCCCATATCCACCGGCATCCCTAAATGATCGTCAAACTGGATGCCATCCACATCGTAGTTTTGCAGCACTTCGTCAACGAGCAGCAGCAGCAACTGCTGCACCCTGGGGTGGAAAGGGTTCATCCAACTAAAGGTCTCAGCCCCTTGCTGAATATCGCCGCTGCCATCTTGCCGTTGGGTAAACCAGTCGGGATGCTGTCGCCTCACCGCGTAGTCCGCCGGAGCCATAAAGCCAAACTCAAACCAGGGAATCACCGCCATTCCAGAATCATGGCCGAGGGTGACTGCCTCTTGCAGCATGTCTCTTCCTGCCTGGGTGGCCTCAAAGGCCGGGTTTTCACCAGGGAAAAGCCGCTGCTCACGGCCTAAAATTCGCCCTGCGATCGCGCTGGGATACAGGGTATAGCCCCCATTCCACACCACTGGGTAGAGGGTGTTGAAGTTTAAGGCTTTAAGGCGCTCTACCCCCGCCTCCAGATTGGCTTGGGAGAATAGCACCTCGCTGTCGATATTGGTCAGCCATACCCCGCGCAACTCTGAGCTGGGGCTGTCTTGGGGTGGTAGGTCTTGGGGGCTAGCAATCCAGGCGAGGTCAAGGGTTTGTCGTAGCTCAGTATCGTCACTGGCGCGGCAGATCAGCGCCGCCAGTTCCCCTCGCCCTATGGGGCGATTGGGCTCTAAACGCTGGGCCTCTGGATAGTTGACAATCAGCCGATTTTCGAGGGCCATGGCCACCCCTTCCCGACCATAGGCGGGCACCTGGGGGCCATCGCTGAGGCTGGCATTGAGCCGCTCATGGGGACGGGCCACATAGGGGAGCGATCGCTTCGCGGCCAAAGCCGTAATCGCCTCGGTGCGGGTAACCATCCGGCCGGGGTCGTAATACTGGGGCGGATAGCTATAGAGGGGATGGACGGGGGACGATAACGTCAGAGCCTGCTCAACCGGGCTGGCCCAGGCATAAGCTGGCTCATCACTGGGGAAAGCCCGATTTAAAAAAGTAGCCACATCTGCCCAAGTTGCCTGCTGGTCGGGATAAAAAAAGCCCTGATCATCTGCTGCAATTAGCGCTCGTTCAGCTAACCCGGCGATACAAGCTTTAGCCCAGTGAGTGTCGATATCTTGGGGGATTCTCGGCGTTGCTAGAGTCGGCTCTGCAGGACCGATCGTTTCTGAGGATGACTCAGCGGGTGAAGCGAGATTACCCGAGTCCTCCTGGGCTAGCAGCGGTACCGCCATTCCTAAGACAAGGGCCAAAATCAGCCCCAGCAAGACGCCAGTCCGAAATCGAGCCCCCGATCGCTGCCGTTTCATCGCCTTTAATGGCGTGCGGGAATTGCTCATCTAGCCTCCACTCCGCTTAGCGGTGTAGCCCCGCTTCTGCAATAGTTCCAGTAGCTTAGCGCCATGATCCCCTTGAATTTCAATGGTGTTGTCTTTGGCGGTGCCGCCCGTGCCGCACTGGGCCTTTAGGGCTTTCGCTAAGGCAGTAAGGGTTTCAGGACAATGCTGGAAGCCACTGATCACCGTAACTGTTTTGCCGCCGCGGCCTTTGCGACTGACCTGAACCTTGAGGGTTTGCTGGGCGGGGGGGATATCGGCAATAGCTCGGACTGTGGCCTCTGGGCGGGCGGTGCTGCTGAATTCGGAATACACCACGCGGTCTCCGACCGACCCTTGGCCATTACCCCCGGTATTCCCCTTCCGTTGGGATGACTTTTTCTTGGCCATAGTTCTCGGTTAATAGCTTGATAGCTCAAACTGCGCCTTCGGGATATTAGTATCCCACGGCATCCTTGTGAAACGATGCCGCCAAACTCATCGGTAGGTTTAGGGGCTGTCATCTATTAAGACTAGAAGCCTTTAAGAAGGGTTTCTCGCCCTAATTCGGATGCGATCTCGCTTAAGCAAATCTTTGTAAGGCTTATCCACCAAGAATGCATCTACTTGTATGGCGTTCATTGGGCGGGTAAATAAGAAGCCCTGAATATAGCGGCAACCTAGCCCCATAATGGCCTGCAATTGCGCCACTGTTTCGACGCCTTCGGTGACAACTTTCAAATTCAACGCCTCTGCCATGGCGATAATTGAGCGAATGAGCTCTCTGCTTTGCGGACGTTCGGCTAAATCTCTCACAAAACTGCGATCGATTTTAATACCGTGGATGGGATACTTGGCCAGATAACTCAGCGACGAATATCCCGTGCCGAAGTCGTCAACAAAAATGCTGAATCCCAGCTCGTTTATTTCGTTTAGATTCTTGATGACGGGTCCAGAATCTGCAAGCAAATAGCTTTCAGTAATTTCGAGCACAACATCCTGGGGCCTGATATTTGACCCGTCAATGGTGCTTAGCAGGAAGGGTACGATATCCGCTTTTTCTAGCTGACTGCAAGAGAGATTGACATTGCATTTCTGATCGGGACCGGCCATTCCATTCCGGCGCCACTGGTTAAACTGGGCGCAGGTTTGCTCGAACACGATTCGGTCAATTTCGACAACGAGCCCCAACTCTTCTGCGAGGGGGATAAACCGACCGGGCGAGATGACGCCCTTTTCGGGATGAATCCATCGCACCAAAGACTCGAACGAGCAGATACCAGGCTCAGTGGTGTCAATAATGGGTTCAAAGTTGATGCAAAACTGCTTTTCGCGAATCGCAATCTCTAGTTCTCGCTCTAGCTCAATGCGTTCTAAATGCTCTGTGCGCATCGCCTCATCGAAGCGTTGATAGCAATTGCCCGTTGCCTTAGCGCGATACATGGCAATGTCCGCATCCCGAACCACTTCTTCAGCAGATTGGTACGATGCATCTGCTAAAACGATGCCAACACTCGCAGAAATGAGAATCTCGGTATCGTGAATCCGCATGGGTTGAGCGAATGCATCGGTAATGCTTTGGGCAAGATGAACCGCTTCGGCCTCCTGCAGCTGATCTATGAGCAAGACGAATTCATCTCCCCCCAAACGCGCTAGACAGATGGCATCACCCACTAGCGCTGATAAACGATGGGCCACCTGAATCAACACGGTGTCACCGATCAGGTGGCCAAATCGATCATTAATTTGCTTGAATCGGTCGAAGTCAATGAAGAAAAACCATAGCCCGATGTCTGCCTCGGTGCCGAGTTCAGCTATGTACCGATTCAGCTCCTGCATGAGCTGGTTGCGATTGGCCAAACCCGTTAGGTCATCGTGAGTAGCGTCGTATTCGAGGCGCTGATTGACCTGTTCTAGATGGAGTTGAGCATTTTGTAGTTCAGTGGTTCTTTCCTGCACCAAGGTCTTGAGTTCTCGCTGGTGCAAGTCGGCCTGGATTAGGCGCAACCTGGATTCAGTTTTTAGATCGTTGTAGGTTTGCTTGAGTTTTAGCGACGTTGACTGCACCGACTGTTCTAAGAGTTTGCGATTGGCGCTGCACTCCTTAAGCGTTTGATCGATCGCTATGACGAAGTCATGCCAGTTTGCAAGATTAGGAACATCACCCATTGCAACGCCTTGCCGCCGCATGAGGCGCTTAAGCATGCGGTTTAGCTCTCTAGAACTGTCATCAGGCAAGGGTTGGGCAGACATGAAAGTGTTTAGTATTCGCGTATTAGAACCAGCGTCAGGGTCTCATTGTGAACCTGTGGCGGTCCCGATGAGGTCGTTGAGATTTCTCCGAAAGCATACATGCCGATTTGATCAATCCCATGACCCAAGCCATCGTGAATGAGGGCAGCTTCTTCACTTGTCTGATCTAGCAACACTGTGCGTCGGCCAGCGCAGCTCACACAAATGGCCAGCGCGTTATTCTGCGGCAGGATCGTTTTGCTCTGCATGCGTTCGATCGCCTCGTCAACCCCATCCAGAATTTCATCTGCCGTCGTGGTCATCACTTGAACCGTCACGCCTTCGGGGATATCTCCCGCCAATTCAATTGCGCCAGAGGTTTCATCCACGCTGTTAACGTCGCGAACGATTTGCATCTCAAGGCCCGGCAACCTAACGGTTAAGGGACAGCGAGTAGATGACTCATGCAGACCAAATCCAACTTCGCCGCCAACCTGCCGCTGATAGACCGCATTGGCGGGTTCACCATCGAGTTCAAATAAGGTTCGCCCAGAGGTTCGCGTTGCCTGACATGCTGCGCCGATCAACCGCCATCCGCCTCCGGTGGCTCGCGTCAATTCTACAGTGTTTCCAATAAAGCCCACTGCGCAGGCGTGAAATCGCCTTAGTTCACCGTCGCAAAGCATCCAAGTATCGTCAAGGGTGTGACCACTTGCCAGACCGCCAGCGATGGTCACGCCCGATGGCAGCTTTTCCTGCAAGCCTTGAACCAGCTCTGTTGCTTCTGTGGTAACACCATCGGAAAAAATGAGAACACCCCTCAGGTGGGTGTCGGCCAGTTGTTCGCCCAGGTGCTGGCCTGCTGTTCGAGACGCTTCGAATCCGTTGACCGATGTAGATGAAAGCCGGATTTGGGTCTTCTCGAAACGGATGATGCCGACGGCGATCGCCCCTGCGAGCAAAGTTCCGTCCCGAATCACAGTGGGCGTGCTGCAACCGATAATTTTTGCTTTTGGAAATGCGTTGCGAATCTCGGTTAGCGGCTCCGGCGAGTCACAATATTCGTGGGCAGCGAACACCACGACCAGGGTGTTTTCAGAATCCAAATCTGGGAAGGGGGATGACCAACCGGTAGCCCAGTCGTAGCTCAACGTCGAAGTGGTCTGCTCTTCGGTTCCCAAATGCGGCATGATTCCCATCGTTAAGCGTTTCTGAGGTTTACTGATCTCCTAGATAGGATGCCTTCATTGGCAGAAGTTGCTGATGAAAATGGCGTGCTGTTGTCCTGCAACCTGTTTCTCAGACGCTATAGTTCTCATTCTGAGAGCGGCAACAAAGGATGTCCGTCTATCCCACTATCGCTTATGTGCCGTTTTGTCCTGTGCCGGGTTAGCGGCGACCGGGACGACCCCGCAAGTGGGGCGCTGACCGTGACAACTGAGCCTCAAACTCAGCCCAAACTTATGACCAGTACTTGAGCTAGTAGCCTTGCTGGCGATCCATTCGGTTTTGTAGGGGCCGGTTGGTTTGAAGGCGTTGATAGTTCTCAATGATTTGCGCCGCGACTGAGGTGGGCTGAGTAATGCTGGCAATGTGGGGCGTTACGGTGATGTTGGGGTGGCTCCAGAAGGGATGGTTTTCGGGCAAGGGCTCAGTTTGAAAAACATCTAGGCAGGCCCCAGATAAATGGCCTTTATCCACCAGGGTGATCAGATCGGCCTCTATGAGATGCCCCCCTCGGGCCATGTTGATCAGATAGGCCCCTGTTGGCAGTTGCGACAGCGTATGGGTATTGAGAATATGGCGGGTATTCGGCGTGAGGGGTAGCAAGCAGATCAAGATCTGAGTTTCTGCAAGGAAGGTATTTAAACCCGCCTTCCCGTAAAAGCTTTGAATGCCAGGAATGTCTTTGGGAGCGCGGGACCAACCCCGGACCGGAAACCTCAAAGACGCAAAGCGCTGGGCGATCGCCCCTCCGATTTGCCCTAACCCCATCACCCCGATGGTTGTCTCTTGAATGGGTAAGGCCATTAAGGTCTGCCACTGCCGCTGTTGCTGCTGTTGTGAATAGCCAGGAAAGCGACGCACGTGGTTGATGACGGCGGCGATCGCGTAGCTTTCCATATCGGCGACGAGGGCGCTATCTACCACCCGCACAATTGCCACATCAGTGGGAATCTCAGGATCTTGCAGCAGGGCGTCACCCCCGGCCCCCATGGAGGAAATCACCCGCAGATTCGGATACTGCTGAAATACCCCTGGGGGATGAGCCCAGGTCAGGATAAAGTCCACCTGTTCACGGGGTTGATCATCGGGCCAAAGCCGAATGTCAATGCTGCTGTCAACCTGGCGTAATGCCCCAAGCCAAGGGGTTGGGTCCTTGGTGGGGCAAATCAAACTGATGGCCATGGCAATGGGAGATGAAAGTAGGCGTGATGCTAGAGTCGCTCACCCCGGATGGACTTGTCGAGCAAGGTGATTGGATGCATTAAGGGAGCCGATTTGCCCTGTTCCTGGAGGTGTTTCTGGATTTGCAGGGAGCAGCCCGGATTGGAAGAAGCGATTAGGGTAGCTCCGGTATTCAATAGATTTTTGACCTTCATCTGGCCCAGTTCCTCAGCGACTTCGGGCTGCAGCATGTTGTAAACCCCGGCGCTACCACAGCAGAGGGCAGCATCAATGGGTTCCCTGAGCTGCACCTGGGGGATTTTTTTGAGCAACTGACGGGGCTGAAGACTGATCTTTTGACCATGAATCAGGTGGCAGGCGTCTTGGTAAACCACCGTCAGAGGCTCATCGGTGAGTGGTTGAAGAGGTGCGGTCAAACCGATCTCAGCTAAGAACTCCTGCACGTCGCGTACCTGGGCTGAAAATTGCTGGGCGCGATCGCGATATTCAGGATCGTCCTGCAAAATATGGCCGTATTCCTTCAGGGTGTGGCCACAGCCCGCCGCGTTGATAATCACGTAGTCAACATTTTTGTCAGCAAAGCTGTCAATCATCTGCCGGGCCAGGGCTTGGGCCTGGTGGCTCTCCCCCTGATGGGCGGGAAGGGCCGAACAGCAGCCCTGACTGCGGGGAATCACCACCTCACAGCCGTTGGCGGATAGAACCCTCGCCGTGGCTTCATTCACCCCGGAGAAAAACACCCGCTGCACGCAGCCTAAAATCATCCCGACGCGATAGCGTCGCTTACCCTGGGCGGGCACCACCTCCGGCAAATTATCCTGAAAGGATTGGGGGGTGACTTTGGGCAACAGGGACTCCATCGCCGCCAAGTTGGGAGAAAATCGCTTCAGCAAACCACTGCCTTGCACTAGCTTAGAGAGCCGCAAAACTTGGTAGAGCCCCAAAGGCGCTAAAAGTAAGCGAATGCGATCGGGGTAGGGAAACAGGGAGAAAATTAGCCCTCTCAGCAGTCGTTCTGGCAGCGATCTCGAATGGTTGCGCTGCACCTGGGGGCGCACCGACGCAATTAACTGGTCATACTGCACCCCAGAGGGGCAGGCCGTTGTGCAGGCCAAACAGCCCAAGCAGCTATCAAAGTGCTCTACCGAGGTGGGGGACAGGGTAGCCTCGCCTTTATTAATCGCATCCATTAAATAGATGCGGCCCCTGGGAGAATCGCTCTCTTTGCCGATCACCCGATAGCTGGGGCAAGTGGTCAGGCAAAACCCACAGTGAACGCAAGCATCAATTAAAGGCTGTGCAGGGGGATGCTGGGGATCAAACCCGCTGGAAGGTGCGTTAGGCGGTGGGGTATCTGTAAGGGCCATGGGCGAGGCGCATCCCAGTATATGGAGAGGTCTTTTCAGGGTATCGCGCCACCGAGGCCCTCGGGGGAGATGGTGGGGTGGGGTCGTGATCCAAACTCAATGATGACGATAGGGGGCGGGGATCGCCTCACCGCAATCGATCAAGGGTTAACCCAAACGGCCTGGACTGAAGCGGTCTTGGGGATCAAATTGGTGCTTAAGACGTCCCATCAAGGCTTTCACATCGGGGGCCAGCCCCCAAGGGTCCGTGGCTTGTTTGAGAGCCAGCGGTGCTTCTAACAGGGTGAAATAACCGCCGCGATCTCGACAATAATTGCGAAGGGTGCTGACATCTGGCGCAGAGAGGACATCCGTCCGCATCCAGCCGATACCGCTGTTGCTGTGCAGCCGGACGCGGGCCTGGGGCGATAGGCCCTGAATGGTTTGGATTAAGGCGATCGCCTCACTGGGCTTCACCCCCACCTTGGCCAAGATTACAGGGGGCGTCGCGGACTCAGGAAACATCTGATGCTGCAGCTCGACCCAAAAATCATCCTCTACGGCCACAACCTGAACCCCATGGGGTTGGGATAGGGATTCTAGACGGGCCACCTGCTCTGCCACTCCAGCCTCAATGGTTTGAAACTGCGCCGCCAAGCCGATGTTGCCATCTTGATTCGATGTCTGCAGCAAGGGACCGTTGAGCAGATCGAGCTTCACAGGGGTCAGGGGCGATCGCCGCACCACCCCCACTAAATCTGCCATGGCTGCCGATTCCCCCGTAATCACCACGGTTCGAGTCATTTCAGCGACGGGATAGGTGCGAAAGGTGAGCTGGCTGAGGAAGCCCAGAGTGCCATAGGCCCCTGTCATTAGCTTCATCAGGTCATAGCCCGCCACATTTTTAACGACGCGCCCCCCGGCTTTGGCAATTTGGCCATCATGGCGCACAAAAGACAGACCAATCAGCTGATCGCGGACGCCACCATAACGTTGACGCAAGGCACCGGTATCGGCAGTGGCGACGATGCCGCCTAGGGTCGCATCGCCTTCATAGGCTGGGTCCAGGGCTAAAAATTGCCCCGTCTCGGCAAGCTGGGTTTGAACGATGTGAAAGCTGGCCCCTGCTGCCACGGTAAGAGTAAGATCGCCCACCGCATGGTTAATGCTGGCATTGAGGAGATCGCTACTCACCACCAGGTCACAGGGCTGAATCGGCCCGCCCCAGCTCAGCTTGCTGCCGTGGCCACAGGGGAGCACCCGCCAGCCATTTTTATGGGCACAGACCATGAGTTCGGCTAAGGCTGCTTCGGTCTCTGGGTAGGCGATCGCCTCAGGAAAAGCCGCCCCAGATACCATTACTCCAGAGATGCGCTGACCTAAGACCTCAGCTGCCGCCCAATCGACGACCTGGGATTCCCCTAAAATGGCTGCGACTTGCTGGGTAACCCCTGCCATTGCTTGCGACCGTTCCTTAACATCACCCTTCAGTGTACGACGGCGATCTTTGCCCAACGGGGTTGGAGGATGGCCTTACTTGGCCCCATGGCAGTGCTTAAACTTATTGCCACTGCCGCACCAGCAGGGTTGATTTCGCTTTGGAGTCAGGGGCGGCAGCATCTCTCCTTTGAGGTAAAACCAGCGCCCGTTTTCTTTGACAAAGTGAGATCGCTCATGGAGCTGCCCCGGCACCGGGGTACGGTAAGCGGCCACGAATTCTACGATTCCTTTCCTATCGGTGGGTTGCCCTTGTTGGGTATCGAGGATGGCTAATCCGTCCCAATGGGTCTGCTGAATGCTCTGGGCCAAGGTGGTGCGGTCATTCAGCTTGCGCTGGCTGGGATGGTGAGTGGCGATTAAGTAATCAACGTTGCCCTGACAATAGGCGGTGTAGCGCGATCTCATTAGGGCTTCTGCCGTGGGGGCCTGGGCTTGCCCCTGCAAATAGGGTTGGCAGCAGGTGACGGCAGGCTGTAGTTGCCCGCAGGGGCAGGGGGCGTTGCTCAACATGGATGACAGGGCGATCAGCCCCATCAGCATATCGAAGCCCCCATTGTCGCGACTCAGGGTCGGGCGCTAGGATGCGGCTGATGTTTTGCTCACACAACCATGAATACCTGGGCGACCGCTAGCCATGCCCTGGCCTATTTAGCGCGGGCCGATGCCATTCCCCACCGCACAGAAGGGGAGGCGGCACTGCTGGAGCAGGTGCCCCTCACCGCCAACCGTATTCTGGATCTGGGTACGGGAAATGGGCGACTGATGGCCTTGCTGAAATGCGATCGCCCCCAAGCAGAGGGCATCGCCCTGGATTTTTCCGACACCATGTTGGCCGCTGCACGGGAACGATTTGCGGCAGATGCCACGGTGACGGTGATCGCCCATGACTTGTCTCAACCTTTGCCAGATCTGGGGCGCTTTGATGCGATTGTCTCAAGTTTTGCCATTCACCATCTGAACGACGATCGTAAGCGTGCCCTCTACCAAGAAGTGTGCGATCGCCTAGAACCGGGCGGCCTCTTCTGCAACTTAGAGCATGTGGCCTCGCCGACGCCAGAGTTACACGAACGGTTTTTAGCGGCGATTGGCTACAGCCTGGAAGACGACGACCCGGCCAACCAGTTGTTAGCCATGGAAACCCAGCTGCATTGGTTCCGCGAGTTGGGCTTGATTGATGTGGACTGTTACTGGAAGTGGTTGGAAATGGCTCTGCTGATCGGGCGTAAACCGTAGATGCTTTGGGAAGCCCCTGCCATCAAAAACGGCTCTACCTGACCTAGGTAGAGCCGCTAGACGTTTTGCTAATCAGCGAGATTAGTCCTTCTCAAGGTTCTCTTCGCGGAGTTGATCAACATCTACAGCATCCTTATCAAGGTTCTCGCGACGGAGCTGATCAACATCAACGCCACCGGCAACACCTTCAAGTTGCTCATCGGATAGTTGCTCTTTTTCAGTTGGATCCATAGCCATGATTATTTTCCGAATACAAATGGAACAGACGGTCACATCATAGGCAGGTCACTTTTGGGTGTCTGCCTGAAAAAGTCGTAAAAATCCCAGATCCGTTAAGACCGGGTAACTATAGCGCTGGCCACTTTGCTTAGGACACCTAGGACTGCTGTGAGCTTTAGTGCATAAGCAAAGTGGGTCGCAGTCTTGTCCTAACCGGACTGGCGACTGCTATGGGAGGGGCTTAGTCCTTCTCTAGGTTTTCGCGACGCAGCTGATCGACATCGACGGCATCTTTGTCGAGGTTTTCGCGACGCAGCTGATCAAAATCAACGCCACCGGAAACTTG
>ERZ1740060.529-NODE-529-length-19385-cov-23.571805_pt1 | contig 19385 bp, 14 predicted proteins | sample MGYA00581743_ERZ1740060 | MGnify/ENA primary metagenome ERZ1740060 (study PRJEB43018, sample SAMN04849235) | marine metagenome | isolation source: floating plastic debris | place: Pacific Ocean | collected 2008-08-27 | study: EMG produced TPA metagenomics...
CGCACAGCAGAATGAACTGCCGCTGCAAGTCAAGGCCCCCAGCCAACTTCAGGGCTCGCGGTAAATTCTCGAAAGCGTGGCATCAAAATGAGGATGGGGTGGTGCGCAATGCCTGTAAGTGGTGCTTGCTGAACTCGGGCACTTAGTTCTGATACTTGCGAAGCAAAAGAGTTTCGATGTCAAGGGCTGTTAACGGTTTCGCGAACAAGTAACCTTGACCCAGTTGGCAGCCCAAAGCTTCCAATTGCTGCAACTGCTGGGAGGTCTCAATACCTTCTGCGATCGTTGTCAGCCCGAGCTGCTGACTGAGCGTCATAATGGTGCTAACCACCTGATAATTGCGTGGTTCTGATGCCATCTGACTCACAAATGAGCGATCAACTTTCAAATTATTGACCGGCAAACGATGTAGATAACTGAGGGAAGAATAGCCAGTCCCGAAATCATCAATACTGATCTGCACCCCTCTAGCGGCCAGCTGCATCAATAAATCAATGGTTTGGCTAAACTCTTTAATCAGAGTGCTCTCGGTAATTTCTAGCGCGATGGCCTGTCCCGATAGCCCCGTATGCTCTAAAACCTGATCGATTTCTTTCAGCAGATTGGCCTTGTACAAATCTTGAGCTGAGAGGTTAACGCTAATTTTGAGATCAGCGCAAGCGGTAAATTGCTGTTGCCAATCGGCTAACTGTTGGCAAGCTTGCTTAAGTACCCAACTATCAATCTGCGCGATTAATTCAGTTTCCTCAGCCACTGGAATAAACTCATCAGGCCCAATCAGCCCTCGGGTGGGATGCTGCCAGCGCACCAGCGCCTCGAAGCCGACGAGGTGCTGGTGAGGCAGACTCATAATCGGCTGGTAGTGGATGGTTAGCTCCTGCTGATCGAGGGCTTGGCGGAGCTCCGTTTCCAACGTGAGGCGACTCAGTACTTCAGTATGCATGGCCGTATCAAAGAACCGATAGGAATTTTGCCCCTGGGACTTCGCTTGATACATGGCAATATCAGCGTCGCGAATGAGTTCGGCAGCATGTCGATAGGCGTGGTTGCCCATCACGATGCCAATGCTGAAACTGGTAAAAATTTGATGACTGTCAATCGTGATGGGGGTTTGACAATCCGTCAAAATTCGCTCGGCAATGTGAGTGATTTCTTCGGTACTGGTAATGTCTTCTAGCAAAATCAAAAATTCATCGCCGCCGAGCCGGGCCACCAAATCAATCTGCCGCAAATGAGTTTTTAACCGCTGAGCGATCGCTATTAAGAGCTGATCACCCACGACATGGCCGAGGCTGTCGTTGATCACTTTGAAGCGATCGAGATCGAGAAACACTACGGCATAGCGGTAGTTGTCTTGTCGTTGGGCGCGTTGAACCGCGAGTTCGAGCCGATCAGACAACAGGGTGCGATTGGGTAATCCCGTGAGCGGATCATGCAAAGCGTTGTGGGTCATCAGGGCTTGAGTTTGCTGGCGTTCGAGCTCGGCAGCGGCACGAGCTGCAAAGACGTGGAGAATTTGCTTGGCGAACTGCAAGTTGGCGATGGGTTGTTTATGGAGAATAAACAAATGTCCCAGAGCTGGTCCCTGAGAAGCGGGTAATACTACCCCTAGATAGCTTTCTGCCTCTAGTTCGATGAGGTCGAGGTCGTTAGGAAAAGCTTGCTGAACATTGCGCTCACACACAAACTCGCCACTGATAAACACTTGCTCACAGGGAGTCTGAATCAGCGGATAGGTATATTCGGGCAGTAAAGTGCCATTAGCCCAAAATGCGATTGTCTTCAGCTGCTGATCATCTTTTTGCGTGATGACAGCATAGTCAACTTCTAAGGCTTGGGCGATATGTTGTACCAGTGCGGGAAAAAAGTCTTGCCCTGTGGTGGCTGCCGTGCCGGCAATGAGATTTTGCAGGGCGATTTCAGTTTGTTTGCGATCAGTAATATCAAGGGTCGTGCCAAACAGTCGCATGGCCTGACCCTCGGCATCGCGCTCGATCTCGGCCCGCCACTCGTAGTATCCCCAAGAGCCATCTGCTTGAGAGCGGCTGTATTCCAGGGTGTGGACATCACTGTCAGCGATCGCGGCGGTGGCGCACTGTTGCAAGCGGTTGCGAACGGTCTCTGGCAGTAGCTGCAGATATGCCTCGTAGGAAGGAGCTGAGGCGCTGGGGTCTAATCCATAGATGCGGAACATTTCGGGCGACCAAGTCAGCATTTGATTCGCCAAGTCCAATTCCCAGTTCCCCACGTGGGCGACCTGCTGAGCTCTGAGCAAAGTCGCTTCGCTCTGACGGAGTTTTGCTTCCGCCTGATGGCGCTCAAGGGCAATACCCGCAATATGAGCCATTTGCGTAATGGTCTGTAATTCGTGAGGTTGAGGCGATCTCACTTGGCGGTAATACATCGCAAAGGTGCCGAGCACTTCCCCTCCCCGAGTTGTAATCGGACTGGACCAACAGGCCCTTAACCCGTAGCTCAAAGCCAAGTCGGTGTAAGGACACCAGAGCGGATCAGTGGCAATATCGGCCACAATCACGGTCTCGTTACGAAAAGCTGCGGTGCCACAAGATCCTACCCCTTCGCCAATCTGCAGACCCACCAGTGCCTGGTTGTAATCCCTCGGCAAGCTTGGGGCCGCTCCCGGCCGAAATCGCTGCTCTTTGTCAAGTAACAAGACTGAACAGAGGACCCCATCTAGGTTGTGCTCTACTGTCTTAATCAGGGTATGCAGCACGTCCGTCAACGGCTGGCCTTGGGCAATTTTTGCTAAGAGAGCATTCTGGGCTTCTAGCTGAATTTCGGCAAATTTGCGATCGCTAATGTCGGTGTGAGTGCCCAATAGGCGGGTGGGTTGTCCAGCCTCATCCCATGCCGTGAACTGCCCCATCGAAAGTATCCACTTCCAGTCTCCTGGCTGTGTGCGCAAGCGAAACTCGACTTTATATTGAGCGGTTTTACCGGCTTCATAGGCTTGGTATGCCTGATTCGTTCGTTCGACATCATCCGGATGGAGACGAGCCTGCCAAAGCTTTCTGGTTTCCTCAAAAGTGGATGGGTCGTGTCCTAACATCAGCGCATATTCGGAGCTGACCACGGTCTCACCGGTTTGCACATTCATGTCGTAAAAGCCTTGTTTGGCCGCCCCCAGAGCAAAGCGGAGACGTTCTTCGCTGATTTGCAGCGCGGTGGTGCGTTCGACAACTTTAGCTTCGAGGGTTTGCGAGTGATTTTCTAACGTGTTGTAGAGGCGAGCATTTTCGAGGGCGATCGCGGCTTGGGTACACAAAAAATTGACCATCAGGATGCGATCGTAGGTAAACACACCGCTGGCTGATTGATGGCTTAGTTGCACAATTCCCAGCAATCGCCCTTGATTGAGCATGGGAATGCCCAACACGCTCTTAGGCTGCTGCTGCTTCAGCCACTGATCCATAACCGGCAAGTCGGTCTGGTGGTCATCAATGACGACGACCGCTTGGGTGTTTTTAACGTATTGAATTAGCTTGATCGGCACCTCCGGACTGTCCTCAAACGGCACGTTGCCCAGCTCCATCCTTTCTGGCGTCGCCGTCGCTCTGACCTGCCATGAGTCTTTGTTATCAGACAGGATGAGGGCGCAGCGATCGCCGCCCGACGTTTGCAGCAGGATTTGTGTGAGCTGTCGCAAGAGATCATCTAACTGCACAGTCTTGGCTAAAGCCTGTGATGTTTTGATCAAGGTCGCAAAATCCAGCCCGCTATACAGATGGCTTAGCTGATGGCCAACGGTTTGGTCGAGATCTACGGTTCCCGGTCGAGTCAGATGGGGCGTCGCAATCATCTCCAGCGTTGCCAAGGGGCTCCCCATGGTTGGCTGAAGCACGGGCTGTAACAGATGAGGGTAGCGGTGTTCTAAATCTTGAGTTTTCGCTTTAGCACCCCATCGGGCATAACCGTAGTAAGCCGCCTGCAGGTAGCCAGCGGCGGCTTTTTCTTTACCCCAGTTCAGATAAAATTTGGCGGCGAGTTCATTGGCCAAGGCGGCTTCCTGAGGATAGTCGTGGTCTTTAGCGCCAGTGATAGCGCGCTCGTAAAAATCGGCGGCGATGGCGGGCTTTTGCCATACGCGATAACGCTCTGCCTCCACCAAATGCAGCTTGTGCAGCGTATTCATCGGCGCATGGTGAGCCCATTTCTTCAGCTTTTGGCGACCCTGCCGAATCTGTTGGCGCAACTGCTTTTGCTCAGTTGCCTGGGGATACGTTGCTAACCATGTCAGTGTCGCAAACCACCAATATTGCTGCACTTCATAAAACCCGATGATCCCATCTAAATAGGCCTCGCATTTGGGTATCGCGGCTAGTGCCCCCTCCCAGTCCTCAAGCCCATAGGCCAGCATGAGGTCATAGAGATAAAACGCACATAACCCCGAGCGATCGTCAGCCGCCGTCAAGGCCGCGAGTAGGCTGTCGTCATCGAAGCCTTGGCGGTTAAGCTTGGTCAAGGTTTCATCGCGATCAAGCAATTTGAGCGTAAACCGATAGCTGGGATAGCCATAATCCAGCACTGCACTCTTTTGAGTCGTTTCTAGAGCTTGGATGTAGACAAAGTGCTGTCGGGCATTTTCAGTTAGCTCCATGCCAACTGAGCGGCTATTTCTGAGATAGGTAAAAATCGACCAAGCAGCATATTCATGCTCTCCCGTTTCTAACGCTTGATGGTAATTGCGGAGTAAAAAAGGTGAACTCTCCTTGAGATGATATTTCCAAGGTTTGTTCAGCACATAAGTGGTAAAAATCACTCCGGCCTCAACTCCCTGAATCACAGCCGGGTTTTCCATGGTTGTAAGGGCGAGTTCCCCAAACTGATAGCCCGTTTCAATATCGCCTAAAAAGCTACTCAGAATTACGCCATATGAACCATAAGCTGACGGCGCTGCATCGTTATTGCCGTACTTCAAAAGTAATTCAATTTGTTTGAAAATCAATAATGGATAAAGGCTAGGTTCACTAATATAAGCGGCTGGCAAAATGGCCTTGATGATGGCACTTTTCGCTTTGGCAAAGGCATCTTGCATGAGCGGTGAATTCGCCAAAGAACTCACAGAACGTCTGCCTAGGAGTACTTTGGTTTTGAGAAAGCCGAATAGAATTGAGACTGTGCCAGGCTTTGATGGCAAGCTAACCTGGAGTTCAGATAAGATTTTGAGTCCAGTCTCTAAAGCCTCTGACGTTCTATTCTGAATGATGTCAGCGAGAATCTTGATTCTGTAGCTTGGGATTTTTTCTAAAACTGTATTGGCTTGCTCTAAAACTACTGCTATTAGTGCCGCTGAGCGCTCGAAATCGCTATTGAGATAGGCGACTTCAGCACCGACTTCATACAGCTCTTGAATCAACGCCCGCTGCTGCTGCCAGGCTTTTGATCCGAGCAGATCAATGCCCGCTTGGCAATATTGACTGGCAATCGGATAAGCGATTGATTTTCTTGCTTGATAGGCTGCCTTTAGCAGTAGTTGACCTGACTGATACTGCTCGCTCGGATCAGTCATCAACGTTTGACCGAGGCTGATGTTATTGGCAATGTCGAATAAACGGTGCGCTAATTCCGGCTGCGAAAATTGTTCCAGCATCAGCCGTCCAATACTCAAATGAGTGTGGGGCCTTTCAACCGCAGTCAGTAAAGCATAGGCCGCTTGCTGGATGCGATCGTGCAGAAATTTATAGAGAACTAAACCGGAGTCGTCAGGGGTGATTGCTGCGTCATCTTGAAAAAATTTGTAAGCTTCATCAATCGGCAGAATAAGCTCGTCTTGCAAAGCGGGCCATAAGTCAGCGGCTGTTGCTGATTTTGATTGTTTAGAAATGAGGGCCAAAGTGGCCAAGTCAAACTGATTACCCAGACAAGCGGCGAGCTTCAGCACCTGTTGGGTGGGCCGTGGCAGCTTTTGCAGCTGCTGAGCAATAAACTCCACCACATCGTCGTGCAGATGCGGCCCGGTGATTTGGGTGACATCGCATGTCCAACATCTTGGCTGTCGATCAAACTGGATAAAACCGTCTGCGTGCAACGATTTGAGCAGCCGGGTAAGGAAAAAAGGATTGCCCTGGGTTTTGCGGTGAACGAACTGAGCCAGTAGATGCGATCGCTCTCTGGGACAACGGAGCGTTTCGGCAATGAGCTGTTCGGTATCGCTCAGGCAAAGGGGGGAAAGGGTTAAAGTATTGACCGCTTTGCCGCTTTTTTGCAGTTCCTCGACAACTGCAGGGAGTGGATGGGGCCGTGCAACTTCGTTATCGCGGTAAGCGCCGACGAGGAGTAAATGCCCGCTGCGATTCATGAGCAGCTTGATCAACTGTAGTGAAGCGGCATCAGCCCACTGCAAATCATCTAAAAACATCACCAAGGGGTGTTCTGCCGTGGTGAATACCGCAAATAGATTTTGCAACAAGCGGTCAAAGCGCTTTTGGGCGGCGGGGCCTGATAGCTCTAAAGCAGGCGGTTGGGGGCCAATAATGGCTTCTAGAGTCGGCACCAAGTCAATCAAAACTTGGCCGTTTTCTCCCACGGCTGCCAAAATTGCTGTGCGCCATTGCGCCAGTTGCGTATCGGACTCTGAGAGCAGTTGCCCCATCAGGCCTTGCAGTGCTTGAGTCAAGGCAGAGAAGGGCAGGTTGCCGTTGAGTTGGTCGAATTTGCCCTTGATGAAATATCCCCTTTGGCGCGTGATGGGTTTGTGGACTTCATTCACCACGGCGGTTTTGCCAATCCCCGAACAGCCCGCGATCAGCATGAGTTCGCTGGGGGGCGCGGTGCCGTCAGCCGTAGGGGCGAAGACGCGATCGCAGGCGTTCAACAACGCCTCAACCTCGGTTTCCCGACCGTACAGTTTTTCTGGCAGGGTGAAGCGATCGCCCACATCCCGCTGTCCGAGGTCAAAGTTGGGGATGGTTTCGGTACTCTCCCACTGGGTCAAGCACTGCTCTAAATCGTGCTTCAGGCCCAAGGCGGATTGATAGCGGGCTTCAGCATTCTTGGCCATCAGTTTGGCCACAATGGCGCTGAGTGGTTGGGGTACAGTCGGATTGAGCTGATGGATAGGCGTCGCTACCTTGGCCATGTGACTATGCACCAATTCCAGAGGATCATCTGCCTCGAACGGCAAGCGCCCGGCGAGGAGCTGATAAAGGGTGCATCCCAACGCGTAGTAATCGGCTCGATAATCAACGCCCCGGTTCATCCGGCCCGTTTGTTCGGGAGCCAGATAGGCCAAAGTGCCTTCGAGCGTGTTGGGGCTTTGGAGTTCCTGTTTTTCTTTGGGGAGCCGTGACGCAATGCTGAAATCGATGAGCTGAACGGCTGTGGACGTTGGGTGAATTAAGAGATTGGCTGGTTTGATGTCTTTGTGAATAACCCGATGCTGGTATAACCCGTGGAGAATGTCGGTGAGCTGTAGAGCAATCTGTAGAATTTCGGGCCATCGTAGCGATAGTCGAAGACTGGTCCCTTGGGACCAGCGCTGCCGAGCGTACGCCTCCAGCGAAATGCCACCTTCATCCGCCATGACGAGGGCATAGCCGTGACCGAGCGGTTCTAAACGCAGTGGGCGCACAATGCCGGGAATAGCTAGATTGTGGGCAATCACATACTGATTGCGAAACTGCACTAGCTCACTAAAGCTTGGGTAATCATGGCGTAGAGCCTTGATCACGACTGGACGCTGCGATGTTGTTTGTACGGCCCGACACACCACCGTCCGCGCTCCCTGGTGCAGAATCTCGCCCAAGGCATAACCCGAAAGGTTAGAGAGTGGGCTCGAAGTAACGCTGACAGGAAATGGCATTGCTTTGGAGAAGGAACGGTCAATTCGAGGAATGGTGAAGATCTTGCCGAGTAGGTGTCATGCTGGACTGAAATGCTTGTGTGGCAAGACTTTGAGGCATTCTATATTGCTCGTTCTGCAATGACGTGACTGAGTCACTATATTATTTTTCCTGGAAGGATTTTGTGGTGCTGGTAAGGGGCAAGTCACAGTCAGTCACTCTATTCTGAGAGATGAGTACCCAAAGCAGTCATCGCTGTTTCACTGAAGTGTAAGTGTCAGAACTAATGCCGCAGGGAAGTCATGACACATCATTGAGCCAATAAAAACTAAGCCCTTATTCTCTTCTACCGCTATACAGTTTACCCATTGTCATTCCGAAGACGTCCGCGATCGCTGTTAGATCAGCCATATTTAGCCTGACAAGTTTGGTTAACGACACCCTTTTTCTAGACCCTATTATGTTTGAGGAGTTGGTCAGAATTGGATTTTCCAGCTCACAAAATACCGTCAATAACGGGAGTAAAGTAACTGTTAATTGGCCCGACGAGCCTCTTCATTCGGCTGGGTGCTAGCCTTGATGCTGATAGTTGTGAGTTCTTGATAAGTAGCTGGGCTAATTCAAATGTAGGATGGGTTAGCGATAGCGTAACCCATGCGGGCGTTGGGTTTCGTTCCTCAACCTCAACCTACAGTGTCTTACGTTTAATTGGAACTGCCTACTTAGACGAAATTGAGAGTGAAGCGATGAGTCGCGGTGACGTTCGCGATCATCCCCTCGCTGCCATCCCCCATGGTCACCAGAAAAATGGCTGGGGCACACTGTAGTGACAGCTAGCCGCCAGCGTTCACTCTTGAGTCATGTACGATACCCAGCCCATCGGCACCCTCATTCAAGCCCGCTACAAAATTATGAACGTATTAGGGCGCGGGGGCAGCGGCATCACCTACCGAGCTGAAGATGCGTTCACTGGGCGACAGGTCGCGCTCAAGGAGCTGTCACTCAAGGGACTGGACGATTGGAAAAAGCTCGAACTCTTTGAGCGAGAAGCTCGCGTTTTAGAGGATCTGGATCACCCGGCGATTCCCAACTACGTCGATTACTTTCAGGTCGATACGGCAGACAACCGACTGTTTTACATCGCTCAGGAAATTGCTGAAGGGCGATCGCTAGCGGAACTGGTGGCAGCCGGGGAACGCTTCTCAGAAACCGAAGTCGAACGCATCGCCGCCGAAGTGTTGGAAGTGCTGCAATATCTGCACGGGCTGAATCCACCCATTATTCACCGCGACATCAAGCCCCAAAATATTATCCGCAGCGAAGACGGGCGCATTTATTTAGTCGATTTTGGTGCAGTGCAGACGGCCTATCGCGAAGCCGCCGCCTTTGGTAGCACGGTAGTGGGCACCTATGGCTACATGGCCCCCGAACAGTTTCGGGGGCAGGCGTATCCCACAACGGATTTGTACGGCTTGGGAGCCACGCTGCTCAATTTGCTCACCCACCAAAATCCGGGAGACTTGCCCCAAAAGCGCTTAAAAATTGACTTCCGACCGGTTGTCAACGTGTCAGAACGGTTTGCTGACTGGCTCGATGGTTTGCTAGAACCCTTGCTCGAAGATCGATTTCAGTCAGCAGAGATGGTCCTCGATGCCCTGACTAAACCGGTGTCGACTCATCGTCGCCGATTATCTCATCACCCTAGCGCCCCGCTTTTACTCCACCAGCCATCGGGAAGCAAGATCAAACTCAGTCGTAGTCGGCGACGGTTGTCAATTTACATCCCCCCCTCAGGTATACGGGGGGAAACCGCAGGTCTTGCCTTTTTCGCTCTTGTTTGGAATGGTTTTATTTTTATCTGGACCAGTGCGGCTATCTTCGGAGGCGCGCCGATCTTTTTTGCATTATTTTCTTTACCGTTTTGGGCAGTGGGTATTGGCATGATGTGGATGCTAATCAACGCTTTAGTCGGGAAGACGTCACTAGAAGTAAAGGGCGATCGCTACACCCTGACTCGCCAGTTATTGACCTGGAAACGCCAACATGAGGGGGCTGCCAGAGATCTCTATAGCGTGGAACTGACCACGGCTTACACCCAAAACAGTCGTCCCGTAAAGACCATCGCCCTCAGCGCAGGCACGCAAATCCACAAATTCGGCACATCCCTTTCAACCCCAGAAAAAGCTTGGCTCACGTCTGAAATTCAAGCCTTTATCGCCGATCAAGAGTCGATGCAACGCTAACTCAACCCACTAGTGGGGGGCAGCACCAGAGGTGGGCGATCTTGACGTTCTGCACTGGCAAGGTTTGCGCTAGTGAGGTTGACTCTTTTGAGATTGATGCGGTGTCGCTGGGCCGCAGCGAAATTGTGCCCTCGGAGGTTGGTATGGGTCAAATCAAGTGGTGTCCGTCCATGGCTTGCTTGTTACGTCTACGTTCCTGTCGATAAAGACGTAAGGCGTATTTGCCTGCCGCTGTTGCCCGTAAGGTTTGTATTTGTTCGATCATGTCATCCGGCAGCTGGTTCAATTCAGGAAAACAACCGCCATACTCAGGCGGCACCAATCCGGGAGAGGACAGACTGGCAAAGGCTAAATCGGCAGCCGAAAAGCAGTCTCCGACCAGATATCGACGGCCATCTGAAAGGTGATGACTCACAGCGGCAAAGATTTGTTGGGTTTGGTGATAAGCAATTAAAGCGCTTTTGCGATGCACGTTGTATCTGCTATGTACCAGGTAGCGAGTCAGCGGAAACAATGATGAAAACAGTGATCGCTCCCACGTAGGAACGCGATCGCACCACATCTGCTGCATCAGGGTGCGGTTTTGCAAGGCATGGAAATAGCCCCACTGTCTGATTAGGACACCCAGTTGGTGGTTGAACTGCGCTTCTAACTGTTCGACCTCATGGCGTAGCGCTAGCGACTCGGGATAGAGCTTGAAACCAGGGGGAGACTTTTGATCTATGTGTTTTAGGATGTCTGCTGAATCTTTGAACACGGCGTTCTCAGTGATCAAAACGGGAACACTGTTGCCACCCAAAGGAGTGGTTTTAAGCCGGTGTAGCGGCGGCAGATGACATTCTTCAACATAGGGAAAATTGGGTAGCCGATCCAAAGCCCAGCGCGCTTTTTCGCAGTAATGACTGATACGAAAGGTAATGAGCCGAGCGGTGAATGTCATGGTTGAGTCCTGGCAGGATGCTCTGTGCTCAGTCGGCGCTGCAGAGCGTATCGGTGGGTTTGACGGCATCTCTGCTGGTTGCGCAATCCCGCTATGAGCTGAAAAGATGGGGGCGCTTGGCAGTCGTGTGAGTGAGTTGTCCTGACCTGCTGAGCCTGCGACCGTTGATTCAGTCATGGCATGACTCAGAGACCGCGCTGTGATCGCGAGCCGATTTAGGAGGAGTGAACGTCAGCGGTCGATGCCAAATACGTCGTGAACAACGCTCTCTCATCAGCCGTTAGACGCTTAGGTCGCAGGGTTTGCGTGTTGACGAATAAGCCGGTTTGCGTGCCCTCAGCCACCAATACGCGCTGGTCGTTGTAAAACCGAAATTCCATCACGGCAGACGCCCCGCGCAGCTCTGATAGCCACAGTTCAACTTGGGCGCGATCGCCCAAGTACAGCGGTGATTTGTAATCGATGTGAGTTTGCACGAGGACTGGCGCAAATCCTTGTTGGGCAATTTCATGGGTTGGCATGGCTAAGGCGTCTAGCAGTTTGACTCGGCCCACCTCCATCCACTGAATGTAAACAGAATTGTTGACGTGCCCCATGAAATCAATTTGGTAAGGATAGATATCTAAGTCAAACAGGATTTTTTGCACAGCCCAATCCTCAATTCAAGCAAGCGAACGAACAAAAGTCACCGACCAGTGACAAACTATCATAGTCACCACTAAGTGACAAGTCAGCAGGAAAGCTCTATGGCACGTGACAAAGCGGAAACCAAGGCTCGGATTTTGACTGCAGTCGGCAAATTGTTGGCTGAATCTGGGTTCAAGAGCCTTGGTGTGAACGCCATTGCGCGGGAGGCCGGTGTGGATAAGGTATTGATTTATCGGTACTTTGAGGGTCTGCCGACGCTGCTACAGCAGTTTGCTCAAGCAGGCGACTATTGGTTGTCAATGGAGGCGTTGGTAGGAGACGAATCGACCATCGAAGCGGAAACACTGGCCGACTGGATGACCTATCTACTGCTGGAATTTATGGGCGATTTGCAGGAGCGCTCTATCACCCAAGAGATCTTGCGGTGGGAGTTGCTAGAGGGCAATGAACTCACCGATGAACTGGCTCAGGTGCGCGACCAGCTCGCGCTAGACAGCTTGAAATTTCTGAAAGGCAAGGGAGAGTTTCCTGTAGATCAAGATGTCCCGGCGATTAGTGCTGTTTTGATTGCGGGCGTAGTTTATCTGACGCTCCGGGCTAAAATCCACAACACGTTTATGGGTATCGACTTTAGCGCCCCTCAAGGATGGCAAAGAATTGAGACAGCGCTGGCCTCGATCATTCAATCGACTATGCAGTAGCAGGAGAGTTCATAGATTTGGATATGCCTGTCGTTCTTGAGCACGCCGCGATGAGGACGATCGCCAACATTCGATCAGCCGTCCCCGGTCAAGCTCCGTCTCCTAGCATGGCTGGCACATCAATTTCTTTAATACCGGTGGCTCATGATAACGAGAGAATGCAATCGATAATTTTGAGCAGATCGGCGAGTGGGATCGCCTCACCGCCGGTGAGATTGTTGGCTGCCAGATCTGCCAAAACTTCTGGCGTGCCGATGTTGCCGGGATTGATCACGGTGATGCCAATTTGCTGTGATCGCAACTCTTCGCGGAGGGCATGCACTGCCCCGCGCAGGCCAAACTTAGAGGCACTATTGGCAACTTCGCGTCCCGAAAAATTATCGAGACCAGAGAGCGCCCCCATCCAAATGATTTTGGGATTGTCGGAACGGCGGAGCGCGGGCAGCAGCGCTTTGACGAGCCGGATCGGTGCGATCAAATTCACCGCAATCACGCGCTCAATATCGGCATCAGAGCAGTCTTCAAAGCGATATTGAGTGGTAAAGGCATGGGTTTCCCAAGTGCCGCCCATGTAGAGCAGGGCATCCAGGGGCTCATCGGCGATCGCACTAGCAACCGTTTCCACCCCCGCTAGATTTGAGAGGTCCGCTTGCAGCCACTCGCCGACGGGAGCCGCCGTGCGAGCAACGGCCACGAGGCGATCGCACTGATCGACAAGATGTGCTGCAACGGCCAAGCCGACCCCCCGACTCGCCCCCGCCACCAGCACGGTTTTGCATGACATTACGCACCTACCTGCAAGAAAACAACCTGGTGAACGTTGAGGCGACGCACCCGTGAATCCACTCGCAATCCGTTTGGCCGCAGCTATTTTAGACCGGACAGCCACGACCCCAAGATGGCATTGACCTCATCAGGGCGCTCTAACTGCACCCAATGCCCGCCCCGAATCGATTCGTAGCGCCACACCGCGTCAACATATTTGTAGCAGCGGGCGAGCTGACCTGCGGTCATCCACTCGTCATCACTGCCATACAGTCCCAGCGTGGGCACTGTCAGGTGTTTTTGTCGCTGACCCGCCAAAAACTGACGATGAAAAACGTCGTAGGACGGATTCGCCCGCTCCCAGATGGTCCAAAAGGTGGTGTCATTGTCACCCGTCAACCGGGCTAAAACTGCCTCGGCATCAGGGTGTGAGGCAAACTTGTGTCTAAATCGCTTGGCGTCGTGGCTGAGGTACCAATACCGACTGGCCCGATCAAGGCCGTGCAAGATCAGCCACAGATAGTGAATCAGATGACCCGTCGCGATATCGCGCAAAATTTCCACGGAATGTCCGACCGAGAGAGCGCAGTAGCTGAGAAAACGCTGCGGGTAGTTGGCGACTGTTTCCCAAGACACCGTCGCGCCATAGTCGTGGGCAATCAGATGAACCTGCTCAATCTGTAGGGCATCCAAGAGGGCGATCGTGTCGGCCGCCAGTTCGCTCACATGATATCGTCCGATATCGGTCGGGATAGAACTCTCGCCGTGACCGAGCCAATCTACGGCGATCGCCCGGAAACCCAATGCACTCAGATACTCTAGTTGGTGCCGCCAGAGGGTGCGGTTGTCGGGCCAACCGTGCAATAGCAGCACCGGTGGGCCCGAAATCTGGGTATCGGTGAGGGCATAGTCAACCCCGCGCACGTGAATCCGTTGGGTGGCAACAGCGGTAGAGCTGGCGTTTTGAGGACTCATATCTAAGAAACGTTTAATGGCTCATTTTGGAGAAACGCAAACCGAACTTGGTGATGCCAGGAAACTCCATGTCGACTTGGTCTGAAAAGTAATGCGAGTAAAAGGTTTGATACGGTTTAAACCCGATCGATTCATAGGTGTGCCGGGCGGCATCGTTGCCGTTGATCACCATAATGCCGGCATGAGAGTGCTGCTGCGATTTCCCTGCCTGAAGTAGGGCATTCAACAAGGCTTTGCCGAGTCCGCGGCCGCGTGCCTCGGGTAAGACTGCCACATTTTCAATAATCCACGGGGCTTGAGGGGTGAGAAAGTCCGGGCGCAAATCGCCGCCCCAAAGTTCTAGGTAGCGATCGCGAAAGGCGGCCGCAGTGGCTGGAGACCAGTGCAACTCATCGGCGATCGCCCCTAAACGCGAGAGCCGCAACGGACAGTAATCATCGGGATTGGGGACATAGCCTGCCGCCGCCGCGACGGGTTGATCCTGTTCTGACAAAACCAAAAAGTCAGAAACGTTGCCCCAATTCGAGGCTGCTGCCTTCAGCTTGGCGGCGATAAAGGGCAAGGCCGAAGTGCCGGTGCCCTGCAGCAGCTCTTCCCAAAAGCACTGATTGAGCGGTGGCAGTGAGGCTTCATACTCAATTCTGGCGAGAAACGGAATATCGGCAGTGGTCGCTGGGCGCGTATTTAATGTCGCTAGCATCAACCCCTCCTTGAGGTGACTCCCATAAAAGATACAATCTGTATGTATCTCAAACTATAAGGGCTGATTGTACTTTGTCAAGATACATACTGTCTGAATGTTTTATGCCAGGGATTGCTGATGTCCCCTAAACTGACCAAGGCTGAACAAACCCAGCGCACGCGCCGGGCCATTTTGGATCGCGCCCGGCAGTTGTTTGCGACTAAGGGCTATGCCGCCACGGGCACTGAGGAAATTATTCGCGACTTGGGCATTACCCGAGGGGCGCTATATCACCAGTTTCACAACAAGCTGGGCGTCTTTCGGGCGGTCATTGTGGAAGCCTACAGCGAGATCACGGACTCTATTCGCGTGCAAATTCAACCGCTCGACACTAACTGGGAGCAGTTGATCACGGGCTGTCAGGCTTTTTTAGAAGTGGCGCAGCAGGAGGAACTGCGACGGCTGGTGTTTGTCGAAGCCCCTGCCGTTTTGGCGGCAGACGACCTCACTGCGATCGATCAGTATGGGTTTGGTCTGCTGCGAGCGTCGATTCAACTCGCGGTTGAGGAGGGGCAGTTGAACGTTTTGGATGCTGAGGGGTTTGCCCATTTGGTGAATGGTTCGCTCGATGAGCTGGCGGCCTGGGTGGCACAGTCGCCAGAAGCTGACCGGTTGAAGACGGCGCAGGGTTTAGTGGAAACGCTCCTTACACTGCACCGCAGTGGTGAGGCTTGATGGCATAACGTCCTGCTTGAGCGGCTGCCCCTGATCTGTGAATCCACCTCAAGCGCTTTGATAGTCGGCTCCGACCCGCCTGCTAGGCGGCTATTCTGCGCCGCTCGTCGGGTCGCGGGCGTAGGCCTGCCACGTAATCAAGAGCCCAATGGCGAAGAGGATGCCTTCAGTAATCATGAAAAAGAGTGAACTCGCGTCACCGGATACTTGTTGGTAGAGTCCAGCAGCAAACATCCGAAATAACCCCAGAGTCAGTAAGAACCAGCCACAGAGCGTGACCACTACAGTCCAGTTGCGTTGCCATCGGTTGTGCCACCGCACGATGGCTAACCCTGCAACGAACATAATGACTCCAGACAGGTAGACAACTGGCGGGATCTGCTGTTCGTAAAGGTGCGGTTGAACCAGCGGAAACTCCGATGCAATGGTCACCATGAGAGTCGGACCCAGGAGACCGGCGATTAACTTAGTGTTCGTCATGTCATACCTTCAGGGACTCATTGAAATAACCAATATACAAGCTCTCAATAAACTCTTGCGCAAGCGTTAAACGGTCTAGCGTTGCCGATCATTCGTCGCGAATATTCTTTGATACTCACAGGGAATCTCTCAGCAATTGGTGGGCATGAGTCTTGTGAAGCTGCCTGGATGCTATATCGATGAAGGATGTTGCCCAGGCTCACTGTACTGCTGATATCCAACGCGCTTAAAAGTAGGAAGTATCGGGATATTGCTTACATCAATAGCACAACCTACTCCTCAGCTTCTTGCTGCTTTCTGTATTCTTTTTCCCTCTAAATCGGTGACTCTAATGATTGGAGCGCGCGTCATGGTTGGACGGGATGCAATTAGCCTATCGGGTGATGCGTTGGGCTAATTGCAATGAATTCAGTAGGGGTTGGGCCTGCTGCAAGTGTTGATTTAGCAAGTAGTCTGTGAATGGCTGTGCCCAACTCAAGATAGTCGATTTTCGGGTGGTTTTATGGCAGCATGCTTTGTATTTTCTTGCGTGGCAGGATGTTTAGCTCGTCTATGGTTGCTGGATGATAAAACACGATTGATTCAGCCTGCTGAGAGTGGTATCGCGATGTCTGTAAAGCGCCTAGAGCAGGGTGTATTTTTTCTCAGAGGGGACGACCGGATGCAGGAGACTGTCTGTCTCCGCTGTCCCCAGCGCAAGGATTACCTTGGATTGAGCTGGCCCGTTTTCAGGATGTTAGAGGGCATCGTCGCGCGTCAGAGTCGCGATCGCCCTATCGTTCCCTGTTTCACTACACAAAGGCGTTCATGGCTATGTCAACGCTAACAACAGATCAACTCTCGGATGGGCGCTTAATTGTGCCGGAGCGTGTCCCCGAAGGATTTTTGTGGGTCGATGAAACAGGAGCCTGGTCTGAAGATAATTTTTTAGGGAGCTTTTTGTTTGCTCTGCTTTGGTGTGGCACCTCATTTTCGTTCTTTGCAGTATGGCTGTTCAACTTTCTGGCTGCGCCTCATGTGGGAACGTTTCTCATGCTGCTGTTTGTGGGCGTGTTTGCCGGAGCGGGCGTCGGGATGATCTGGAAGGGTCTGCGCCGGCTAAAAATCATTTCTACATTCCATCCGGGAGAAGTTCTCTTAGCGTCTTATCCGCTGAGAGCGGGAGAGACCTTTAGACTGCAGTTTCGTCGGCCCTTGCGCCGTGGCTATACGCGGGGCCCAGGGGAAATCACCGCTAAATGGCTCTGCTATGAATGGGTGCAATACCGTCAGGGCACCGACACTGAAACTAGAACCCACCTGCTTTGGGAGCAGGATTTGCCTCTGATGACCGTTTCGATGGGCACTCAGGTCGTTACTTACGAGACGAAGCTGACCGTTTTGCCAGAGGGGCCGCCCTCCCTCGACGCTAAGCATAATCAGGTGCGCTGGGAAATTCATATCAGTGTCGATGTGCCCGGCATTCCTCAAGATACGGCGCACTTTCGATTTGAAGTTGTGCCGGAGGTGGTGTGATGTTTGAGATGCATTTTCACAACAAGCTGGTAACTGTCGGCAACGAGCTATCAGGGAAGCTCATTTGGTATTCCCCCGATCACCCTCTCCCCCGCCAGGCCAGGGCCTTTGTCCACTGGTATACCGAGGGGCGGGGCGATCGCGACGAGCAGACAATTTTCACCATTCCTTTGGAGCCCGAGCAGCTGATTCGTGACCAAAGGGTCGATATCCCCTTTGTGGTGACGATTCCCCATAGCGGTCCCATTACTTACAACGGTTCATTGATTCGTGTCATCTGGGCGGTGCAAGCCTGGGTAAAACTGCCGCGTTCGTCAAAACGAGACAACACTCAAACCTGGCCGTTTCTGGTGATGCCGCGATGACTTCGCTGCGTCTTGACCCCAAGTTTGCGCTCAATCCCTATCTCGCCTTGGGCTGGCAAGCCAATCCCTTTGCGCTGGGAGAGCCGGTGATGGCCCAAAGCATGTGGATCGATCGCGGCTGGTCTCAGGCTCCCGCGCCAGCGGCCCAGCAGTTGGTGCAAGTCATGGGCGACAGAGGCTTTGGCAAGACGGCCCATTTGCGATATTGGCAAGCCCAAACTGGCGGCATCTACGCTTACTATCCTCCAGGTTGGGGCCGCTTTAAGGTGCCCCCAGTCCAAAACATTGCCTACTGGGATGAGGCGGATCGCATTCCTAAACCCCTACTGCTGGCGGCATTGGGGCAGACTGCTCGTACCCGAGCTACCCTCGTCGCGGGCACCCACACCGACCTGAGCCCCCTCGCAAAACTCTCGGGTTTGGCGGTTAAAACGATTTGCCTGCCACCGTTAGAGGCAGCCACGCTGAGGGTATGGGCCGAGCGGCAAATTCAAGCAGTGCGCTTGCCGGCGGTTTCCTGTGGTCTAGAACTGTTGCCGGCAACGGTTCAGGAAATTGCCGCGATCGCGCAGGGGTCTTGGCGGGCAGCGGCGGATGAGCTGCATATTTGGGCCGCTGCGATCGCTCATCAAGCGGTCATGGGCGGGCGCGATCGCGGCGACCTAGTCGGTTGAACAGGATTGTAATTGAGTCGAACTCAGCTATAAACAGGCAATACCTTTGGATAAGGGCAGAAATATTTAGAGTGAGTAATGGCTCGCTTAATGACTTGGTAGTCTGATCCTAAATCTGACTAGCGTAAGACTTGCTTCTCATAACTCTGAGTTTGCAATTGCCCAGACACGTTTAAATGGTAACTCTGCCTTCAATTCTTCTTCTAGTGACTCGTAACATGCCAATAATTCCTCAATGAGAGCATCTTGATCCCATAAGCGAACACGAAAAAATTGAGCGGGCAGCTCTTTGTCTACACTTCCTTTAAAACCTGACCAAGAGACTAACAAGCCTGACTCAGCACCAAAGTTTTGCATTGCTCCAATAAGCTGATCGAGAGTAGGACGATCAACTGGTGTATCTCCCGATTTTACTTGTACGCAGATTTTAGGGCTTTCAAAACCCAGTGCACCGGGTGCTGCGAGCAAATCAACGCCTTTATCAGGACCTTCTGGTGCTCGATATGTGAGAAATCCTTTAGCGTTGAGAATGGCTTCGACAAGCCTAGCCATTCCGTGGCCAGAGTACTTTGCTGTTAAAAATTTGGCAATTTGATCCTTAGCAAATCTCTCGATATCTAGCCCACCTGAATCTTCGGCAGTATCAGAAGTCTCTGCATTAATCGACGGAGCTTCGTAATCAGACTTCCAATTATTCTTTGCCATTTTCTTGATGCGCACTTCGGCATCGTTTCGCGTGATGCGGCAAATTGTCATGAATGCGCCAAAAGAATAAAGAATATCCTGATCAAAATTAGAACGTGGTATGCAAGGTACAGGGACAAAACTGGAGTGTTGCGAGCTAAAAGTTAACCCTGATA
>ERZ1740060.532-NODE-532-length-19314-cov-6.554754_pt1 | contig 19314 bp, 20 predicted proteins | sample MGYA00581743_ERZ1740060 | MGnify/ENA primary metagenome ERZ1740060 (study PRJEB43018, sample SAMN04849235) | marine metagenome | isolation source: floating plastic debris | place: Pacific Ocean | collected 2008-08-27 | study: EMG produced TPA metagenomics assembly...
AGTGAGGGGTGCGTCAAAGGACTTTCACAATCCGGATTACGGGTAGAAGATCAAACTAGCTAGTGCCATCTATCACCAAATAGCATGCAGAATTCGTGGTTTTATATAAATCTTTATGAGCTTAACGGCATCCCAGAAGGCTTGGCTGTATCAGCGACTATCGTTTCTTTTCTGATTGCCTGCGCACCGTTTCTGGGTGGTCGGAAAGTCTTTGGGACGGAGTTCCCAGAGCTTAGTGGCTACCCAAAATTTCTCTGCGCAGTTCTTGGGCCAGTTATTCTCCTACTTTTAATCTTTGGCTTCCAGAAATCGTGGCATGACAACGACCGTTTGTTTGCAGCTCAACCCCATTGTTTCATCGAAGTTGTATGGGTCGACGAGAACTCTTTCGATCTAAACTGGTACTCGGCCTCTGACAGTGATTTCTCAACCCGCTTGATTGGCCCAGATGGGCTAGAGGGCGTGTCTTCCGACGGTACCCGCCGGATAAGCTGGGACTTTAAATTTGCCGAACTAACCCACGAGGTCACTGCCCGGAACCGTTTTGGGCAATGTAGAGAAAGCGCTACAGCTTGGAACCCAACCGTAGACTGGGAGCAGCCACTTACATGTCACCTGTGGATCGACCGAGAGACTGCGCGGCCTGGTGAAGAATACCGGTTAGAATGGTCAGTTGGAGCGCCAGAACTTGCCTTTTCGTTTATAAATGGCAAACAGGTTGAGCATAAAGGTCATGCAATTTTCAACTTCAGTGGCCCAAATTATGACAGGTTCCGACTAGTCGTAAACTCCGGCGGCAATACGTGCGAAGCCAACGTCCGCGTCCTCGTTGACAATCTCTGAAAGTCAGACTGGCCAACTTTGGCTGGCCAGTCTGTAAGGATTTAAAGAGACTATGGCCGCTCAGTACGGCTGTTGCCCTTACTGTCGGTTCTTGTGATCGACGTCACGCGCCCTGACGGAAACGGCCCGCTTGCGCTGCCGTCACGCGTCACAGACTTGCTGCTTCCATCATAATAGTTTGTCCTCTCAGTGGTCGTAGTCTTTCCACCAGAAGAGTGTGTTGTTCGATCTGTTTTCAAGGTTCTTCCTTTCCACTGCGCTGGCCTGAGGTTTCAGCTCAGCCAGGCGCAAAAAGTCCAAGACAACGCAATCGAGCATCATCAAACTAATGAAGTCACTGCAAAGGACTAGCGGAGGGAAAAATCCCGTTGCAGATGCTCACTTTTGTTGTCTTGGGGTTGTCCCCCTACCAAGCTCGTGGGTACGCACCGCGTCTTGGTGATCCAAGCAAACCACAGCCAGAAAAAGTGTCAACGAAAAAAACCCGTGCGAACCTAATCGCACGGGTCAGCTTGGCAATCGTCAAAGCTGCCAATGTCTAGTCGCTGCACTATCGAAATAGTGTCGTACCAACGAACCAGAACTTTGATCCGGGACAACCGAAGGATCAAAGCTAGAGCCTTAGACTACCAATTTTCTCGATATATTTCAATCTCTTAGTGTATTTATATGATTGATATATCGTCCCTCTTTTGCAAAAATCCTACGCAGGTGCATTTCATTATGCAAGGATCAAGCACCTCAAATCCTTGTGCGAATTTATCTGTAACAAAAATGACGCCGCTGTGATGTGCAGCAATGCGGCCATTAATTGAACTCATTAGATGCCCTAACAACCCAGAAGGGCAGGGAAGGTGTCTGCTCCGGTAGGGGGCGCATTCTAGTCCTCGAAGAAATTCTCAAATCGCTTTGCCGATAACTGCGTGTAGCTAGTGGTGTTCTGGATATTTCGATGACCCATGTAGAGCTGCAGGGCGCGGGTGTCCTGGCCATCGTTGGCCAGCTTGTAGCCAGCGGTGTGCCGTAGCATGTGCGGGTGCACCTTAAAGGGGATGCCAGCTCGCTCACCTGCACGGGCGATCATCTTTTGTAATCCAGCCACAGACATCGGCCCACGGCGTTCAGAGAGAAACACATACCGGCTGTCAGGTTGCTCACGCTTTAGCTTCCGCAATGCGCGTATCTCAGCTCCCGAAAGGGGATGAACACTCGGTAGACCATTCTTGACACGATTGACGTGGAAAGTGCCTTGCTCAAGATCGAACTGATCCCACCGAATGCTGACCAACTCACCTGGGCGCATCGCGTGTCGCCAGCCGATCAAGATCATTGTCGCGTCACGGTGGCCATTACGACCGTGGCGCACAACCTTCGTGAGTGCGTCGATCTCTTTGCTGGTCAGATATTCGCGCGATCGCAGCTCCGAGTTCTTCTTTCGGAGCGGAACTGTCCGTTTTACAGTTGTTGGGGTGGGCTTGCTCATGTTGATTTTATCCAGAGAAACCAGGCACTGCCGTAGCCTGACTGTCCGTTTTATAGTTATTTTACGGACAGTTTAACACACCATTAAGAAAGGGGTAGGGCAGGGGTGTCACTCACCGTTTCGACGGTCAGCATGCTTGCGCTAAGAATCTGGAATTGATGCCGAAGGGGTAGCAAGTGTCATATACCAAGGAAGACTTTGACGCGTTCATTAAAGAGAACCAACCAGCTCTTACCAATCTGTGTAGAAAGATTACGAATGTAATGACGGTTACGTATATCTTGAAATACTACGAACGATTGGAAAAGTTCACACTGGATAATCCAACGAATGTTCCACTAACTGAGGATTTCCATCTCGAAGTTGATGCAATCCTTGGTGCGATTGTCACCGCATACGGGCGTTTGTATACTTCATCGAAAGGGTCTTCAGTCTTAAAGAAGAAAGATATCCCAAAACACCTACGCAGTGCCCATGATGAAATCATGTCTCTGCGACACGAGCGCTACAGTCATAATGGCGATCATCCCACAATCAAAGCAGACCTTGAAGTGAATGCCACTGAGGATGAGGTATATTTAACTGCGTATTTTCGGTCGAGTACATATAATGGGGCACCATCTCACTGGCGTGAGTTGTTTGAATGGCTCGATAGATTTCTCAAAGCGTCGTTTCAAGATCAGCTCGATCGTCTCTCGAAAAGAACCGGCAAAGATTGGAAGCCAATCAAACTTGATATGGAGCTGTCCAAGGTTGGCGTGAGCGAAGGCAACAGTATTGAACTCGGCCCATTGGAGCTTCCATTGTAATGTGCGGTCGCTTCGTCCTTAGTGAACCCGCCTGGTCGCAATATCATGCGTCTCTCTCGCTGATCCGGCCAACCTCAATCTCGACCACCATCAGCTACAACATCAAACCGACCCAGGATGTGTCTGTAGTCATGATGCGTGATGGCGCGCCTGTGACCACCCAGGCGCGTTGGTGGTTTGTGCCGCACTGGTTCAAGGGTGATGATCTGAAAACCTGGAAGCAGACCACCTTCAACGCCAGGATTGAGACGGCACATGAAAAGCCCACCTTCCGCATCGCCTGGCAATCCAACCGCTGCCTGATCCCTGCGTCGGGCTATTACGAGTGGACGGGTGAAAAAGGAAAGAAGCAACCGCACTACGTGACGGTTGAGCAGAACGTACCGGTGATCTTCTTTGCGGGTCTACATTCTACGCTGAAAGACGGCACAGAGACCTGTACCATCCTCACCAGGGCTGCGGAGCCTGAGATTGCTGACTTGCACCCCAGGATGCCGGTGATCGTTTCTGGTGAGCGCTTAGAGCGCTGGCTGACCCACGCTGACTACGATGACCGGGTGATTGCAGATTATGGCCGCGATTGGACAAACAAGTTCCTGGTTCGGCAAGTGGCGAAGTTCGGTATTAGAGATGACGGGCCGGAGCTGATCGAGCCGGATGGGTTTGAGTTCTAGCGTCTCAAACATTCATTGCGAATAATCGGACGTGTCGTTATTTTGTTCGATGTAGGTTATCGCTCAGACATGCTTACGCCAAAAAAGATGCCGTGGGTACGGCAATACCCACGGCATCGTTCTTTAGGTCACTAAGATCATGACAATGATCGTTAGAACCATCAGTCCGACTGTTACCAGTCGGTAGGTCTGCTCGCTCATTTCGTACACCTTTCTGCGACACCCACCTAACGCACCATCCTGCTAGTTTTGTTCGCACAACTATATTTACCTGCAACTCCATGTGGAACAAAGGGGACAATACAAAATAAGTGTGCAAAAATTTGCTGGTTAGTTGGTTTATCTTGTTGAAGATAAACACTTTCTCGCCAAACAAAAATCTACCGAAATGGGCCCGTATATGGCTCAGAGATAAGCTGAATATGCGGACACCCTAGGACAAAATTGGTGGCCGCGTGGAGCGACCGAAAATAGACGCACAAACAGCGGTTGGTTGACCACAGCATCTGCGGCCGCGTGGCATAGTTCTTCGCGCCTACGTGCCGCTGCAGCCACTGGCGAGTAATCTCATAGGTGTTGGGATCAGACTTAATCGTAATGCGCACCGGGAACTCCCGGTCGATGATGTCGTAGCGGTGTGGTGCGCGGCTTCCCATAGCAAAGAACAAATGTAGAACATTTGACCCGGTAGCAACAACATAAAATGTTCTCGCAACTCAAAATCTTTAAGACAAAAGAGAGACCGACCGACCAATCCCGTTGGTGTAGGGCAGCTGCAAAACCTGACCATCCTTGGCCGCAATCTGCTCCCAGTCGGTAAATAGGAACAGGCCTGGCGGTGTCTTATTCTCGCCGTTTGCAAGATGTGCTTCAAACGCAGCTTGCATGGCCGCGACCCGATCTGCGTTTGTCGTCACGGTCAGCACGCGAAAGGCAGGAATTTCAAACTGGCGCTTATGGACACCAGCGCGAAACGCAGCGCTATAGATCAGCATTTTTCGCAAGAACGATGTATCGGCCCAGAAACGAGGGCTACGGCGGCGTTCAACACCTGGCTCAATCGTCTCGGTGCCCTGATCGATCTCGATGAACAGAACCTGCCGCTGCTCTTCATAGTCCAGCGCCATCACCTGATCCGGCGCTGTGCCTTGCTGATGGCCACGCACCGGCCAAGCCACATCAGCTCGAATGGTGTTTACCAAACCAGCGGGTCGCTTCTTGCTGGTTGGCCTAGGCAGTACCTCGTCTGCGTATCGAATGAATGCTGCGGGCACCTCACGGGCGGCAGTTACCAAGTTGACCATAAAGCGAGCGGTTGCGAGATGATGAGCGATCGACAACGGCTTTAACTCAGCGTTCTTTTGCGTCCATCGTTGAGACTGGATTGGAGCGTCCTCTTGCAGGCGAAGAAAGCGAGCCCCTTCTCGGGCAATCGCATAAACCAAGTAATCAGAACCATGGCTCACCTCATTCTTCCGGTTTTGGCTCAGCGGTCGGTCAAGATATCCGTTCATCCAAAGCTTGCGTAAACGCCGCGAGATGACCTGCGGATGACGGGTTGGGAAAAGCTGATAGAGCGACTTGCTATCGAGCACCCGATGCCGAAAAACCAACCATAAGATGGTGACGTCATCGGGGGTCAGGATGATGCCTGGCTTTGTCTCTGGCCGTTTGAAGCGAGGGCTAGGTGCACGACGGGTCGTCATCGTCCGAGTATACCACCAGCTTACGATTTAACAGGATAGGAGAACTGATCATCATCGAGATCAAGATCATTTGGCGACGTGTTTAAGCGATCATTTATCGCAACCATCACGTCTGAAGTATTTTGGGTGCAGTAGCTACGCTGATGAAGTTTTCGCACATAGCGATCAAGTTGCGCCTTCAGTGGCCGCCGGTTTTTAACCTCAAGTGTGGTAATCGGAATCGCCCGCTGGTTGCTCATGCGTAGCAAAGCATGACGCATCGGCATATTTCGAATGAGATTAATTCCTAAGTGTATGATTTCATCGAGAGAATAAACTGCTGTTGGCATCAACTCATAGACTGTCTGTAAGGTCTGATTTCTCGTCTCCGATTGTGTTGTTGAGCGACCAAAGCTTTCACTACTGCTTGTGCCTGATGACACGGCCTGCGACGTACCTTCTGTCTGACCGGCTCCCTCTCCCTCGTCAGGAACAAACATCGAAACGCTATCGCCACTACCGGTTCCTTCCTGTGATCCATAAGAGGAGGTTTCCGTATCCGTCTCAAAACTCCCCCAGCTAAAGAGCTCGATGATTTCCTGACCAACAGCTACGGGTCGGATCAATGTTTCCTTTGGCTTCTCAAGATCAAAGTCAGCGCGCAGCATATGTCGGCAGAGTATCTCGGCGCTATCGTCGTCATCAACTTTAAATACGATCTTCGTCTGAGCGTTCGCCATAACAGCGTCGTAACAGTCATCACTGACTGACCGAAGCTGGTTGAGCCGTTGATGGCTCAAGATGTAATGCAGACCGTACTTACGGGTCTCATCTAGGGACTTCGCAATATCTTCGTTCAAGTAGTCAGCACATTCGTCGATGTAGCAATAGAATGGCTGGCGTTTTGCTTTTGCAACATCACGCTGGCGGGCGGTTGAATACAAATCAGCAGTGCTCATTGCTCCAAGTAGCTGGCCCTCCCGTTTTGTGAATGTACCGCTCTCGGCGAGATTGACGATCACAATATCTCCCCGCTCCATGCACACCGAAAAGTCGAGCACATCCTCGGTCTGACCAATAATGGGCTGGATTGCGGGCGATGTTGCAAACTCGAACAAACGACTGCGGGTACTCTCAAAGTATTCGCGAAATTCTCGATCGGAGTAAGCTGCAAACTCAGCCCATTCATCTGCGATGCCGCCGGGCGGAAGTTGGGAAACAAGGGTGTCTCGTCGATCCCGATGCCGTACGCTCGTAAACATATCCGCTTCAAGCAAAGACAGCCGATGATGTGCTAACGCGAACAACGTGGCCCGCAAACACTTTCTCAACCGAGGCGTCTCGACTGTGCTATTTCCTCCCCAAACGCGCTCACAAGCGGTGACCATATCACTAACCCGTCGAGACGTGGATGCTTCAGGTAGAGCCAACGGGTTAAAACCAACAGAGAAGTCACCTTCTCCGGGGCACAAATAATGGACTTGGTTATGCCGGATACCTGATGTTGCAAGCCACGAGAGAATGTTCTTGGCAGTTTCGCCATGCGGATCAATGAAACAAACCCCGGCTCCCTTAGCGATATCGCTACGGATCATGCTCTCTAGAAAGTAGCTTTTTCCGGTTCCTGAAACGCCTATGACATGGGTATGCGTCTCTCTGCTGGATCGATCATAAACAATCCGCTCTTGGTCGCTGGTGCCAATAACAATAGAGCTCAAAGCGCTTCTTCTTCAGCGGCCAGCTTATCAAGACGATCGACGATCCGGTTTCGTTCAAAGTTGTAGCTTTGTTCATATGCGTCGTTCACATCATCAGCTTCAACCCGGGCCAAATACTCTTGATCAAGCTTCTGCAGCTTTCGCACTAAGGTCTCGATCTCTTTATTAAGTTCAGTCCGCTTTTCTTCTTTCGTAGGTGTTGCGCCCGCTTCAGCAAGTCCCTTTGCTTTAACCGCTTGTAGACGCTGGCGTGCTGCTTCCAAATCAGCTTGAAGATTGAGTGTTTCTATCTCTGCCTTCATCTCAAAGTTGGCCTTTTCCAAGTTGAGCTTTGCCAACCGCATTTCCTGTACGGCTCTATCAGCCGCAACCCTGTCGCGTTCTTCCTTCTCGATATCATCAAGGCTCGTTGGACTAATTCGAGCCATTGACCGCTGATATTGTTCCTTTGCCTCGTGCACCTGACTTGCAGCAGCCAGAGCACTAGCGATTGCATCGAGCTCCTTTCGAAATCGATCTGCAGCGCGACGGCGCGAGAAGCTCTCCAACGCGCCAACGAAACCTTGCCGAGCAACTGGTGTATTTGAGGTAAAGTCACCACTCGTTGAGCGTCGGGGCAGATCATTGGTCATACTTACTTTTCCTTCAGGGCTCGTTCGCGCACTTTCATGCGGAAGGCTTCTTCAGCAGCTTGAGCCGCCTCTTCCGCTGCTCGTAGTCGTTTCTCTTCCGCCTCGCTAAGAGCCACTGATCGCTCTCGGGCCTGCATGGCATCACGACGAAGGCGCTCAGCCGTCGCTTCTAGTTCTTCGGTTTCCATTCGCGACTGGTATTTATCACTGCGAGCTGGATCGACCTTTCGTGCGAACCCGACCGCATCTGGTCGTCCCCTCGCCCGCATACTGCGCTCCAAGGTTTTTGCTCCCGAACTCGTAATGAAGAACTGGAAGGCACGGTACCCCGGCGGCACGCCATCTGCGTTCTCAATCACAAAGCTCAAAACAATGAGATACGGTACGAGCAAAGTGTAGAAAACAACTGCGCTCGCCGCAGCAGTACTCAGGCCCGATCCACCAAAAGAGATATCACCACCTGCGGATGCTAGAAGTATCAGCGGTATTCCAAAGACAAACTTCAAAGCTGAGATAAGCCACTTGAAGATCGTCGGTGTGTACTGGTCGTGCCAGAATGATGTACCCCAGGCCAAGCTCCCGTCTGCAGTCTTCGGAAGATAATTTGGCATTAGATAATGAGTATCAAAAAACATCATTGCGATGCCAAATATAACAACTGCGATAAACCAATTAAGCTCTGGCATTAGCCCGACACTTGACTTTTTGACAATAATATCATATACTTACGCTACTTTTCTTAGCTTCGAGTCAGTTGTCAAAACTTGACCACTGACAGAGGCTAGGAGATGAAATGTTCTTTAACGTAGACCAACTTCCGCAATCTGTCACCGGGAATACAAACCCAGCAGATATGCGACGAATGATCAAAGAGCTGTCAGAGAAACACGCTCAAATGTTCCTTCAGTTACCCAAAGACGAGCAAGATGCTTGGCGGAACAACCATTCAAGACAGGCCAACAAACGAGCCTTTGTGCTCGCCGAACTTGACCGCATTTGGGATGAAGCTGAAGCGTTGTACTTTTCGGTCGTACCAGACGGCCCAGCCCACACCGCACTTTTTGAAGCGGTGCGAAGCTATCCTCGGTTGCTCTTTTGCGCGCACCGAACCACTAGGCTCGCTTAGCTGGTGCCCCCATCTTTTCGATGGGGGCTTTTTTAACGACTTAAAGCGGTAAAGGCGGCATCGGAGAGCTGGCCGGTTGGGCGCTGCCCGTTTCTGCGTTGCCAACATTTGATTGCTTCACGGGTCTTCTTTCCTGGAATGCCATCAACAGCGCCTGCGGGGCAGTTTATTGCGTTCAAATGTCGCTGTACTCGCGCCCAGCGTTCACGGCTAGAAGTCTTTTGGCCTGAAGTGCGACCTTGAATTTCAGCTCTCATCTTCGCCAATTGCTCGACCGTCACACCACCGACATCACTATAGCCATGTTTGCGTTGCCAGGCTTTAACACTGCCAAAAAGCGGTTCACGATAGCCAAGGCCATCCAACTCCCTCTTTAGTAAGACAAGATCACGATGGGATAAATCTGCCCGTGGGCTACTAGGCTTTCCAAAGGTTTTAGCACCAGGGCTAATCAACTGTGTAACAGGTGAGTCCGTCAAAGGGACAAACTGAGACTTAGGCTTTGGCGGTGGCGTCACCGGCGCTGTCCTTGTTGTCGATGCGGTTTGCGTACGACGAGAGGTCTGCGAAGCCCGTTTTTGAACGTTGTCACTACGAACAGCGACAGCAGATGTCTCACCAAATCGCGTTGGTAAGCGCGTCATTCCGAGCCAATCTGTGAATACATCAATCGGTGTTGGCTCCTGAGCCAACCGAGCCGTGTTCCCAAGATAGCCACAATAGCGCGGGTCACTCTCAAGATTAAAAATTACCTCAACTGGGCGCTTTGTTTTCTTGATGAATTCATAGGTGTACTCACCATGGCCTCGCCAGAAGGCGTCTCCTCGACCAGTGCTCCAGTACCAGGGCTTATTGGCACTGACTTTTCCGAGCTTGTACTTCACATCGATCACTTCAGAGGACATCCAGGAAACGCAGGTACGTCGATCGCCAGGATGATACGTACGAAAGAAGACTGGTCTACTCAGCTTCTTATCGAGAACGATGCGGTAATACCCGGCATATGGCGTGTTAAGGACTTTGTCTGTCTCGATCGATTTTGATGAGTAAGAAACGATCAGACCTAAGATCGCCACCCCAAGTGTCACTGAAAAAAGTAATGATAAAAACGCCCTTGGAGCCATAGAGGCGAATATGGCAAAAAGAATTCAACCCACCAAGAGAAAAGAACATTAAGGATCATATGAACCTATTTACCTAGCCAATTAGCTATCCTCGTCTCAACCGTATTTCTTGGCTGCGTATAGGCCCGGCGGCTCTTCGCCAACACTCTTGCCCGCGTCCCGTGATAGTCCGTATGAGGCGACGTTCGCCCAGCAAACGGCGCGGCCACCTCGCCACCGTAGGTCAGCCGCGCCATCACCTCACCACGTCGTAAATCCTGAAACGGGCGATCAGTTGCCATGGCAAATTCATGGGCAAGACGCTTTGCATCATCAGCCCCGACCCGAAACGACACGATATTGCCGACGTTCCCGAACACGGCGGCTCGGATCGGTTCGGCAATCTGCGCCGTGAACTGATGCCCAATGGTCAGGGAGAGCGCATACTTGCGGGCTTCTGAGAGGATCGAAGCAAAGCTATCGGTGGTGAAATTTTGGAACTCATCGATGTAGAGATGAAAGGGCTGGCGCGCATGGTTGTCATGCATGGCCGCGTGCACCAGCCCCGAGACTACAAACGAACCCAGCAAATTCGCCTGATCCTCACCGACGGCTCCCTTGGGCACGCGCACGATCAAGATGTGTCCTGCCGCCATAATGCGCGGCAGATCGATCGTTGGCCGCCACTGACTGATAATGTTGCGCACAAACGGATTTGCCACCACCGCCCCGAGCTTGTTCTGCACTGGGGCCAATGCCTCGGCTTGTTGGCGCGCTGGCCAGGTATCAAACTCGGCCTCAAAAAACCGCCGGTTCTCACTGTCTGTTGCATGCTCCAAAAGCGCCTGGCGATAACTGGTTTCGACCAACGCGCGTGGGATCGAAAGAAACGACGGACGCAATCGATCGGGCGCATCCAACACCAGCCGGATCGTATTGCGTAGGATGTATTCAAGTCGTGGCCCCCAGCTGTCTGACCACACGTGCTTGAAAGTGGCCGTGATATTGCTGGCCACGAGCGCCCGTTCATCTTCGGGCACCCGATAGAACAGGTTAAATCCCGGTACGTGCGCAGTATCGGTTGGATCAAGCACCACCACGTCATCGATCCGATGCGCGGGCACCAGATCACATACCTCATGGGCCAGATCACCATGCGGGTCGATCAGAGCGACCCCCTCCCCTGCCCTGATATCCTGGGCCAGTAGGTTGCGTAAGAGAGTTGATTTTCCCGTCCCTGTCTGCCCAACGCAGTACAAATGGCGAGCTCGATCCGACGGCGTTAAACCGAACGGTTGCACACCGCCCCACACCGCCCGCTCTCCAATGTGCAGAGATTCCTGTGCCATACACCAAAGTCAGCCACGCCTGGACGCCCCTACCCATCTGATCGGAGATGACTAGGAAGCGGGCCGCACCGCGCTTCCGATCACGCGGTGCCTGCCTTCACTCGTGCAAAATGAAAGCGGCAAGGTGTTTGGCTTGCATGCCATCATAAACCCAAAATGCGGGCTGAGAATGAATCGAAACGAGGCTGGCTTTGATGTTTAAGAGCGAGTGAACTGACGTGCCTCAGTATACACTGCTAGCCAGACAGAAACGCTAAGTGGGACCAGTTGAGAATAGGGGGAAATCCAGCGCTAAGGCCGGTGTACCGTTCTGCCATACCAAGAAAGTCCGCTTCACGCCCTGTCTCAATTTTGCGGTACTGCAGCGAATGTCCGAGCCCCCAAGCCGGTCGACAAGAAACGATCATGAAGCAATTGGATACGCCATGACCATTTAGCTTACCTACCAGATGATTTCGTTTTTAAACTTTAAGGTTGCGAACACCTCAATATCTTGACATCTTGATGCCTGAACCCGTGCGCCAAATCGCCGGGACCCGGTGAACCTGATAGCCGGGGCCATTGCCGACATATGGCTGAAATGGTTGCGGTATTACGGACACACGCCGCGAGGGTACGCAGATAACCAATAGGGGCCTGCGGCACCAAAAGTGCGTAGCTATGCCTAGAGCATTCATGCGCGCGAAGCGCGACTAGGCAAATGATATTCAGATACCCCACGTTTCCGTGTTGAACGGAGCGTGGGGTTTTTCGTGGCTCTGTGAGATCGCCTCACAGGGCTCTTTTGCGTTCGCGTAAGCGAATTCCTACTTTGACAGGATGTTGCATGCTGGAAGCCCTGATTATCGGGTTTCTGGGCAGCCTCTTGGCGAGTGCCGTATGGCACATAATCGCCAAGTGGCTTGACCGGAAATAACTCCCGAGCATCGACCTAATCCCAGGTAATTTGACGAGCTGAAAACGCTCCTGAGCGTATGGGGGCAGTACGCTTCTCACAAAGTAGGTCAGTATTACTGATATATTTTGATAACACCTCGTTCAGAACTCGACCCCTTGTGCCCGTCGGAAAACCGGCAACAGCTTAACCAGGCCGTCAACTTCCGCTGTGTCCATTGTCACGTAGGATACCGATAGAGCGATCTTCCTCGTTCTCTTTCCCCTATTAACAGCACTAAGGTGACCTCTATGGCTAAGCGCATAGACTTCAAACACGTGCGCGCTGCGGCTGATATCAGTCAGGTGCTCACGGCATACGGTATTGATCTGCAAAAAGACGGTACGAAACCTGGTCAAATGAAGGGGCTTTGCCCCTTTCATGAAGACACCAAACCGTCGCTCAAGGTTAATGTCGAACGCGGTATCTACAAATGCTTTGTCTGTGGCGCAGGCGGCAACACCATCGATTTCGTCAAAGAAATGGAGGACTGCGAAGTCCGTGAAGCGGCGGCCAAAGTCGCCGATATCTGCGGCATTGCCCCCACTCCCGATGGCACCACACCACAGGCGCAAAAGAAGCCGGCGCGCAAAACTAAGACCGGCTCACCTTCGCCGGCTACGCCGGAAACACCGAAGGCTGAGCCAGCCTTGGCCACCCACAACCCAGCTCTGAGCTTCGAGCTAAAGCTAGACTTCACCGACCCGGAGATGATTGCCTGGCTGGAAAGCCGAGGTATCGGCGAAGAAATGCGTCACCACTTTGGCTTGGGCAAAGCTTCCAAACGCTCAAAGACGATTGCTGATCGCCTCGCGATCCCCTTGCGCAATCAGCAAAAGGAGCTGATCGGCTATTGCGGACGGCACATCGGTGATGAACTGCCCGATGACGACACCCCAAAGTACATTCTGCCCAAAGGCTTCCGCAAAGAGCTGGAGCTCTACGGGATCGAGCATGTCGCGCCAAACCCCAAGTGCTTGGTGCTCTTTGAGAGCTACTTCTCGGTCATTCGCCACCAGGCGGAGATACCGTGTGTCTCACCGTTCGGGCGCAGTATCTCGCCCGAACAAGTCGCGCTTATTGGGCCGCTTCAGCCAAAACGTATCTTTGTCGTCTTTGACGGCGATGAACCAGGCCGCAGCGGCGCTGTGCAGGTAGCGGGTGCCCTCGCGCCATTAGCCTGGACGCGGATTGTCGAGCTGCCAGATGGGGTCAAACCACATCGGCTGGATTGGGCGGCGCTGCGCGCCCTGCTCGAACCCAACTGGTAAAAATTGTTCGGCTGATTTCATCAGCCGGGGCGCTGCATATCTGCAGCGCCCTTTTTGCTGAGAAGCAGCAAACCTTCTGCCTGCCGTAGGCATAGTGGGCAGAAACCTTGGGGCGTAGCCCCCGCCCGCAATAGCGGGCAATGCGCAGCGTGGTCAGGCCTGGCCACAAAACGTTCCCCCCGAGTTGTCGGCACCCCCAATGAATTAGTTTTTTCCAAGCCTTCATGGCGACAGAAAAAACTCAATGAATGGGTGTGTGCCCGACCCCGAGCGCTTGGTGCAGGCTGGCCAACGATAGTGCGTCGATAGACGGTCAGACCAACCGAAGCAGAGCGGCACTCGCCCGTAGCGTTAGCAGGGCGTGGGACGCGGCGCGAAGCCTGCCGGAATTCATCTCTAGTTATAGGATGTATGACAAAGGCGAGCGCTCGGGGTCGGGCGCAGCCCGGCAACTCGGGGGAACAATTACATCCAACTATAATTGGATAAAAGCGCTCATGGCGCGTCGTCTGCCTATACAACAGTAGTATTGTATAGGCTTTTGTATGGGTTGCTTGGCAGTCCTAACGCGTTAAAGGACAAAAAAGCCGCTCTCACTGGAGCGGTTTTGTTATGGCCGCGCGTCGGGATTTCGACTGGTGTGAAAGATCGACAACACGTTGATCTGATCCCCGTCAATTTCATAGAAGATTAGATACGGATACGGACGCACTGGCAGCCGATAGATCGTATCACCTTTACTCCGGTTTCCGAGTGTGGGTGAGAAACAAAGAAGATCGAGTAATTCTTCGAGACGGGCTGCTATCTTTTCGGCAGCAGATGGGTTCTCTGCGCGAATGTATGAGAGCTGATCACGAAGCTCAGCAGCCGCGCGGGCCGAGATGACGTAGTGCATATCTTAGCGGCGAAACTCGTTCAGCATCGCTTTGAGCTCAGTACCGGTAACAACGTTACCAGCCGCGATGTCTGCCCGTCCTCGGTCGATAGCGCTTTGCATTTCGGCGGTCAGCTCGAAATCTTCAGGCGCAGTGAGATCGTAGAACACGTCAACCACCGCAGCCTGTCGCTCTGACGGCAGGGTTTTGAGGTTGCTGAGGGCTTCCTGAAGCTTTGTATTCATATCTGACATGCTACCACGAATTCCTTGTTGCAGCGAGGGTTGCACCTGGTTCTTGAAAGATAGCTTGTCTCGCTTCCTGGGTCAAAACTCGATAACGGGGAGCTCTCGCTCTTCAGCTCGATTGATTAAGCCTACGATCGCTTCAATGGCTTGGTTTTGCATATGGATATTATACCCCACTTTGCCAAACCTTACATATTGGGGTCAGAAGCTCAAAATTGGCCTCTGTGCGTTTTTTCTAAGCAATTAAGGGAGAAGTCCGGTTCTTGGTGTATCGCTCTGAGGATCGCAAATTTGCTGTCTCAGGCACCTTTTTTCTTACATTTCGGAATCTTCTTTCTTCTTCTTCTATCTTCCGAGGTTATTTTCATTGTGATTTTAACAGTTTAGCAGCCTAAATCTTACTTATTGGGGGGTTTCGTGATTCATATGGGGGGTGTTCGCGTTACATTTGGGGGGATTTCAACTTACATCTTGGGGGCGCGTCTCTTCCCTGCCCCAACATCTTCCACAAGCCGCTTGCCTCAACCCTTACTCTTACATACTGTCCGTGTAAGAGTAAGAGCTAGAGTGGCGTTGTGACTGACCTGCCCCCCAAACGTAAGACTTCAGAGAAACCCATGCGGACACTCGATCTCACTCCCCTACCCGGTGAGATGCTCAAACCCGCTGAGCTGATCGACATCGATGGGGCTACCGGGCTCTCATTGGCGGCCCGGCGCATGTATAACCAGCTTATCGCCCACGCGTTTGGCCCAGACATGGGCACTGAGGGTCATGAGTGGATCATCCCCCTGTCTGAGCTTAGAGGCTCTCACAAGAGCAATGAGCGCCTGGAAGACTGCATCGTGGCGTTGATGAAGACCGTCGTTACGGTTCGGCTTGCTAACGGCGATACCAGACGCGTCCAGCTCCTGGGTGGTAATGACATGGGTGATGCTGCCCGCACTACTGGCACCCTCACCTACTCCTTCGATCCCAAGTTGGTGCCCCTCCTGCGGGAAAGCTCGGTCTTTGGGAAACTGGAGCTCGCGGTGATGCACGCCTTTACCGCCAAGTATGCTCTGGCGCTCTATGAAGCGCTGGCCCGGCGGGTACGGCTTAAAAACAAGTTCACCGAAGTCTTTGAGCTCGCCGCCTTTCGTGAGCTCCTGGGCGTTCCCGCCGGAAAGCTCGAAACCTTCAGTAACTTCAAGCTGCGGGCCATCACCCCAGCGGTTGATGAGGTCAACGCGATCGCCTCGTTCTCGTGTAAAGTCGATCCGGTCAAAACCAGCCGCAAAGTCACGCACATTCGGGTCAGCTGGTGGCAGAAAGACGTTGATGGTCTCAAGGAGGCCTACGCTGAACTACAGCGCCCCAAGGTAGGTCGCAAAGCTCGGATCAACGGTCAAGCTGAACACGTTGTCTCGCAAGACGATCTGTTCGAGTAACGTAATAACACCCTGAAATGCGGCTTATCCCCAACTTCCTTTTTTAAAGGTTTCTATGAATATATAAAAATATCTTTCTAGTATCATAATAATATAGAGGGCTGCCAATTTGTCATAGGTGCTATGACAAATTGGCACACTGCCGCTGACAGAATGTCATAGCTCGACTGACAAGATGTCATAGGTAAATCGATCAGTTAAAACGGTTTTCCACACTTTTCAGGGGGTATGACAAATTGTCAGTACCTATGACACAATGAGACTATTGGTGTGCTTTAAGGTCGTAAAGCTCGACGGCTTTAATCCAAGTATCAGACGCCCGCAGGCCAGGTTCATGCCGCTCGATCAAACCCTTTTCTTCAGCCTCGTTCAAACACCGAAATACCGTGCGTCCAGTGATGCCAAGAAAATCGCCCATCTCTGACTTCGACATGATGCAATAAGGAAATCGAGGATTGCTCGAAGAGAGTTTATGGATGCTATCAATCACGATGTATGTGTTGATTGAGATATCAAACTTGTCTCGCACTTCATGCAAGATCATCGTGTAGCGCGGTCGCCGCTTGAAGCGACCATTGTCCATTAGTTCACTGGCACCTTTCATACCTGATTATTATACCTCATCGCGCTCCCCTCCTGTCTGTGGAGAGTGAGCTTCGCGCACTGGCGCGGTGGCTGTTGGTTTCGCTTCGGTGAGCCGTCCACCAATCGCCATCGACTCCAGCGTGCCCAGCATTCGTTCGGCGATCGTGGTCACATCACGGCGGTTGCCTCGCGCCTCCCGTACCTCCTCCTGCAGGAAGGCGTTTTGCTCTTTCAGATCATTGATCCGATCATTGGCCGCGTCGAGCTTCGCTTGTAGGACGGCGCTTGCACCTGCGTGCACCTGCATATCAGTCTCGGTACTGTCGTGTGCATCGGCATGCACCTGCGTGCCTTGATCTACACCTGCATGCAGTTCTATATCGTGAGCCGTATCTGAAGCTATTGCAGCTTCATGCGCCTGCTTGCTGGCCTCTGAAGCTGCACCTGCACCTGCGTGCTCCTGCAAAGATTTGGCTTTCGCTGCAGTCGGGTGCATAGTCTCGATCAGCTGCTCAAGTGATGTCGTGGTGGTGTAGTACCGATTGAGCAAACCTAGCTTTCGACAATCAAGCGCGCCTTCGCGGCAGTAGCGTTGAATCGTGTCTTTCGACTTTGTGATCTGCAGCTCGCGCAGTCGTTCCCGTACATCTTCAACGGACACCGTATACGCAGCGGTATCTTCTGTAGGTGATTTGGGCGGCACGATCGGCGCTGGTGCAGGGGATGGCGGCACCTCCGAAAAAGTTGCGCCGGTGTATGAAGGTGGCTGCACCTGTAGAGACGGCGTAGCTGCTGCATCTGCACCTGCAGGGCGCTGCAAAGCTCCATTGTTAGCCATATTCTGTGCCGCTGCATGCTTCGGTATGAAGTTGGGTGCAGGGCGGGGTGTAGGTTGCTGATGATCGTTCATAGACCATCATGATACCACGCAACGCTGATGACAGAGGGGCAGGGGAGAGGTTTCATATGATCCTAGGTCTTTAGGTTTTGAGAAACCTAAAGATTGATTTTCTCAGCAACCTACGATCATAGTAAGCCCATAGAAAAACAAAACCGAGCAGGTAAACCATGAGCATCATCACGATCGCCACCAGCAAAGGTGGGGCAGGGAAGACGACCCTTGCCCAAATCCTTGCAGGCGCCATCGCTGGTCGCGGGCACTCCGTTGCGGCCATAGACGCAGACTATAACCACTCATTTTCTGACTGGGCGAACACCTTCAAACGCTATCCGATTTCGGTTGCATGCGAGCTCGATGAGACGAAAATCATCCCACTTGCCGATCGCCTGGCTGAGGACAATGATCTACTGGTGATCGATACGGCGGGCGCTGCCATGCAAGCGACCGTCTTTGCCGTCGGCTGCGCTGACCTGGTTTTGATCCCGTGCCAACTTTCATCAGCTGATGTCGTTGAGGCGGTCAAAACCAAGCAGCTGATCGACAGTGCTGCTGCGATGACCAAGCAAACCATTCTGTCTCGGGTCGTGCTGACCGACTACCAACCAAAGACCGTCATCGCCGGTCACGTAGAAGATGAGCTGGCATCGTGTGGCCTGGAAGTCCTGCCGACTAAGCTCAACCGCCTGGTCGCATTCAAAGAGATGACCTTCAGTGGGGAAGTACCAACCACAGGGTCAGCCAGCGATCTCATCAATAGCCTGATCGCTGATATCGAAGCACTCGACGTGCTTCCATTCTTGTCTATGAAGTTAGCTTCGTAGGTTTATAGGAACCGGAATCATGTCACGTAAGAACCTGAAGTCTGTCGCTGCTGCACTCACCCCAGCCGCTGAGAAACTCCCCACCCAGAATGTCCAACCGGTGCGACAGGCTACGCCTGAAACACCCGCCCCGGCTGAACCCCTGGTGCAGTTTTCCTTTGGCCTGAAGAAGAGCCAACGCAAAGAGCTGCATCGTCTGGCTGCTGATGTCGATATGACAACGCGAGCCTTCATCTTAAACGCGTTAAAAGAGAAAGGATTGTCGATTTCGGAAGATGATCTCCTAGATCAGCGACGGTCAAATCACTTATGAAAATAGGACTGATGGCGGTTGCTGGGGGTGCAGTTCTAACCGCAGCAATAGTGGCTGTTTGGGCATCCAATACAGAAAGCCTTAGTATGGGCCAGACAGTATGTCGAAACATCGACATTGCGCTCAGTGCCGATCCAGAGCCCAGAGTAACGTCACACAACCCACCATTTTTGCTCGAATGTTCCAACGGCGAGTGCCGCGGAGATAACTCGATCCGCTCACTTGGTTTCAGTGTAGCGGACATAAAGCCAGCGAACGTTACTCCCATGCCATTTGACGGGTATCATGACAGAAACCAAATGAAGCTGCAGTGTATAAGCGGGAGTTGCATCTCGCTTGTGTATAAAAATCAGCCAGAGCCGCGCTCTGAACTCACTCTACGGTTCGTGAGTGAGGGGTGCGTCAAAGGACTTTCACAATCCGGATTACGGGTAGAAGATCAATCTAGCTAGTGCCATCTATCACCAAATAGCTTGCAGAAATCGAGGTTTTATATATATCTTTTTGAGCTTAA
>ERZ1740060.533-NODE-533-length-19268-cov-23.195389_pt1 | contig 19268 bp, 17 predicted proteins | sample MGYA00581743_ERZ1740060 | MGnify/ENA primary metagenome ERZ1740060 (study PRJEB43018, sample SAMN04849235) | marine metagenome | isolation source: floating plastic debris | place: Pacific Ocean | collected 2008-08-27 | study: EMG produced TPA metagenomics...
TGCAAGCAACTGACCACACGGTCCCTGCCCGAGATCGGGCGTCGCTTCGGTGGCCGCGATCACACGACAGTCATGCACGGCGTCAAACGCATCGAAGAGCTGAAGGTCCAAGACAGCCAGATCGCGGATGATATCGAACTGCTGCGTCGGTCCTTAGAGGCCTGATAGGCTTGACGCTTTTGCGTTAACGCATGATGGTCGCATGAAAGGACTTGAGCCGCTGGGCGAAGGTGCTACTTTCGCCGTCCGGTCATCGCAGGAGCTTTGGAATGAAGATCAGTATGGAACGCGGTGCGCTGCTTAAAGCAGTCGCTCAGGCGCAATCGGTTGTTGAGCGCCGGAATACCATTCCGATCCTCGCCAATGTGCTGATCGAAGCGGAAGGCGACAGCGTGTCTTTCCGCGCCACCGACCTCGATATCGAGGTCGTCGACAAGACCAACGCCCAAGTGGAACGCGCAGGTGCCACAACCGTTGGTGCCGTCACCCTGCACGAGATTGTCCGCAAATTGCCCGATGGCGCGCTGGTTCAGCTTAGCGATGATGGGGCCTCCGGTCGTCTGACCGTCGAAGCAGGGCGGTCCAACTTTTCGCTCGCCACGTTGCCGAAAGAAGATTTTCCGGTCATGGCGAACTCGGAATACGAAAGCAATTTCGCCGCCCCTGCGCCCGTTCTGCGGCGCCTGTTCGACAAGTCGAAATTCGCCATCTCGACCGAGGAAACCCGCTATTATCTGAATGGCGTTTATATGCATGTCTCTGACAGCGATGGGGGGCAGGTGTTGCGCTGCGTGGCCACAGATGGCCACCGGTTGGCGCGCATTGATGCCGAGTTGCCCGACGGCGCTTCTGGCATGCCGGGCGTGATCGTTCCACGCAAGACTGTTGGCGAACTGCGCAAGCTGCTTGAGGATGACGAGGTCGAAATCGCCGTGTCGTTGAGCGAGACCAAGATCCGTTTCGCGACCCCCGAAATCACGCTGACCTCCAAGGTAATCGACGGCACATTCCCCGACTACACCCGCGTGATCCCGGCCGGAAACACCCGCAAGCTGGAGGTGGACGCCTCCGAGTTTGCGCAAGCCGTCGACCGTGTCGCCACCGTGTCGTCCGAGCGCTCTCGTGCGGTAAAGCTGGCGCTGGACGAGGATCGCCTGATCCTGTCGGTGAACGCCCCGGACAGTGGCGCCGCCGAAGAAGAGCTTGCGGTCGCCTATGGTGACGAGCGGCTCGAGATTGGCTTTAACGCCAAATATCTGCTCGAAATCGCCAGCCAGGTGGACCGTGAAAACGCCGTCTTCATGTTCAATTCCGCAGGCGACCCGACCTTGATGCGCGAAGGCAATGACCAAAGCGCGATCTACGTTGTCATGCCGATGCGCGTATAACTCTGCCTCCGGCGGGGATATTTTTGCAAAGATGAAAGGGCCCGCATGACTGGCCTCGCGCTCACCGAGCTGACCCTTTCCCATTTCCGGTCCCACAAATCTGCGCGCCTGACGCTTGAGGCTGGCCCTATCGCCATCCATGGCGCGAACGGTGCGGGCAAGACCAACATTCTTGAAGCCGTGTCGCTGTTGTCACCGGGGCGCGGTCTACGTCGTGCCGCCGCCGAGGCTATGGTGCGCCGGCCCGAGGCGCTGGGTTGGAAGGTCAGCGCAATCCTGCGCTCGCTTCATCAGATGCACGAGGTGGAGACGTTCAGCGAAGAAGGCACCTCTCGCCAAGTGCGCATCGACGGTAAGGCCGCGACGCAGGTCGCGCTGGGCCGCATTGCGCGGGTGCTATGGTTGATCCCTTCGATGGACCGGCTCTGGATCGAAGGCGCCGATGGGCGGCGGCGGTTTCTGGACCGTATGACGCTCAGCTTTGAGCCGACCCATGCCGATGCCACGCTGACTTACGAGAAAGCGATGCGCGAGAGAAACCGCCTTTTAAAGGATCAGGTCCGCGACGTCGCGTGGTACAGCGCGCTTGAAGCGCAAATGGCCAAGGCGGGATCTGCAATCCACGCAAATCGCAAAGCTTGCGTAGCGCAGCTTATCGATGCCCAGAGAGAGGCCCAGACCGCGTTTCCGACCGCTTCCCTGGCGCTGATCCAAACCGACGGTGAAATGCCAGAGGACGAGGCCGCGCTTCTGACTGCACTGCAAGAGAACCGGACGCGTGATCTCATGGCCGGGCGGACGCTTATTGGGCCGCATCGCGCTGATCTTGCGGCCACCTACGCCGCCAAGGGTGTTGCTGCGAAGGATTGTTCGACCGGAGAGCAGAAGGCCCTGCTTGTCTCGCTCATTCTGGCCAATGGCCGCGCGTTGATTGCGGGTTTTGGCGCTCCGCCGATTTTGTTGCTCGACGAAGTGGCGGCCCATCTGGATGCCGACCGCCGCGCAGCACTTTATGACGAGATCATTGCGCTGGGCGCGCAGGCATGGATGACTGGAACCGGGCCCGAACTATTCGACACGCTTCAATCCCGCGCAATGTTTGTCGAGATCGGTGAAGAGGGCGGCACCTCCTTTTTGAAAGGCACATCATGAGCATGAACCGCATCAATCTGATTACGCTGGGCGTCGCAGACCTCGCCCGATCCCGCGCTTATTACGAAGCGCTTGGTTGGGTGCCTGAGGAAGCGCTTGAGAATGTTGTGTTTTATGACATGGGGGGCGCGAAATTTGGGCTGTTTCCGTTGCATATGCTCGCAGCTGAGCAGGGCCGATCAACGCCAGATCTTGGCACTGGTGCCATGACCCTTGCCCAGAACTATGCCGATGAGGCGGGTGTTGATGCAGCGTTTCAAGCGGCTCTTGACGCCGGTGCAACAGCAGTTGCGCAGCCGGAAAAGATGGCATGGGGTGGCTACTCAAGTTATGTCGCGGATCCTGATGGCCATATCTGGGAATTTGCCTTCAACCCCTACTGGCCCCTCAATGACGAAGGCAAACTTGCGTGACGATCACACCTGCTGAGCTGCTGCTATACGCTGGTGCCATTGCAATCTTGTTCCTGACACCCGGTCCTGTCTGGATGGCGATCACCGCCCGCGCCTTGTCGGGTGGGTTTCAGGCTGCATGGCCGGTTGCACTTGGCGTCGTGATTGGCGATGCGCTTTGGCCGTTCCTTGCAATCCTTGGCGTCAGCCTTGTGGCATCGATCTTTGACAGCTTCATGCTGATCTTCCGCTTCGTGGCGGCAGCTATCTTTGTGCTGATGGGTGTCCTTGTGATCCGTCATGCGGACAAAACGATTGCCGCCGACAGCCGCCTGACAAAACCCGGCATGTGGGCTGGATTTGTTGCCGGTATCGCGGTGATCCTTGGGAACCCCAAGGCGATCCTGTTCTACATGGGCGTGCTGCCTGGCTTCTTTGATCTGACCGGTGTCACCACGCTCGATATCGCGGCCATCGTGACAATTTCCATCGTCATTCCGTTCATCGGCAACCTGTTTTTCGCGCTGTTTGTTGATCGGATGCGTCGCTTTTTGACCTCGTCCAGAGCGCTGAGAAATACAAACCTGATCGCTGGTGCGCTGTTGATCTGCGTTGGCGTGGTGATCCCCTTCACATAACGCAAAATATAGGCGTTTAGGGTGACATCACCCCCAAAACCTCGTATAAAATGGGCAGATAACGAAGGACGATCCGTATGGCTGACGCCCAACAGACGCCAGAAGAATATGGCGCCGATTCTATCAAAGTTCTCAAAGGTTTAGAAGCTGTCCGAAAGCGCCCCGGTATGTATATCGGGGACACGGATGACGGCAGCGGTCTGCACCACATGGTCTACGAGGTCGTCGACAACGGCATTGACGAGGCTTTGGCCGGTCATGCTGACCATGTGACGGTTACGATCAACGCGGATTCCAGCGTGTCGGTCAGCGATAATGGCCGTGGAATTCCTGTCGATATTCATGCCGAAGAAGGCGTATCCGCTGCCGAAGTCATCATGACTCAATTGCATGCAGGCGGTAAGTTCGACAGCAACTCCTACAAGGTGTCGGGGGGTCTGCACGGTGTGGGCGTTTCCGTGGTGAACGCGCTGTCGGATTGGCTTGAGCTGCGCATCTGGCGTGATGGGAAAGAGCATATCGCACGGTTCGAGCGGGGCGAGACGGCGAAACATCTCGAAGTGGTCGGCGATGCGAATGGCAAGAAGGGAACCGAGGTGCGCTTCATGGCGTCCACCGATACGTTCTCGAACCTTGAATACAGCTTCAAGACACTCGAAAACCGTCTGCGCGAACTGGCGTTTCTGAACTCTGGTGTCCGTATCATTCTGCGCGATGAACGCCCCGCAGAGGCGCTCCAGACCGAGCTTTTTTACGAAGGTGGCGTCAAGGAGTTCGTCAAATACCTTGATCGCTCCAAGACTGCGATGATCCCGGATCCGATCTTTATCACCGGAGAGCGGGACGAGATCGGCGTCGAGGTCGCGATGTGGTGGAACGACAGCTATCACGAAAACGTCCTGCCGTTTACCAACAACATCCCACAGCGCGATGGCGGCACGCATATGGCGGGCTTCCGGGGCGCGCTGACCCGCACGATCAACAATTACGCGCAGGCCAGCGGCATCGCGAAAAAGGAAAAGATCAGCTTTACCGGGGATGATGCACGCGAGGGTTTGACCTGTGTGCTGTCGGTCAAAGTGCCGGACCCCAAGTTTTCAAGCCAGACCAAAGACAAGCTGGTCAGCTCCGAAGTGCGCCCTGCCGTCGAAGGTTTGATGAATGAAAAGCTGGCCGAGTGGTTTGAAGAGAACCCCAATGAGGCCAAGCAGATCGTTAGCAAGATCGTCGAGGCCGCAATGGCCCGCGAAGCTGCGCGAAAGGCCCGCGAACTGACCCGCCGCAAGACCGCGATGGACGTGAACTATCTGGCAGGCAAGCTCAAGGACTGTTCGGAAAAAGATCCCTCAAAAACCGAAGTGTTCCTTGTCGAGGGGGACAGCGCCGGTGGCTCTGCCCAGACCGGTCGGGATCGCCGCACCCAAGCTGTGTTGCCTTTGCGGGGTAAGATCCTGAACGTCGAACGCGCGCGCTTTGATCGGATGCTGGGCAGTCAGGAAATCGGGAACCTTGTGATGGCGCTGGGCACCGGTATCGGCCGCGACGAATTCGATATCGACAAACTGCGCTACCACAAGATCGTCATCATGACGGATGCAGACGTGGACGGCGCGCATATCCGCACGCTGCTGTTGACCTTCTTCTTCCGCCAGATGCCGGAACTGATCGAGGGCGGCTACCTTTATATTGCGCAGCCACCGCTCTTCAAAGTGGCGCGCGGCAAGTCCGAAGTATATCTCAAAGACCAGCCCGCGCTTGAGGATTACCTGATCGAACAAGGCATCGAAGGCGCGATGTTGCGTCTTGGGAATGGCGAGGAAATCGTCGGCCAGGATCTGCGCCGTGTGGTTGAAGAAGCCCGTCAGGCGCGGCGTATTCTTGAGGCGTTCCCAACCCATTACCCGCGCCACATCCTTGAGCAAGCCGCCATTGCCGAGGCGTTTCTGACAGGCTCTGTCGATAAGGATTTGCAGGCGGTTGCGGATGCCGTTGCCAAGCGTCTGGACTTGATCGCGCTTGAATATGAGCGCGGCTGGCAAGGCCGTCCGACCCAGGATAAAGGCATTCGCCTCAGCCGTATCCTGCGGGGCGTTGAAGAGCTGCGCACCCTTGATGGCCCTGTTCTACGCTCTGGTGAGGCCCGCAAGATGGGGTCTATGACCCAAGCCTTGCGCGATATCTACAACACACCTGCGGTGCTGCATCGCAAGGAACGTCAGCAGATGATCGTTGGTCCGCTCGATCTGCTTGATGCGATCCTGCAAGAGGGCGAAAAGGGCCTGAGCCTTCAGCGCTACAAAGGTCTGGGAGAGATGAACCCCGATCAGCTTTGGGAAACGACACTTGATCCGGATGCGCGCACATTGCTGCAGGTGAAAGTTGAGGATGTGGCCGAAGCTGATGATCTTTTCACCAAGCTGATGGGCGATGTTGTTGAGCCACGCCGCGAGTTCATCCAGCAAAATGCGCTAAACGTGGAAAATCTCGACTTCTAAGCGACGGCCCTAACGCTGCGCCGTTTGCCAGTTGGGGTGGATCCAAGGCTCTGCGTTTGAGCGGGGCAGAGGCGTCCGGCCAAGGATATGATCGGACGCCTTCTCACCGACCATAATGGATGGACCATTTAGGTTCCCATTCGTAATCCGTGGAAAGATGGAACTGTCGGCAACCCGCAACCCATCCACGCCAATTACCCTGCATTCCGGGTCTACCACCGCCATCGGGTCGCTCGTCGCGCCCATCTTTGCCGTCCCGCAAGGGTGATACGCGCTCTCTGCATGCGCGCGGATAAACGCATCCAGCGCGTCATCGCTTTGCACATCCGCGCCCGGCTGAATTTCGTGCCCCGCATATGGTGCAAACGCCTGCTGCCCGAAAATCTCTCGCGTTAGACGGATTGCTGTGCGGAACTCTAACCAATCGTCCGCATGGCTCATATAGTTGAAGAAGATCGACGGAGCCTCCGCCGGGTCCGCTGACTTCAACGTCACTGCCCCCCGCGATTTTGACCGCATCGGGCCAACATGCGCCTGAAACCCGTGCCCCTCCGCCGCGACCTTGCCATCGTAACGCACGGCGAGTGGCAGGAAGTGAAACTGGATATCCGGGTAATCGACCCCGGCGTTAGATCGAATAAACCCTGTCGACTCAAACTGGTTCGACGCCCCGGGACCCCTGCGCCCGAACAACCATTGCGCCCCGACCCAAGCCTTGCCCGGAAGGTTCCAATACGAGAATAGGCTCACCGGCTGCGTGCACGCCATCTGGATATATAGCTCCAGATGATCCTGCAGGTTCTGCCCCACGCCAGCCCGATCCGCGATCACGTCAATCCCATGCTCCGCCAGATGCGCCCCGGGGCCTATCCCCGACAACATTAGCAGTTTGGGCGAATTGATCGAAGACGCCGCCAGGATCACCTCGCGGTTCGCACGAACAACCTGTCCCCGTCCGCCAATGCGCAGCTGCACCCCAACCGCGCGGCCCTCCTCAATCACCACTTTCTCGGCCAGACCTTTGACCATCGTGCAATTGGGTCGCTTCAACGCAGGCTTCAGATACGCATTCGCCGCCGACCACCGCTGCCCGCGATAGATCGTCTGCTCAAACGCGCCAAACCCCTCTTGCTGCGCGCCGTTGTAATCCTCGGTGAACGGATAGCCCGCCTGCTTGCCTGCCTCGACAAACGCCTTCACCAGCGGATTGCGACGCGGCCCGCGTGTCACGTGTAGCGGTCCATCAGATCCACGCCATGACGCATCGCCGCCATGGCCCGCATCGTCCCAACACTCCATCCGCTTGTAGTAGGGCAGCACATCTGCGCCCGACCAACCGGCCGCGCCATTTGCCTCCCAATGGTCGAAATCCCGTGCATGCCCGCGGACATAAACCATCCCGTTAATCGAAGATGACCCGCCAACCACCTTCCCGCGCGGGCAGGCCAGACGGCGTCCACCCAGATGCGGCTCAGGCTCACTTTGATAGCCCCAGTCATAGCGCTTCATGTTCATCGGGTAAGACAACGCACCCGGCATCTGGATCAGCGGCCCCGCGTCCGTGCCACCATATTCGATCACGATGACCGAATACTTCCCGTCCTCAGACAGCCGATAAGCCATCGCGCATCCTGCCGATCCGGCGCCAACAATGATGTAATCCGCTTGCATGTCAGTAGGCCGAGTCCACGGGTGTCATGCCGACATAAACCGACTTGATCTCGCTATAATGCTCGATCGCCGCCTTCGCGTTCTCGCGCCCCACGCCCGAGGCTTTGACGCCCCCGAACGGCACCTCCACCGGCGCAAGATTGTAGGTGTTGATCCAGCAAGTCCCCGCCTCCAACTGATCTACAACACGATGGGCGCGGGTGATATCATTGGTAAAAATGCCAGCAGACAGGCCGTAAGGCGTGTCGTTCGCCCGCGCGATGACCTCGTCCTCATCCTCGAAATCCAGCACGGCCATCACCGGCCCAAAGATCTCTTCCTTCGCGATGCTCATCCCGTCGGTCACATCCGCAAAAACCGTTGGCGCCACGTAAAACCCGTCACGCTCCAACTGCTCGCCACCGCAGACAAGCGTCGCACCTTCAGCTTTGCCTTTGGCGATATAGCTCAGCACGATATCCATCTGCGCCTCGCTCACCATCGGCCCCAAATGCGTTTCCTCATCTAGCGGATCACCCAGTTTGATCGCCGCGCACCGCTCTGCAAAACGCTCCAAAAACGCGTCTTTCACACCCTTCTGAACAAACACCCGCGTTCCGTTCGAGCACACCTGACCCGTCGAATACATATTCGCCAGCATCGCCCCGCTCACCGCGTTCTCTACGTCGGCATCATTGAAGATAATCAGCGGAGATTTCCCGCCCAACTCCATCGTCGCATGCTTCATCTGCGCGGCAGCAGCGGCGTAAACCTTCTTGCCCGTTGGCACTGATCCCGTCAGCGACACCTTGGCCACGCGCGGGTCCTCGACCAGTGCAGAACCGACGGCACCCATGCCTTGCACGACGTTATAAAGCCCCGCAGGTAACCCGGCCTCCACCAAGATCGCAGCCACTTTCAGAGCGCAAAGCGGCGTCGTCTCAGAGGGTTTGAAGATCATCGCGTTACCGCAAGCCAGCGCAGGCGCACCCTTCCAGCACGCGATTTGCGTGGGATAATTCCAAGCGCCAATGCCGACGCAGACCCCTAAAGGCATACGCTTCGTATAAGCAAAATCCGCGCCAAGCTGGATATGCTCCCCGGTCAACGCTCCGGCCAAGCCTCCGAAATACTCAAGCGCATCGGCCCCGCTCGTCGCATCCGCATAAAGCGTTTCCTGCAAGGCCTTCCCGGTGTCGTATGTCTCAAGAATGCTCAATTCGCGGTTTCGCTCGCGGATGATATCAGCGGCCCGGCGCAGTACGCGGCCCCGCTCGGTGCCGCTGCGTTTGGCCCATTCCCTCTGCGCCGCTTCCGCACTTGCCAAAGCCTGTTCAATCACGGCTGGGGTCGCAGCATGCACCTGCGCAATCACCTCGCCCGTTGCGGGATAAATAACTTCAATGGCCTCACCCGTGGTGTCCTCAACATATCGACCATTGATGAAATGACTGGCTGTCGGTTGCATCGTCGTCATCCTATTCCCCTCGCGGAAAGCGCTGGCCTTCCTCGACATCGTTCAAATCCATGTGGTTGCGCATGTAGCGTTCCGAGGCTTTCTGAAGCGGCTGAAAATCCCACGGGTAATAGCCGCCCTGACGCAGCGCCTCATAAACAACCCAGCGCCGCGCCTGGCTTTCGCGGACCTGAGCGTCGAATGCGTCAAGGTCCCACCGCGCCTCAGCCTGCGCGCGAAAATCGGCAAGCACACTGGCATAGGTCGGATCGCTCGCAAGGTTGGTCAGCTCATGCGGGTCATCCGCCAAGTTGAACAGCTGTTCAGGGTCAAGAACGCAGCGGGTGTATTTCCAATCCCCCTGCCGCAAGCAAACCAGCGGCGCGTAAGACGCCTCCGCCGCATATTCCATCGCGACAGCGCCATCCCGCGCAATGCCCCCTGCAACGGGCAAAAGGCTCTGCCCTTCGGTCCAGGGCTCCACCTCGCCCATCGAAATCCCCGCCAGATCGCACAGCGTCAGCGTCACGTCGATATTCGACACCGGCTCGGTCACCAGACCTGCTGGGATACCCGGTGCCGAGATCACCAATGGCACCCGCGCTGAGCCTTCGTAAAAGCTCATCTTGAACCACAAACCACGCTCGCCCAGCATGTCGCCGTGGTCTGACAGAAATAGGATCACCGCTTCTTGCCGCGTTCCTTCCAGCGCCTCCAAGACCTCACCGATCTTGTCATCCAGATAGCTGATATTGGCGAAATACGCGCGGCGAGAGCGTTTGATATCGTCTTCCGAAATATCAAAGCTCCGCCAGTCATTGGCGTCGAATATCCGCTGCGCATGTGGGTCATGATCGTCATAATCAAGAGCGGACACCTCTGGCAGCAGGTGTTCGCAATCCTCATACAGGTCCCAGTACTTCTTTCGCGCCACATACGGATCATGCGGATGCGTGAAGCTAACCGTCAGGCACCACGGGCGCTCATCCTTGCCGCGCGCCAGATCATAAATCTTGCGCGTCGCGTGATAGGCAACCTCATCATCATATTCCATCTGATTGGAGATTTCGGCCACACCCGCGCCGGTGACCGACCCCATATTGTGATACCACCAATCAATCCGCTCACCGGGTTTGCGATAATCCGGCGTCCAGCCAAAATCGGCGGGATAAATATCCGTCGTCAGACGCTCCTCGAACCCATGCATCTGGTCCGGACCGACGAAATGCATCTTGCCGGACAGGCAGGTCTGATACCCCGCCCGCCGCAAATGATGCGCATAAGTTGGGATGTCCGAGGCAAACTCTGCCGCGTTGTCATAGACCCGCGTGCGGCTGGGAAGCTGCCCGGACATAAAGCTCGCCCGCCCCGGCGCACATAGTGGCGACGCGGTATAGCAATTGGCAAACCGCGTTGATTTTGACGCAAGCTTTTTGAGGTTTGGCGCATGAAGCCACTCTGCCGGGCCATCCGGAAAAAGTGTGCCATTTAGCTGATCGACCATAAATATTAGGATATTTGATGTGCTCATGAGATGGTCTCGCGTTTCATGAGATCGTCGATAAACGCTTTTGTCGCGACAACTGCGGCTTTTCCATCAGGGGCTTCTGTCCGCAAAGCCTGCCGGATGTAGAAACCATCAATCAGGGCCGCAATCGTTTCGGCCACGCGTTCCGCATCAGCCGCTAGAAGCGGGCGCAGCTCGTGCAGAAGGTTCGACCGCAATCTGCGATGATAGACTTTCAACAACCGATGGGCATCATTTGAGGTCTGCGCGCTGACGTAAAACGCAAGCCACGCAGCGATCACATCGGGCCGGAAATTACGATCAGAAAAGCTTGCATCAACGATGGCGTGCAGCCGTTCAATCGGCGTTTTCTTTCCGTGCTGCGCATCGCGCAGGTCTGCTGCAAGCATGGCCAGGATCCGCCACATGGCTGCGGTCAGGATATTCTCTTTGCTGCCAAAGTAGTGATGCGCCAATGCGCTTGAGACGCCGGCACGCTTTGCAATCTGCGTTACGGTCACGTCCAAAGACCCGCGATGTCCGATTTCGGATATCGCAGCGTTGACCAGCGCCAAGCGGCGCACAGGCTCCATTCCGATTTTCGGCATATCATCCTCGCTCTTGATTGGGCTCTTCATTGATTATTATTGACTGACCAGTCAATCAAAAAAACAAGATAGCGCAAAATCGATTGCATCCACGCGCTGGGCGCAGACTTTTGGAATGACCAGATTGTTTCTAAGTCAAAGGCCGCGCACACTAAGCGCCAAGGTGCCTTTCGCCGCGCGCCTTTGCCAAAGCGATCTGCTTTTGCCGTTCGCGAAAGCGTGCTTTGTCGTCGTCCGATGTTTCATCCACGCATTGGTGGCACGAAACGCCCGGCTCATATTCCAGCCGCTTCGTATCCTCAGGCAATAGCGGCCTCCGACACGCATGGCATAAAACGTGCGGGCCTTCTTGTAGCCCATGCCCAACCGACACGCGCCCGTCGAAGACAAAGCATTCGCCGTTCCAAGAGCTTTCTTGCGCAGGGACCTCTTCAAGGTATTTCAGAATACCGCCCTTCAGGTGAAATACCTCTTCCACCCCTTGGGACATCAGATAATTCGTCGACTTTTCGCAGCGAATACCGCCGGTGCAGAACATCGCCACGCGCTTGTTGTGAAAGCGATCCTTGTTGGCCTCCCACCACGCGGGAAACTCGCCAAAGGACCTCGTCTCCGGGTCAATCGCCCCCTCAAACGTGCCAATCGCAACCTCATAATCGTTGCGCGTATCAATGACGGCCACATCGTCCGACGCGATCAGGTCGTTCCACGCTGCCGGATCGACATAGCGCCCAACCGCCGCCGTCGGGTCCACATCCGGCTGCCCCATCGTTACAATCTCTTTCTTCAACCGCACCTTCATGCGCCCGAAGGGTGGCTCGGCGGAGCTGCTCTCTTTCCACTCCAGATCTGCGCATCCCGGCAGCGACCGGATCACCTCAAGGATCGCATCAATTCCTACCCGCGACCCGGCAATCGTCCCATTGATCCCTTCACGCGCCAGCAAAAGCGTCCCCGTGATCCCATGCGCAGCCGTCGCCTTCAGCAACCTCGCGCGCAACGCCGCTGGGTCGTCAAACCGCGTAAAATGATAGAGTGCAGCGATGGTATACATGCGCGACGCAATACCGCCGCCGCGCCCTATGACGCAAGTGCAGCCATTGACGCGCCCCGCCGCACTGGCCTAGGCATCTAAAGTCACAGGAGAAAACCCATGCGACCAGCCAATGAGGCGCTGATCGTCATCGACGTTCAGAACGATTTCTGCCCCGGAGGCGCGCTTGCCGTCACGGATGGCGACGCCATCGTCGCCCCCATCAACGCAATGCTGCCAGACTTTGCCGCCCGCGTTTTCACACAAGACTGGCACCCCGCGGGCCACAGTTCTTTTGCGACCAGTCACAAGGACAAGTCCCCCTATGACCTGATCGACATGCCCTACGGCAAGCAAGTCCTTTGGCCCGATCACTGCGTGCAAGGCGCAACCGGCGCCGCCTTCCACAAAGACCTGCAAACCGATCCGGCCGACATGATAATCCGCAAAGGCTTTCGCCCCCAGATCGACAGCTACTCTGCCTTTTTCGAGAATGACAAGACCACGCCCACCGGCCTCGAAGGCTACTTGCGGACCCGCGACATCGACACGCTCACCCTTGTCGGCCTCGCCACCGATTTTTGCGTGGCCTATTCTGCGCTGGATGCGGCAGGCCTTGGTTTCAAAACCACCGTCGATCTCAGCGCCTGTCGCGGCATCGACCTCAACGGATCCCTACAAACCGCCCTCGATCAGATGCGCGCGGCCGGAGTAAAACTCAAACATGGTTGATATCGCCACCCGCGCTTATAATCGCCAGTGGAAGATCGATCCGATCGTCCGCTCCCTGATCGACACGGATTTCTATAAGCTGCTGATGTGCCAGTCGGTCTTTCGCAACAAGCCCGACACGCACGTCACCTTCAGCCTCATCAACCGCTCCAAGCATATCAAACTGGCCGAGCTGATTGATGAAGGAGAGTTGCGCGAACAGCTCGATCACATCCGCTCCCTGTCACTCGCGCGCGGGGAAAGCACATGGCTGCGCGGCAACACGTTCTACGGCAAACGCCAGATGTTTCGCCCCGATTTCATGGAGTGGTTTGAGGGTCTTCGCCTGCCGCCTTACCACCTCGAAAAGCGCGACGGTCAATATGAGCTGACGTTCGAAGGCGCCTGGCCAGAGGTCATGCTGTGGGAGATCCCCGCGCTTGCCGTGCTCATGGAACTGCGCGGCCGTGCCGTTCTCAAAGACATGGGCAAGTTCGAGCTTCAGGTCCTCTACGCCCGCGCCATGACCAAGCTCTGGGAGAAGGTCGAAGCGCTTCGCGAAGTGCCCGACCTGCGCATCGCTGATTTCGGTACCCGCCGCAGGCACTCTTTCCTCTGGCAGGATTGGTGCGTACAGGCGATGCAGGAAGGGCTGGGCGAAAAGTTCGTCGGCACGTCCAACTGCCTCATCGCCATGCGCCGCGAGATGGAGGCGATTGGCACCAACGCCCATGAACTTCCGATGGTCTATTCCGCGCTGGCCGAAAATGACGAAGCTCTGCGCCACGCCCCCTATAAGGTCCTCGCAGACTGGCATGAGGAACACGATGGCAATCTCCGCGTCATCCTGCCCGACACCTACGGGACCAAGGGTTTCCTCGAAGATGCGCCCGATTGGCTCGCCGGATGGACGGGTATTCGCGTGGACAGCGGCGACCCCGCAACCGCTGCGGAAACCGCGATCAACTGGTGGAAATCGCGCGGTGAAGACCCCACGCAGAAACTCGTCATTTTCTCCGACGGCCTCGACGTCGCCAAGGTGATCGAACTGCAGAACCAATTTGCCGGGCGTGTGAAAGTGTCCTTCGGCTGGGGAACCCTGCTGACAAATGACTTCCGCGGCCTCGTCCCGAACGACGCGCTCTCACCCTTCTCGCTGGTTTGCAAGGCGGTCTCCGCCAATGGCAAACCCACGGTCAAGCTGTCGGACAATCCCAACAAAGCCATGGGCCCCGCCTCCGAGATCGAGCGCTACAAACGCGTCTTCGGCGTTGGGGCGCAAGAAGCATCTGAGGTGTTGGTCTAGGCTAGAAACCTCTTTGCCAGACACAGCGCCCGCTCTGCATAAACGCGCTGCCTCAGATCATCTTTCGGCACCCGGCTTATCACCCAGCCGCAAGATGCAAGGCCGCGCAGCAATGTAAACAGCTCCAGATCGTTGGACGAAACGGAAACGCCGCGCGTCATTTCATAGCCCTCTGCCAGCGCCTCAGAAATCTCAACATATCGGACATCTTCGATATGTTGGATCAGCGCAGTTCCAAGATCATACAGCCGATACCCAACGCCTGCATCGTCAAAATCAATGATCCAAAGCCCGTCGTCATCGCGCAGGATATTCTCTTGCAAAAGGTCCGCGTGGATCAAACCGATGTCGGGTGCGTCTATCTCCTCCAACGCGGCCCGCGCTTGCGTCCGCGCGATTTCCAGCACGTCTCGCTCGCCCACGCTCAGCGACGGGTTATCCCAAAAACACCCCCAGGCAGGCGTGTCACTCAACAGCGTTTCTACAGACCATGCCGGACGAGAAATCCCGGTCAGATCGATATCATCTGTCGTCTTATGCAGCGCACCGATCAGCGCGCCAACCTCCCGATATGTCCTGGGGCTTTCCTCAAGACCTTCTCCCATCGCACCGATCTGCGCCGCGTCGATCCACCCGATCAAGGACGCGATCGGCGCCCCTACCTGTTGCACGATGAGCCTCTCATCGTATGTACGCAACGGCGTCGGGCATCGAAACCCAGCTCGCGCCAATCGTTCGGTCCAGCGCAGCTCCGACAGGATGTAATCCGCCGTTTGATACCCTTCGCGATGCAGCCGCAACGCGCCATGGCGACCATCGTCAAACTGCGCCTCGAACACCGCATTCTCGCGGTTCACCACCAATCTCAGCGGGTCTGACAAGCGCCCCCATGATTGCGCCAGATCCGTTGCCATGGCCACCAGATCAGTCATGCGGCGTCTCGCAAAGAACCTCTTCCAGCGTGTCCATCGCCAGATCGGCCTCGGCGATCCCGAACGGCATCGGAGGGCGCATCTTCAGCGTATTCATATCGCGCCCAATCCGGTTCAAAAGCACGCCGCGGACTTTCATACCCTCCACAACACGGGCTGCAAAATCCGTCGCGGGCGTCCCATCCGCTTCAACAAATTCGATCCCAAAGAAAAGCCCCAAACCCCGTACCTCCGCCTTCAACGGATGCTCAATCTCTCCCAATCGCGCCAACGCATGCGCCCCTACGACACGGGCGTTTTCCTGCAACCCCTCGTCCTCGATCACGTCCAGCGTCGCCATCGCTGCCGCGCAACTTACCGGGTTGCCGCCAAACGTGTTGAAGTAGCCAAACGCTGTGCGGAACGCGCCCATCACATCCGGTCGCGCGATCACCGCCGCCGCCGGATGCCCGTTTGCCATCGGCTTACCAATGGTCACCACATCCGGTGCAAAGCCCAGCCAGTCATGGCCCCAGAACGCCTCTCCGATCCGCCCAAATCCAGGCTGCACCTCGTCGCACAGGATCAATCCACCCGCCTTGCGGATCACCTCGACTGTCTTGTCCAGAAAGCCGGGTGCCAACGCCGGGAACCCCTCATTGGCAAAGGTGGGGCACAGCATGAACCCTGCAAGGCCTGCGCCATTCGCTTCCAACTCTGCAATCGCCTGCGCAACATTCTCTGCAAACGCCTCTGCTTGCCCTTCCAACGTCCCACCTACGGGACGCACGGTATCAGGCGCTGGCACCAACCGAATATGCTCCGGATACCCCCCGATTGGAGGGCGCCGCGTCGACAGTTGCGAGGTCGCAGCCGTGTTCCCGTGATATGTGTTGTCCGTCGCGATGAACCCCGTCTTGCCCGTGACAGCCTGCGCCATCCGCAGCGCGATATCATTCGCCTCCGACCCGGTGCAGACCATAATCATCTGATCCAGATCGTGCTTCAAAGTGGCCGTCAGCCGGTCTGCATAATCCAGAATACCCTCATGCAGATATCGCGTGTGGGTGTTGAGAACCGAGGCTTGCCGGGCAATCGCCTCGACCACGTGCGGATGACAATGGCCCACATGCGGCACGTTATTGTAGCAATCCAGATACTTGCGCCCGTCCGCATCCCACAGCCAAACACCTTCGCCGCGCACGATATGCACCGGATCCTCGTAAAACGTCGGCACGTTCGGCCCCAACAGCCTTTCGCGGCGCGCAAGCAGATCGCTCATTCGTCCCTCGTCACTTTACCGCGTAGGGCTTTCACCTCGCCGCGCTTGGCCTTCTCCGCCAACCGCCGCTTTTTCGATCCCAACGTGGGCCGCGTCGGGATGCGCCGCTTGGGTTTCTCCAACGCCTTGCGGATCAACTCGACCAACCGCTCTTTCGCGATCTCGCGGTTGCGCGCTTGCGAACGCGTCTCCTCCACCCGCAACAAAACCGCACCGTCCAAGGTCCACCGTCGCCCTGCCAACCGCTTTAGCCGCGCTTTCACAGGGCCAGGCAAGTTCGGCGACCGTTCCGCCTCAAACCGCAACTCCACAGCTGACGAGACCTTGTTCACGTTCTGCCCACCCGGCCCTTGCGAGCGGGTGAAGGCCTCGGACATTTCCCAGTCCTCCAACGCAATCTGATCCGTGATCCGCAACATAGCCCTACCTAACCCGAACACCCGCCCACAAGAAAGGGCCGCCCGGAAAACGGACGGCCCTTCGAGACTTACGGAGGTGGGGCCGGTTAGGACCTCATCCAAATCAGGCGGCGCTTCGACCGCTTAGGGCTGCCTCAGCGGCGGGCCTCCCGACCTGTTCCGACACCTCTCTCCAATACCTCTCTCGACACTGGATCACCTCCTTTCAGTTGTTGAACTCAATTAGGAGCGTGCCACATCTTGTGGATAAGTCAAAAGGTTTATGCAGTCCGCGCCAACATTTTGTTGACGAGGATCCGGAACGGCACCAGCGCGATGATCGCCAGGGACAGCTTCACAAGCCAATCTGCAAAGGCCAACGACACCCAAAGCGGCGCTTGCGGGCCAACGCCCAGCATTGGCAGAACTTCTCCGGCCCAGCTGACATCGTTGGACGGTTCAAGGAAAACGAACGTGGCCGAGAAGGCGATGGTGAAGAACAGCGCGGTATCCACAGCCGATCCGATCACGGTCGAGGTCAGCGGCGCTTTCCACCAGCCATCCGCGTTGCGCAGGCGATCAAAGATCACCACGTCCAGCGTTTGCGCCACAAGGAAGGCAAATCCCGACGCCAATGCGATGCGGAAGGTCACTAGCGGGCCGAACTCGCCCTGAATTTGCGCGCCGATAAGCGAGCAGAAGACGCCGACGATAAAGCCGATCAGAATAACCTGCTGTGCGGCCTTGCGGCCATAAACGCGGTTCATGATATCGGTGACGAGGAACGCGAACGGATACGTAAACGCCCCCCAGGTCAGCCAGTTTCCGAACAGGAATTGGACAAGAATATTGGACGTCAGAACGATGATCGCCATCGCAATGATGCCCGGAAGATGATGCTTGGACATAATATGATCCGTTTTTACAAGGTTGCGGAGACTTGGTCCGACACCTTGCCGGAACAGCCGGGCTTTTAGGTCGCGCTTTTCGGCTTGGCAAGATCAATCGCGCAGGCGGTATTCCACGATTTCGGTGCGCTGAAAGAACCGGAAGTTGTCATCCGAGATCAGCGTAAGCCGCAGATCACCCGTGGCATCGCGCCAAACGCTGATCCCCTCAAGGTTGTCATGCTCCATCGACCCGGTTTGAAGCAAGGTCTCTTCACCGCTGCCATCCATTGCAAAACGCCGGACGCGGGTCTCGAACCCCAGCCCGTTGAAATGCCGTTCCAGCAGGTAAAAGCGCCCGTCCGGTCCGATATCTGCCCCGGTTGGCAGGAAAGGCGGTTCGCGCCGCAAGCTGAATGGCTGATCCCAAACGCCATCCCGAAATCGGTAAATCGGGAAGGGAACGTCCAAAGACCCGGACCGCTCCGGCAGCGTATAAAGCGCGCCGTCTGCATCAATCGCCAGCGCCTCCAACGACGAGTTGTTCTGCATCCCTTCAAAATCCGGGTGCCGTGGCAGCGGCTGCGACGGCCCCTCGGCCTCAGGATAAAACGCAACCCGGTGATTGCCCTCGAACGAGATATAAAGCCCGCCATCCGCCGCCCGCGCCAGCCCTTCGCTGTCATCAAAGTAGCGGGGCAGGGTGTCGCCGGTTTGGTCCTGAATAGGCGTCAGCACCAGATCAGCGACCCCGGTGATCTGATCCCCATCGCGCGTCAGACGTCCTTGTGCGATCCACCCTCGATCACTGATCGTGACCATCCGCGCACCGCCGTCGAATACCTCGATACCTGAGAACCCGCCAAAGGCCTCGGCACCGTCGTTCCACGTGTAGCTTCCGATGTATTCCGCCTGCGCAAGGGCCGCTCCGGCCCACAGCGTCAGCGCGACGACAAGACAGCGCGACATTGTTGGGGCAGGTCCGCCAGCACAAGCTCTCGCCGCGGCGGGCGCGGTTTGGCATTCGGATCAGGGGGCGGCGGATTGATGATGTTGTTGGACCATTGCACCGCATCCGCGCAGCCATCCCCGGCGGGTGGGGCAGGTTGCTCCACACAACCCCGCGCACCGCGCGGGCAATTCAGCCGCACATGAAAATGATAGTGATGCCCGAACCAGGGTCGGATCTTACGCAGCCACGCGCGGTTGCCTTTCTCGTCCTTACACATCTGCACTTTCGCACCCGGAAAGACGAAAATCCGCGCTGTGCGCCTGTCTTTGGCCGCCGCCTTGATGATCTCATGATGCGCGCGGGTCCAACTGCTGTTCACATAAGCGCCCTTCGCGCGGCGCATCGAAATGCTCGAGATATTCTCGCGCTGGGTCCGGCTTAGCCTCAGATTATTCGCAGGCAGCATCCAGATGTCGATATCCAGACCAATCTGGTGCGAGCG
>ERZ1740060.534-NODE-534-length-19226-cov-5.888269_pt1 | contig 19226 bp, 18 predicted proteins | sample MGYA00581743_ERZ1740060 | MGnify/ENA primary metagenome ERZ1740060 (study PRJEB43018, sample SAMN04849235) | marine metagenome | isolation source: floating plastic debris | place: Pacific Ocean | collected 2008-08-27 | study: EMG produced TPA metagenomics assembly...
CGGAGGAGGGACTTGAACCCCCGACACGCGGATTATGATTCCGCTGCTCTAACCAGCTGAGCTACTCCGCCCCAATAGGCGCCAGGCCCGTTATCCAAGCCCGCAAGAAAGGCCGTATAGGGTCGCTGCCGGTCGCCTGTCAACAAGCCTCACGCGTTATGCAGCCGCCTGTTCAAAAGCCTGTACTGTCCGCGCGATAAAGCCGCCACCCAGGACGCGTGCGCCTGGTCCATCATGGGCATAGAGAACGCAGGCCTGCCCCGGAGCGACACCGGTCTCGCCCTCTGTCAGATCTACCACCGCCTGGCCGTCCTCAAAACGCACGACCGCTGGCTTGGGTGGGCGCGTCGAACGGACCCGTGCAGCCACTTCAATGCCCTCGCCAAGAACAGCAGCATCACCGCCGATCCAGTTGAAATCGCGCAGCGCAACACGCGCCACGCCGAGCGCTTCGCGTGGACCGACGATGACTTGCCGATTGGGCGCATCAATCTTCACCACGTAGAGGGGAGCGCCGGAGGCAATGCCAAGACCACGCCGCTGACCAACGGTGTAATGCACAATGCCGTTATGGGAACCCAAAACAGAACCATCGACATGGACGATGTCGCCAGGCTCCGCGGCCTCGGGACGAAGCTTGGCGATGATATCGGCGTAGGATCCGTTGGGCACGAAACAAATGTCCTGGCTGTCGGGCTTCGATGCGATGTCGAGGCCCATGCGCTCGGCATGCGCGCGTGTTTCCGCCTTGGTGAGGTGACCAAGCGGGAAGCGCACGAAGTCGAGCTGCTCCTGGGTTGTGGCAAACAGGAAATAACTCTGGTCACGGTCAAGATCGGCAGGGCGGAACATCGCCATGTGGCCGCTAGAGGTATCCAGGCGCGTGTCGGCGTAGTGACCGGTCACCAGCGCCGCCGCGCCCAGCTCTCTGGCCGTCTTTAAAAGATCAACGAATTTCACGCTCTGATTGCATGAGACGCAAGGGATCGGCGTTTCACCGGCAAGATAGCTATCGGCAAACGTATCGATCACCTGCTCGCGAAAGCGGCTTTCATAATCGAGCACATAATGCGGGATGCCCAAACGGTCGGCGACATTGCGAGCGTCATGGATGTCCTGCCCAGCGCAGCAGGCGCCCTTCTTTTGCAGGGCTTGGCCATGATCGTAGAGCTGAAGGGTAATGCCGACCACATCGTAGCCGGCCTCTTTGACGAGGCCAGCGGTTACAGATGAGTCAACGCCCCCAGACATGGCAACGACCACACGCGTTGCAGCCGGCTCCGGGTTGCCGGGCAGAAAGAGATCCATCGATTTGCCTTCATCGGACAGGGGTCAAGGGCCTGGGATGAGAGCGCTCCCATACCGCCTATCGGCGAAAAGAGGAACCCAGGGGCAACCAGGGATCGGCAATTTCAGCCTTCCCAACCAGATTAGGCGGCAAGTCTTGCCGGGTCTGGAGCGCATACAAGAGGTTTAAGTATCTGAAAAAATTATATTTATGAGACTGGCACAGCATTTGAAGAGAAGGATCGACTGAAAACCCTTTGCGCAACGGACAAGAGACTGCCTCGTGTCGACCCTGCCCAATCCCGCCCAGCCCCCGGTGCCCACAACGCCGATGGACCTTTTGCAGACATCGCGGGCGTCAACAGCGCGCAGCGATGCCGATCGCGCCGCTGATGCCGGACGGTCGGACTTTTCCGACCGCCTGGACCGCGAACGCTCCAGTGACCGCAGCGAGAGAGCAGACAGCCGTGCGGACAACCGAGCCGATGATCGGACCGAGCGCCCGGCCCAATCTGACCGTTCCGAACGCTCCGAGAGGCAAGACCGGAGTGAGCAGGTGTCAGACAGCAAAGCAAATGCCACGAGTGCGGGCGACAACGAAACCGACGACGCGTCAGCACCTGCAACGGAAACGGACCGCGACGCAGCATCATCGCAGGATGGTGAGGGCACCGCGCAGCAGGACAGTGCATCTATCGACAGCGGCGCAGAAGAAGATGTCGCTGAGGAGAGCCAAGCAACGATCCTTGAGCTCGTCGAAGCTTTGCGGGCTGAAACCGAAAGCCAACCTGGCGGCCTGACTCTCGTCGGCTTGTCCGGCGAAACCATTGAGCTTGCCCAACCGACCACGCCGCTTGCTGGCGCTGCCAACCCAGGCGAACTGGGCCGTTGGTTTATGGAGGCGTCCGGCCCGGTTGTGCAGTCTGCACAGGCTGGTCCTGCCGCTCAGCAGGCTGGCCTTCTGAACGCGCTCCAAAACGGTCAACTGACCAATTTGGCATCCACTGGAAGCAATGGCGTGCCGAGCGGCCTCCTTGGGCCTGATGGTCAGCCACTACAGGCCGGAACAAACGGCCAGGCTAATGGTACAACTGGCGACGGCACATTGATGCAAGCCAGCCAGTCATCAGACTTTGCCGACGCTCTGGCCCAATCCAATGCGCAGACCGACACGCTCGATCAGTTCCTGGGCCAGGCAATGGCCAAGACCTCTGCTGCTGATCTGGCAGCTCAGCCCACCCAAACCGTGATGACCGGTCAGTCGATGGCGGCATCTGCCCAGCCAATGGCGAGCGCCGCGCCGACCGCCTCAACCGGTCAGGCTGTGCCGGTAACAGCGCTTGCTGTGGAAATCACCCGTCAGGCGGTGAACGGGAAAACCCAGTTCGATATCCGCCTCGATCCGCCAGAGCTTGGCCGACTGAACGTTCGCCTTGAGATGGACGCTAGCGGCCAAACCCGCACCCATTTGGTAGTGGAGCGCTCCGAAACGCTCGAAATGCTGATGACCGATGCGCGCAATCTTGAGCGCGCGCTACAGCAAGCTGGCCTCAAAGCCGATCCCGGCTCAGTGAGCTTCGAACTGGCCCAGGATAGCAACGATGGCCTTGGGCAAAGTGGCGATCAGGCCAGTAACGGCGATGGCACACAGCCCGATACGAATGAGACGCTTCTAGGCGAGGAGGCTGGCGCAGATGACACGCTGCCCGTTTCGCCCGAAGCGATGCGCTACCAGGTTAATGTCACCGGCCATTTGGATGTCCGGGTCTGACGACAGATCTGAAAGGATCCCCCCGCGATGATTGATCAACTCGCCGCCGCCAGTACTGCTCAGGCCGACCAGGCCCGTTCTGACCGTGACCAGCAGATGCTGGCCGATGATTTCGACGCTTTTCTGCAGCTTCTGACCACGCAGTTAAGGAACCAGGACCCAACAGACCCGTTGGACACCAACGAGTTCACCAATCAGCTGGTACAGTTCTCCGGCATTGAGCAACAAATTCAGACCAACTCCTACATGGAGTCACTGATCCAATCGACCGAGGCGCAGGCCGTGAATGCGGTCGTCGGCTATCTCGGCGCTATCGTTCAGGCCAATGGCACGACTACCGGCTTGGTCAATGGTACGGCAAGCTGGACGTTCGATAGCCCGGTCGCCGCAGAGAACTCCACCGTCACGGTTCTCGATGAGAACGGCAAAGAAGTGTTCTCCGGCCTGTATTCCATTCCTGCCGGCGAAAGCGTCTTCAGCTGGGATGGCCTGGACAGCGATGGTGAGCAGCTTGAAGACGGCACCTACACCATCCGGGTGGCTGGAAACACGGCCAATGGCGACCCTGTTTCCGTCCAAACCGGCATTGTGGGCCGCGTCAGCAGCATTGAGTTCCAGAACGGGCAGCCGGTGCTGAAACTGGGCGATATCGAGGTCCAACTCAGCGCCATTAAGACGGTTGCCGCCGGCTAGAGAACACCTTTTCCAAGCTCTTCCCACTTCCTAACGATGTGTAACCAACGCTTTAGGGTGTTTTTAAGCTCCGTCTTCTAATCTCTGCTCGTGTTATCGAGTGTTGAGTGAGAGTACGATGACCGAGTTCAAGCGTCCGCGCGTCAAATATGTGATCGGGCCGGACGGCAGCCCATTGACCATTGCGGATCTGCCGCCAACATCCACGCGCCGCTGGGTCATTCGCCGCAAGGCCGAAGTTGTCGCCGCAGTTCGCGGTGGCCTTCTGTCGCTGGAAGAAGCCTGTGAGCGTTACCGTTTGACGGTTGAAGAGTTTCTGTCCTGGCAGATGTCAATCGATCGCCACGGACTGGCCGGTTTGCGCACTACGCGCATACAGCAGTATCGCGCTTAGGGCTTCCGCCCCTTTCTTCCGCATTTTTTCGTGATCAGCCGGCCGGGCACTGCCTCGGGCCGGCTTTTTGCGTTGGTCTATCGCTAACCAAAAAACATCATCGTCATCATCGGTTAACGGGCTGTTTACCATCAGCTGGGCAAATCTTGCCTATCGGCGGTGCGTGAAGCGATTCCACGCCCTGCCTCGCAGTAAACAGATCAGGGCGACCCGGCGACAATGCTAGCCTTCTTTCAGAATCTCGGCCCAGCCCGCTTGGGCGCGATGGGTGTTGTGGCCGCCCTTCTCATCGGGTTTTTCGCCTTCATAACGTTTCGCGTGACCGCGCCTGTCATGGTGCCCCTGTTCACCGAGCTCACTTTTGAGGATTCCTCCGAAGTCATTCGCCAGCTGGACGCAGCCGCCGTCAATTACGAGCTGCGCAACGATGGAACCACCATTCTCGTTCCGCAGGAGCGGGTGCTGCGCCTGCGCATGGACATGGCCGAGCAAGGCCTGCCATCGGGTGGCACGGTGGGTTACGAGTTGTTCGACAACTCCTCCACGCTTGGCGCGACGAGCTTCGTTCAGAACGTCAACCAGCTGCGCGCCCTGGAAGGCGAGCTGGCGCGCACCATTCGCTCGATCAACCGCGTCTCGGCCGCCAGGGTGCATTTGGTTCTGCCCGAGCGTGAGCTGTTCCAGCGCGATGAGCGCGAGGCAACGGCCTCCATCGTTCTGCGGGTTCGTGGCGAGCTTGAAACCGGTCAGATCCGTGCGATCCAACACCTTGCTGCCTCAGCGGTCGATGGCCTGTCGGCCAACCGGGTGTCCATCGTCGATGAAACCGGCCAGTTGCTGGCCTCCGGCGCTGGCGATGACGAGCACACCATGCTCGCCAACTCGCTTGATGAACGCTCGGTTGCCATGGAGAACCGCCTGCGGACTCAGATTGAGGACATTCTGTCGGAGGTCGTGGGCGCCGGACGGGCACGAGTGAGCGTTGCCATCGAACTCAATCACAACCGTATCTCTGAGATTTCCGAGATTTTCGATCCGGACGGCCAGGTTGTCCGCTCCACGCAAAGCCGCGAGGAGATCGGGTCCACCAACGACACCACCGCCGGTGAAGTCACAGTCGGCAACGAATTGCCCGGCGCCGATGCCGGAGCCGCAGCAGGTGGGATTCAGGAAGCGCGAGAGGCGACAGAAGAAGTCGTCAACTTTGAAATCTCGTCGACCAGCCGCACCGAGACCGTTGAAGTCGGCCGCCTCCAGCGCCTGTCCGTCGCCGTGCTGGTCGATGGCATCTACACCCAGGATGAAAACGGCGTTCCGGTTTACGAGCCGCGCACCCAGGAACAGATCGACCAGATCGCAGCGCTGGTGCGCTCCGCTGTTGGCTTTGACCAGACGCGTGGTGATGTGGTCGAAGTGGTCAACCTCCAGTTCGCCGCCCGCCCTGACCTCACCATCGCGGATGAAGGCGGCATGTTCTCCTTCACCCGCGATGATATCTACCGTGTTGCCGAGCTGGCGGTCATGGCGGTGCTGACACTGATCGTTTTGTTCTTCGTCGTCCGTCCGCTGCTCGCCCGCGTGTTTGAGGCCGACGAAGAACCAGTTGCAGCGCTCCCGGCAGGCGGCCCGGAAGCAGAAGGCGCGATCATCGGTCCGAATGGCGAGATCCTGGAATCGCCCATGCCCGGCGTCCCTGCCATCGCGCTCGAAAACACAACCGTGAAGGCTCTGGAAAACGCCATGGCACTTGGCGCAGTACAGAAGCGGTCGCTGGATCAGGTCGGCCAGATGATCCAAGAAAAACCGGACGAAGCTCTTGGCGTCTTGCGTGGCTGGCTCTCTGAGCCGGCGCGCGGTTAGGGAGAGCCGTCCATGTCGACGTCAACCGCACTCGCCAAAGCCATCAACGCCAGCAATCAAGCCGGCGTAAGCGTACCGGTTGAGCTCGACGACCTATCTGGCTCGGAAAAGGCCGCTGTTCTGCTGCTCGCCTTGGGTGATACCCATGGTCAACCGCTGTGGCAGGGTCTTGATGAGCTGGAGCTGCGCGATGTTTCCCAGGCCATGGCCGTTGTGGGGCACCTTTCGGCCGACGTTATTGAAGGCGTGCTGATCGAGTTCATCGACAGTGTCACCACCAACAAAGCGCTTTCAGGTGGTTACGAGGCAACCGAGCGGCTGCTGGGCTCCTTCATGGAAGCAGACAAGGTCGCCTCCATCATGGAAGAAATCCGCGGCCCGGCTGGCCGCAACATGTGGGAGAAGCTGTCGAACGTTCAGGAGAACGTGCTGGCGAGCTACCTGAAGAACGAATACCCGCAGACCACCGCCGTCGTCCTGTCAAAAATCAGGCCCGACCACGCTGCAAAAGTTCTCTCACTGCTGCCCGAAGAGCTCGCGCTGGAGATCATTCAGCGCATGCTGAAAATGCAAAGCGTTCAGAAAGACATTCTCGACAAGGTCGAAGAGACGCTGCGTGTGGAGTTCATGTCGAACCTTTCCACCACCCGCCGCCGCGACAGCCACGAGACGATGGCGGAAATCTTCAACAATTTTGACCGCCAGACAGAGGCCAAGTTCCTGGCCACGCTGGAAGAGGACAACCGCGACTCGGCTGAGAAAATCAAAGCCCTCATGTTCACCTTTGAGGATCTTGGTCGGGTCGACGCTTCCTCCATTCAGGTTCTGCTGCGCGGTGCCGACACTGCCAAACTGCCCATTGCCCTCAAAGGTGCCAACGAAACGCTCCGCGACTTCTTCTTGGCCAACATGTCGTCCCGCCAGGCCGACAACATCCGCGAAGAGATGGAAATCCTCGGACCGGTTCGCTTGCGCGATGTGGATGAAGCGCAGATGGAGCTTGTTAATCTGGCCAAGGACCTGGCGGCCAAGGGCGAGATTGTCATTTCCAAGAACTCCGGTGACGATGAGGTGGTGTACTGATGGTCCACGCCTCGATCCCCTACGCATTTGATCTGGACTTCAACGCCGAGGCGAAAGCTGAGGAAGAGGTTGAGCTGGAACCGACCATCACGGTCTTCGAACACGAAGCCAAGATGGCCGAATTGGAGCGCCGCATTCGTGCCGAGGCTCATGCAACGGGTCGGCAAGAGGCGATGGATGAGGGCGCCAACCAGCTGGCAGAGGAAACCCAAAGCCTTACGGCCGTGGCTCAACGTTTGCTCACTCAGTTGGACGATGAAATCGGCCGGCGCGAGGAGCGCGGTGTGCGCATCGCCATTGCAGCCGCCCGCAAGCTTGCGCGGCGTCTCCTCGACAAGGAGCCGTTGGGCGAGGTGGAAACGCTGTTTCGCGCCTGCCTCGCGCCCATGTTCGATGCCAGCCACCTGGTGGTGCGCATCCGCCCGGAGCATTTGGACGCCATCCATGACCGGCTTCAAGCCATCGCCGCCGCACAGGGCTTTGAAGGCCGGCTGGTGTTTTTAGGCGATGAAGAGATGGCGCCCGGCGATGCCCGCATCGAGTGGGCCGACGGCGGCGTGGCCCGCTCGCAGGCCGATCTAGAAACATCACTGGACGGTCTGATCGAAGACTATCTGGCAGCCAAGCACCACCCGCCGACTATGGCTCCGACCCAGCAAGCACCGGCAGCTGTCGTTGCACCACCTGAAGAGCCCAAAGCCCAGTTGCCGAATGAAACCGCCCAAACAAATACGACACCCCTAGCAAGCCCCATGGAGGGCGCTTTCGATGAGTGACACAACAGAAGACGACATCGGCGAAAAGAAAGATGTGCCGCTGGACCAGCTTGAGGGACCGGATGCACACAGCGATACCGATGAACCGGAAGCCGCTCGGGACGCCAGCGACCTTGAAGCCGTCTTTGACGTGCCCGTTCGCGTGTCGGCCATTTTGGGCCGCTCCGGCATGAAGGTTTCCGATCTTCTGAACCTCGGGCCCGGCACCGTCGTCGAATTGGACAGGCGCGTCGGGGAGGCCATCGACATCTTCGTCAACGATCGGCTGGTAGCCCGCGGCGAAGTTGTGCTCGTCGAGGACAAGCTGGGCGTGACCATGACTGAAATCATCAAAAGCGACAAATAGACCGCAGGCAGGACACTCAGATGCGACTTCTCATTTTCGGCAATCTCGGTGGGCAAATGGCAAGCGCCACGCGCATGGCGATGGATCGCGGCGCGAAGGTGATCCATGCCGACGACCAGATGACGGCGCTCGACGCGCTGCGCGGTGGACAGGCCATTGATCTGGTGATGGTGGATGTCGCCGAGGACATCAAAGCCCTCATTCAGGCCATGGAGCGCGAGCACATCTCCGCGCCGGTCGTCGCCTGTGGGATCAAGAACGATGCTGACGCGGCTGTGCGCGCCATCAAGGCCGGGGCGAAAGAGTACATCCCACTCCCGCCCGATCCAGCGTTGATCGCTGCTGTTCTGTCTGCCGTCACGACCGATGATCTCGACCTGGTTTCCACCGACCCGGCGATGACCAAGGTCATCCGCCTGGCCGAACAGATCGCCAAATCCGACGCGTCAGTGCTCATCACAGGCGAGTCTGGCACCGGTAAAGAGGTTATGGCGCGTTATGTCCACGCCAAATCAAACCGCGCTTCTATGCCGTTCGTGTCCGTCAACTGCGCGGCGATCCCCGAGAACCTGCTGGAATCAGAACTCTTCGGCCACGAAAAGGGGGCGTTTACTGGCGCCCTCGCCCGCCGCATCGGCAAGTTCGAGGAAGCCTCAGGCGGGACGCTTCTTCTGGACGAAATCTCAGAAATGGATGTGCGCCTTCAGGCCAAGCTCCTGCGCGCACTTCAGGAACGGGTGATCGATCGCGTTGGCGGTTCCAAGCCTGTTCCGGTCGATCTGCGCATCCTCGCAACCTCCAACCGCAACCTTGCTGAAGCCGTTCAGGAGGGCGCATTCCGCGAGGACCTTCTGTTCCGCCTGAACGTCGTCAATCTGGCGCTTCCTGCCCTGCGCGAACGTCCCGCCGACATTCTGGCGCTCTCCGATCACTTCGCCAAGAAGTATGCCAAGGCCAACGGCTTCCCGTTGCGCCCAGTCTCAGAACCGGCCCGTCAGCGCCTCATGGCTGCACCTTGGACCGGCAATGTGCGCGAACTGGAAAACACCATCCATCGTGCCGTCCTCTTGGCAAGCGGCCCAGACATCGGCCCGGATGCGCTTATCACGCCGGACGGATCGGATTTTGCCGCCCAAACCACGACCGCATCGTCAAGCGCCGTGCAGAAGGCCGCCATGACGGCGGAAACCGTCACCCGCGCGCTTGTCGGCCGGACGGTGGCTGAAGTGGAGCAAGAGCTTATCCTCGATACGCTCGATCACTGCCTGGGCAACCGCACCCACGCGGCGAACATTCTGGGCATCTCCATCCGGACCCTGCGCAACAAGCTCAACGAGTACAACGCCAAGGGTGTGCACGTGCCGCAGCCTGGTCAGGCAAGGGTTATGCAGGCGGGTTAGCACGACAGCACGCGGTGCTTCTGGCTGACCTCCGCCTGACTGAAACGTGAAAAGACGCCATTTGACCGTGGCGAACGCGGCTCCCTACGCTTTGGACCAAAAAGCTAGGAGTCTTTGCGATGCGCACCCGCCTCTCTCTTGCCCTGTCCGCCCTTTTGGCGTCTGCCGTTGCGATCGCCCTACCGGTTGGGGGGCACGCCCAGACCCAAGAGGGAACCGAGCAGGTAGCTGACCCGCGCATCGTCGAATCCAATCTGCCCACGGCGGCGTTTGGCTTCTTCTTCGCTTCCCGCTCCCCCGAAGAGCTGGAGCGCGCCCTCACCGACCTCGATGAAAACTGGAGTGACGGCTACTATGCCCCGCTGATCGAGATCACCGCCCTTACACCCAACACCGCCGCCCGTACCGCCATTTTCGAGTTTCTAGGTCGTCGAACTGGCGAAGAGTTCGGGCAGGATTTTCAAGCCTGGTTCCAATGGCTCTGGAACCGACCAGAGCGCAACACCCGCGACTATGACGCCTTCAAAGCGCTGATTTACCAGCAGCTCGCCCCGCGCTTTGGCACCTATTTTGCCGGCCGGCAGGCAACAGCTCAAATCCGCCTCGATGAAATCCGTTGGGGCGGTGTTGTCCAGGATGGCATCCCGCCGTTGCGCCAGCCAGAGATGATCACACCGGACGAAGCAACCTATCTGGGCGACGACAACATTGTCTTCGGGATAGAGATCAACGGCGATGCACGCGCTTACCCGCAGCGCATTCTCGCCTGGCATGAGATGTTCGTCGACACGATTGGCGGCGTGGAAATCGCCGGCGTCTACTGCACGCTCTGCGGCACCGTTATCCCTTACCGGACCAATGTGGATGGCACCAACCATTCCATGGGCACGTCCGGATTTCTCTATCGCTCCAACAAGCTGATGTACGATCAGGCAACCCAGTCGCTGTGGAGTACGATGCGCGGTGAACCGGTCGTCGGACCTTTGGTCGGTCAGGACATCCGCATGGAATTTGAGCCGATCATCACAACAACCTGGGGTGAATGGAAACGCCGCCACCCTGACACCACGGTCCTGTCGCTCAATACCGGGCACACGCGCGATTATGGCGAAGGCATTGCCTATCAGGCCTATTTCGCGACCGATGAGTTGATGTTCAACACGCCCTTCAACAATGACGACCTCGACAACAAGCGCGAAGTGCTCGGCCTGCGCTTCGCGGGCGGACCGGGCGACCAGCTTGCCGTCGACACCGCTTTTCTGGCGAGCACACCGGTCTACACCGACACGGTCGGCTTTCAGGACATTGTTGTCTTCACCGACCATAGTGGCGCCAACCGTGTCTACGATCCGCAAGGGGTCAGTTTTGCGTCCTATGATGGCGACCGCACGGCAACTGATGATGAAGGCGTGGAGTGGTCGCTTGATGAGGATGGCCTTACGGCCTCTGATGGACGCGCCCTTACCCGCCTGCCGGCTCACCGGGCCTTCTGGTTCGGCTGGTTCGCCGCCTTCCCCGAAACGCGTCTGGTGCAATGAAGAAAATGACCGGCTAGCTCCTCATCCTGTGAACCTATTAACCACCTGTTTACCGTAAAAGCGGCAAAAACTGCCTAGCATGTCATGCCCCCCGCACGGGGCACATCGAGGCAGTTAATGGCCGATACCACGGTTACCCCGCCTTCAGAGGCACCCGCCGGGAAATCCGCGTCCGGCGCCGGCTTTTCTCTGCCATCATTGGAGAGCCTCAAAGGCGCTCTGATGCGCGGCGATCTGGCGCTCGCCTTCGGCGTGATGACGATCCTCGTCGTCCTCATCATGCCGATGCCACCAATGATGCTGGATCTGTTCCTTGCAGTCTCCATCATCTTCGCCGTGCTTGTTCTGATGACGGCGCTGTTCATCCACAAGCCGCTAGAATTTTCTGCCTTTCCAACCGTTCTTCTGATCGCGACGATGATGCGGCTGGCGCTCAACCTTGCCTCAACCCGCCTCATCCTATCGGACGGTCACACTGGGCCCGATGCCGCCGGCGAAGTGATCGAAGCCTTCGGCTCCTTCGTCATGGGCGGCAACTTCGTTATCGGGCTTATCGTCTTCGGCATCCTGGTGATCGTGAACTTCGTCGTCATCACCAAGGGTTCCGGCCGCATCGCGGAAGTCGCCGCGCGCTTCACACTCGATGCCATGCCCGGCAAGCAGATGGCCATTGACGCTGACCTGTCTGCTGGCCTCATCGACGAGGCAACGGCGAAGGAACGCCGCAAGGAGCTGGAAGACGAAAGCTCCTTCTTCGGTGCCATGGACGGTGCCTCAAAGTTCGTCCGCGGCGATGCCATCGCCGGCCTGCTCATCACTTTCATCAACATCATCGGTGGCATCGTTATCGGCGTCGCCCAAATGGAGTTGTCCTTCAGCGAGGCCGGTCACGCCTACACACTTCTAACGGTTGGCGACGGTCTGGTGAGCCAGATCCCGGCTCTCATCGTTTCGACTGCTGCCGGTCTTTTGGTGTCGAAAGCAGGCGTTACGGGTGCTGCCGACCAAGCACTGATGAAGCAGCTTTCCGGCTATCCCAAAGCGCTGGGCATGTCGTCCTTTGTCATGGTCGTGCTGGCCATGCTGCCAGGCATCCCCGTCATTCCGTTCCTCGCGCTGGCAGGAGGGGCCGGATATCTGGCCTGGAAGGCCGACAGGCGATCCAAACAGGAAACCATCGAGGAACAAGCGCGCGAGGTCATGGAGAAGGCAGCTGAGGCCGCACCGCCGCCCGAGGAGCCAATTTCCAAGGTGCTAAAGATCGACGATCTACGCATCGAGCTTGGCTATGCGCTTCTCAGCCTCATCGAAGACGGCGATGGCGCCGATCGCTTGACCGAACAGATCAAGGCACTGCGCCGCTCTTTGGCCGGCGATCTTGGTTTTGTCATGCCGTCGGTGCGCCTGCTCGACAACATGCAGATCAGCGCCAACACCTATGTCATCAAGGTCAAGGAAGTGGACAGCGGCACCGGCGAGGTCTTTGCCGGCCAGTTCATGACCATGAATCCAACCGGCGGCGCGGTGGACCTCCCGGGCCGTGAAACAACCGAACCGACGTTCGGGCTGCCAGCCACTTGGATTGACTCCAAGCACCGCGATCAGGCCGAGATCAAAGGTTACACGGTCGTCGACCCGGCAACGGTGATCTCCACCCACCTCACTGAGATCATCAAATCCTCCACCGCCGATCTCCTATCTTATGCCGATACGCAGAAGCTCCTGAACGAGCTTTCCGGCGAACAGCAAAAGCTCGTCGACGACATTGTGCCGAACCAGGTCTCGGTCTCCGGCATCCAGCGTGTCCTGCAAAGCCTGCTGGCCGCGCGCGTCTCGATCCGCGATCTGCCCACTATTCTCGAAGGCATTGCCGAAGCGACAGCCTTTGCTCGCACGCCGCAGACAATCGCCGAGCATGTGCGCACGCGGCTCGCCTTGCAGATCTGTGCTGCCAACCAGTCGCCGGCTGGCTATCTGCCGCTGCTTCCGCTGACCCCACAATGGGAGCAGGCCTTTGCTGACGCGCTGGTCGGCGAAGGTGATGAAAAACACCTCGCCATGGCACCGACCAAACTGCAGGAGTTCATTGGTTCGGTGAACACCGCCTACAACGCGGCAGCCGAGCAGGGCGAAGTGCCGATCATGCTCGTCTCACCCGGCATTCGCCGCCATATCCGCGCCATCGTGGAGCGTTTCCGACCGCAGACCACCATCCTCAGTCAGGCGGAAATTCATCCCCGCGCTAAGCTCAAAACGTTCGGACAGATCGCCTGATGACACAGCCAGATGTCTTGCAATTCACCTTGCCCAACCTGCCGGATGGCACGCCCTATGGCCATGCGGAGGTTCCAAGCGGGCTGCTTGCAACCGTTGAAACCAGCCTTGAAAGGAGCACACCACCCAACCCAACAGACTACCCCTTGCCTGCCGGGTTCTCTCTCGTTCAACCCAACCCGGTGGATCTTCATGCCTTCAAAAAGCTCTACCATGCCGTGGGCGACCCCTGGCTCTGGTTTGGCAGGCTTGCACGCAGCGATGAGTATGTTCGTTCCATCCTTACCGCACCCACCACAACACTGCGCTATCTCATAGACCCGGCCCGCACACCCGTCGGTCTGTTCGAAACGCAGCAACAAGGAGACGACACGCTTGAGGTCAGTTACTTCGGTCTCGTTCCCGAAGCGACAGGCAAGGGCCTCGGCCCGGCCATGATGGAAAACGGCCTTGTAGAGGCCTGGAAGCCCACGATCACACGCACGTGGCTTCACACCTGCACCTTCGACAGCCCGGCCGCTCTCTCGTTCTATCGGCGGCAAGGCTTTCGGCCTTTCAGGCAGGCAATCGAGATTGGCCGCGATCCGCGCCTTACCGGGGGTTTGCCTCGGCACGCTGCGCCCCATATCCCCTTGGCCGACTTCTCCGACCCCTAAAGAACCCTCCCCAAGGATACCGCCCAATGGAAAAGCCATCACCGCCGATGACGATCACCCACACTGAAGAGGGATCGAAGGGCGCCTACACGGCCAAGATCGAAGGCATGCCCGATGCCGAGCTGACCTACAGCCGGGCAAGCTCGACACTGATCATCATCGACCATACTGGCGTGCCCGATGAACTGCGTGGCATGGGCGTGGGTGTGAAACTCGTTGAACGTGCCGTCTTGGATGCCCGGGAATCCGGCACCAAGATCATGCCGCTTTGTCCCTTCGCCAAGGCGCAGATTCAGCGTCACAAAGAGTGGCAGGACGTCCTGAACGGCTAACGGCCGCCTGCGGCGCGGTGACGGCAAAACGCAGGCCGCCACACCATTCGCATAGACTGTGAGACTTGCCCCCTAGCCCTAATCGGAGGCAGAAGGGTTCTGCTTTGGCATGGTGCTGCGTTTGGTGAGCGCCAGCACAATTGGTGCAGGACACAACATATGACACGCGTTCTTATCCCTTCTGGCGCCTTGGGGCTCGGGTTTGACAGCCAGGCGCTGATGCGCGGCGTTGAGAACAAGCCTGACATCATCGCCATCGACGGCGGATCAACCGACAGCGGCCCTGCCTATCTCGGGAAGGGCGTTTCGAAGTACTCCGCCGCTTCCACAAAAATGGAATGGCGCGAGTTGCTATTGGCACGCGACAAGGCGGGCGTTCCCCTGGTGATTGGCACCGCCGGCACTTGCGGAACGGACTCCACAGTCGATTGGCTGTTCGATCTCACAAAGGAAATCGCCGAAGAGGAAAATCTCTCCTTCAAGGTCGCACTCCTCTATTCAAGCCAACCGGTCGACGACATCGCCTCAGTCTTTCGCGCCGGCAATCTGCGCGCGCTGCCTGCAGCCCCGGAGATTGATGAGGCGACCATCAAACAGTGTACCAACATCGTCGCCCTGGCAGGTGCTGAGCAGATACAGGAGGCTTTGCGCACGGGTGCCGACGTGATCATTGCTGGACGCACCACAGACACGGCCACCATCGCCGCACTGCCTCTCCTGCGAGGCGACAATGCTGGCGCAGCTTGGCACGGCGCGAAAGTGGGCGAGTGCGGCGCGCTCGCAACGAGCCAACCCAACACCGGCGTGATCCAGATCGATTTTGACGCCGCCGGGTTCACAATCACCCCGCTCGCCAAAGACACCTACGCCACGCCGCAAAGTGTCTCCGCGCACATGCTCTATGAGAACTCCGACCCCTACATTCTGCATGAACCGGGCGGCTATCTGGACGTGACCAATGCAAAATACGCCGCCATCGGCGATGGTTCCGTGCGGGTCGAAGGGTCAACCTGGGAAACAGCGCCCTACACGGTGAAACTGGAAGGCGCTTACAATTCTGGCTTTCAGACCGTCAGCATGGTGATGGTGCGCGAACGGCGCTACGTGGAAAACATCGAAAGCTGGGTGCAAGACATCGCCACAAAGTGCCGTGCGAAGGTTATAGATCGCCTCCAACTGGCGGAGGACGAGTTTTCCATCGAGCTGCGGATCATCGGCATGACCTCAGTGCTCGGCGATTTGGAGGTTGACGCCCGCCCGCCACGCGAAGTCGGCGTCATGGGCATCGTCACGGCCAAAACTGCCAAGCTTGCCGAAGAGATCGGCAAGACGCTCAACCCCTATCTGTTGCATCATCCGCTGACCGAAGAAGAGCCAATGCCCACTTTCGCCTTCCCGTTTTCACCGGCGGAAATGGCGCGCGGCGCCACCTATGCGTTCTGTCTTCACCATGTGATGCCCCTCAGCGACCCAATGGACGCCTTCCGCCTTGAGACGAGGGACTTTGCTCGTGCCTGAAGTGGGAAAAATTGCCGAGAAGGTGCGCTCCAAGAACGCAGGGCCGTTCTGGCTGACCATAGACATTTTTTGCGGGTCGAAAGAGAGTTTTGAGTATCTGCGCACGCACCTCTCAAGCGAGAGCGTGGCTCATCGCTTGGGCGGTAAAACGTCTGAACTCAAGCGCTTTGATATGCCGGAACTTGACGTGATCAAGTTCTCGCTCCCCCGGCCATCAATCCAGGGGTCTGGCATTGATCGGGATATGCATGGTGCCCAATGGGCCAACGTTATCGCCGAGATCGAGCTTCCTTAACGGCCCACAATGAGCCCGTCGCCAGCCGGGGCGGCGACTGAGAGGGAGATAGGTTGGCCGGTCGGTGGCAAGTCCGACGGCTATTAGCCGATCATACCACCGCGCATGCGGCGGCCCTGGCTCATTTCATCAAGCTCAGCCTGCTCACGGCTTGCCATGCTGGCACGAGCTGCTTCCTGGTCACGCTCCTCAAGAAGCTCAACCTTTTTCAACTCTTCGACCGCTTCGGCAAGCGCGTCCTGCGCTGCTTCAAGCTGGCCACGCAGATTGTCCGCTGACTCTCGCAGATTATCCCGGCGCTGGGCAGCCGCCTTGGCATAGGTCGGATAGGCATAATGGCCCATATCGTTGATGCCGGCCTTTTCCTGCTCGATCACAACTTCCCGATCGAGCTCCGATGCCATGCGCTCAAAATCGGCCATCATGGCTTCGATCTGCGTTACCTGGCGGCGCTTCTCGTCCACCTGATACCGTTTCAGCCGAATAAGGCTCTCACGCGATTTCATAACGCACTACTCCTGATCACGCGTTGGCGCCGCCTCCAACAGGGCCGACAGCGCCTGATACCCTTCCTCCAGCGACGTCGACTCCCCTTTGCGCTGGCCGAGAAAGCCTTCCAACGCGGGATTGAGGCGAATGGCCTCGTCAACATCGCTATCCGACCCTTTGCGGTAAGCGCCAAGCCGGATCAGTTCTTCCATATCGCCGAAAGTGCTTAACAAAGCGCGAGCACGCAGAACAATTTCTCGCGCGTACTCCGGCACACTAGCCGGCATGGTGCGGGAAACTGATTTAAGAATGTTGATGGCGGGGTAGCGTCCGCGTTCCGCAATGGCACGTTCCATGACGATGTGCCCATCCAAAATGGACCTTACGGCATCCGCGACTGGCTCATTGTGGTCGTCACCCTCAACGAGCACGGTAAAGAGACCGGTTGTCGTTCCCTCGCCTTTCAGGCCAGGCCCTGCGCGCTCCAGAAGGCGCGGCAACTCGGTGAAGACAGTCGGCGTGTAACCTTTTGTGGTTGGCGGTTCACCGCCCGCAAGGCCAATCTCACGTTGGGCCATGGCAAAACGGGTAACCGAATCCATCATCAGGAGGACGTTCTTGCCCTCGCCACGGAAGTATTCCGACATGGTCATCGCCATATAGGCGGCCTGCCGGCGCATCAGCGCGCTTTCATCAGATGTGGCGACCACCACGACGGCGCGTTTCAGCCCTTCTGGGCCCAGATCATCCTCAATGAACTCCTGGAGCTCTCGCCCACGCTCACCGATAAGGCCGATAACGATAACGTCGGCGGTCGAGTTGCGCGCCAGCATCGACATCAACACCGACTTACCCACACCCGAACCGGCAAAGATACCCAGCCGCTGGCCGACGCAACAGGTGACAAAGGTGTTGAGCGCCCGCACGCCCAGATCAAGCGGACTGCCAACCCGCGCACGATTGGCCGGCGGCGGTGGCGCGGCGCGCAGATCGAAGGCATTGGGCCCAGGCGGCAGCAACCCCTTGCCATCAATGGGCCGCCCCAGCGCGTCAATCACCCGACCGAGCCACCCGTCCGACGGCTTCGCCATCGCTTCACTGGCAATGAGCACCGCCCGGCAACCAAGCCGCATGCCGTCCAGCGGGTCATAGGGAAGACACAGCGCCCTCTCCGGCCGAAAACCGACGATCTCCACCAAGACGGTGCGATTGGCATCGATCTCCACCTCAAGGCGCGAGCCGACCGCCATCAGATGGAGGGGACCGGCGATCTCAACCAGCAGACCTTGGATGCCGGTGACGCGCCCAAAGACCTCTCGCTCCAGAAGGTCATCGATCTGATCAGCCAGATTGTGCATGCCACCTCCGTTCACGAACCTTTGCGAATTAACGACGATTTGGATGGCAGATTTCATCCAAAGCCGACGCCAAACCGGTTGCACCGGTGATTCGCGGTCTGATAAATCTTAACGCAAAGCGGGCGAATCACCCCGGATGCTTTCCAAAGTGTTGCGTAAAACCGTCTGACGGAAGGTCTGGTTAACCTTTCGCTTACAACTGAGGGTTAGCGTTAACACGGGGCAGAACGAGGCCCTTCGTTGTTTCGTGTGCGTTTGAGCAGCGAAAACCCAGGATAGGGCAAAGGGGATTAGCATGCGTGTATTGCTGATCGAGGATGACATAGCGACCGCCGAGAGCATCGAACTGATGCTCAAGTCGGAGGCGTTCAACGTCTACACGACCGACCTTGGAGAAGAAGGCGTCGACCTCGGCAAACTCTACGATTACGATATTATTCTTCTCGATCTGAACCTCCCGGACATGTCCGGTTATGAGGTTCTTCGCACGTTGAGGCTCTCAAAGGTCAAGACACCGATCTTGATCCTGTCGGGCCTTGCCGGCATCGAGGATAAGGTTCGCGGTCTCGGCTTCGGTGCCGACGACTATCTGACCAAACCCTTCCACAAGGATGAGTTGGTTGCCCGCATCCATGCGATCGTGCGCCGCTCCAAGGGTCACGCCCAGTCGGTCATCACGACCGGCGATGTGACGGTAAACCTTGACACCAAAACGGTGGAAGTTGACGGCCAGCGCGTGCATCTGACCGGTAAGGAATATCAGATGCTTGAGCTGCTCTCGCTGCGCAAGGGCACGACGCTGACCAAGGAAATGTTCCTCAACCACCTTTATGGTGGCATGGACGAGCCGGAACTGAAGATCATCGACGTCTTCATCTGCAAGCTGCGCAAAAAGCTCGCGGCGGCAACCGGCGGATCCAACTACATCGAAACCGTCTGGGGCCGTGGCTATGTGCTGCGCGATCCGGATGAATCGACCATGAAGCAGAGCGCTTAAGACCTAAGCGCTCCTTCTGCGATCCCCTTTCAAGCCAAAACGCCGCCCTCAACGGGCGGCGTTTTTGCATGGTAATTATAGCTTGGCTTGGCGTGACCTTCGGTCCGGCTCAAGATTTGGGCGCCTTAAAAGAATCACAGGCACAACAAAAAAAGCCGG
>ERZ1740060.535-NODE-535-length-19171-cov-3.894015_pt1 | contig 19171 bp, 25 predicted proteins | sample MGYA00581743_ERZ1740060 | MGnify/ENA primary metagenome ERZ1740060 (study PRJEB43018, sample SAMN04849235) | marine metagenome | isolation source: floating plastic debris | place: Pacific Ocean | collected 2008-08-27 | study: EMG produced TPA metagenomics assembly...
TTTTTCTTTTTCTTTTCTTTTTTTTTTTTTTCTTTTTTCCTCTCCCCCTTTTTTTTTTTTTCTTTTCCCCTCCCCCTTGCGGCCCCCCCCCCCCCCCCCCACGCCGGTGCCAGACAGGCGGTTGTTGCGCGCAATATTGCGAATGCAGACACCCCTGATTTTCAGGCACAGACAATCGCCCCTTTCAAAGATGTCTACCAAGGTCAAAGTGCGGCCCAAATGCGCGTCACGCGCCCCGGTCATATGGGTGGCGGTGACACCATGCCCAATGCGCCACGGCAGTTGACGGCTGTCGGGGATCCGTCGCCCAACGGCAACACCGTATCCATCGAAGATCAGATGCTGCACAGCATTGAAGTAGGCCGCGAACATAACCGTGCGCTGGCAATCTATCGGCATGCCATGACAGTGCTGCGCAGCAGCCTGGGCAGGGGGTAAGGGACCAGCATGACTGATTTCAGCGATGCTATGTCCGTTGCCTCCAGCGGGATGAAGGCACAGGCCAGCAGATTACGCCATGTGTCTGAAAATATCGCCAATACCGACACGCCCGGCTATCGGCGCAAGTCGATTACTTTTGAGGAAATGGTCACCCAAGGCCGACGGTCAGGGGCGGTTGAAGCAGGCCCAATGCGGCTGGATCAGACCGAACTCAAACGGATTTATGACCCCGCCCATCCGCTGGCTGATGAGACCGGTCATTATGACGGGTCCAACGTGAACCTGTTGATCGAAATTGCTGACGCGCGCGAGGCGCAGCGCAGTTACGAAGCCAACCTCAAAATGTTTGATCAGGTGCGGCAAATGTCGACCGCCCTGATGGATTTACTCCGCAGATAAGGACCCAAAATCATGGATATAAGCGCACTTGTTGCCCAGAATTATGCCGCCAGCAAAACCGCCACTGCACCCGCTGCCACAAGTGCGGCAAACGCATTTGGTGCTGCCGCAAACAGCTTTATCGCCACGCTGCAAACCAGCGAAAACACCGCGATGCGGGCCATGACAAGCGGGGCAGATCCCCATGCATTGGTCGAGGCTTTGGCCCAAACCGAACTGGCCGTGCAGACCGCAGTAACGGTGCGCGACCGTGTGGTTGAGGCCTATCAGGAAATCCTGCGGATGCCCGTCTAATGTCTGAATCACTGTTCTATGACACGATGCGTCAGGGCCTCTGGGTCGCGTTCGTCATCTCAATCCCGATCTTATCGGTGGCTTTGGCGTCGGGCCTGTTGGTTGGCCTGTTTCAGGCACTGACATCCATTCAGGAAATGACATTGACCTTTGTGCCAAAGCTGGGTGCAATTATCGCCGTTTTCTGGATCACCATGGCGTTCATGTCAGAAAAACTGGTGGCTTTGTTCCAGAACGTTCTCGTGCCGATCATCGCCGGGGGTATCTAATGGATAACGCATCATATACCGCACTTACCCGCCAATCCGGATTGCTAAGCGAGATGCAGGCGCTGGCGAATAATATCGCGAATGCCGCGACCACCGGGTTCCGGGCGGAGGGCATCCTTTTCGCAGAACACGTGAAGTCCGTTGGGCCAGACACGCCGTCGCTGTCGATGGCAACCGCAAATGTGCGCAACACGGTGATGACGCAAGGCGCGCTGGCGCAAACGGGCGGCACATTTGACCTAGCTATCGAGGGCGAAGGGTTCTTTTTGATCGAAACGCCGGGGGGGCCGCGGTTGACCCGTGCTGGCGCATTCGGCCCCAATGAAAACGGGGATCTGGTTACAGCCGATCGGCATCGAGTACTGGATGCCGGTGGCGCGCCTGTTTTTATCCCGCAAGGATTGGGGCAAATCGGGATCGGGCCGGAGGGCACGACCAGCGCCGGTTGCCATCCTTTGGGGCAGGGTGGGCTGGCGTGCCCAAATCACCCGCGGCAAATGATCCGCGAAAGCGGTGTCATGTTTGACGCGCAAGGCGGGTTCGCGGCGGCACCGGAGGGGCGCATGTTGCAAGGGTTTTTGGAAGGGTCAAACGTGAACCCGATCCTGCAAATCGGCCGTATGATCGAGGTGCAGCGCGCCTATGAGTTGGGCCAAAGTTTCTTAGACAAAGAGGATGAGCGTATTCGCGGCGTCCTTCAGGCGATCCGCACCTAAAGGAGACGACAGATGCGCGCACTAAAAATTGCAGCGGCAGGTATGCCGGCACAGCAAATGCGGGTTGAGGTGATTTCCAACAACCTCGCCAATATGAACACGACCGGCTATAACCCCCGGCGCGCAGAATTTGCGGATCTGCATTATCAACAGATGGTGCGCCCCGGCACGATTAATGCTTCTGATGGCACGGTGTTGCCAACGGGCATTCAACTGGGGCTGGGCGTGCGGCCAAGTGCCGTGTCAGTGATGCTTAGCCAAGGGTCACTGGGGGCCACGGGCGGTGACCTGGACCTTGCGATCGAGGGCAATGGGTATCTGGAAGTCACACTGCCTTCGGGTGCCGCCGCCTTTACCCGTGACGGGGCGCTGAAACTGACAGGCGACGGTCAGGTTGTGACGTCTGATGGCTATCCGGTGGTGCCGGACCTGACCATCGCGCGCGATACGCGGTCACTCTCGATCAATGCCGAGGGCGAGGTGTTCGGCTATTTCATTGGCGAGATTCAACCGCAGCTTTTGGGACAATTCACCCTTGCTGGTTTCACCAACCCCAAAGGGTTAGAGGCTATCGGATCAAACCTGTTTTTGGAAACGCCTGCCTCTGGCCCTTCCGTCGTGGGCACACCCGGCGAAGACGGTTTAGGCGTGCTGCGACAGGGTTATCTTGAGGATAGTTCCGTCGATCCGGTTCGCGAAGTCACAGACCTGATCGAAGCGCAGCGGGGGTATGAGTTGAACTCCAAAGTCATCACCGCGGCCGACCAAATGCTCAGCGCGATGGTGCAACTACGATGATCCGCCTTTTGTTGGTCTTTTTGGTCACTGCCGTACCGGCCCTGGCCGAGCCCGTGATCGCGGCCCGCACGATTAGGGCCCAATCTGTGATCACCGTCGATGACGTGGTCATCGTAGCAGGGGCGACGGATGCAGCCGTGCAAGCCGCGCAAAACATCATCGGGATGGAGGCACGCGTCGCCCTGTTTGCCGGGCGCCCGATTATGCCAGGTGACGTGGGCCTGCCTGCGGTTGTTGAACGCAACCAGATTGTTTCTTTGTTCTTTGAGAAAGACGGTCTGGTCATTTCCACCGAAGGCCGCGCTTTGGGGCGGGCCGGACCGGGCGAAACGATCCGCGTGATGAATATTGGATCGCGCATGACGGTCTCTGCAACAATCGGTGCGGACGGGGTGGCCTATGTCCAAAGGTAGTTGCATCGTGGCAATCGCATTGATGCTGTTCTCGGGCTGTGGCTTGCGCGAGGTGGGCAGACCGCCCAGCTTTACGCCTCCGGCCCAAAACACCGAGCGGGCCGCGATGCAAAATCCCAGCATGCCTACGCCGATTGCGGCCAGCGCATTGGGCCCATCGTCGCATGCCTCACTTTGGAATGGAGGGCGGGGGTCATTGCTGGGGGACCGTCGCGCCATGAACCGCGGCGATATCCTGACCGTGGTGATTGAGATTGACGACAGCGCCGAAATTTCCAACTCCAGCGACAGGTCACGTTCTGCATCGCAGCAGGCCGGTATCCCGCAACTGCTGGGTATTCCACAGCGGCTTGATAGGGTCTTGCCAGAGGGGGCATCGTCTGGCGCGCTTGTCAATCTAAATTCGCAAAGTACGGCATCGGGCGATGGTTCGGTGCGGCGCAATGAGCGTCTGACGCTGCGTGTTGCGGTCACGGTCACGGATATACTGCCTAACGGTGTCTTGGCCATCGTCGGCCAGCAAGAGGTGCGGGTGAACTTTGAACTGCGCCAATTGATCGTTGCCGGTTATGTGCGCCCCGAAGATATCACCCGTCAAAACGAAATCACCTATGACAAGATCGCCTCGGCCCGCATTTCATATGGTGGGCGCGGCCAGATCACGGATTTTCAGCAACCACGCGTTGGTCACCAAGTTCTTGAATCTGTTCTTCCCTTCTAAACGAAAGCGGGCCATTTAATGAAAGCTCTTTTGCTTCCTGTGAGACTGTTGATCCTTGGCACCGTGGCCGGGGCTGGCTCTGGGCTGTTCCTCATGCCGTATCCGGTGGATGAGGCCGAAGATGGCACACATGACTGCCCGCCCCCCGACGGTGAAATGGATCCAACAGAGGCCGTTGCCGCCATCGAGGTGCCGGAAGAGCGGGAATATGCGAAGCTGAACAATCAGTTCATCGTCCCCGTGGTCGAGGATGAGCGTGTCGCCGCTTTAGTGGTGATGTCTCTTAATCTAGAGGTCGCGGTCGGCAGCCGTACTGCAATATTTGCAGCGGAACCCAAGCTACGCGACCGCTTTCTGCAGGTCATGTTCGATCACGCCAATAGTGGCGGATTTTCGGGCAATTTCACGACCGGCACAAAAATGCGGGCGCTGCGCAATGAGCTGCTTCGCGTCGCCCAAGACGTCAGCGGGCCGCAGGTCACCGATGTGCTGGTGATTGATCTGGTGCGTCAGGATTCGTAACCCACTTTCCGCATTGCAATGATCCGCGCCTGTGCTTTGGCGGCCTGATCCAACTGTTGTGCGGCCTGATCCTGCCCAAATGACCGGCGTAGTGCTGCGATATGTTCTTCTTTCTCCGCCAGCGTTCGCGCCAGTTCTGCATTGATTGTCGTGCGCCGCTGATCAATCCAAAGTTGCCTGTTCTAATCCGCACCGGCCACAGAAGCAGCATCGCCCACATCTTGCGGCAGGTTCAGTCGCTGCTTCCGTTGCTGTGCAAGATCCTGCAGCGTTTGTCGCAGCTCAGCTTCTTTGGACAAAACACGTGCCAACTTGGCCTGATCTGCCTGCAAACGCAGCTGTGTCAGCTGTTGCAAATGCTGCGTTTTGGTCATCGCCTTGCCGCCTTCTTGCGAATTTCCTCGGCAAAACGGATCGCCGCCGCGACGGCCCGATAGTGGTGCTGTGAGATTTCTTGCCCCAGTTCTACATCCGCATGCAGCGCGCGCGCCGTTGGCGGGTCAGAGTGCATTGGCACGGCATTCTCAACCGCGATTTCGCGAATTCTGGCCGCGATCTCATCCACCCCTTTCGCGACACAGATCGGCGCCATGGCCTGCGACCGATCCCATTTTAGCGCGACGGCATAATGGGTGGGGTTCACAATGACCACATCGGCGGTTGGGACATCCTGCAGCATCTTATTGGTCGCAATCTCTTGCCCGCGCTGCCGCCGTTGTTGTTTGATGAATGGGTCACCTTCAGACTGCTTTAATTCATCCATCATTTCCTTGCGGCTCATCCGGTTCTTGCGGATGTGTTCGGCGCGTTGCCACAGAAAATCGACGCTGCCCAAGGCCAGTGCAACCAGTAGAACAATGCCCATCAATGCCAATAGCATCCGCCCCAATTCTGCGACAATCAGACGGGGCGGCAATTGCATGCTGCCGATAATCCGTTCGATCTGGCCCACCAGAAAGACCCCCAGGATCACACAATAAATCGTCAGCTTTGTGCTGCTTTTGGCGAATTCAAACAGGCCTTGCCGTCCAAATTTGTTCTTCACACCCGATATCGGCGATATGCGGTTCAGCTTTGGTGCCAGCTTACTGCCCGTGAACAGAAACCCGCGTTGCAGTGCCACGCTGATGATCGCAAACACGGCCGGAAAGGCAAACCCTGGCGCCACACCCCAGGCAACGGCGCGCAGGATGCCGCCATGCAATGCTGTCCCGCCACCATCAAAAGCGAGTGCCGATAGATCATTGGATTGTTCCAGCAAGACCGCCATTGCCGTCGATAGATCAAGCAGCGCGAATGGCCCGACCGTCAACATCACAAGCAGCAGCCCCCCATAGGCGGCCGCGGTTGTCAGATCTGCCGATCGCGCGATTTCACCCTTTTTGCGTGCGTCATCCAGTTTTTTCTGGCTGGGCTCATATTGTTTATCGCTGTCTTCTTGCTCTCCGCTCATGGTCCGCCACCAAAGGGCATGGCCATAAAGCGCGAAAAGGCCTCCAGCCAGAGTGCCAACATAATGGGGGCCGCAAGAAAAAACAGCAAAAGACCACCAGCCGTCAGGGCGGGTGCCCCCACAAAGGACACCATCAATTGCGGCATGGCCCGGTTAATGACGCCCAAAACAACATTATAGATCAGCGATGCGATCAAGAAGGGCGCGGCGAGAATAAAGCCAAAGGCGAAGGCCCGCCCAATTTCTGCCAGCCCAACCTCCGCCACGAGGCCACGTTGCAACCCGGCACCAAATGGCACCAGCGTATAGGTATGGATCATATAGCTGGCGGCCTGCACATGCAGCCCCGATAGGGCCGCAAGTGCCGTACCCCCCACCACAAGGATGTGCCCAAACGCCGGTTGCGGATCAACAACCGCCGTTCCGCCGAAGATCTGGGATAGGGACGTTGATTGCGCCGCAATGGACCCCGCGATCTGCAACACAAGGATGAACAGGCGCAAAAAGATGCCAAAGAACAGCCCTGTCAGCGCCTCCATCCCCAAGATGCCAAAACCGGCCAATAGCCCGGTTGGGACTGTTTCAATGCCGGGTGCTATCGCTGGTGCCACAATCAGCGTGAACATAATCGCAAGCGCTAGGCGCACCCGTGTCGGCACCGGCTGATCACCGAAGGCAGGCAAGACCGCCATCATTGCACCGATGCGTGTGAAAACCGCAAATAGCGTCCAGAGTGCCGTTTGCGAATAGGGCAGCAATGCGAGCGCCAGATCCATCAGGCGGGCGCCAATCCAACCAAGGCCGGGCGCGCATCGATCCCGATTTCCTCGAACGACAGCACCGGGTTCATGATCCCTTTTGCAGCCATCACCGTGCGCAGAAAGCGGCGACGCCGTGTCGATGTCACCACTGCTGCATAGGCGCCAGTATTCGCGGCTTGCCCCAGCTTTTCGGCAATCCCATCGGCCAGTTGGTTAAAGCTGTCTGGCGGTAGGGCGACATCACCACCGCCACGATCGGTGCGGATTTCGTAAGTTGCAAAAGTGTCTTCCCATTCGGGCGCAAGCTGCACCAGCGGGATGGTCCCATCGGGCCGGCGCATCTTGGCCACCAGTTGAAACCCTAATCGCTGTCGTACATGTTCTGTAATCGCGTCAGCGCTTTGGTACAGCTGGCGCCCTTCAGCGACAGCCACGATGATCAAGGCAAGATTGCGGATGGACACGCGTTCTTCCAACAACAAACGCAGCACCGACAGCAGAACATCCATCGGCACCTTATCCGGCATCAGCTCATCCAGCATCCGCTGGTTTGCGTCTGCCCTGCCCTGGTCGCTAAGCCGGACCATCTCATCCAATCGCCTGCGCAGCGCCTTAAAGGTCAGCAAGCGCGCAAAATTGCGTTTCACGATTTACAGCATCAGCGCCAGAACCAAATCCGGCTGCACCCGGTCGCGGCCCTGTTCGACCCCTTGCACATGCACCACATAATATCCGGGGGGCAAAGCTGGGTTGTCCGTCAGCCTGATCTCCGGCAGGACCACACCGTAGTCTGTTGCAACATGGTTGCGCATATTCGCAATCCGGGCGTCCAAACCGGTGCCGGGGTCCAAAACCATATCAACAAGGTCAGGCGCAAATTCGACATGGATATCATCCAAATCCAGCATATCGCCCATCGCATGCTGCGGTGGCGTGACCTCTGCATTGGTATCAATTTCCGGGGTCGGATCATCGGGCACCTTTGCGGCGCGCGACACAATAGCCGCGCATCCACCCAAGGCCAAAGCGCCCACGATGAATGGGATGAATGGCAAGCCCGGCACCAACGCCAGCAATGCCAATAGTATCGCTACAGTGGCCGAGGCGGCAGGGTGCCGCCCCAATTGTGCCACCAAAGCAATGTCTGTCGCACCTGTTGCGCCCCCCCTTGCCAACAGCAATGCGGATGCAACAGAAATAACAACAGCGGGTATTTGAGAGACTAAACCATCACCTACTGTCAAAATAGCATATGTTTTGAATGCACGCCCAATCGGCATATCATGTACCAGGATACCGATAAGCAGGCCCATGATCAGGTTCAGTGCTGTAATCAGCAACCCGGCAATCGCATCGCCTTTGACAAATTTTGATGCCCCGTCGAGTGAGCCAAAGAACGTCGTCTCAGCCTGTTCGCGTTCGCGTCTTTCCTTGGCTTCTTGATGGTCGATTGCGCCAGCGGCCACATCGCTGTCAATCGCCAGCTGTTTGCCCGGCATCGCATCCAATGCAAAGCGTGCACCGACCTCGGCCATGCGCGTTGCCCCTTTGTTGATCACCACGAAGTTCACGATCAGCAAGACACAAAAGATCACAAGGCCCAGAACGACACTGCCGCCCATCACGAACATTGCAAAGCCTTCGATCACCTCACCCGCCGCAGCGGTGCCAGTGTGCCCTTCGCCAATGATCAATTTGGTTGATGATACGTTCAGTGACAGACGCAAGACCAAAGAGGCGAGAAGCACGGTGGGGAAAGCGGAAAAATCCAGCGGGCGATCGATGAACAGGGTCACTGTGAACATCAAAATCGCAAGTGCAAAGGACGCGGCCAAACCGATATCAAGAACCCATGCCGGCATCGGTAGGATCATCATCACGATGACGGCCATCAATGCGATTGCCAACAGGATCGTTGGCTGAAAGATATCCTTGAGTGCCAACCCGATCATGCCGCTTTAAAACCATGTGCGGCTCGAAAAAAGGGACGATCAGATCGGCAGGCCAGCCCTGATGTATAGACCCCGCATAGGTTTAAGTGACTACACTTTTGCATATCTGGCATTCTGCCCGCCCCGGTTCAGCCTTGCTTTGGCCCCATGGCAATCGTCGTAAGTTGAATTGCTTTAAAAACGGTAAGTTTTGCTAAAAATCAGCGGGTGCTGGCACTGCTTCCAAAAGTGCGCGGATCGTTTCGCGGGACTGTTCTGCGCTTTCGACCAATGCCCGACTATTGTCCAAAACAGCATTGCCTGACACGCGCAAGTCAGATGGCTGCGGCAAACCAGCGGTTTGGGTTGTACCAAAGTTGGGATCAGGGAGCGGCTGTTGCAAAGTGGCCTGACGCATCGCTTCTTCGCGCAAGCTCTCTTGCACGGCTGCGGCGGGTCCGCTGCCACTACCCGTCAGCACGGCGAGCGCTTGCGTCGGGAAATCCAACGCAAGCAGGCGTGCACCGACAGCGTTCTGCGTCTCAACACCCTCCTGCGTCAAATCTTCGGACCAGACGAATTCCAGAAATGCCGCATCAGACAGACGTTCTGTGGCTTCTTGCAACATCTGGCGGCGCTGAAGGGCCTCGTCCTGCAAGGGGGTATCATCGATCCGCTGTCGCAACAGCGCCCGCGCATCAGCAAACCTATCGACGGAGAGATAGGCATCAAACTGTGCATCATATAGGGCTGCAGCTGCAGGGCTTTCTGCATGCTCAAATCGTAAAGCGTCGGCCAATAGGAAGTCTTCATCCGAGAAGGTAACCCCGCTTGCAGCCCCTTCGGTGAAGAAGCGCACCATCGCTTCGGGGTTGGTGCGCCGGTCATTGCGTGCGAGTTCTGTGACCTTTTCAATCGCGGCGTCCTCTTCCCCCAAAGCATCGGAAAGTGCAGCATCCGCCAAAGCCAGGGCCAGGTCTTCGCCTGCAGGGTCAGCCTCTCTGCCGATCACTTGCATGGCGATGTCTTCAGCGCCAATTGCCAAAAGCGCCTCGGTCAACCGTGGCGCGATGGGTTGTTGGACATAGGTGGGCAGGGCCCGGTAGGCCGTGATCACCGCGGCGCGATCAACCTGTGCATCAACGGGCGCCTGTAGTTGGGCCAATAGCGCCCAAAGCGCCACGTGAGAGGGGCAACTGACCTGACCGGAAAACAGATCGGGGGCAACGGGCTCTCCATCGATCATCTTGGCGATGGCCCGCAAGAGGATACGGTCGCGCGATTGAACACCTTCTAGGTCCAGCGTTTGGCGCGCCTCATGACCAAAGCCCAGATAAACGTAAAGACGCGCCAAGTTTAGCAAGGCGTCTTCTTGAAATTGATCAGCGGGGGTAACCATAGCGCCGCGCGCCTGGCGCAATTGCGCGTGTGGCGGGCTGTCATCCCCCCATGACCCGATGTCAAAACTATCGTCAGGCAGGCAGGTCTGCCCCACTTGGGTTTGCGGTTCTGGTACGGCGCTGCTGACCGCCAAAGGATCAACGCTGGTCCGGGCATTTAGGCCGGGTAAGGGCGTACCGTCGGGAATGAAAGAGCCATCCACGGCAGCAGATGTGCCGCCCTCTTCTATGCCCCCTTGTAACAGGCCATCCGACAGGCCGCGCCCAAGGCTTTCACCCAAGGCCTGCGCGATCATCTGCAATGCAGCCTCGGTGTCTTGTGCCGAATCTTGTGATGGCAGGGCTTCTTCTTTGGTCGTTTCGGGTAGGGCTATCGTCTCTGCCACCTCTGGTGACGTGACAGCTGTGTCATCGCTGCCGATACGCGGTGTGATCAACGGCAGAACCGGGTTGCGCGCGATTGGGAATGTGGGTGCGACCGGCAGCGGTGTTTCAATCTGCAATGTCGTCGGGATATCGGCCACTAAACTCAACTCAAACGGAGAGTCGGGCGGTGCCGGACCATCGCGCACATCGATCACCAGATATTCAGACTGATAGATCACGGCTTGCGCATGACATTGGCAATCAACACGCAAACGCAGCTCACCCGCCTCTGAATCTTGGCTGACCTCAACGATCCGGTCGCGCGGAATGAGATCGTAAAATTGATCCAGTACAAAGCCATCCTCGGTTGGCAAGCGCAGAAGATACCCTTCAGCATTGCGCCCCAACTGCCAATCAACATCACGCGGTACACCGATCACCACCCGGGTAAAGCTGTCATGTTCACCCGTCTGCACCGGCAACGGATCGGCAAAGGCCAAACCGGGACACAGCAACACAAGACACAAGCGGCCAAGACCCTTCATGCGGCGTCCTGTTTCGTCGCTTTCAATGCGTCATCCATATCTGAAAAACTGGGGCGGTAGTGGCTGGGCATGTTTTGACGCCCGACCTCAACACAAATATTGGGCGCATGGGAATAAAGATTGGCGACCAGAACTTCGCGAATAAGCTGGTGGAAATGCGCGTCTTCTTCGACGACGGCCTTTACCTTGGCCGAAAAGGGCCCCACGAAACCATAGGCCAGAAACACGCCTAAAAATGTGCCCACCAAAGCGCCGCCAATCAGCTTACCCAGCACCTCTGGCGGCTGATCAATAGAGGCCATCGTCTTGATCACGCCCAGCACCGCCGCCACGATGCCCAGTGCAGGCAGACCATCTGCCACGGTTTGCAACGCATGGGTTGAGTGCATTTTGTGATGCAGGGTCGCCTCGATCCGTTTTTCTAGGATCTCTTCAACCTGATGCGGATCATCATAATTCATTGAGGCCGAGCGCAGCGTATCGCAGATCAGTGCGATTGCCTCACCATCATCAAGGATCTTGGGGTATTTGCCAAAGATAGTTGATGTATCCGGCGCCTCAATATGGCTTTCGAGTGCGACCGGGTTTGTTTTGGCGACCCGCAACAATTCAAACAGCATGCACAGAAGATCGCGATAGTCTTCGGCCTTCCATTTCGGGCCTTTAAAGACCTTTCCCATGTCTTTCAGCGTATGTTTGATGGCAGAGCCATCGTTGCTGATTGTAAAGGCGCCAATCGCCGCGCCACAGATCATCAGCATCTCAAACGGCAGGGCCTTCAGGATGATCCCAAACTTGCCGCCGGCCAGCATGTAGCCCCCAAACACAGTTGAAAAGACCACAACAATACCAATCAGACCGATCATATCGCGCGCTTCCTTACAGTATCGATTCCCAGGGGTTACGAATCCCTTTTAAGGGGAAGGGATTAAGGATTTGTCAGCGGCGCATCGGTCGGGACATTGGCGTTGCGACCAGCAAGAACGACGCTAAAGGAATAGGCGATCTCCGGGTCCAGTTCGGTCATAATCAAGGCGGCGGCGTCAGGGCGCATCATGCCCAGAAAACCGGCGGCAAAGCGTGGCGGCATTTGCGCAAATAGATCGGCCGCCTCTTTCGGTTTCATGTTTTCATACACCGTTGTCAGCTGCGCCAAATCAGTCTCTGCCGCGGTATCGGCACGCGCAATTGTCGCGCTTAGCGCGGCTTCCGCCTGTTGGAGGGCGGCCAATTTGTCTTCGATCTGCTGTTCCGCGCTGCGCAGCGCCTCCATCCGGTTTTGCAGCTGGGCCTCGCGCGCCGCCTATCTTTCATCGCGCGCCTGCAAAGCAGCTAGCAGACTTTCCGTATCACCAGCAACAACTGGCGGACCGGGCTCTGCTGAAACATCTGTTACAGCTTCATTCGCCATGGCGGGTGCCACCTCTGTCACAAGGCGCAGGGCGGCGGATGCGATCAGCAAGCTGGTCACAACATGAAGCGCACCAAATGCGCGTTTCTGCCGTGGCTGTTTGGTCATTGCTTGGTGTCTGCCTCAGCGCTGCGCCGCACAAAGAATGGGCTTTCCGACACGCTGGGTGCCACGGCCATTGGTGCCGCAGGTTCTGGCACGTCATGCATCGACGCCATTGAGAGTTCCAGCTTCTTATGTGCCGCCTCAGCCCGTGCGCTAACCGCATCCAGCTGCGTGACCGATTCCTTGGCCGAGGTTTGTGCCTTCGTCAAAATCTCGGTCAATTCATCGACCTGAACGGACAGCACTGCAACCGCACCGCCAACCCCTTTCTCAAGATCAGTAAAGCGACGCAAACGGCGCGACAGAACATAGCAGTAAAGCGCAGCACCCAGCGCACCTGCGGCCAAAAGAATGTCGGCGATCAGTGTCATCAGGCGGGCCTTTCTAGCTCAGTACAAATTCCATAATCAGAATGTCGGCGACCCGACCCGGACCCGCGACAACCTGAATGCGGCGCAGCATCTGCGCCCGCAATCGCGGCAGAGTTGCTGGGTCTTCCAGCGCGGCAATGTCGATGGCACGCAAATACCCGTTCAGCACATCAACAATGCGCGGCTTGATCGCCGCAACCTCTGCCTCATAGGCGGGAGGTACTTCTAGCTGTGCTGCAAAACGCAGGTGATCGCGCCCACCCTGGCCCGGCAGTGAGATCACCAGCGGATCAAGTGCGACAAAAGACACATCTGGCCCTTTTTCTGCTTCGGGATCTTCGGTCACTTCCTCTGCAACCTCAGCCGTGTCAGCGCCGCCGAGCATGCCGGATTGCACAACAAAAAAGCCGCCACCACCGCCAAGAATGGCCAGGACAAGCCCCAACAGCAAAGGCAGCTTAGACGCCTTAGGCGGCGCGCCATCTTCTACATCAGCATATGCGGTCATCAGGCTTCTCCGGTGAATTCCTTTTTCAGGGAATAAACCGAAAAGGCCTAACCGATTGTTAAGTCTCGTCGTTTAAACCGGCGGATGAGGCAGAACGCCTATCGGATGGAGAACCCTAACTTGGAAAACATTGGTCAGGTCTGGTCATCGCTGAGCATGCAGCGGCGGATCACTTTGATTTTCGTGACAGGTATTGTCTTTGCGGCCGTTCTTATGCTGGCGCGCGGTGCTGGCACCAAGGATATGTCGCTGCTGTTCGGCGGGTTAGAGGCACGCGCGGCAGGTGATGTAGTCACTGCGCTGGACCAACAAGGCGTCGCCTATGAGGTACGGGGCAACGCGATTTATGTGCCTACAACGCAGCGCGACGGGCTGCGTATGGCGCTTGCTGGTCAAGGGCTGCCTGCAACAGGCCGTCAGGGATATGAATTGCTCGATTCGCTATCTGGCTTCAGCACCACCGCACAAATGTTCGACGCCGCCTATTGGCGCGCAAAGGAAGGCGAACTTGCCCGCACCATTGTGGCCAGTCCACATATCCGCGCCGCGCGGGTGCATATCTCCACCCCGGCACAACGCCCCTTTCAACCTGAAATGACCCAAACCGCTGCCGTGACAGTCACAACGGCCGGCGGCGCGCTGACGTCCCAGCATCTGAAAGCACTACAATTCTTGGTTGGCGCGGCTGTCCCCGGATTGGCACCAGAAGATGTTGCCGTCATTGACGACGACGGCGGGCTTTTGTCTGACAGCGATGGAAACAACCCCAGTGTGAATAGCGACACCCATGCCGAAAGCCTGCGGCAACGCGCCGAACGTTTGCTGGCCGCGCGTGTCGGGGCTGGCAATGCCGTGGTTGAAGTCTCAGTTGATCAGGAAACAGAAACCGAAATGATTACCGAAAGGCGTGTCGACCCGGACAGCCGCATTGCGATCAGCACCGATGTGACCGAAAGCTCTGGCAATTCAACCGACAGCCGCAATGGCGATGTGACCGTCGCCTCAAACCTGCCCGAGGGTGATGCAGGTGGCGGCAGTGGCAGTGCCAGCAATGAAACCAGCGAAAGCCGTACGCTGACAAACTACGAGGTATCGCAGACCGAACGACAGCTGACAAAAGCACCCGGTGCAATCAAACGTCTGACAGTCGCGGTGCTGGTTAACGATTTGGTCGAAACGGCCGATGACGGCACGACAACAACAACGCCGCGCACGCCAGAGGAACTGGCCGCACTAGAAGAATTGGTCGCATCCGCTGTCGGGCTGAACCGCGATCGCGGTGATATCTTGACCCTGCGGTCGATGCCGTTTGAGCCGTTTGAGCCTATGGGCACCGCCGTTGCCGGGCCGGCCGCGACACTGCCCCTTGATACGATGCAATTGGTCCAGATTGGGGTTTTGGCCGCTGTTGCCCTTATTCTGGGGCTCTTTGTTGTCCGGCCAATCCTGATGTCCAACGGGGCCAGCACAGCCGCGCTCAGCCTTGAGGACCAGTCAGAGCCTGTCGATATCAGCCCGCCCATGGCCATGGCGATGGACGACAACGCCATGGGTGATTTCATGGATGGCGGCCTGTTGGACATGGATAGCGATGACGATCCCGTCGCGCGTCTGAAACGCATCATCGCTGATCGCGAGCCCGAGACACTTCAGGTTTTGCAAAACTGGATCGATGAACCTGCGGCGAAAGCGAACTCGTAAGCGATGGGACAGGTCAAACTGGAGTCATTTGAAGACGACGCGCTGCTTGCGGAATTGCCGGATGAAGGCTTCGCCCAAGGCTTTACCGAAGGCCATGCCGCAGGGCTAGCCGCCGCCAAGGCAGAACAAGCCGCGCTGGCCCATGAGCTGGTCCAAAGCATCGCCGATCTGCAATTCAAATATGAAGAGGCACGCGGCGAAATGATCCGCGGTATGGGCCCGCTTTTTGCGGCCCTCACAGAAAAGGTTTTTCCGCAATGCATTGCGGAAGACTTTGCTGATCGGGTTGTGGCGCTTTTGCTGGACAAGGCCGCAGTGCATGCAGGCAACGGTTTAACCTTGCGGATCCATCCGCAACATAAAGCAGCCGTCACAGCGGCTTGCGAGGCCGCTGAAATTGATGTGGCCGTTGTAAGCGATGCAAGCCTGCAACCGCATGCTGCCTGGATCACACATGAGGCCGGCGCCTATCACATCGATTATGACCAATTGATCGACGATATCCGGGAAATCCTGTCGTCGGTCGACGTCATTCAACCAAGGAGCGAAACGCATGGATAATCCTGTTGAACAGGGTGAAAAGGCCCATCCCCTTCACAATATCCCAATCGAGGTCTCTGTGACTGTCGGCAAAGCGCGGCCTTTGGTGCGCGACCTTCTGCAACTGTCCGAAAACGCTGTGCTGCCGCTGGATAGCAAGATCGAAGACCCTGTCGAAATCTATATCGGTGATCGGCTGATCGCGCGGGGTGAGCTGCAAGAGGCCGATGGCGCAGAACCCGGACAATTGGCCGTGCGCCTGACCGAAGTCGCACATGACAAGGGCGATCTGGCTTAAATGCAGCGCGCGCTGATCATTGCCGCCATCTTGCTGGTGGCATGCGCTGCGCCGGCCATGGCGCAAGACGTCTCGATCACCTTTGATGATGACGGGTCTCTGGCGACGCGCTCAATTCAACTGCTAATTCTGATCACCGTACTCAGCCTTGTGCCCGGCATCGCGATTATGGTGACCTGCTTTCCCTTTATCATCACGGTCTTTGCGATTCTCCGGCAAGCGATTGGATTGCAGCAGTCACCCCCGAATATGCTGATGGTCAGCCTGGCCTTGTTTCTGACCTATTTTGTGATGGAGCCCGTCTTTCGCGAAGCTTGGGCCAATGGGATCGACCCATTGATCCAGGGCCAAATCGCGCTGGAAGAGGGTTTTTCCCGCACGATGCAACCATTGCAGGCCTTCATGCTGACGCGGATTGACCCTGATACTTTCGCAGCCCTCGCAGATTTGCGGCCAGACATCGCCCGCGATGTGCCAGCCGCCCAAGCACCGCTTTCCATCGTCGTGCCTTCCTTCCTTCTCAGCGAGATGGAACGCGCCTTTCAGGTCGGCTTTCTTATCTTTATGCCCTTCCTGATCATCGATCTGGTCGTTGCGGCCGTACTGATGTCGATGGGCATGATGATGGTACCACCTGCTATCGTATCGCTACCATTTAAGCTGGCCTTCTTTGTCGTTGCCGACGGTTGGGCGCTGATCGCAACCAGCCTGGTCCAGGGCTACGGGACCTAAGGTAATTCGCACGTTCAGGGCTACGCGCGGTGATAATCCCGCACACTGTGGTGCTACGCGGCCTGCGCGCCACGGTCATCAGCGCACGATAAACTCTGCGTGTAGCGCGCCGCTTGCTTTGATGCTTTTAAGAATGTCGATCATATCACGCGGGGCCACGCCAAGTGCGTTGAGGCCAGCCACGACTTCGCTCAATGATGTGCCACCATTGACGTCGGCCAAGCCGATACCTGGCTCTTCGATGATGTCGACATCGGTGCGGGGCACCACCACGGTTTCGCCATCAGCAAAGGGGTTGGGTTGGGCCACCAGCGGTGCTTCTTGGATGCGCAGGGTCAGGTTACCTTGGCTGACAGCCACTCGGCTGATCCGCACATCTTCGCCCATCACAATGGTGCCAGAGCGTTGATCCACCACAACCCGCGCGCGTCGTTCGGGATCAACCATAATGTTTTCGACCCGCACCAGGGCATGCGCGGGTGATCGCATGCCAGTTGCGTTGATGTTCAACTCGACCGTTCCGGCATCCAGCATCACAGCGACACCGCCCGCGAACTCAGCATTGATCGCGCGCTCAATCCGGTCAGCCGTCGTGAAATCCGGTGTGCGCAGTGCAAGCCGCAAGCTGTGCAAGCCGCCAAAATTGAAATTGATTTCACGCTCAATCTTGGCACCCGATGCAATAACCCCAGCTGTCGGGACACCTTGCACAACGGCGGCCCCATCGCCTGCGGCGGCGGCACCGCCCGCGATAATCGTGCCTTGTGCCACTGCGTAGGTTTCACCGTCAGCGGCTTTCATTGGGGTCATAATCAACGTGCCGCCCAGCAGGCTATCGGCATCACCAATCGCAGAAACCGTGACATCCAATGTGCTACCGGCCCGTGCAAACGGTGGCAGCTCACCCGTGATCAGGACCGCGGCCACATTGTTGGGTCGAAACTGTTCGCCCGTGACGTTCACACCAAGGCGTTCCAGCACATTGCCAAGGATGTCTTCGGTAAAGGGCGAATTCCGCAGCCCATCCCCGGTGCCATTCAACCCGACCACAAGACCATAGCCCACCAGATCGTTGGACCGGACCCCATCGAATTCGACCAGGTCTTTGATCCGAACAGGGTTTGCGGCGGCCGCAGTTGCGTGAAACAGCAAGGTCAGAAGGCAAAGCAGGGATGTGAATTTCAACTAAATATACCTCAACAGGCTGAGCTGTGACAGCCGTGCGGTCAGGCTGAAAAACGTCTCGAGCTGGGTTTGCTGCGCTTGCAGGCGCGATGCCGTTTCAAAGGGGTCGGCAAGCGACAAATCATTGGCAACCTGGCGCAACGTCGTTTGCTGGGCACCTGTTTCTGTTTGCGCGCGCGCAACGCCATCTTCGGCAAAGCCGATACGCGCCTGAACACCAACCAGACCGGTTGCTGATCCGAACAGCTGCGCGCCCGCATCGGTCAGCAGATCGACCTTGGCCGCACGGTCCAAGCCGGGCAAGCTGTCGGCCAAAGCCGCAAGTGCGGCTGCTTGCAGCACCTGTCTGATCGCCGGATCATCAGCGCGTGCGTCAATGGTAATGGATTGGTCTTCGGTCACACGGCGCGTCAGCGGCGCGCCAGTATCGCCTTGATATCCGATCGTCGCAAAACCACCGGCAGGATCATTGAACCAAGTCTCCACCGTCGCGATAATCGTCGCCGGGTCAGTGGCCCCGCCAATGGCTGTTTGCAGATCAGCCAGCATGACATCGGCGGTGGCCAGCGGCGCTGTGTCAACGCTACTCCCGCTGAGCAAAGCGCGATCCGCGACTTTGGTATTCAGCGCCGTCACCATTTCCTGAAAACTGCTTTGTGAGGCGCGGGCAGCCTCATCAACCTGCGCTGTCGTACTGCTTTCATTGACCAGTAACAAACGCTCTGTCGTGGCGACGCGCGTATTGTCGACCCGGCCAAGTATGATTTGGATATTGCCAAGCGTCTGTTCGGTCTCTGACGCAACCTGCAGATAGCCATCCAATTGGGTCAGGCTGTATTGCACGCCCGAAAACCGCACGGTTTCGCCATTCAGGCTTTTCGTCAGATCCGCGACTTTTCCAGAACTCAGGCTTTCGGCCAATTCAAAAAGCTCTGTCTTGATGGCTGTACCATCGCGAAGCGACGTGAATTGCCGCGCCATATCACCCACTGAGACGACGGTCATTTAAATCTCCATCAGTCGTTGCATCATGAAATCAACAGTTTGGATGACCTTCGCATTCGCGGCGTAGGCCTGTTCAATCTGCAACAGCCGTTGCAATTCCACATCCGTATCAACGCCATCGGCCAGTTCGGCCTCGCGCAGCGTTTCCCAACGCGCCGTTGTGAAGCTCAGCTGTTCCTGCGCCATCAGCCGTGTTGTGCCCACATCAGACACAAAGTCAGCGATCCGCCCTGATGCAGAGGCTTGCGTTGCGCCGGGCACATCCGCGCGCGGTGCGGCAAGTGCG
>ERZ1740060.536-NODE-536-length-19116-cov-25.181575_pt1 | contig 19116 bp, 11 predicted proteins | sample MGYA00581743_ERZ1740060 | MGnify/ENA primary metagenome ERZ1740060 (study PRJEB43018, sample SAMN04849235) | marine metagenome | isolation source: floating plastic debris | place: Pacific Ocean | collected 2008-08-27 | study: EMG produced TPA metagenomics...
CGAGGACGTCGAACCATCCTCGCTGGGCTTGCGCTCGTCCCATTGCTATGGTCATAGCGCGATTCTCCAAAAAATGAGTCTACTAAATATAAGGACAGACAATTGGCAATAAAATCGCATAACACATAAGCAGAAATGCTTATCGCCAATATGAGTTGTCTTAACTGTTCTTTACTATAAGCGATCCTTTTCTCAAATGCAGCCGTCGAAAGGCATTGCCAGCATCTATCGGCAGGACTAATGAGCCCAAAAGGTCTTTATAAAGACTTAAGGCTTCATCGATAGCTCCAGCAACTGAGAGAAATTTGTCGGAGGCGGGCGGGCAGGTGTGGAGAATACGCCCGGCAGCACTCCGTAAGAGCGATAGTTTCTCTGAGATACTGTAAAAGTACTTTGTCAATGTCTGGCCTCCTATGTATACGCTCGAACTTAATCTGAAGCATTCTCCGCTGCCGCTTATGGTGCAAAAAGAAACCTTGGAAGCGGTGCAGGCTGATTACAAAAAAGTGATTGATGCGTTGAGCAGTGGCAATACCGTTGTGCTGGAATTGACCTGTGAACAGGTCACTGACAAACACATCACTGTTTTGGTCAACGAAATCGCCGCAGTGCAGTTCTACGAGAAATCAGGCACCGCATCAGCTTCAGGCAAACCACCAGGATTTTTTGCTATGGCGGCGATGGAGCCTGCCAAGTAATCGGCTAGAGCCTTGCCTAGCGGCAGGGTGAGTTTTACTAGATGTGCTTGAAATCCAAGGCTCTTGAAACCTGAAGAGGATGACTGAAACCGCAACAACGCCTGACGGAGCACCGGCGGTCTGGGTAGATGATGTGTCATTTGCCTGGTCGTCGGCAGCACCGGTGTTGCAAGCCTGTTCGTTGTCCGTGCGGCCAGGCGAGTTTTGCATGCTCCTAGGCGATAACGGCAGTGGCAAATCAACCCTGTTAAAACTGCTGACGGGGCTGCTCCAGCCGCAGCAGGGACAGGCCAACATCAACGGCACCTTCGGCTACGTATTTCAAAATCCTGATCACCAGTTGGTGATGCCAACAGTGGGGGCCGATGTGGCCTTTGGCTTAGTTGGAGAACAATTGCCGTTGCCGACAGTGCGCGATCGCGTCTTTGAGGCTCTGTCAGCGGTCAACCTGGCCCATCTGATTCGCCGACCGATCTATGCCCTCAGTGGTGGTCAAAAGCAGCGAGTAGCCATTGCCGGGGCGATCGCCCGTCATTGTGAAGTGCTGCTGTTAGATGAACCGACAGCACTCCTTGACCCTGATAGTCAGATTGAACTGGTAACGCTGGTTAGCAGTTTAGTCAAAGCTCGTAACTTGACGGCACTCTGGGTCACGCATCGGCTGATTGAGCTGGACTACTGCGATCGCGCAGTGCTGCTGCGCGACGGGCACGTCGTCGATCAGGGCGCGCCTGACCGATTACGCGCCGTTTTAGAAAAGTAAGCCTTTGGCACACCTCAACCGCGCTGAGACATGGAGCCGTTGATTTCCGGCAAGAACGGTGAACGCTGGGCAAACGCTGCGGATGATGTGGGAAAAATAAGTTAGCTTAATATTACGAAGCTTTAAAGACTCCAGCAACATCATCGGTTGAGCGCTATGAAACCGGCCATCCCTCAGCCTTTACTCTTTGTCGACGCATACAACATTATCGGCGCTTGGCCCGAACTCTCGCGCCTGCGGGATGGCGAGGGGCTGGCGATCGCGCGTGATCAGCTAGTGGAAGCGCTGACTAATTACAGTGCTTATCAGGGCTTTAGAACCCGTATTGTCTTTGATGCTTACAATCAGAAACACCCCAAGCTCCAAGAATCAGTGACCGATGACGTCCTGATTCACTACACCGAGTTTGGCCAGACTGCTGACACCTGCATTGAGCGATGGTGTGCTGAGCTGCAGCGAGACGTGCGATTTTTTAACTTGCGGCTCATTGTGGCGACCTCTGACCAAGCCCACCGCCATACGGTGACCGGCTATGGAGCCGAGTGGATGTCAGCCCATCGGCTAGCCCTAGATATGCAGGCAGCACTGCAGCAGGGGCGCAAAAATCACCGTTCTCAGGGACGTGATCAAGCCAAGCGGCGCAAGACCGCACTCAAACCGGCGGTGCATGATCGGCTCCGCGCCCTACGCGCTCAGTTGGAACAGCAGCCTAATGCTGGTGGGTGACTAATTCAGCTGTCGGCTAGGGTAACTTTTGAGTTAATCGAATCTCAAAACCGGTTGCCAAACGGGACGATATATCGTTAAGATAGGCTTCGCTATCCTCAGTAGCTCAGTGGTAGAGCGGTCGACTGTTAATCGATTGGTCGCTGGTTCGAATCCAGCCTGGGGAGTTTAATTCAGGTCACGCTTGGGCAAACTGCCAATCTTGGTGCCAGCCTTGGCCACCGACTTCTAGTCCCGCCAGATCAGTGTCAGCCTGCAAGATTAGCACTTCAGGATCGGCGTCGCTGTGCGATCGCGCCCACACTTCCAAATGCAATCTGCCGTGGGTGGTGTCCCAACATTCCCAGCGCAGTCCTTTTAGGGTCGGCACCTGCACCGGCACTGGGGGCGCCTCCGCCTTGCCGTGCAAAATGATGCGATAGCGATGATCGTGGGCAGTCATCTGCCAGTTGCCCCAAGGGGTGACGTGCCAACGCATGGCCGTCTTCAGAGAACTCAGCGCCAAGAGTTGACCGCACCAGTGCACCCCGATTAGGCCTACCGTTTCAGTGCGTCCCAACACTTGCCGACGGCCACCCACGGCGGTAAGAGCGAGGTCAGGGGCAGCGTCAAAGGCATTGGCCTGCAGCCAAAACCAACGGCCAGGGAACGCCCCACCCCAGTTCTTTTCCGCATAGGTAGGGGCCTGCTGAAATTCGTAACGATGGCCTTGCCACTCCGCCCAGCCCGTAGCCCGTCCGTGAGCCATCAGCACCTGCCAACCGGGTTCAAAAATCGGCAGATACGACAGCCAGCCTGCCGTGGCCAATTGTGGCCCTTGACGGTTGCCCCAGCCATAAACAGGCTCAATCACATAGTCCCACTGGGCGATCGCCCCGGTTGCGGCATCCTCTAAGCGGCCTTGATGGTGGGTAGCAGTGGCCTGATAGCCCTGTTGAATGGTCGCAGCAAAGTCAGCAGGCGACAGCTGGTGCGCACCTTTAAAGGACTGTGAGGTTGTTCCCCAATGGCCCAAGCCTAAGCGGTGAGGCCAAGCCCAAAAGCGGTTGACATCCGGCAGGTGACAGCAGAGATACCCTTCGTCAGGGCCGAGGATCTGGGCATCCCCACCACTCAGCGACGACGAGCCCGCCGGATCATCAATGGAATACATGAAGGCGAAAGATTCACCAGCCTCCGGCAGCGTCAGTCGAAAATACCACCCCTCAAAAAACCGGCGATCGCCCCCCGGCCAGTGATAGCCGCTATGGGGCGTCCAAAAAAACTTAGACATCTACCCAGCGCGGAACATATTGCCAGCCTTGTTTGAGGTCGATCTTGATCTGATTGAGGTCAGGACAATATTGCCGCACGAGCTGCCAAAACGCCTTGGAATGATTCATGTGAACGGTATGACACAGCTCGTGAATCAGCACATAGTCGACTAAAGACGGGGGCAAGAACAGCAGCTTGTAGTTAAGGCTGATGGACTGGCTCGACGAGCAGCTGCCCCAGCGCGTACTTTGGCCCCGCACAGTCAGGCGGCTGTAGGCGAGGTCACAGCGCTGGCTCGTTGTTTGCAGCCAGGGAGACAGTTCCGTGCGGGCTTTCCGCTGCAGCCAACTGCGCAGCAGGTCGCGGCAGGCCTCGGCATCGTCAACGGGGCCTCTGAGGGTGATTTCTCGGGGCTGGTTTTGCGTCAGCGCCAGAGTTGAACCCTTAGACGCTTGATAGGCAACTGTCCAAATTTCGTCGCGCGATAGCAGCTCTAGGGTGGTGGGCTTATCGACGCTGTGGCCGGCTGGCAACGTATCGCGCTGTTGCTCAATGCGCTGCAGAGTTTTCGTAATCCAGCCGCGACGGCGCTCTAAAATTTCGGGAATTTCCGTGGGGTTAAACCCTGGAGGCACCACGACCTCCAACGTTCCCTGATAGGAAATCTTCAAAGAGACATGGCGGGCACGGCGGCTTTCGCGAACTTGATAGTTCGGCAGGGGGCTTTGATGATCACTCAAGGCAAACAAAGTGAGTTGCTGAACAGTCTCTCGCATAGGGTATCGCAGTCGCGATCGCTCAAGGGTGAGTTTATCGCTTTATTGAGGCAAAGGGAACCGGATAGAACAGTTCAAATGTATCATCAACGATAGCGGAAAGCCATCCCGTTGGTGCCATGAATGGCCGCCCCCTGTGGGGTTGAACGAGTCCGTTCACGCTGGTCGGATCACGTCACTGAGCGTCTGCTGCAGATGGGTTTGAGCTACGACCTGGCCGCCCTTAAAAACCGTGCGGCCCGGTGGCGCCGTCGAGATCGCCTCTACAGCGGAACCAGCCGCCAGCAGGACAAAATCAGCGGCGCAGCCAGGCACGATGCCGTAATCGTGAATGCCGATAGCCTGAGCCGCATATTGGGTCGTCACGTTAAGACAGAACTCCTGTTGAGCCCCGGTGCCCAGCTGCAGCACCTGAGCCAGCAGCGTCCCCATTTTGAGCATGTCACCATCGCCAAAGGGGGTAAACAGGTTTTGAATATTGTTCGTTGCGGTTCCCACTGTGACCCCCCGCTGGTGCAGCTGGTGTAGCGGCGCAACGCCTCGCCGCACGTTATGAGTATCTCGACGAGCCATCATATAAAGGTCTGAGGCGGGCAAGGCCAAAACCGCAATGCCCGCAGCCGCCAGCTCAGCGGCGATCACCTGCAGGTCAGCGGGCGGCAAACTCGCCAGCTTAGTCATATGACCGAGACAGACGCGGCCTTGCCACTGGCGGCGCTGGGTTTCGGCAATCACTAGCGGCAACTGCAGGGGCTGATCGTCATCTAAAAAGTCGAGATGAAAGTCAACATCACAGTCATATGCTTCGGCAATGTCGAAGACCATCTCGATATTGCGACGCGGGTCTGGATCGACGTAGGGGGCAGAGCCGATAACGTTGCCCCCTAAATCCATCGCCTGTCGCAGCAGTGCCTCAGTGCCTGACTGGTTGGTAATCCCCTCTTGGGCAAAGACGGCCAGCTGTAGGGTAATGGCCGGTGCATAGGCTTTCTGTAGGGGCAACAGCGCCGTCATGGCAGTCAGCCCCAAAATCGGATCGACTTCCACATGGCAGCGCATGGCCGTCACGCCAAAGGCAATCGCGCGGTCCAGCACCAGGCGGGCACGATGCTGAATATCTGCGACGGTGTACTCTGCTTTGAGACGCAGAGTATTAGACAGTGCTTCGGCAAAGTCACCGGTCTGAGCAGGCGATCGCGACAGCAAAAAGGCCTTATCTAAATGAATGTGAGCATCCACAAAACCGGGAACGAGCAGTTGCCCCTGAGCCTCTAAGGTGGTGTGGGCCGCAACGGCGTCAGCTTGTACATGCGTAATTTGACCGTTGTGCCAGGCCACCGTCCACAGACCGGGCCGACCCACCAGGGCCACATTTGTGATCGCCGAGTCAACCATCACGGGCGTTAATCCTCAGTCTCTGAACGCTGTTTACACCATCGGCCCGTCATCCCATCCCGCTGATGCTGATTGCGCAGCATCCCTTGCCACATTTTTAAGCCGTCTGAATGTCCTCGCTCAACTAGCACTGCATACCCACTGCGAATAATCGGACTCCCCAAGCCCGGCTGGCATCGCAGAGAAGCTCAGGCGTTTATCCCCAAAATATCCCTAGGACAGACAATTTTCTGTCAGGATTGAGCAGCGCCAACCCCGGCGATCAGGGATGTGATTTTGGCGCAGTTGCCCCAGATGGTAGGAGCCAGAGGCATCACCTGGCTGTAGAGAATCAGGATTAAACCTGGAAACGGCCAGGTCAACACTGAAGCTGGGGGACAGAGGGGCCAAAGGCTGGGCCTGAATGTAACAGATGGGTGATGCCAGCTTCAGCAAAGGTTATGGTGAAGTTCGAGTGCATCGGTAATTGTCATCAGTTGTCCTGTCAGCCATTGATTTTGCCCCTCTGACGGACTTGCCCCCCTGCCCCGTACATCATGATGCCTACCCCTGCCACAACCACTGCCGCTCAATCAAAAACCCAACCTGACCAGCTTGGCTTTCGCTTTCCCTGGCAAGCGGTGCTCACCGGCAGTTGCCTTTCGTTAGCAACCCTGGTGACGGCCATTAACAGCCCGTTTCTGCAGCAGTGGGAATGGCAGATGCAGACGCTCTTTTTTGAGCTGCGGGGACCGCAAGCCGCCCCTGACGACATCGTCATTTTGGCAATTGACAACGAATCGCTGTCTCAGGCTGAACATTATCGCAGTGACCCAGAACAGTATGCCGATTTGGCCCCGATTCAACAGTGGCCCTGGCAGCGGGAAGCCTATGCGATCGCGATCGATCGCCTCTTAGCAGCAGGCGCTAAAGCCGTGGCGGTGGATATTGTGCTCACCACTGACAGTGCCTATGGCTCGGCGGATGATGACCGCCTCAACACCGTGTTAGCCCAATACGGCGATCGCGTCACCCTAGCGATGAAATACGAGGGCGATCAGCTGCGACAGGGCACGTTACTAAAGCCGACACTGCCCTTAGAGCAGTTTCAATCAGCCGGGATTCGCCTGGGCAACATCAATTTTCCTTTAGAAAATGACGGGCGCATTCATCGTCAGGGGCATACCTATCTGCAAGCGCTAGAGACCGCGAGCGGCGGCCCCAGCGATCGGGGTGAAACCGCCCCTGATTGGGCCACCATCACGAGTTTTGCCGAAGCGACCTTGCAATCAGCGGCGATCGCCTATCCCGAGCCAACCGGCACCGGCATTCATTTTTTAGGGCCTGCTCAAACCTTTGAGCATGTGCCGTTTTGGTACGTGCTGGATGCTGACCTCTGGTCCAACTATCTGCAAGGGGGGGCGGTATTTCAAGACAAAATCGTGGTCATTGGTACCACCGCCAGTCTGCACCAAGATTTCCACAGCGTCCCCTTTGCCAGAAGCATCGCCTACCCCGACCCAATGCCCGGGGTGGAGATTTTGGCCAACGATATTGCTACCTTGCGAGCGGGTAACGCCCTGACGATCGGCTTACCCCAGCCGCTGGCCCGAGCCGGCTTATTGCTGGCAATCGGGGGCGGCTTTCTCGTGGGAGTCTCTCGCAGTAAACGTATTTTGCAGCGCCTGATGTGGACGGCGATCGCCACCGGCGGCTGGCTGGCGATCGGCTTTGTCAGCTTTATTGGGGCAGGCATCTTTTTGCCCACGGCTGGCATCGCCGTCACGGTGATCATTTGTGGCGGCTGTTATGCCACCACCGGTCTCGTGGCCGAACAGTTTCGCAAGCAGCGGTTGCGCACTACCTTGGCCCAATATGTGACCTCGCCCATTGTGCAAGAAATCATCAGCCAAGAAGAAGACTTTCAAGATTTGCTGGAGGCCCGCCAGGCTGAGGTGGTGGGCACGCTGTTGGGTGCCCGCTATCAGGTACTCGCCGTCCTCGGCTATGGCGGCTTCAGCGAAACGTTTACCGCTGCTGATACGCAACGACCGGGCAACCCAATTTGTGTGGTCAAGCGCCTGCGCATCGTCAGTGACGACCCCCAATCGCATCAGCTGGCCCATCGCTTATTTGTCTCAGAGGCCAAAACCCTAGAACGACTGGGGCACCACAGTCAAATTCCGCGGCTGCTAGCGCACTTTGAAACCAGCACCTCGTTCTTCTTAGTGGAAGAAATGGTGCAAGGCAACATGATCAAAGATGAGCTGTCGTCTCGTCAGGCGAAGTCGCAGGCTTGGGTGATGAACTTTTTGCTCGATCTCTTGCCAGTGGTGGAGTATGTCCATAGTCAGGGCGTCATTCACCGCGACATCAAACCGTCTAACCTGATTCGACGGGCGGGCGATGGTCGCTTGGTGCTCATCGACTTTGGCTCCGTCAAGGAAATTTCTAACCAACTGACAGAGACAGAACACCACGTCACCTCCACAATTGGCATTGGCACCAAAGGCTATATGCCCAGCGAACAGTCCGCTGGGATGCCGCGCTTTAGCAGCGATCTGTACGCGATTGGGGTAACTGCGATCGAGGCGCTGACGGGCATTTCTCCCTACAAACTGAAATACGACGATCGCGGCGAGCTGATTTGGCAATACTTGGTACCGGATCTGCATCCAGCATTGGGCACCGTGCTCAGCCAAATGGTGCGCTATGACTTTACCCAGCGCTATGAAGCGGCCCAACACGTGCTAGCAGCTCTTAAAGAAATCCCCGTGGCGCTGCCTGATGCCCTAGTGGTTCGGACTCCTTTGATGGCCGATATCAGCACTCAAGTAATTGACGAAGATGACGATCGCTGGGATGAGCCCACCGGCTACTTGCCGACCGACTGGGCAACCGAATCGGAGGAATCAACCGAGCCAGAAAGCCGCCTGGGTTAATGTCATGACGGCACCAGACCGTTGCCATTGTTGCTTGCCCTAACAAACCTGAGTTCGGGATCAGGGCATCAGGCCCGCTTACCCGCCTGTTGAGGCGACAATCCTCTCTGGAGAGGCATGCCAAAGGCGGGGTGGGTGTCGTTCATCCCGCTGAGAGTGGGTCAACCGGTTCAACCCACCCCATCAGCCCCTCCCCAGAGGGGAAAAAAGAAACGGGGGTTGGCTTAACCCGAACTGGCGTTAACAAGACTGTCTGAATCTTTGAGACAGATCATACTGTCATCAGACCGTTACGTACCGGTAGTGGTGCAGGGCCGGTTACCACTACCCACACGTAACGGCTAACGCGATATCTACGCTGCCAACAGCTGGCGGAGAACAAAGTGCAAAATGCCCCCGTTGCGGTAGTACTCCACTTCATCCAACGTGTCGATGCGGCAGAGCAAAGGTACCGCAGTGGTTGTGCCATCAGCACGGTGCACCGTTAGCGTCACCGTCATACCCGGCTGAATGCCGCCGCTGAGCCCCGTGAGGTCGAAAGTATCAGTGGCGTCGAGCTGTAGAGTTGCGCGCGTGGTACCCGGCTGAAACTGTAGCGGCAATACGCCCATGCCCACCAGATTAGAGCGGTGAATGCGCTCAAAGCTTTCGGCCACCACCGCCTTAACCCCGAGCAAGCGGGTGCCCTTCGCCGCCCAGTCACGCGAAGAGCCGGTGCCATATTCCTTACCGGCAATCACCACGAGGGGCACACCAGCCGCCTGATACTGCATGGCCGCATCGTAGATCGACATTTCCGTGCCGTCCGGCATGTATTTAGTCACGCCGCCCGCCGAGCCGGGCACCATCTCATTTTGCAAGCGGATATTAGCAAAGGTGCCACGCATCATCACTTCGTGGTTGCCGCGTCGCGAGCCATAGGAGTTGAACTCCGTCACGGCCACATCGTGGTCTTTGAGATAATCGCCGGTCGGACTCGCAGCTTTAATCGCGCCAGCGGGGGAGATGTGGTCGGTGGTGATGCTGTCGCCCAATAACGCCAGCGGTCGTGCCCCAGTCACATCGGCAAAGCTGCTGCCGTTGACCGTCGCGGCCATATCGTCAAAGAAAGGCGGGTTTTGCACATAGGTGCTGTCGCCCTGCCAGTCATAAGTTTGACTTTCTTCAGCGGCGATCGCCTGCCAATCGGCCGTGCCGGAAAACACATTGCCATAGCGACTGCGGAACATTTCGGGCGTCAGCGCCGCCGCCATCACGGTCTGAATTTCTGCCGTGGTGGGCCAAATGTCTTTGAGGTAAACAGGGCGACCGGCGGCGTCTTGGCCAATCGGGTCTTGCTTGAGATCGATCGCCAAATTACCCGCGATCGCGTAGGCCACCACCAACGGCGGCGAGGCCAAGTAGTTCGCCTTGGTGTGAGGACTCACGCGCCCTTCAAAATTGCGGTTGCCCGAGAGCACCGCACCCACCACCAAATCCTCCGCATTAATGGCCTCTACGATAGCCTCTGGCAGGGGGCCAGAGTTACCGATACAGGTGGTGCACCCATAGCCCACCAGGTTAAACCCAAGGGCGTCCAAGTCTTCTTGCAGACCGGCTTTTTCCAGATAGTCAGAGACGACTTGACTGCCCGGAGCCAGAGAGGTTTTGACCCAGGGCTGCACCTTCAAGCCCTGGGCCCGTGCCTTGCGGGCTACTAGGCCCGCCCCAATCATCACTGAGGGGTTAGACGTATTGGTGCAGCTGGTGATAGCGGCGATCGCCACAGCGCCATCCGTGAGTTCATAATCCGTGCCAGCCACCGGCACCGAGCGCTTCTCGGCGTAAGCAGTCAGGCCGCTAAAGCTGGGAAAGTCAGCGGTGGTGAACTGCTGCGCCAGCTGCGACAGCAACACTCGATCCTGAGGCCGTTTGGGGCCGGCCAAGGACGGCTCAACGGTGGCCAAGTCAAGGGCCAGCGTGTCGGTAAAGATCGGGTCGGGCGTGTCATCTTCGCGCCAGAGGCCCTGAGCTTTGGCGTAGGCTTCAACCAGCGCCACGCGCTCGGGGTCACGGCCAGAGAACGACAAGTACCGTAGCGTTTCAGCATCAATCGGGAAGAAGCCACAGGTCGCGCCATACTCCGGGGCCATGTTAGAAATGGTGGCGCGATCGGCCAGGGTAAGGTGAGAGAGACCATCGCCATAGAACTCGACAAATTTGCTCACGACGCCCTTCTGCCGCAGCATTTGCACTACCGTCAGAACGAGGTCGGTCGCCGTCGCCCCCTCAGGCAACTTGCCCGTCAGCTTGAACCCGACCACTTCAGGAATCAACATGGAAATAGGTTGACCCAACATGGCGGCTTCAGCTTCAATGCCGCCGACGCCCCAGCCCAAAACAGCCAGGCCATTGATCATCGTCGTGTGGCTGTCGGTGCCCACTAGCGTGTCCGGGTAGGCCACGGTTTCGCCGTTTTCTTCTTTCGTCCAAACAGTTTGAGCCAGGTATTCAAGATTGACCTGGTGGCAGATCCCTGTGCCGGGCGGCACCACGCGAAAATTGTCGAAGGCCTGCTGCCCCCAGCGCAAAAAGGCATAGCGCTCGCCATTGCGCTCAAACTCTCGCTGCACGTTGTCGCCAAAGGCGCTGTCGCTGCCAAAATTATCGACCATCACCGAGTGGTCAATAACCAAATCGACCGGCGAGAGCGGATTAATTTTTTCGGGATCACCGCCCAGGTTAACCATCGCATCCCGCATCGCTGCCAGATCCACGACGGCGGGTACGCCGGTAAAGTCTTGCATCAGCACCCGTGCGGGCCGATAGGCAATTTCTTTATCAGAGCTTTGGCTAGTCAGCCAGGCGGCGATCGCCTGCACATCCGCCGCTTTGACGGTGCGATCGTCTTCGTAGCGCAACAGGTTTTCGAGCAGCACTTTGAGGCTAAAAGGCAGTCGAGTCACGTCGCCTAACTGCTGCGCCGCCGCTGGCAGACTGTAATAGATATATTCCTTGCCGCTGACATCCAGAACAGTTTTGGCATTAAAGCTATTGGTCACGGCGATTTAATCTCCTCGTCTAGATGTCTATCAGCCCTAGCAGCTGACGCTAAGCCCTGTGGGCATGGATTTTGATTCTACCGTCTTGATGCGATCGCCTTAGTAGGCAATATTGCAATGGGTGTCCAGCGGTTCTGACAAGCGAAACGGCTGAGCCAGCAGCATCTGGGTCGCCGCTTCGGGAGTCATCGCCGGAGCAAAGTGATATCCCTGGCCAAAGTGGCACTGGTGTTTTTGTAAATAGATCAGCACATCGCGGTTTTCCACGCCTTCAGCAATCACCTGGAGATTGAGGTTGAGGGCTAAATTGATAATCGCTTTGACAATCTCATAATCGCGAGTACTCCGGCTGTCAGAGTGCAAATTGAGGATAAAAGATTTGTCGATTTTCAACACGTCTACGGGTAATTGATGCAGGTAGCTCAGCGAAGAATAGCCGGTGCCAAAATCATCCATACACACCTGAATATCGCGGGCTCTGAAGTCATTAAGCGTTTTGACAGTGAGATCATTATTGGTAATCAAGATGCCCTCCGTAATCTCGAGCTTCAGGTATTTGCCTGCTAAGCGAGCCTGGTGCAGCGCATGGTCAATTTGGTGAATGAGATCCGGCTGCGAGAATTGTTTGCCCGAAAGGTTAACGCTCAGCGTAATGTCAGCGCTTTCGGGAGCCTGATCATGCCAGCGTCGCAGCTGTTGGCACGACTGCCGCAAAACCCACAGATCAATCTCCGCAATCAAGCCGGTATCTTCCGCGATTTCTACAAACGCGGCCGGAGACAGCAACCCCCGCGTGGGGTGCTGCCATCGCACCAAAGCTTCAAACCCCATGATGAGCCCAGTCGATAACGAAACGATGGGTTGATAATGCAGCCGCAGTTGATCGCGTTTGATGGCCTGACGCAGGTCATTTTCTAACGTCATTTGCTGCAGGGCGATCGCATGCATCGAAGCATCAAACACGACATATTCTTGGCGACTTTTTTTTGCCTCATACATGGCGATATCAGCATTCCGAAGAATTTGCTCGGGGGCCGTATGGGTGCTGGCACCAAACGCAATGCCAATGCTGACATGCACAAAGATTTCTTGCCCATCGAGCAAGACCGGCACTTCTAACACGTTGTGAATGCGGCGAGCCACCTCAACGGCAAACTCGACGCTGACCAATTCTTCCAGCAAAATGACAAATTCATCCCCACCGAGCCGAGCCGCAATATCGACATCCCGTAGACAACTGCTCAAGCGAGTCGCCACCAGGCGCAATAGTCGATCGCCAAACGTATGGCCCAAACTGTCATTGATCACTTTGAAGCGATCAAGGTCGAGAAAGAGAACCGCGAACTCATCATGAGCACCAGGGCTGACGGCATCTGCCGACAAGGGGGCATAATGCCGCCGCTGATAGCGCTGTAGGGCCAACTGCAGTCGATCGAGCAGCAGCGTGCGATTGGGGAGACCGGTCAGCGCATCGTGAAAGGCATCATGGCGCAGCTGTGCTTCTAACCGCAGGCGTTCAGCAATTTCGGTTTGGGCCTGCTGATACAGCTCAGCCTGCTGCAGGGCGATCGCCAATTGGTCGGCTACCTGCTTGATTAAAATTTGCTCGCTCGTCGTCCATTGCCGCGGCACCGGATGATGCATACATAAAATGCCCTTGACTGCCCCCTCATAGCGAATCGTCACGCTGAGGGTAGCCCCAATCTGAGCCTGTTGCATGAACGGTAAGAGATTGGCCAACGTGGGCTCGGCCATCACGTCGCTAGTGGCCATTGGTGGCTCTTGTGCTAGTAGCGCCAGAATGTAAGGACTATCTTGCACAGCCATCCGGCCCCCGGTCAGGTCGGGTAGAGTGGGAACCGTCGCACAGGCAGCATATTCAAAATAATCGTCGTCAGCGCCACATTGAATAAACAGACAGCGCCCCACCTTAAACTCTGCCAAGAGCTTTTGGACGGTGCGCTGGAGCACCGCATCGAGATCCAAACTGTCGCGCATTAAGGTCACAATTTCATTGAGCAACTGTTCGCGGTGGGCGCGCATCGTCGTCTGCTGCAACAGTTGTGATTGTTGAATAGCGATTTCCACCTGATCAGCAATTTGCTGCACAAAATTAATTTCATCCGCTGGCCACGGGCGCGGGGCGCGGCAGTGTTGCAGCACCAATAGCCCCCAAAGTTGGCCATCAATGGTGAGCGGAAACACCAGACTGGCCTGAATTTGCCACTGCACTAAAAACTGCCGGTAATCGGCCGGAATATCGGCCGTTTGCACCTGCTCGATTTGCGTGATGTGGCCTTGACGATACTGCTCAATAATGGTTCCTGGCAGCTGAGGCGTCTTGGTTTGACCAATACTCACGTCAATCCACTCGGGATGAATCGATTCAACCACGATCTCTCCCGTCCAATCGGGGTGAAACCGGTAAATGAGCCCGCGATCTGTGCCCATGAATTTGCGGATTTCTTGCACCGTCGCCGTTAAAATCACGTCCAGATCAAGACTCTGGCGAATGTGTTGGGTAATGAGTCGCCGGAGCCGTTCGCGGCGGGCGCGGATGGCCATTTCTTGCAGCAGTTTGGCCTGCTGAATGGCCACCTCGACCTGTTGAGCAATCTGTTGCACAAAAGCGACATCTTCGGCTAACCATTGGCGGGGTGACCGACAGTGGTGAATGCACAACAGTCCCCAGAGCGTCTGATCCACCACCAAGGGCAAGATCACATTGGCCTGCACCTGATAATGTTCGAGCAAGTTTTGATGGCAGAGAGTCAGGTTAGCAGTCTTCAGATCATTAACTTGGCCGATGTGGCCACGGCGATAGCGCTCTACCCAGTGCCCCTCAAAGCAAGGATCTTGCAGCCTTTCACCCAACACAGCTAGCCAGGGTTCGAGCACCGCTTCCACAATCATGTCGCCGCTCCAGTCGGGGTTAAAGCGATAAATCAACACCCGATCAGTGTCGAGAAATTGACGCACCCCGTTGACGGTTTTATCGAGGATGGCTGAGAGATTGAGGCTGCTGCGGATGTCACCCGTCAGCTCGCGCAACAGGCGCTCACGGGCAGCCTGTCGCTGCAGGTCTTCGCGGGCAGTGACCAGTGCCGTAATGTCGGTGGCGATCAGACCAAATAATTTGGGGCTGCCCGGTTGGTCTAGTACCGGAAAGAGAATCGAGCGCACGATGCGGTTTTCGCCCATTGGCATCAGGCGATCTTCGACCACCAGCGGACAGTTGGTCTCAACCAAACGCTGCACCCGTTCCCGATAACGAGCCGCCATATCAGGTGGATAAAGTTCGTCAAATCGACGCCCCACAATTTCGGCAGCAGGCCGCTGTAAAAAGGCTTCGGTAATTGGGTTAACGCGGTGGTAACGCCCGGTCTCATCATAGAGCGCCATCACAGCCGGCGAATTTTGCATGAGCGCCTGCAACTGCTGATGGGTTTCTGCTAATGCCAGCGCTGACGCTTTGCGATCGCTAATATCCCAATTCACCCCGATGGTGCAAGCCGGTTGCCCGGCCGCATCCCGCACTAAGTTGCTATAGGACTCGATATGGCGGATCTCACCATCCGGGCGCACAATCCGAAACTCATTATGAAGAATCGCTTCCTGGCCCTGCAAAAAGATGGATTTCTGCACATTTAATTCAGGCAAATCGTCAGGATGCACTCGCGCCTCCCAATCGGCATGGCGACCGGCAAATTGAGCGGCGGTGGTGCCATAAATGTGATGCATCTGCTCGTCCCAAATGAGGCGATCGTGCTGGATATCCCATTCCCAAATGCCGATTTGTGCAACCTCGGTCGCCAGGGTCAGGCGTTGGGTCGTCTCTCTCAAGGCAATTTCGTTGCGTTTGCGATCGGTAATATCTTCACCAATGCTGGTCAGACTCATGATGCGACCCTTGGCATCGTGCTGCACTGTGTTGTTCCAGGCAATCAGGCGACGTTCGCCTTGACGCGTAATGATTTCATTTTCAAAGTACTGATGGGGGGGAGCCCCTTGTTCAACGACTTGTTGTAAAAGCGCTTGCATGCGAGGGCGGATTTCCGGTGGCAAAAAGCATTCGCCCCAATTTTGGGACAACACCTCAGCGCGCTGCCACCCCGTCAGATTCAACAAATAGTCATTGCAGAAGACAATATTGCCCTGGCGATCGAGCATGATCGCCACCCGCGTCAAACCTTCCAGTACCTGGCGGAACCGCTGCTCAGAAAGCTGCAACTGCAATTCCGTTTGCTTGCGTTGAGTGATATCACGCCCCACCCCCACGATCGCGATGATATTGTCGTCGTTATCTAAAACCGCTTTGTAGGACCACGAGAGCCAGCGCCAGCCGTGACCGGTGAGCGCCCGCTGCTCTAACTGGCAGGTATAGGGCGGGTGCCACAGCACCGCCATGGCTAACTCGGTGGCAGCTTGGTCGGCAGCATGCACAGAGGGCACAAAATGACGATCCAGTAGTGCGTCGAGAGATTGATCAAACAGGTCACAGTAAGAAGGGCTGACGAACAAAAAGTGGCCATCGATGTCAATTTTGACCACCAAGTCAGTTTGGTTTTCTACCAGCAGCCGATATTTATGTTCGCTAGCAGTCAAGGCGGCAAAGGTCTGCTGCAGCCCAGTGACATCGCGCTGAATCCCAAAGCACCCCGTTATCCGACCTTGAACGTCATAAAGACAGATGTAATCGCCTTCAATCCAGATCGGGGTACCGTCGGTTCGACGCTCTAGGGTGTTAATTTTTTGTCGCCCCTCATCAAGTAATTGCCGAATTATCGCCTTGCCGCCCTCGATATCCTCGGCAAAAAAATCAGTCAGGGTCAGGCCCAAAAACTCCGATTGGGTCAGACCATACTGTTGCGCGATCGCCGAGTTGGCCTTGGTGACTCGCTGATGGGTAAAGATGTAGTCCAGAGTGGCCGCTCGATCGCAAGTCTCGTTCCACCAGACGGGCTCATCCAGCGTCATAAAAAAGAAGCCATCGAGCGATTGCGTCAGAAAGAGGCTGAGCTGATGTTCGCGATCGCGGAGCGCCTGTTCCGTCGCTTTGAGGTCGGTAATGTCACGTCCAGTCGCCTGCAGTTCCTGCAAAAGGCCCTGCTCATCAAACAGAGCTTGATTCACCCACTGATGCCAGACCAGGCGGCCATCGGCAGCCGTTGCCCGATGGGTATGAGTCAGGCTCGGGCGATCAACGGTCAGTTGACGTAATTCAGCCATTTGTTGCCGAATCAGCGCTTGCCCCTCTGGGGGCACCAGTGCGACGAAGTTGAGGCCGATCAGGTCGCTGGGCGATCGCCCAAAAAAGCGGCAATAAGCGCCATTCACAAAAGTTAAGGTGCCATCAGGTCGATACCGGCAAATCAGCTCGGTTTGAGTCTCGATCACGCTGCGATAGCGCTGCTCTGCCGCTGAGCGCACAGCGTTCGCCGCTGCTACAGGTTGAGCATCGGCTGGGCGGCCATCAGCCGGCGGCTGTGGCGGCGCGATCGCACTGTCAGTCACAAATTTGCCGGACTCTTGCGTCGTTGCCATAAACGCATTGTTTGTCGATGCTCTATGGTCAGATGACACGAGTCCCCCTAGAGATAAGTCTGAAATTCGTCAGTCATGACGGTTGAGCCGGTCAACGGCTAAGCTCCCAGAATCGGGGCTTCAGAACCACCATTGTCGCGCTTCTACCCCCTCTTAACATTGCCTTTGTTTTTTAAGTTGCCCCAAAATGCCGGGCGGCACAATGTTGCGTTTCATTGAGCCCTGCAAATTTCAGTCAATAAATCCCAAAAGCGTTTCCGCCCACCTTAGACAATGGGATGAATAGATTGGTCGCACAGGCTACCAAAAGCCATGACGGGATGGATGGCAATTCCCCTGATGCTTGAATGCTAGCGGCAGGTTCCTCACAGTGCAGCCCCAGTTTTACGATCTTCACTCACGCTGGCAAAAGGTATGACGTCTTCACTTTTATCCGATGCCAACCAACGGCTAGAACGCGCCCTAAAATATGTGCACATTTCAGAGGATGCCAGCGAACGGCTGAAATTCCCCAAGGCCAGTCTAAAAGTATCTATTCCAGTACGCATGGATGATGGCTCGCTGCGGGTATTTGAGGGCTATCGGGTGCGCTATGACGATACCCGTGGCCCGACCAAAGGCGGCATTCGGTTTCATCCCAACGTCACGATGGACGAGGTGCAGTCCTTGGCCTTTTGGATGACCTTTAAATGTGCAGCGGTGAATCTGCCTTTTGGCGGTGCGAAAGGCGGCATTACGCTAAATCCAAAGGCACTGTCGAAGTTTGAGCTAGAGCGTCTAAGTCGGGGTTATGTGGACGCGATCGCCGATTTCATTGGCCCCGATATCGATATCCCGGCCCCCGATGTCTACACGAACCCGATGATCATGGGTTGGATGATGGATCAGTACAGCATCATTCGCCGTCAGCTTTCACCAGCAGTCATCACGGGAAAGCCGATCGGCATGGGGGGCAGTCAGGGGCGAAATACGGCCACAGGAGTCGGAGCCTTTCAGGTATTAGTCGCCATGATGCGCAAGTTTGCCCAATGCCCAGCCGCAACCACGGTGGCGGTGCAGGGCTTCGGCAATGCGGGCAGCGTCGTGGCGCGGCTCCTGTTTGATGCGGGGTACCAGGTGGTAGCGGTCAGCGATTCGCACGGCGGGGTGTATTGCGATCGCGGCCTTGATATTCCGAGCTTGCAGCAGTTCAAAGCTTCGACACGCAACCTACAAGCGGTGTATTGCGAAGGCACCGTTTGCAATCTAGTGGATGGTCACGAAACGATTACCAACGACGAGTTGCTCACCCTGGATGTGGATATTTTGGTGCCGGCAGCGCTGGAAAATCAAATCACTGCAGCCAATGCGCCTCAGATTCAAGCGGACTATATTTTTGAAGTCGCCAATGGCCCGATCACCTCGGCCGGTGATCGCATCTTAGAGGACAAAGGCGTATACGTCTTTCCCGATATTTTGGTAAATGCCGGGGGCGTCACCGTCAGCTATTTTGAATGGGTACAAAACCGCAGCGGCTTGTACTGGTCAGAAGCAGAAGTGGGCGATCGGCTCAAGACCCAAATGGTGGCAGAAGCCGAAAAAATCTGGAGCGTTTCGCAAAATTTGGACATACCCATGCGCACCGCCGCTTATGTCCATGCTCTAGAGCGCTTAGAAGAAGCCCACAGCGCCCGAGGCACTCGCGATTATTACGTCAGCTAAACCGAGACACTTATGCATGAGTTGCTTGGCCACTCTCGATATCAGCCCCTGCAGCAACCTGCTCGACCAATGGCGTCTGCTTAAATCCCAAAGGTCTAACGTAGAGATGTCGTCCGACATCAAATTTGAGCATCCGTAAAGGCGTACTCGAACCCGTTAAAACCAAAGGTCGCAAATACTTACCCAGTAATAATCGACCCATTCCCTTTGTTCGAGCCTTCGTACGGGTAAACAAGCAACTCATACCAATTCAATTTGAGGATGCCCTTAATACAGCATTCGTGATGAAGTCCCACC
>ERZ1740060.537-NODE-537-length-19103-cov-5.468291_pt1 | contig 19103 bp, 21 predicted proteins | sample MGYA00581743_ERZ1740060 | MGnify/ENA primary metagenome ERZ1740060 (study PRJEB43018, sample SAMN04849235) | marine metagenome | isolation source: floating plastic debris | place: Pacific Ocean | collected 2008-08-27 | study: EMG produced TPA metagenomics assembly...
GTCCCGAAAGCATCCGTCGTTGTTGAGGCGCCGACGTCCAGTGACGACAGATCCTCCATTTCGACTTCCGCCGAGAGCGTCGCAGTCGGTATGTTATTGAAAACAAACTCATTCATACGCTCATTGCGGATATCGATATAGGTTTCCACGCTGGCCAGATCGATATCGACAGTCACCTGCCCCGCCGCGTCAACGCTACCGGAGACCCCATTGAAATGATGAGTTTCTCCGACGGCATCGTTTTTGATCGACGCAAACGCGATGCTGGAATTCTCAGGCTCAATTTTCCAGACTGTCTCTCCGGCATAGGCGCTTCCAGAGCTGACAGTGACGGCAAGTAGAAGCGCACCCGCAGCGTATGATGATCCAGTTTTTAGCATTTTTATCCTCCCTATGTGGTCTCACCGCGCCCGCAGCGCGGATCAATCATCGCCAAAAACATAGCGCGACCGGATCAAAAAGCAGCTTGGAGATCGCTCAACGTGCCCATACCGATGGGCGCGCGCGCTATTGAGCGCACATATTGTGCGGGCGAAAGCAAGCGGCACGAAATCTTGTAGTTGCAAATTCGCCGTCATCCCAAACACCTTTTTCTTATGGCTTTATCGATAAATTTACGCGTGTTAGGCTTTGGTCAAATTAAGCGTTCCTCGAAGAACGCTAACAGGCAGACAAAGAGCAGATCCGATGAAAGTGCGCCGTAGGCAGCCGTTCCGTTGGGGCGTTTTCGCCCTTGCCGCAATCTGGATGTTGATCATCCTCCCGCTGAGCGCGTCCGCCGCACCCTATGCGGCTATGGTCATGGATGCGCGCTCCGGCGAAGTGATCCATTCGCGCAACGCGGATACGCGACTGCATCCTGCGTCGCTGACCAAGATGATGACCCTCTATGTGGTGTTTGAAGCCGTCGAAAACGGGGAAATCGATTTGGACACCCGTGTTCATATCTCCAAGCACGCCGCCAGTGAACCTCCCAGCAAGCTGGGACTCAAGGCCGGACAGCAAATCAGATTGCGGCATCTGATCCGGGCGGCTGCGATCAAATCTGCCAATGATGCCTCAACAGCACTTGCCGAGGCGATCGAAGGATCGGAAGCCGCCTTTGCCCGCCGTATGAACCGCACGGCCAAAGCGCTCGGTATGACGCGGACAACGTTCAAAAACGCCCATGGTCTGACCGAAGCCGGTCATTTGTCGACCGCAAGAGACATGACCATCATGGGGCGGCATCTGTTTTATGACTATCCGGAGTACTACAACCTGTTCTCCCGGATCACGGCGGATGCGGGCGTGCGGACTGTCACGCATACCAACCGTAAACTGCTGCGCAGCTATCGCGGTGCCGACGGGATCAAGACAGGGTATACCCGCGCGGCAGGATTCAATCTGACCGCCTCCGCCGAGCGCGGGAATGAACGGATTATCGCGACGGTTTTCGGCGGTCGATCCACCGCGACCCGCAATGCGCGGGTTGCTGAACTGCTGGATATGGGCTTTCGCGCCGCACCGTCACAGGTCGCCGTCAAGCGCCCAAGCAAGCCACCTTATATGGGCAAGGTTGGCAACGGATCAGGATTCGCGGCCAGAACCCAGAGATCCGCGTCTGCCGCAGCTGTAAAAAGCCGCCTGCGGCCCCAAATTCGTCCGGGTGTCGAGAGCCCGGCGGCGCTTGCCCTCGCGGATGCTGCCGTGACACGAAATGTCGGCGCAAAGGCGGCCGATATCGAAGATGCCTTGAGGATTGCGACAGGCGTCGCACCGCAACAGACCGCGGCGGTTCCACAGTCCACGACTGAGCCACAGGTGCCATCTGAACAACCACTTGTCGTTCACGCGGAACCCGTGATGGTCGCGTCCGAACCCGTGCAGGAGGTCGTCACCCGCATTTCAACGTCCGGCGGGCGCCATTGGGGCATAAATGTCGGGCGATATCCAAGCCAGTACAAAGCCCGCAAAGTCCTGCTCAAGACCGCTCTGAGCGAAATGGAATCGCTGGATGGCTCATTGCGAAAAGTGGTGCGTCGGCCGACAGGCTTTGATGCTAATTTTATGGGCATGACCCGCGAGAGCGCTGACCTGGCGTGTCGCAGGTTGCAGGCCAAGCAGATGACCTGCTTTATGATAGAGCCGGGCGCATAGCATCAAAACGTCCTGTCTTTAACAGGAGACATCAGCCAAAGCCCGGGCGCATGCAACGCTCAACCGCCGCTCGGTGTTCGACCAAAGGCGCCGCTTCAGGGTTTCGGTCGAACGCTTCAATCGCGCGCGTCTAGCGCATCTGCTCTGTTGTGGTTGCCTTGTGCTCATCAGGCGTTTTCTGGCGACGCAACCAGTTGACGAACGCCTTGGCCTTCGGCCTGAGCACACCTGGCCGCGTCACGAGGTGATATCCCGTATCGCCCTCATCCCGAAACAGAAGCTTAAGCCGCCCCAGAGCCAGATCTTCCTCGACAGAAGACAGGGCCGTGCAAATGATACCCTGCCCGGCCCGCGCGCCATCCAGCATCAGGTTGCCGGGCACATGCGTCCATTGACGCACCCGCCCCTCCGTCACGCCATGCTTTTGCAGCCAATCGGTCGAGGAAGAGCCGTGCAGTTCCTCCAGCCAGGGAAACCGCAACAGATCGCAAGGGCTCTCAATCTTGCAATCGCCCACAAGCGATGGCGCGGCGGTAATGACAATATCCGTCGGCACCAGCATTTCGGACTCCAGTCCAGGCCAATCGCCGCTGCCAAAGCGCAGCGCGACATCGATACCGCCAGGTTCGGGATCATGAAGCGCTGCGACGGGATTGACCATGAGGTCGATATCCGGGTGGCGCTTCTGAAAATCCAGAAGACGCGGCATCAGCCATGTGGTCGCAAAAAGCTGCGTAGTCGAAACCTGAACGGCTCTTTCTGCATCTGCGCCCGTAATCGCATTTACTGTTCGCTCGATGGCACCAAAACCCACGCGCAACGCCTCTGCGAGGTCTTTGCCCTCTGCCGTCAAAGCCAGCGCGCGACCGCTGCGATCCACCAGCGGCACGCCCATATGATCCTCCAGACCGCGGATCTGCTGTGACACAGCCGCATGACTGACGTTCAACGCACGACCTGCGGCAACGGCAGATCCCGTTTCCGCGAGGGCCAGAAACGCCCGCAAGGCAGTCAGCGGCGGCAGGTTCAGAAATTTCATATGTAATCCAAACTTACATAAGACGATTTTTCCTGAGCGGACAAAAACCGCCCAAACCATTAGATAGTTGGTCAGAACCTCATACGAAAGGAAAAAAGATGATTGGAATTCTTTCAGACAGCTTTCAGATCGCAACCCGGACGAAAGCCGAAAAATCGCACACACACTGGATACGGGGCGAGCGGTTTGACAATCGCCGCGACGCGACACTCGAAGCGCACAGACTGGGCCAGGGTCACGTTTGAGACCCCCGGCACTCCAGGATCGGACACCGATTGTGTTTTAGTCTCCCGATGAACAATCGGTATTTGCCCGGCGGTCACGACTGCCGGGTCTTTTCATTCGGTAAGTCCCGAAAACACAGGCAAAAGCTCTGCTGACGGACGCACACCCTGAAGCGTCTGGACATATGCACCGTCCCCATCCAACAGGACAAGGGTAACATGCGACACCCCGAATTGCTGGGCGAAGGCGCGTCCTGTCTGCGTCGTCTGGTCGGCCACCAGAAAGACAAGTTCATCCTCTTCAAACGAACGCATGTCGCGTCTGGCCGGTTTCTGAAGGGCGGCACAGAGCGAACACGTCGGATCATGGACCTGAACGACCGCTGGAATCCCCTGGCCAATCCGGCTCAGATCGGCCTCCGCCATGCGGGCCTTGACCGAGCGGGCGCCGAAAAACACAGCGCCACCGCCGAAACCAGCCGCCAGACCGAACCAGGACAGTTTATTCAGGACTTCGCGCCGCGCCGGTTGCGAGGGCCCGGAGTTGCTCGCGGCGACAGACTTTCCAGAACCGGACTTTGGAATGTGCTTGCGCTTGGTTTTCTTCATCTATGGACCTCAACCAATGATGTCGCGCGTATGTTGTAAGATGAAGTTCCGGCGTTCTCCGGTCACTTTGTAGTGAACTATCGTCTTTATGCACGTTGGCCGAGCGTCTTTTGGAAGACGAATGCGTCTACGGAGGCCCCATCGGCGCGTCGATAATAGGCCCTGCGCATACCCGCACGCTCAAACCCCATTTTCTCATAGAGCCGCAGCGCCGCTTGATTATCCTCGGCCACGTCAAGAAAAATGCGCGACACGCCCCTGCGACTGGCGTCCTCCAGAAGTCCGGTCAGACACGCGGCGGCCAGCCCCTGACGCTGATGATCCGGATCGCAGGCGAGAGTCAAAAGCTCCGCTTCATCGCCCGCAATTCGGGCCAGCGCAAAGGCGCGGGAATCGCCCGCCCAGATCACATTCGGATCTGACAGCAACTGCTCGAATTCCTCTTCACGCCACCCCCGCGCCGCTGATGCGAAGGCCCGTTTGTGCAACGTAGAAAAATCAGTTGGGTTCATCGAGGATCACGGGCGGGACGTCCCGCGATGGCGCGGCATCCGCAGGACGTATATAAAGCGGTGCCGGAGGCGGTCCCAAACGATCCGGGCCCGTCTCAGCGGCCACCATCACCATATTCCGCACAAAAGCGCCGGGCGCGCGCGGCCAAACGGCATCTTTGGGGACATCGGCGCGGTCGATCAAGAATGGAGGGCCACCCCCGTGCTGAAGATAGGCCATGTCACGTGGCGCGGGGATCGCGGCAGAACGGGATGTTTGTCCGTAGAGCAGCGCCTCAAAGCCACTGATGCCAATCGCAGGAATGTCGAGCCCCATCGAAAGGCCGCGTGCCGCCGATACAGAAATACGAATGCCGGTGAAATTGCCCGGCCCGATGCCCACCGCCAATCGCTTCAAGTCTCTGTAGGTCAAGCCGCGGGCATTGATCAGCTCATCAAGCATCGGCATCAGGGCTTCTGCCTGCCCGCGATCCATCTCTTGGACCGAGGTGAAAATCTCTCCTTCCACAAACAAAGCGGCCGCGCAATGCGCGGCCGATGTATCAAAGGCCAGGACCGGCCCGGGTGGCTCCAGGGCTTCAGACTCCAACCGGTCGCACCTCCACCACTTCCGGTATGTAGTGGCGCAACAGGTTCTCGCTCCCCATTTTCAGTGTGATGGTGGAGGACGGGCATCCCGCACAGGCACCTTGCATATGAAGATAGACCACCCCGCTGTCATAGCCATGGAATGTGATATCGCCACCGTCCTGTGCCACGGCGGGACGCACGCGCGTATCCAGAAGCTCTTTGATCTGGCCCACGACCGTGGCGTCCTCTCCGGTATGGTCCGCATGACCTGAGCCGACGGATGACGACATAAGTACAGGATCACCTGTCTGATAGTGTTCCATGATCGCACCGAGGATCGCTGGTTTAATATGATCCCATTCGATCGCATCACCTTTCGTCACAGTGATAAAATCCGTTCCGAAGAATACGCCTTCGACACCGCTGACCTTGAACAGACGTTCAGCCAGCGGCGATTGCTCGGCTGTTTCAGCACTTGGAAAATCCGCCGTGCCTGCATCGAGAACGGTCTGGCCCGGGAGAAATTTCAGGGTTGCCGGATTAGGGGTCGATTCGGTTTGAATGAACATGAAATGGCCCTTTCCCTCTGTCCCCACGATATGCGCGCGCGGGGCCTGGGTGTCAAGGTTTAGAACTATTCTAAATTATGCTCCAGACTCGTCAGGTAATCGATTCCAGCCGCTCTTTGCTCAGATCTCCGGGGACTATGGTAATCGGGAGCGGCAACCCCCCCGCGTTTTTGGATAGTTGCGAGACCAGAGGGCCCGGACCCGATCGTTCCGGGCTTGCGCCCAGAACCAGAATGCCAATTTCGGGATCTTCCTGAATCTGCGCCATAATTTCAACGACAGGCTCGCCCTCGCGAATACCCAATTCGGGATCACCCCCCTGACGGTCCCTCATCCATTTGGCGAAGACCTCAAAATGCGCCACGATCCGCTCACGGGCTTCTTCGCGCATCAGATCACCGACACCGATCCAGTGATTGAATTCGTCAGGCGGGATCACTGCAAGAATTTCGACCCCCGCTTGAGTGTGGGACGCTCTCATCGCCGCAAACCGCATTGCATTCAGGCACTCACGGCTGTCATCAAGGATCACAAGAAATTTGCGCATCACAACTCCTGTCCGATCGTCATACTGGCGCGTTCAAGACAAAGCCGCAAGTTCGGGAAACAGAGCACTTCCGATCAGCATGATCAAACACTGGCACCGGGCGGAAACGCTTTGGTCACATCCAACGTTTGCGATGCAGCGTCCAGCCCGCATTCCGGACCAGCGACAGCATGGGCTAATCAAAGGTACCGGCAACCCTGCCAAGCAGCATGAAGGCGCGCGACGTGCGGGTATCTGACAGGGCCGATATCTCCGCGTCATTCGCAACCTCGCAGAAGCGGCTCATCATTCGGTCATAGAGACGCAGGAAATGATGCGACGCGTCCCGAAAGATCGTATCCTGTTTCATACGCGCCGCGCTGAGTGCCAGGGAAGAACGATCTCGGATCCCGCCCAGTGCCGCGATCTGACGTCCCCGTTCCCCGGCTGCAAACCGTCGCCACAAATCCGGATGTGACATATCCGGCGGAAGGTCGTCCATGTAAATGCCGTCCTGCGAGAGCAACGTCAGAACATCCTGTGACGCCTGAATGATCTGGGCCGCCTCGCGATGGCGCAGTGCACGTCGTAGCGCATCGAACCCGGCCTTGTCCTCGGCGGTCTCTGGAAAATTGAGAGCTTGAATAAAATCGGGCGTCGTCAACGGCGGCTGCTCCGCTTCGGCCTCGGGATCGAAGGGCAGCCCGGGCTGCTCGATGTCCTGACCGGCTGGCGGTGGCGTGCTGCTGTCTGCCGCTGAAAACGAGTCCGGAAGAGCACGGGACGTGCTGAAGGGCACAATTGTCGGATCAGGCGGTTCTCGTCGAGTGTCCATTGAAACCCGGGCGGGCGTCGTCACAATCTGAGCCGCGCTTGGGCTTTCGATCCGGTCAGACTGGGATTGAGACGCCGCCGCTTCCCGGATGACGGCTGCGGCGTCCTGCAAATGCAGGCTTTCCTCACGTATAATCTGCCCGGATCGCGCAGAGGCGGCGGCCACCCAGACCAGAATGGCCGGCAAGAACACAGCCATGAGGATGACAGCCGTCTGATAGGCCGAGCCCGCCGGATCAGAAGGTGCTGCAAAAAACAAAAAGAAGGCGCCCGTCATCAGAAGCCATGCCGCCGACACGACACAGGCAATGGCCTCGACGACAGTGAAGCCGTCGCGGCGCGTCGAGGCATAAAGCCCGAGCGGCGTATTAGAAGGAGGCGTGTTCTCGGACATGTCGCGCGTTTCGTGAAGGACCCGGTCTATACATACGCGATTTTGACCACTTCATAGTACTTTTCACCACCCGGCGTGCGGACCTCGACACTGTCGCCCTCTTCTTTGCCGATCAATGCACGGGCGATAGGGGACCTGATATTCAACAGACCCTTTTCGATTGAGGCCTCATATTCGCCCACAATCTGATAGGTCTTTTCCTCGTCGGTATCCTCATCGACCAGCGTGACCGTGGCACCGAACTTGATCGCGCCTGACAAGGTCGTCGGATTTATGACGTCGGCCAGAGAGATCGCACCTTCGAGCTCTTTGATCCGCCCTTCGATAAAGGACTGCTTTTCCTTTGCGGAGTGGTATTCCGCATTCTCCGAAAGATCCCCATGTTCGCGCGCTTCGGCAATCGCCTTGATGATTGCCGGACGCTCCTCGGATTTGAGGTGCTTCAACTCTGTTTCCAACGCCGTGTAACCCGCCGCTGTCATCGGGATTTTCTCCACGCTCTCATCCTCTTTCATATGCGGTTGAGAGGGGACGCCATCCACCGCTGAATGATCGAATGCGACTGACAGTGCCCCGACCGCGCCCGGAATTGCAAGCCCGATCCGGGCAATCCGGGGGAACACGGCAACAGCCCGCATGACATACGCTCAAAAACCCGGTTTTGACACGATCTGTCGCGTCAGAAGAGCACATTTGACGGGTTTGCCTCGTTTTTCCGTCGCGTTCTGATTGACGCTGCTTTATGCGTCGTCGTACCGCTCTACATCGGTAGCAAAGTCGTTGGACGCGCAAGTGTGATGGGAAGGTAGCTCGATGTCCGAAATTGAACGCGAAGCGATGGAATACGATGTCGTGATCGTCGGCGCGGGACCCGCCGGCTTGAGCGCGGCTATCCGCCTAAAGCAACTCGATCCTGCGCGCGAGGTTGTGGTTCTGGAAAAAGGATCTGAAGTCGGAGCGCATATCCTTTCGGGTGCCGTTCTGGATCCGTGCGGGCTCGACAAGCTTATCCCCGACTGGAAGGAAAAGGGCGCACCACTCAACACAGAAGTTACCGAAGACAATTTCTATATGCTTGGCGCCGCGGGGAAGATGCGGATACCGAACTGGCCCATGCCGCCGCTGATGAACAATCACGGCAACTACATTGTTTCGATGGGCAACGTCTGCCGCTGGCTGGCGGAACAAGCCGAAGAACTGGGTGTCGAGATTTTTCCTGGCATGGCCTGCTCTCAGATCGTCTATGGCGAAAACGGCCAAGTCAAAGGTGTGGTCGCGGGAGAGTTCGGCATCAGCCCCGACGGCACGCCCGGCCCGTCCTACGAGCCGGGAATGGAGCTTCACGGCAAGTATGTTTTCCTGTCCGAAGGTGTCCGCGGATCGCTCTCTAAGGAAGTGATCGCACGCTACGACCTGTCCGCCGGTAAAGAGCCGCAGAAATACGGCCTGGGGATGAAAGAAATCTGGGAGATTGATCCCGCCAAGCACAAAGAAGGGACAGTCACACATACAATGGGCTGGCCTCTCGAAAGCAATGCGGGCGGCGGCTCTTTCATCTATCACCTTGATAACAATCAGGTCTATGTGGGCTTCGTGGTTCACCTGAACTACAAGAACCCGCACCTTTTCCCTTACATGGAGTTTCAGCGCTTCAAACATCACCCGATGGTCGCGGATCTGTTGAAGGGCGGCAAACGTGTTGCCTATGGCGCGCGCGCGATCTCTGAGGGTGGATATCAGTCAATGCCGAAAATGGTTGCACCGGGTGTGGCACTGCTTGGCTGTTCTGTCGGTATGGTCAATGTGCCGCGCATCAAGGGCAATCATAATGCCATGCTGTCAGGCATAGCGGCCGCAGACGCCGCCCACGAGGCAATCGAGGCAGGCCGCAGCGCCGACGAGTTGTCCGACTACGAAGCCGAGGTGCGCAATGGCGCGATCGGCAAGGATCTTAAAAAAGTGCGCAATGTCAAACCGTTGTGGTCCAAATACGGTTTACTGGCCAGCCTGACGGTAGGCGGACTGGACATGTGGACCAACACCGCCGGCTTTTCACTTTTTGGCACGGTCAAACACGCCAAAACGGATGCCGAAGCGACGGATACAAAGTATTATCACGAGCCGATCGAGTATCCAAAACCAGACGGTGTCCTTAGCTTTGACAGGCTGACGAATGTCAGCTTCTCAATGACAAACCATGAAGAGAACCAACCGGCGCATCTCAAGCTGACGGATACCGACGTTCCGATACGGGTGAACCTCGCTCAGTTCGACGAACCTGCACAGCGGTATTGTCCGGCGGGGGTTTACGAGGTGGTTGAAAAGGACGGATCACCTGAGTTCGTGATCAACTTCCAGAACTGCGTGCATTGCAAAACCTGCGATATCAAGGATCCCAGCCAGAACATCACCTGGGCGACACCGCAGGGTGGCGATGGACCGAATTACCCAAATATGTAACGCTTGCATAAATTATAGTCACGAAGGGCGGCGAATTGGCCGCCCTTGTTGCGTATGAGACAGGCGCGCACTAGCTTTATGCGCAAGAGGCAGGTTTGAGAGGATACGTGACGTGAGATTTCTGACGGCAGGCGCGCTGGCCATGCTTCTTCAGGGCATGGCTTTACCCGCACTGGCAGACGAGGATGCCGGTGCCTATCTTGCGGCGCGACAGGCGCGCTTCGACCACGATTTTGCGGCGGCATCGCAGTATTTTACGCAAGCTTTGACGCAGGATCTGAACAACCCTGCCATCATGGAAAACGCCGCTTTCGCCTTTCTCGCGCTCGGTGATATCGACCGGGCCGTCCCGGTTTCGCGCTTGATCGATGAGTCCGGCCTGAAGAGCCAAATCGCTTTCATGGCGCTCATCGCGAACGGCATCCAGGAAAGCGAATATGATGCCGTTATTGCTCAGATCAGAGATGACCGGGGGATTGGCTCTCTGGCAGACGGATTGGTGTATTCCTGGGCAGAGATCGGACGCGGCAACATGGACGCGGCCCTTGAAGGCTTTGATGCCGTGGCCGCACAGCGCGGATTGAAAGCGTTCGCACAGTATCACAAGGCACTCGCGCTCGCGTTTGTCGGAGACTTCGAATCTGCCGAGGCGATTTTTTCGGGCCGTGAAGACGCCCCGCTTCAACGCACGAGACGTGGGGTCATCGCATGGGCGGAGATCCTGAGCCAACTGGAGCGGCGTGACGATGCAATCGCGCTTCTCGATGATGTGTTTGGCACAAACCCGGATCCGGAAGTGACTCTGCTGCGTGGGGAACTGGAACAGTCCGACCCGGTTCCCTTCCGCCGGATAACAAATGTTCAGGACGGAGTGGCGGAGGTCTTTTTCTCGATTGGCCAGGCCCTGCTCGCGGATACCGGCGAAGACTACACGCTTCTTTATGCGCGCATTGCGGAGTATCTCGATCCCGATCACATCGATTCCGTTCTTATGGCTGCCGAGTTGCTCGGAGAGCTGGAGCGATACGACCTCGCAACAGAAACCTATCGTCGCGTCCCAAGCAGTCACCCGGCCTTCCCCGCCGCCGAAATGGGGCGAGCGGAATCGTTACGTCGGGCGGAAAAGATCGACGCGGCGATAGAAGTGCTGGAGGCTTTGCAAAAGAGCCACCCGGATTTGCCGCTGGTGCACGTATCCTCCGGTGATCTCTATCGTCAGGACGAGCGGTATCAGGAGGCTGTAAACGCCTATGACGACGCGCTGACTTTGTTGGGCGAACCCGCTCCGGATCAGTGGTTTGTCTTTTATGCTCGGGCGATAAGCTATGAGCGGATGGGGGTCTGGGAAAGCGCCGAGGCTGATTTTCGTGCAGCGCTGGAATTGAACCCGGAGCACCCGCAGGTTCTAAATTATCTCGGCTATTCTCTGGTCGAAAAACAGATCAAACTGGATGAAGCGCTGTCAATGATCGAGCGCGCCGTCGAGAGGCAGCCTGACAGCGGCTACATTGTCGATAGTCTGGGTTGGGTCCTTTACCGGCTTGGCCGCTACGAAGAAGCGATCGGACATATGGAGCGCGCAGCCGAGCTGATGCCCGTTGATCCTGTGGTTAACGATCATCTCGGCGACGTGCTCTGGGCGGTCGGACGGACAACGGAAGCCAGGTTTCAGTGGCGTCGTGCGCTGTCCTTCATCAATGATGACACTCAGTTGCAGGATATCGATCCGGACCGGATCCGCCGAAAACTCGAAGTCGGCTTGGATGTTGTGCTTGTCGAAGAAGGAGCGCCACCTCTGAAAGTCGCTGATGAGGAAGGCTGAGTTTTAAAGCGCGCTCGCCGCACCGGCCTCAGCATTCCGCGATTTCAGAGCCAGTTTCGTCAGCTGATCCGGGCCACGACGTAATCAGCCAATGCGTGCAGCAAGGTCCGCACGGGATGTTCCGGCAGCATATTGAGCGCTGCTTTGGAACGCTCCGCATAGCTCAAAGCATCCAGACGCGTGGCGTCCAGAGCGCCGCGGCGCGTCAGGATCTCCAGCGCATGGCTCAGATCGCCGTCCTGCTGATCTCCCTTTTCGATGGTCCGTGCCCAGAACATACGTTCGTGTTGATCCGCGGCGGCGACCGCCTTGATCACGGGCAAGGTCAGCTTCCGCTCCCGAAAATCATCACCAACATTCTTGCCGGTTGATTTGGGATCGCCCTGATAGTCCAGCAAATCGTCCACGATCTGAAAGGCGATGCCCAGAGCATCCCCGAACTCGAACAGAGCGGAAACCTGCTTTTCATCTGCGCCAGCGATGACACCGCCGACTTCCGTCGCGGCCGAAAACAGAGCAGCCGTCTTGCCCCTCACCACCTGAAGATAGACAGCCTCATCAGTTCGCAAATCCCGTGCCGCGGATAGTTGCAGCACTTCGCCTTCGGCAATTGTGGCCGCCGCATTTGACAAGATATCCAGAACCCGCAGCGATCCCGTTTCGACCATCAACTGGAAGGCGCGCGCAAACAGATAATCACCGACCAGTACGCTGGACTTGTTGTCCCACAGAAGATTTGCAGTAGGACGGCCACGGCGTTGAGCGCTTTCGTCGACGACATCGTCATGAAGGAGCGTCGCGGTATGAATGAATTCAACCGTTGCCGCGAGGTGTACGTCAAAGGGACCGTCGTAGCCGCACATATCGGCCGTCGCCAGCGTAAGCATCGGGCGCAACCGTTTGCCCCCCGCCTCCACGAGATGTGCTGTGACTTCGGGAATACGCGGCGCATGTTTTGAGGCCATCCGTTCGCGAATAAGCGCGTTTACATCCCCAAGTTTTCCGTCAAGATGTTGGGCAAGCAACTCATGTGGCTTGCCTGGCGCGTCGTCCAATCCCATGTCTGCGATACCATTCAATGTGATGTAGTGCTCTGCCGACCAACGACACCTGAGGACGATGAAACTTCTGCTCCGCACGACCGATCCGACAACAATGGCCTTTGCCCGGGCGCTGCTTCAGGGTGAGGATATAGACTGCTTTGAACTCGACGTAAACATGAGCGTCCTCGAAGGTGGGATTGGCGTCTTCCCGCGACGCCTGATGGTCGCCGATCAGGATTATCAGCCCGCGTGTCGAACCCTGACCGATAACGGGATCGAGGTCGATGACGGCACCTGAAACCGCCGACCTGACCTGCGACGATTTTCTGGGAGGGGCTTTGCGAATCTGGCAGCCGCGCATCGGCTACAGGGCCGGCCTGGACCCTGTTTTGCTTGCCGCAAGTATACCGGCAAAGCCGTATCAAAGCATTCTCGATCTTGGCTGCGGCGCATTCGTGGCGGGGCTTTGCGTCGCGCGACGGGTGCCCGGAGTAGATCTGACAGGGTTGGAACGTCATCCCACGTATGCCTCTCTTGCCACTTGCAATGCCAAAGACAACGGCATCGTGGCGAATGTAGCGATCGGAGATCTTGCAGCGATGCCGTCGGACCTGCGCGACAGGCAGTTCGACCATGTTCTGATGAATCCACCTTATTTTGATCGCGCACGGGGAAGATCATCGCAGGACCCGTTGCGTGAAACGGCGCTCGGGGAAGATACGCGGCTCGAGACATGGATCAAACAGGCGACAAAGCGGACGCGACCAGGGGGGATGGTTACCATTATCCAGCGCGCCGACCGGCTGCCGGATCTGATGACAGCGGCACAGGCCTGCCTTGGCTCACTCGAAGTCTTGCCACTTTTGCCGCGATCAGGACGCGCCGCCCGACTGATCCTGCTTCGTGGCAGACCCGGCGGCGGCGCCGCCTTCCGCCTGCATGCGGGTGTCGTCTTGCATGAAGGAGGCAGTCACCTGCGCGATGGTGAGGATTACACCCCCCAGATCGAACAGGTCCTCCGCAGATCTGGCGAGTTGATGTTTCCTGAGTAAAATTCAAAATCTTGGCACTTATCTGCTGCGCACGTGCAACCGCAGCGTGACAGAATCCCTGAATTGTGTTGCACTGATACGTACAGAAACCAGAAGAGAGGAGACGCCTTAATGTCATTGAGGACCCATGTCGAAGAACTGAAGAAGAAACATCAAGCCCTCTCAGACCAAGTTGAAGATACCCAGCGCGCCCCCGGTTCAAGCGACTACGAAATCTCAAGCCTCAAGAAACAAAAGCTAAAGCTAAAAGAAGAAATTGAACGCCTAACCGCCTGATACATCACGCTTCCTTGACGTGAACGTCGCGCGGGTCAACGAGGTCGCGGCCTCTATCGAATGCTGCTGTCTCAGAGACCTGAGCAAAGAGCCATTGCCTGAACGCTGCTATATTGGGACGGTCTACAGCGTCTTTGAGACAGACAAACCGATAGCCTGCAACGGTCTTTAATCCGGTGGCAAAGGGTGCCACGAGGCGCCCGTCTGACAAAAAACGGCCTGCGAAGGCGATTCTCGCCAAAACCGCGCCTGCCCCTGACAGAGCCGCGTCAATTGCGTGATCTGCCTGGCTGTAGCGTTGCCCCGTCCAGTCTCGTGGTGGCAGACCCGCTGCGCGGAACCAGGCGGGCCAATCCACTGGCGGGTCGAGAAAGCCGAAGTCTTCCTGATGGATGATGGGAATGCTCTGCAAACCCGCTTCGCCGGGATAACGCTCTGCCAGATCCGGGATCATCATCGGTGTCACCCAATCCTCCATAAGAGGTTCGGCGTGAAGCCGTCGATCATCCACTGAATACCCGAACCGAATGGCGACATCGACGCCGGACCGCGCCAGATCCACCATGGCAAGGCTTGCGCTCAGGCGAAATTCAATCTCCGGGTGGTCCTGAACAAAGCCATAGAGACGCGGCGCCAGCCATGTCGCCGTAAAGGCCGGGCCCGCCGTGACCGTGAGCGTGTTTTGCTCTGTCACGCGTTGCGCTGTGCGCCAGGCCGTTGCCAGAGCCTCAAAGCCATCACGCGCTCCCGGTGCCAGAGCCGCCCCCGCCTCTGTCAAAGCAACCGCTCTGTTCAGGCGCGTAAAAAGGGGCGCTCCGAAGTGTTCTTCGAGCGACTTGATCTGGAACGACAACGCAGCCGGTGTGACGTTCAACTCGTCTGCCGCTTTCTGAAACGACATGTGCCGCGCCGCAGCATCAAAGGCACGCAAGGCGGTCAGGGGTGGCAGGCGGTTTGTCATTTCAGTTTAGAAATTCTTATCTGATTACATCAAAAGTCTCGTTTGTGCGGGGCCAAATAAACACTCATATTCCAATCAGACAAGGATTTTGAAAGGTTACATCATGATCGAAGTACCGACAGATGCAAAAACCCGCGACGCCTATCGGGCCGCTCATGCCGCCCGTGGGAAGGCTTTGACAGAGCTCTTCGCCTGGCTTCGCGGACACTGATCCCTCTTCTCCGGATCGTTACAAGCCCAGAGAAAAGGAAAGGGGCCGGTTCAAGGACCGGCCCTTTGCATTTCGTTATCGTTACGCCGGATCAGACGAAGAACTGAGCCCCGTTGGCAGAGATTGTCGACCCACTGATGAAGCCCGAATCTTCGGATGCGAGGAAAACAACGCATCGTGCAATTTCGTCTGGCGTGCCCAGACGGCCGGCCGGGATGCCCGCGATGATCTTGTTGCGGATCTCCTCGTCGATGGCCATCACCATTTCCGTGCCAATGTAACCGGGGCAAATTGCGTTCGCCGTGATGCCAGCCCGCGCGCCTTCCTGTGCCAAAGACTTCACGATCCCCAGATCGCCGGCCTTTGTGGCGGCATAGTTCACCTGTCCGAACTGGCCCTTCTGGCCGTTAACAGAACTGATGACAATGACGCGGCCAAACTTACGCTCGCGCAGACCCGGCCAGATTGGATGAACGGTATTAAACACACCTGTCAGATTGGTATCGATCGCCTGATGCCATTGCTCGGGCGTCATCTTGTGAAACGGCGCATCCCGCGTGATCCCGGCATTGGCAACAACCGTGTCAATCGGACCCAGATCCGACTCGACTTGCGCGATCCCCGCCTTGCTAGCCTCGTAGTCCGCCGCGTTCCACTTGTAGGTTTTGATCCCCGTGGCTTCGGTGAAAGCCGCAGCTTTCTCGTCATTTCCGGCATACGTGGCCGCGACCGCGTATCCCTCGTTTTTCAGCGCTTTTGAAATCGCCTCTCCAATCCCTCGGCTTCCACCGGTGACCAGTGCTACACGTCCCATGATCCGTTCCTTTGTATTTGAATTTTTGCGGATTTAGGCGGCGCAGGCGTGCGTCGCCTTGATATCAATCAACCGGACGAAACCGTCAGGGGCGCTCGACACACATCGCGACGCCCATACCGCCGCCGATGCACAAGGTGGCGAGACCTTTTTTGGCGTCCCGACGCTTCATCTCGAAAAGCAGTGTGTTAAGCACCCGGCAGCCTGACGCGCCGATCGGATGACCAATCGCGATTGCGCCGCCGTTTACATTCACAATTTCCGGATTCCAGCCCATGTCCTTGTTGACGGCACAAGCCTGCGCCGCGAAGGCTTCATTGGCTTCGACCAGATCAAGGTCACCGACACCCCAACCTGCCTTATCCAGCGCCTTGCGGCTCGCATGGATGGGGCCAACACCCATGATTGAAGGATCAAGACCCGCGGTGGCATAGCTGACGATACGCGCCAGGGGTTCAACGCCCCGCTTCTCCGCTTCATCGGCGCTCATCAGAAGAACGGCGGCCGCGCCGTCATTGATGCCCGACGCATTCGCGGCGGTCACAGAGCCTTCCTTGGTGAAGGCCGGGCGAAGCTTCTGCATGTTTTCAATCGTGGCGCCGTGTCGGATGTACTCATCCTTATCGACGACAATGTCGCCTTTGCGTGTCTTGACGGTGAACGCCACGACCTCGTCATCGAATTTGCCGGCCTTCTGGGCGGCTTCGGCCTTGTTCTGGCTGGCCAGCGCGAATTCGTCCTGCATTTCGCGGGTGATCTGCCACTGATCGGCAACATTTTCAGCCGTCTGTCCCATGTGGTAGCCGTTGAAGGCGTCCCACAATCCATCACGGATCATTGTATCGATATACTTCAGATCGCCCATTTTGTGACCAGCGCGAAGATGCGCGGCATGGGTACTGAGCGACATGTTTTCCTGTCCGCCGGCGGCCACGATATCTGCGTCGCCAAGCTGGATGTGCTGTGCGCCCAGCGCAACGGCACGCAGGCCCGATCCACAGACCTGATTGATACCCCAGGCCGCACTTTCAATCGGCAGACCGGCATTCACATGGGCCTGACGCGCCGGGTTCTGGCCCTGGGCGGCTGTCAGGACCTGACCCAGGATGGTCTCGGAGACATCCGCCTTGTCGATGCCCGCGCGCTCGACAACCGCTTCCAACACCGCGGATCCAAGATCATGCGCGGGTGTCGTCGCAAATGATCCGGAAAACGAACCGACTGCGGTTCGGGCCGCCGATGCAATTACCACGTTGGTCATATCTGTCTCCACCAATCATCATTGGCGAGGCAAACTGATCGCTGCACCGCACCAAATCGGCGCGTCTAGCAAAGAATCCTCACCCTTGTGAGGCTCTTACAACAACCGGTAGGTCGCGACAACATAGCGCGGTGGCGGAATTGCCTTTTCTCAGGCGCGAGCCTTGGCTTCAGCGGTTTCGATCCATGGCGGATGCACGGTCGGAGCACCAAAGTAGTAACCTTGCAGGCAATCAACGCCCATCTCCTGAAGCAATCTTGCATCGTTCGGGTTTTCAACCGACTCGGCCACGGTGATCAGGTCCAGCTGTTCTGCAATCGCGACAAAGGCGGCGACCATGACCTGCTTGTTGCCGTCCTCAAAGATCCCACGGATGTATTGCCCATCGATTTTAAGGATATCGAAATGGAACTTCTGTAGATATTTGAACGAGGTGAAACCCGCGCCAAAATCATCGAGGGCAAAGCTGATCCCCTCGCCATGCAAATCCGCCATGAAACTCGTGACAAGCTCCGGCACAAGCATGGCCGAGGGCTCCGATATCTCTAGGATAAGACGCTCTGCGATTGTGTCGTCTTTTGCCAAACCTCGCCGGAGCGATCGCATCCAGCGTGCATAACCGATCGATCGGGCAGACATGTTCACCGACAATCGCAGGCTTGGAAACTTGAGCAACGCGCGCAGGCCCTTTTCCAGCGCAAGGCAGTCAATCAAACGCCCCGTTTCTTGTGTTTCAACCGCCTCGATAAAGTCACGGGCAGGAATGACCCGACCTGCCTCGTCCAGGACACGGATCAGACCCTCATAGAATGCTGGCGCATCCTGCTGACCAGACGGCACAACCGCCTGATAGGCCAGCATTACGTTCTTGTGGCGCACCGCGTCATCCACCATCTGCAGCACCGACTGGTCGCGCGCTGTCACAGCATAGGCCAGCGGATTATGCTGACCAGCCGGGACATTCGCCCATTTCATGCCCTTGCGCCCCATGCCATTCTCCAATGAAAATCCATTCCCGGGGCTGACATTGCAGACAGGGTTCTAATGAAGAGTTAAGGTTAAAAGTTGTACGAAATACCAATGAATTTAGGTGGATAAATATGAATGATCGGTGCGGTTGGGTCGGAGATGACCCGCTCTACCAGCGCTACCACGACGAGGAATGGGGTGTGCCCGTCACAGACAGTCGTGCGCTCTGGGAAGCGCTGATGCTCGAAGGGTTTCAGGCCGGTCTCAGTTGGATCACCATTCTGCGAAAGCGCGACTCGTTTCGCGACGCGTTCGCCGGGTTCGATCCTGATATCCTGGCCACGTGGGGGTCGGAGGACGTCGAGCGCCTGCTGCAAAACCCGGGCATCGTCAGACATCGCGGCAAGATCGAAGGCACGATCACGGGCGCCAAGGCGTTCCAAAAACTGGAAAGCGAGCAAGGGTTTTCTCAATACATCTGGGATTTTGTGAAACACCGCCCGCTTCAGTCGAAGCGTCTTCGGCTGGCGGACGTTCCAGCGCAGACCGAACTCTCCAAAGCGATGTCAAAAGACCTGAAAAAGCGCGGCTTCAAGTTTTGTGGCCCGACCATCACCTATGCGTTCATGCAGGCCGTTGGGCTCGTGAACGATCATCTGACCACCTGCCCGGAACATGATCCTGTCAAGCAGTTGGGTCTTAATCTTCACAAGGGGTTTGGCTGAGCGAGTAAAACCCTATATGGAGCGCCAACAGCCATTTATCGGACGCCAGACACGCGCATGACCCGCCCCGCCCCGATCACTCAGGATCTGTTG
>ERZ1740060.538-NODE-538-length-19100-cov-8.030454_pt1 | contig 19100 bp, 20 predicted proteins | sample MGYA00581743_ERZ1740060 | MGnify/ENA primary metagenome ERZ1740060 (study PRJEB43018, sample SAMN04849235) | marine metagenome | isolation source: floating plastic debris | place: Pacific Ocean | collected 2008-08-27 | study: EMG produced TPA metagenomics assembly...
CTCAGTGATCCCCACGACCAGCAGGCGATCGTCAGCAGCCCCACCGGGTCGTAAGCGCAAAAATTGGTCATAGGCCGCTAACTCCGGCCCTTGAAATAAGCCCAGCGCCCGTCCCCCGAGCACCATGGCACCCGCTGCAGCGACGGCCAAAATTATGGGATGCCCCAACCGCTCCAACCCGCTGGCCAACTTTTGTCGCCAAACAGATGAAGGCGTCTTTTTTGAGGGAGCAGCCATGAACCAGGGTTTGAGTAGGGCATATTGGGGTTAGGGTCCATATTAGCCCTTGTTTTTTGGCCACTGGGAACCCTACGGAAAATCTCAAAATCAATACTATTTATCAGGGATCTGGCGAAACGCGCAGGTAGATATAAGTCATCATGCTGGTACTGCCGTGAACACGAATGCCATCTACATCACAACTTAGAGCCCCAGTACCTTCCCTGTGATTCCTGACAAGCCAACGTTTTTCCTTCCCTTGAGCCATGAAAACGCGTCATTTATATTGCAAAGTCTTTTCCCTTGGCGCTGCAGCCCTAATGTTGGGCGGCAGCTTTAGCTTGGCGCAGCGCCCCTTGATGGCCCAAGCCGGACTTAACCTCAACTTGCCCGGTCTGAGCGCCCCAGGTAATCGCCAATCTGGCTCAACCCGTAGCGAAACCTGTGTGGATCCAGATGCGCTCCAATTAACCGCACTCGTACCAGAGAGCAACTACGGGCAAACCATTGACGGGTATCCCACCTTCTTCTTCTACTTGCCAGAAACCGATGCGGAGTCAGTTAAGTTTGTGGTTTACAACGAAACCACCAATGCCCTGTTCTATGAGGGACAGTTTTCGCCTCAGGGGCAGTCTGGCATTCTTAGTTTAGATATCCCGAATAACGGTGTTCAAAAAGCCTTAGAAGTGGGTGAGTCCTACTATTGGTATCTCTCAATTTCTTGCAATATCGAAGATCCCAGCGCCAATATCGTGGTGGGTGGCACTGTTGCTAGAGTTGCTGCCCCTGAGGCCGTTGAGACGGCACTCCCCACCGCGACAGCACAACAACTCCCTGAAATTTATGCGGCTGATGGCCTTTGGCATGATGCTTTAGCCGCTTCAGCGCAGCTCTATCAGGAAACGAATGACTCGCTGGCCTGGTCAGCGTTACTCAGAGCCGTAGAGCTGGATCACCTTCTGGAGGTGCCCGTGTTATCTAGCGTTGCCCTTGAAACTGAGACAGCCACTGCCCAGCCATTCTGAAGCCCAGATATCGATAGGTCTAAAGCGGCCCTCTGGATCAACCTCAGATGGCTTATCTTTGCGTAGCCTTTTGAAACAGTACTCACGTATCACACTATAAAAAAGCGGTTATACCGACCATCAATCCCAGCGTGACTTGGGTTAAAAAATTGAGGTCAAGGGTTTCAATGCGATCGCTGGTCTTGTGATAGTGAGGATTCCTCAAAAAGGAGGTATCGGTCACCATGGCGGCCCGATAGCCTAAATCCCAAAATGGGGCGTGATCGCTTAAACGCGTTTCTGGAATTAAATGCCCCCTCAACGGGACCGGCAGCCACTCACAGGCAACCCCAGCCTTAAGGATGGATTGCTTGAGCTTGATCAGGTCGAAGAGACTGCCCAGATTGCCAATCAGCCCGATAAAGTCGCCTCGACTGGGATAAAGCACATTCATGATAGGGGTTGGATAGCGCTGGCTCTTTGGAGTTGGGTCGCAGTAGCCCAGCATTTCAAGGGACAACATTAACCGGATTGCCTGGCCTTGAGCCTTCAGAGTCTGCCCATAGGCACGACTGCCCAAGAGGCCGTACTCCTCCATATCAAAAGCAACGCACCAAAGCGGACGCAGCGGTGGATGTTCGTTGGCGTATCGCGCCAATTCTAATAGTGCTGCCACACCGCTGGCGTTGTCATCGGCCCCTGGCGTTCCGGGTACGGCATCGTAATGGGCACCCACGAGCAGTGGGGCAATATGCTGCTGAGCGCCACGAGATGGCAACTTAAGAATCCAGTTGTGATGCTCCCGCCCCCTCACCTGAAAGGTATGGCATTCCACTGTACCGATCTGAGCCAATTCTTCACGAATGTAGTGCTGCACCAATTGGTGCCCCCCACTGGCAATGTAAGGGTCGCGCTCCCGTACTAGCGCGGTTAGATGCCTGGATAAGCGGCGCTCTAAAGCACCTATATCTAGCGGTTGTGATGTATCAGCCATCGTGTTCTTCAGCCAACTGTTGTTGAGATCACTGTCCCGAATCATCGCCAGGCCCATGCGCACCATTAGGGCCTGTCATCCAATAGCGTCAAAACCATTGAAATCAAAGGATTATAGACTCTAGCCCTACAAAGAGAGCAGGCGCAGTCGTGCTTGGCCAGCAGGCTTTTCGAGGTTCATAAATGACGCGGCTTAGCACTTGAACCGGCGGGTTGGCATCACGACAATTTACAAATTCCTGATGGCAAGTTCATGGGCATACCGGTCTTCAATCTGCTGATCTACTGATCCCCATTCAAGAAACCAACGTGTATACTGGGAAACCATTAAATATGTGTCCAATGTTACGGACACTTTTTTAACTCAATCCACCAAAAACTCTCGTTTTTCCAGAACATTAACTATGGAAATTTTAGGACTGGTTTGGGCAGCATCTATGCTCAACCCATCAGGGGCATTTACCAACAACGATTCCCCTATCGTCATTGACTCTCCCGCTTTAGCAGATGTCTCTAGGTGGTTCGTTCCCCTCGCGCAGGTTTATGGATGGGCATCTTCTGCTGAGACTTTCACAACTCGCTTCAATCAATACAGTGACACGACTAGCTGGCTCATTCCCAATACAACTGAGCTGGTGTCTCACTCTTCAGAAGGCCATACTTTTCCTGATGATTTACTGAATGCTACGTTTGGATCTGCTTTTTCAAAGCTAAACGATCTACCTGAAACACAAGCCAATTGGGAAGATGAGGCGCTTGGCGCAGTCCGACTTGTGCGGGCCGATGCGGTGCCAGCATCAACAGATGCGCCGGATCTGCTGGCTGATAACCATTGCGTGGCTAGAACCGTGCCTTACCAGGCTGAGCCCATTGTCATGCAGACATCTGCCCGTTGGCAGGTATGGGTTCACAACCAATATATCGGTACCGTCAGTGGCACTGAGGCTGCTGAGCAAATTGCGTCAAAATTACGATCTCAACTTCAGATTACAGCCTCAGACCCCGATAAACTTCGGCCCCTGTTTGGTCAAAACTTTGCAGCGGTGAGCCTCAATGATGATGCGGTTTTTGTCGTTGATGAAACCATGCATCTCCACCCAGAATTACCTGTGGCTGCCGTTGCCGTACAGTGGGTTAATAATCTTCGCATTGCCTTAGATGCTGAGCCATTGGGGTTAGCAGCGGTACAAATGGCGATGGAAGGACTTCAGGAAACGCCGCAGGAGTTCTACGGAACGGCCTCTTGGTATGGCCCTGGGTTCCATGGTCGGCAAACAGCCAATGGTGAACGCTTCGACCAAAATGCCTTAACTGCCGCCCACAAGACGCTCCCCTTTGGTACACAACTGAAAGTACGCAATCGCTTGAATGGCAAAACGGTTGTGGTGCGCATTAACGATCGCGGCCCCTACATTGGTCAACGGAGTCTTGATTTATCCAAGGCAGCGGCCCAATGTTTAGGCAGTGAAAACAGCGGGGTGATTCCCTATGAGGCCGTTATTCTGGAGCCTATTCCTAGCCAAAAAGTAGAAGGGCTGATTACGGCCATTAGGCAGGAGAATATCAACTAGGGGCTGTGGACAATCAAAATCAGACGCCTTACCACAATGTCGGTTCAGCCCCTAGTTTGGTTGGGCAGGGCGGGCGTGGTCATGCCCACCCTGTAAGGGTTTTGCTGCTGATTATTCACACGCCCTAGGAAACGGGTGGATTGAGGCAGCGGATCGCCTCTAGCATTGCCCTTGCTTTATTAAGGGTCTCCTGAAACTCTAGGCTGGGCTGCGAGTCGGCGACTAGGCCTGCGCCAGCCTGAACGCTCACCTGCCAATTATCTTCTGCCAGCGGTTCAACCACCATGGTGCGAATCGTGATCGCTGTGTTGAGCTGTCCCTCAAAATCGTAATAGCCGTACACCCCCGAATAGGGACCTCGGCGATCGGGTTCTAGCTCATTCACGATTTGCATCGCCCGAATTTTTGGTGCGCCACTCACGGTGCCAGCAGGGAAGCAGGCTTTGAGTAAATCCCAGGCGGTCTTATGGGGCGATAGCTCCCCAATCACGTTGCTGACAATATGCATCACGTGGGAGTAACGCTCGATCACCATCAATTGATCGACTGATACAGTGCCACTGCGACAGACCCGTCCTAAGTCATTTCGCCCAAGATCAACCAGCATGACGTGTTCGGCCACTTCTTTGGGATCGGCTAATAGCTCTTGGGCGAGGGCTTCATCTAATCCGGGTGTTGCTCCCCTGGGGCGGGTGCCTGCAATTGGACGCACGGTTGCCACTTTTGTATCGGTATTCGGTTGATGCTCAGCTTTAACCATGACCTCAGGGCTAGAGCCAATCAGTCGCCATCCTGGGAAGCAAAAGTAGGCCATATAAGGTGAGGGATTCACCAGACGCAAAGACCGGTATAAGTCGAATGGGTTGCCTTGATATTGGGTGCTCAATCGCTGAGAAATCACCACTTGAAAGATATCCCCAGCCCGGATGTAGTCTTTGGCCTGCTGCACCGCTGCACAAAAGTCAGCTTCAGTACGATTACTGCCATAGTCGAGGGGATCTGTAGAGCCCTGACCCGGGGCTTGCCAATCGACCAAAGCCTGTAGCCCAGTTGCGGGAGAGGTGAGTTTATTCACTAATATCTGGATGCGATCGCAGGCTTGGCGATAGGCGGCTTTTAAATCACAGCCGGGTTGCCGTAAATCCGCATAGGCAACCACCCAGATTTTGCGTTTGACTTGATCGAAAATCAGCAGATTGTCCACCTGCATCCAGATGCCGTCGGGCAGATCGGTTTCGGTGCGATCGTGGATAGGGACCGTTGGTTCAACCCACTGAATCAGTTCATATCCCCAAAAACCGAATAACCCGCCAATGCCAGGGGGTAACTCTGGGAGGGTAACGGGCTGATAGCTGGCCAGACACTGGGGCAATACCACAAACGGATCCCCTTCGTAGGTTTTGGCGTTGCCATCTCGATAGGTTTGGGTGGTTACAGAGCCCCGTGTCTCTAACACCCAAAGGGGGTTGCAGCCTAAGAGACTGTAGCGGCCTAAATTTTCTCCCCCCTCAACCGACTCCAGTAAAAAGCTGTAAGGCTCTTCAGCGCAAACCTTGTGCCAAGCAGAAACGGGTGTGTCAATGTCAGCTGCAATTTCTTGATAGACCGGGATAAAGTTGCCGGCTTCACTAAGCTTGGCAAACGTTTTAAAGCTAGGAGAAATCATTCAGGAAGATGCCGTTGTCCTTTCGGGCAGGATGAGGTTGCGGTATTGAGCAGGGCTTTTAAAGTCACTAAACAACAGGGGTACAGCATAGCTGCACCCCTGCTCACACGCTATTTACGAAGGTTTTAGGATGAGTCTAGACCTCGTAAGGCTCTTTGCCGCTGAATTTAACCGTTGCAGGATCAGGATTGCTGCCGATATTACGGTTGATGCTGCCCACTGCCTCACGGCCTTCATTGACCTTCTCGGGAAACACGCCGTCAGCAGGATGCAAATACTGGGTTTCACCATTCGGATAAACCCGGTAAATTTTATAGTCCTGAATCTTTGGCTTAAACTTGGTGCGAAGCTGAGTGCCAAGGGCCAAGCACTGCTCCTTACGAGCCAAGTACAGCAAGTTCTCGCCCGAGTTCATTACCGCTGCGCCCCCAGTGGGCATTTCGAAGACTTGTTCCTTATTGCTGGTCCAAGTGATGGCGTATTTTTCTTCCGTATCAGCCTTACTGAGAAGGCCACCGGTGCTGCCACCAAATACTGGAGTTGTGCCAGTCAGAGTTTCTGCCATGAATGCTATCTCTCAACCGTTTGACGGCATCGTATCACCGCGTTTGGGCTCGTTTATCGAGTTATTGAGGAAGTGTAACAGTTCTTCAGATGTCATTTAGGGGCCTGTATTGATGTCGCCGGTGAGATGACACCAGCACTGTTTGGGTGAGTTTGTTAACTGTTGGCAATCGGTAATGTGAAGTGAAACTGGCTACCTTTGCCTCTACCTTCAGATGTGGCCCAGATGCGACCTTGGAGCCCTTCGACAATTTGTCGACACATGGCTAAGCCTAACCCCGTCCCACCGGCAGTTCGGCGCAGTGCCCCCTCTTCCTGATAAAAGCGATCAAACACAGTTTCGAGCTGATAGGTTTCGATGCCACGACCCGTATCTGCAATGGTGACTTGCAGGGTGGTTTCATCAGGGCACTGAGTTGAAATGACGATTTCGCCTGTGACCTCGGTGAATTTGCAGGCGTTATCTAGCAGCTTGGCAATGACTTCAACGACCCACTCACTGTCGGCGCGAATCAGGGGCAACTGTGGGGGCAAATCAACCCGAATGCTTGGGCAGTCACCGTCACTCAAATAGCGCGCCTGGACACTACTGAGTGCTAAATCGATACATTCTCCGATCGCCAAAGCTTCTAGGTCCCAATGGATTTGCCCCCCCTCTAAACGGGACAGAGTCAAGAAATCTTGCACGAGCTTACGCATCCGCTCTGCATCTTCCAAGGCGGATGTCAGCATCGTGGCTTGCAGCTCTGTGGGCATATCCGGTTCTGAAGCCAGACTTTCTAAACAGACCTGAATGGTCGATAGCGGGGTCCGGAGTTCGTGACCGGTAATCGCGATCAAGTTGCTGCGGGTTTGCTCTAAGGCCGCCAGTTGCTGGTTGAGGTCTTGTAGGTGGGCATAGGCATCGGCCTGAATCAGGGCAACGCTGAGCTGAGCAGCCACAGCCTCCACAAGGGCGAGATCGCCTTCCTGCCAGGTCTCGGTGAGGGCTTGGCAATGGTGCAGTTCAATGACACCCAGTACACGCTGTTGATGCACTAGAGGCACAATCAGCCACGAGCGAATATTCCATTGCTCGATGAGTGGTTGTAATTCAACCAAGGCTTCAGCATATTGAGCGTCAGGTGCAGCCGTATCGGTAATGACAATCGGTTCAAGATCCTGATGTGTGCGCTTGAGGAGGGGGTTTTCAGCTATGGGCCAGAGCGTGCCCTTTAAAGAAACTACTTCTCTATGACGGTACTCGTAGCGTAGGGTCACTTCCGCTTCAGCGGGAAAATAACGATAGACGATGCAGCGGCAGATCTGTAGAGCTCGCCCTAGTTCAGTGACTGCTATCTGGAAAATCTTGCCAGGGTCTAAAGAGCGGCGAATCGCAGCCGTAATCGAGTTGATCAACCGCTCACGCCGCTCTTGGGTCGCGATTGCTTTGTAGGCTTTGAGAAGTTTGTACTGACCGGCTTGTAAGTAGGTGACGAGCCGCTGGGTAAAGGGATCCGCTTCTGGCGTATTGATCTCAGGGTGGAGGGTCAGGGCAGCGGTGTCGACGTATTGGCGCTTAGTGATGGCCACCTTGTCTTGCAGCTCTGGGCTATAGTCCAGGATGCGATCCAGCAAGATTAAGGCAGCGTACTGGCTCACCTGAATATCCTGGGTCCAGATGCCCTCAAATCGACGCGTCTGCTCTGGCGCAACCCCATTGCCGCTGCGTATTACTGAGGGGGCGGGGTCACGCTCCCGGCAAATCAAGCAAGAGTGGTAATGCTGGCCGAGGACCACCAGGTTCCATTCTTGGGTGAGCACATCATCTTTATCGAAGGCAATGGTCTCGTAGCCATCGGACTGTTCTTCAAAGCTTGTGCCTGCAGCTGACAGCACATAGACCTGATCCGTCAGACCCGCAATTCGCTCATAGCGATGAGCTTCCTGCCGATAAAACCGCTCTTGCTGAAAGCTCGCAATCACAAGGGGGTTACCCATCCCAGCTAAGACCTGATCTTCCATAGCATGGGACAGAGCGGTGAGAGAGGCTTTGAAAAAAAGTTGCGATCGCAATTGAGGAATGGTCTGCAATAGCGTTTCCACAACAGGAACCGAATGACGCATGAATGGTGTCGCCAGCCTCGGGATTGGGCAAATAGCCAGAAGGTCTACCGTAGCAGGCTTAGGGGCCAACTCAGTGGGCTTTGTTACTAATATCCACGTGGTTTAGTAGCCATGAAAAAAGCGTAGGAATTTAGACTTAAGCCTGAATCCCCACGCTATTCAATAATTCTCATCCTGAGCCCATGACGGACTCAAAAAAGCATGGCTTAAGTAAGCCTAGACACCGCTCATATCGCTCGTGTCTTTGAGAAAGCCGCTGTAAGCCTCCATGCCATGCTCGGCAATATCCAGCCCTTTCATCTCCTCTTCAGGCTCAACTCGGATACCCATGGTTGCCTTCAGTAACATCCAGAAGATGCCGCTCATCACCACGGTGAATAGACCGTAGGCCAGAATACCAACAATCTGCACACCCAGTTGGCCAAAGCCAGCCCCGTAGAACAGGCCAGACTCCATGTCAAACAGGCCCACAGCCGCAGTACCCCAGATACCATTCACCAAGTGAACTGAGATGGCTCCCACAGGGTCATCAATTTTGATGCTGTCGAAGAAACCAACTGCAAACACGACCAGCACACCGCCAATCAAACCAATGACGACAGCGCCCAGGTAGCTCACGCCAGCACAACCGGCAGTAATGGCGACAAGACCCGCCAAAATACCGTTGATGATCATAGAAAGGTCGGGCTTGCCACTCAACACCCAGGCGGTAATGGTGGCGGAGATACCACCCGCAGCAGCAGCCAGGTTCGTCGTCACTGCAATATAGGGAACCGCAGTGCTGGCCGCTAATTCAGAACCAGGGTTGAAGCCAAACCAGCCGATCCATAGGATCAGACAGCCCAGCATGGCAATACTCATGTTGTGGCCAGGAATCGCATTCACTTGGCCGTCTTGATACTTACCAATACGGGGTCCAAGGAAAGCCGCCCCCATCAGAGCTGCCCAGCCGCCCACAGAGTGAACAATGGTGGAACCCGCGAAGTCAGAGAAACCCATGGAGGCGAGCCAGCCGCCCCCGTTCCAACCCCAGCTTGCGGAGATGGGATAGGAGATACCGGTGAGGAGCAAGCTAAAGATGAGGAAAGCACCAAACTTGATCCGCTCGGCCACAGCCCCGGACACAATCGTTGCAGCCGTGGCCGCAAAGGCTGCTTGGAACAGGAAGAAGACCGCTACGGTTAGACCAGCCCCTTCCTCTAAGCCGTAGGTTTCAGCCCCCCCCGAAAGGAAGAATCCACCTAAACCGATGAAGCCAGAGGAGGCACCGGCCAGGAAGGAGAACCCAAAGGCCCAGAAGGCAATGGTGGCAAGGGCGAACACAATCAGGTTCTTGGCCAGGATGTTAACGGCGTTCTTTTGGCGACAAAATCCTGTTTCCAGCATGCCGAAACCGGCGTTCATAAAGATCACCAGCACCGCAGCAACGGTAATCCAGATGTTGTCCAAAACCGTTTGGACATCTTCTGCCGTGAGGGGTTCATCCTGGGCATGGGCCGCTAGGTTCAAACCCATTACCAAAACAATCGCGAGGGGCACGCAGGCAGCCCAATTCCAGGAAAACCGCTTCCCGAAAAAGTTCTGAATCGCACCAGCAAAATCCGGCACATTGGCATCCCAGAAAGAGGGGGCGGATCGCCGCTTTCGGGCTCGCGCACTCTTACGTAAAACTAATCTAGACATTTCGACAAACGTCCCTTCAACACACTTGTTAGACAGCGAACACAGCCTCAATGGTCGGTGGTCAGTCCGTCAAGACAACTCACCACCTGTGAAACCCCCTGAATTTAATAGCAAGGGCAACAGGTCAATGGACAATGAGGGGTCGATCACCCGTAAGCATCTCAGGAATCGCTACAGCGTGCCCGCTTTTCCCGAAGGAAAAATCTGACTTTGCCAAGCAATTCACCAATCACCATGAGTACACACGATTCCACCAAGTCTGGGCTTGACGAGTTGTATCAGCCTATACGTTTCATGGAATGGCTTCGGGAGTCTGCTGCAGTTAGCGAACATTTTGGTCACTGTTACAGCAGCAGATGGCTGAATCTTCGGGGATTATCGCGGCAAACGTACTGCTTCAGAACAGTGCTTGGGGGTTATCTTAATTTTTCTCAACATTCCTTAGAAAGGTCTGTTTTTTACGAAAACCATGTCTCTACCCAGGTTTAGAGGCCTGAATTTGTCCGAACCGAGATTTTAAGCGTGGCTAGTGCCCTATTTCGGATCTGCGCTCTACAACTTTCTGTCTAGTGCTGGATGACGGAATTCCTGTAGCCATTTCAGATTCTAGTCCCCCTGCCCGTCTAGCCCTCTATGATCCAAAGTTTTGAGCCAAGTAGGACTGGTAGCCGAGGTTTTGCAGGCGAGTTTGTTTGTCCATAACCTCGTCGTTGAGACGTTGCCGGTATTGTTGAACTTTGCCTAGCAGCTTTGGATCAGAACATCCCAGGATTTGAACTGCCAGTAGCCCAGCATTTTTGGCATTGCCGATCGCGACCGTCGCCACTGGAATGCCCCCTGGCATCTGCACAATCGAGTACAGCGAGTCAATGCCATTCAGGGCTCGGCTTTTGACCGGCACCCCAATCACCGGCAATGGCGATAAAGCTGCCACCATGCCCGGCAGATGGGCTGCCCCGCCTGCCCCGGCAATGATCACCTTCAGACCCCGCTCATGGGCCGTTTGGGCGTAAGTGACCATGCGCTCTGGGGTGCGATGGGCCGAAACGATCTCCACCTCATGGGGAACCTCGAAATCCTCGCAGATGGAGATCGCCGCTTGCATCGTCGGCAAGTCAGAGTCACTGCCCATGATGATGCCAACTATCGGAGCTGCCACAGCATCATTCCTCAACAAAATTATTTCTATAGATAAATGTAATGGGCTTTATTGATGGGTTTTAATTCAAGTCTGCGGAAGCTTTAGTTGCAAATCGAAATATGATTTAACTTCAGGCATACAACTGCCCCAAACCAAAAATCATTTCCTGGGTACCCATGACTAACGCTGGTGTTGATGACAAAACCGTTGTCCGCGAATATTTCAACGCCACGGGATTTGATCGCTGGCGACGCATCTATGGCGACGGTGAAGTCAACAAAGTGCAGTTGGATATTCGCACCGGCCATCAAAAAACGGTTGATACCCTGCTGACATGGCTGGCAGAGGAAGACAACTTAGCCGGTCTCACCGTCTGTGATGCCGGTTGTGGCGTGGGGAGTTTGAGCCTCCCCTTGGCTCAGGGTGGTGCTAAAGTCAGCGCCAGTGACATCTCTGAGAAGATGGTCGGAGAAGCCCGAGAGCGGGCTCAATCTACCCTGGCTCCCGAGCAGGTACCCACCTTTACGGTGTCTGATCTAGAAGACCTCTCAGGCGAATTTAATACGGTGATTTGCCTGGATGTGCTGATTCACTACCCCAAAGAAAAAGCCGAAGCGATGATTCAGCATCTCAGTTCTCTGGCGACGAATCGCTTGGTCCTCAGCTTTGCCCCGAAAACCTGCTTTTATACCGTTCTCAAAAAGATTGGCAGCTTCTTCCCCGGACCCAGTAAAGCCACCCGCGCCTACCTCCATGCCGAAAAAGACGTGGTGGCAATTTTGGAATCCCTGGGATGGTCGATCAATCGACGCACCATGAACAAAACCCAGTTCTATTTTTCCACCCTGCTGGAAGCCACCCGCAAACCGACTGCGTCTTGAGGAATGGCCAGGGTTACCATCGTAGCTATCATTGCAAAGTCATGAGGGGCAAAGGAAACGCCCATGAATCTGATCAAAAACATTGTGGCTTGGGGGTGTCTGAGTTGGTCGGCCCTTTTCGCCATCGCGATGGTGTCCGTGATATTTGATGTGGAGGAAACGCCCCAGTATAGGCGCAACGTTTTTTTCGGATGTCTGTTTCTAGCGACGCCACCCGCCATTGTTGGCGTTAAGTTATTGACTAACCTCCGCAGCAGCAAGCAAAAACGGCTGCAAGAACAAGCAGCGGCCCAAGACGAACGATTACGGCGGATTGTTTACGAACTTGCTGCCGAAAATCAAGGACAAGTCACCTCATTTCGATTTGCCCAGGTGTCTGAGTTACCGGCAGCTGAGGCCAAAGCTTATTTGGATAAGTTTGCTCAGGATTTTGGTGCGGCCTATGATTTCACCGAAACCGGGGAAATTATTTATCGATTTCCTACCTAACCCCCGTCTTGCACTCGGGCTCCAAGATCCCTGCGATCCCAAGCTATGGCAACGATACCGGTACTGAAACAAGGGGCGGCGATCGCATTGCTGGTTGTAGGCGGATTGTGCCTAGGTCGAGCGGTGGAAACAGCCCTAGACCGCAACCCGAATCGTGTGGGCAAAAGAGAGACGATCACGGCTGGCATTCTCCTAGGGGGCACTGCCACAGTCGGGGGTAGTGGGCTCGCGCTCAGCGCCTATCGTCAAAGGCGTCGGGCCGGGGTCGCAGAACTACAAGCCGTCTTTTTTAATCTGGTCAAAGCCGGGCGCGGCAAAATCACGCCGCTGCGATTTGCCATGGAGGCCCAGATTACGGGGCAAGCTGCTACGGCTTACCTCAATGAGCAGGCCCGTCAGTATGACGCCACCTTTCAAGTCGATCAAGAAGGGGGCATTACCTATTGCTTTAATCTAGGGACTGTCGATAGCCATCTACTGCGCCCCCCGCCTCCAGAACTCGCCTTTGATGTGATCCTGGAGGCGGTGCCCCCGGTTAAGCAACGGGACATTATTCGGACAGTACAAACCCTAACCGGTCTAGATTGGAAAGCGGTGAAAGCGTTGGTGCGCAAATTACCTCAACCCATACAGCAGCGCGCTTCTCAAAAAACAGCGGAAGAATTCAAGGCGGCTTTAGAGGCGGTTGGTGCGCAGGTTGCCCTAGTACTCAACACAGAGCGATAACAACGATGCAACGCTTTTTATTCATCGCAGCTATTTTAGGAGCGCTATCGGTGGCAGGGGGCGCTTTCGCCAGCCATGCGCTCCAAGGTCAACTATCAGAGCGAGCCTTGGCAGTCTTTAACACCGGCATTCGCTACCAGATGTACCATGCCCTTGCTTTGTTAGCAGTAGCCCTGCTGGAGAGAACGACGCCTGTTCCATCCCCTTGGTTGACCGCTGCAGGTTGGGCCTTTATTGCTGGGGTCGTGCTCTTCTCAGGCAGTCTTTATTTGATTAGCTTGGCGGGCCTCAAGGCTTTTGGGCCGATCACGCCTCTGGGGGGCGTGGCGTTTTTGATGGGCTGGGGCTGTTTGGCGATCGCCGCTTTCAGGCTGCCTTCTTCATAAGTGTTCTTTTCGACTGTTTCCCCATCTTCACGCCTATTCAGGAAGCAGAATCAATTTGCCAATGTGCTTGCCCTGCTCCAGGGTGCTGTGGGCTGTTTGTACATCCCGGAGCGAAAACGTCCCGGCAATGGGTAACTGATAGGTGCCGTCCGCTATACGGTCTAGCACATGCTGGTAAGCGCTGCTGGCCTGTCCAACAGCGGCCAGTTCATCCACCAGCCACCCCCGTAGTGAAGCCATCTTGCGAATCAAGGGCGTCACATCGACCACATCGGGTTCGCCCAGTAGGCCATAAATCCAGAGGGTTCCCCCTGGGGCCAGCAGGCGAATTTCTTGATTCAGAAAATCTCCTGCCGCGACTGGGTCGAAAATAACGTCGAAGCCTTGCCCATCCGTAAGTTTTTTAGCCTGTCGCCACCAGTCCTCTGAGTCAGTGGTAATGAGATGGTCGAAGCGAGCCTCTGGCATAGCTTGAAGCTGCTTGAGTTTGCTCTGATCTCGAGTGGTGCCAACAGCGATCGCCCCATACTGTTTCACCACTTGAGAGGCGGCGATCGCCACACTGCTGCTGGCGGCAGGAATCAGCACCTGCTGACCGACTTGCAGATTTTGCTTCCACACCAAGCAGCCCCACGCCGTCAGATACGGCAGCCACAGCGCCCCTAGAAGCCGGTCCTCAATTTGGGGCGCAACAACAATCGTATGCTCTGCCGGAACAACATAATGGGATTGATAGGTGCCTTGGCCAGGCCCCTTGAGTTTGGGGGCGGCTAGGGTCAAGATGACGCGCTGACCCACGGTGCGCTTTTGCACCGACTCTCCAATGGCAACGATGACACCGCCCCCTTCGAGCCCTGGGGTAAAGGGGGGATTTCCTGAAGTCAAGCGGTATTCGCCGCGACGGGCCATGAGGTCGGCATGGTTCATCCCAATGCTGGTGAGGCGAACGACGACTTCTTCTGGTCCGGGCTCTGGGTCGGGTCGCGAAACCACCTGCAGTTGCTCAACACCGCCGAAGCCTTTGACCACAACCTGATGCATTAACCCTCCTCAGTTTTGATGCAGGCTATTCTACCGCTGCTAACACCACTGGGCTTCCCAATAGGTTTTGAGCGTTTCACTCGGCAGCACCAAGGTCTGTAACGTGCTGGGATCCAGATAATGGCCACGCTGGGTGGCTACGGCGACCGTGTGAGCCGACGTCGAGAGTCGGGCTTGCAAAGTCCATTGGGTTTCCCCAAGATTGGCGAGCCACATACGCCCCTGCAGTGGTTCAGCCTTTTTGAGGGGATGCCAGTAGTCAACACAGGATGTCACTAGACGAGGGACATAGGGAGCAGAAATCTCTGACAAGGCTTGACAGAGCAGAGCATCCCGTAGAGCCGCCAACCATCGCAAATGAGCTGCTTCATGGGCAAGACCTGCCCCATCCACATCATAAGCTTGCACCGTAAAGGTCGCTTCCACCCCAAAGTCAGCAGTCGTGGTATTGACTGGCGTCATTACAATAGCTCCTAAAAAGACTGATCGGTCGGTTTCGGTTCAAAAAATAAACCCCGGCGGGCTTTTCTGGTGTTAATTTGTGTTCTCTAATGCTTTACTTTTTAACGCCTCCAATACTATCCATCGGTTCAGCCAATGTTTGCAGGTACTGCTCTCCATGGGAGATCGCATGATTCAAAAACACCGGATCCCCGTACAGCTTCCCTAGCATGATGCCGCCTTCGAGGGTGGCAATAATCACGGTGACGGTCTTCTCTATATCCATATCGGCCTGGAATTCCCCCCGCTCAACCCCCTTTTGCAGAACCTGACGCAGCAGCGATCGCCAGTTATCCATAGCGGCTTGTACCCGCGATCGCAGCACCGGATCGGTATCATCACTTTCAACCGCTGCATTCAGCATCGGGCAACCCCCTGGCACGGGTGGCTCATCGATGAGACGGCGATAGATCTGCAAGATGCCAAACATGCGCCGCAAAGCATGGCGCTCTTGACGCAGCACTTGGCGATAAAGGCGAGTTACCTGGGAGATCGCGTAGTCAAACGCAGCTAAAGACAGTTCGTGCTTACTCTGAAAGTGGTTATAAATACCGCCCTTTTTCAAGCCGGTCGCCTGCATGAGGTCAGCCATGGATGTCCCCACATAGCCCCGCTGATTGAACAGGCCAGCCGCTTCCATCACGATAGTTCGTTTAGTTTGCTTCCCCTTTCGCATCAAAAAGACCAATCGGTCTTAAAAGCCTATCACAACGCTTCTAACCCCGATGAGATACAGAAAATACGGACTAGGCAACAAAAGCCCCATGAATCCGTCTGCAGCTTTAAGGTTCTTTTACATTGGTTTTAGGTTTAATAAAGTGTCCGTGAAATCCCGTCAGGATAATTACGGATATAAGCGGTTAAACTCTATGATTTTCATGACAGGACGCATAGGTCTATCGACGCCATATACGAGCAGTCGCGGTTCTGTCTCAGGGTTTCAAGGGTGCAAAGACGGTACTCAGCCGTTGCTACTGGGAAGTTCATCACATCGGGAATGATATGGTGCGTGGTCAAAGTTTTCAGCGGGCCAAGAATGCAAGGTCTCGAGCCTGGGATCTTGAAACTCGCCTCGAAGCGACGCGGTTTCGGTTTACTTACACTTTTGATTCGGGCTATCAAGTAACCGGAACGGTGGAGGGCGACTACCTAAAGAATTCCCCCCATTTAATCTTTAACTTGCATCGCCTCAACGCCGTCTGCCGTAACCCCCAGGGCGATATTCTATTGACCTTTGATCAGGTGTATGGGCAGTTTGAGCGCGACTTTCCGGCCCTATTGTTTTCCGGGAATAACGAAACAACCGGATCTTTCTTCAGCTTTAGCTATCGCAGCCGGGAGGCCACCGTCTACGATGCCGTCGCAGATCGCTGGATTGCCATGGGCTGGACGCCAAAAACTTGGTCAATCCAAGAACTACCGATGATCGAATCGGTGCCTGCCCCCCAGGATGTGTTTTCTTGGGCCAGCGCTTAAAACTAGACTGCAGCTAGAGCAGGCTCAGGGGAGGGACGCTTACTGTTACGGATGCCTTCAATCGCTTCGCTATAGTCGGGTGCCTTAAACACGGCGGAACCCGCCACAATTGCATTGGCACCCGCTTCTAGCACCTGCCACGTGTTGTTGGGCTTGAGGCCACCATCCACCTCAATCCAAGGATCAAGGCCGCGCTCGTCGCACATACGGCGCAGATCGCGAATCTTGGGAATCACAGTAGGAATAAAGGACTGACCGCCAAACCCAGGGTTGACACTCATAATCAGGATCAAGTCGCAGAGATCGAGCACATGCTCAATCAGTGCCAGAGGCGTCGAGGGGTTCAAGACGACGCCAGCTTGCTTACCCAATTCCCGAATCTGCCCCAGGGTACGGTGCAGGTGGGGAGAAGCGTTATGTTCAGCGTGGACAGAGATGATGTCAGCGCCTGCTTTCGCAAACTCTTCGACATACTTCTCAGGCTCAACGATCATTAGGTGTACGTCGAGGGGCTTTTTCGTGACGGGACGTAGGGCCTTCACAATCAGGGGACCAATAGTGATGTTGGGAACAAACCGGCCATCCATCACATCCACGTGAATCCAGTCCGCTCCCGCTTCGTCCACAGCTTTGACATCCTCGCCGAGGCGACTGAAGTCAGCAGACAAAATGGATGGTGAAACAACCACGGACTTTTTAGACGGGTTCTGGGGCATCACAAATGAGGTCTCCTAAGCAAGTCTGTTAATTATTTTATAAAGATTACATCTCTTAGCACAAGTAAGCTGTCTCTGCCGTCACGGGAAAACGCTTCTGGGATCGTGTCCTGGGTGCTGCTGCTACTCATTGAACGGTAGGGGCAGCCAGAAAAGTTCGGGGAGCTGATTACTGTTTTTGTGGTTGCTCAGATTTAGCCATACAGAGCCATAGCGGCTATTTTTTGCCTTCCAGGCGTGCTCATCGTTCTCAAATTCACAACGACCGATGTACAGACCGGGTAGTAGACAACCATCTAGCAAGGTTATGACGGGCTGCCTGAGATAGATCAGCACTGGATGCTCCTTCGCGGGAAAATCCTTACTGAGGTGCCACGTTGCTTCCTTTGGACCTGGAATGGCGCAATGCCAAAGATATTGACCATAGCCCTCCCTAGACCAACGCTCAAATGCCCAATGATCGATTCCTAACTCGGCTCGACGTTCTTCTTGCTTGGATACATCTCGACAACAGAGATAAGGTGTAAAGCAATTACCTTTGGGGTGATCAACTGTTTGGGGAACACCATTGCCCTGCTTAATTCGCTCTCGTATCCAGCGAGGAAAGATAATAGCCATTCACTTTCTCTCAATAAAACCGTATGCACGCCCAGGGCAGCTTGTCGAACTAAGCTAATGTACCCGACCCTTGAGAGACATTGCATTGCCCTTTATGGCTGGGATCAGAACGTCTCCGGTACGCTGCAAGGCTGAAAACCTTTATCCATAGACTTTCTGACGTCGCGAGTACCGCAAGCCCTAAGACGTGAGCAATCAAAGAATCGGTCAACAAGCTAATACTTATCAGGCTAATACTTATAGGGTGATGTTAATTCGTTGGATTAAACTTGTTTGGGCGTTGGCGTTACTTGCGTTGATTGTGCTGGGGAAGGCTCTGCCAGCAGAGGCCAGCCTACATACCTATCAAGAACGTCCTGGCCAGGTCACCTTCCGCGCTCAGCAAAGCCTGCGAGATAGTGACGATCGCGCTTGGCAGGCGATCGCTTTCAAACGACTCCAGCAAGGTCAACTCCAGGGAATTTATTTGCGGCTGGTGGGCTTTCCAGGGACTGCCCCTGTGGATGTACAAAAGCCACTGGTCGTGTTGGCAGCAACGGGGCAGCAGTGGCAAGCATCCCCTGCGCTAGATCCGCAAACAGCAGCCTTGCCGGACACGGTGGGTCAGTACGATGTGCGATCGCTGTTAACTGATTTAACGGCTCCTCAACCGTTAGAACTGCAGATTCCCCTCCAGAACGCAGCCCCAGCCCAGATTCAAGTGGCTCCGTTTGTAGTGCGGGAATGGTTGGAAACGGTCAACCAGGGGGCATAGTGCCTAAGTTTCAGGACTGTCTTGGATGGCGGGATCCTGTACATCGAGCAAGCCGCGATCTTGCAGTTGCAGGATGGCCGCAGCGGTGAACTGCTTGGTAATCGAGCCAATCCGAAACTTGGTGGAGCGTGAGTTGGGCACCTGATGCTCTAGGTTGGCCATGCCGTAGCTGTTGGAAAAGACAAGCTCGCCGTCATCGACAACGATCGCTGCTCCCATGAAGCGGTTGGTTTCGTAATAGGCCTGCAGGTAGGCGTCCAGTTCGGCTATTTGGATAGGGTTTTGAGCGATCTGTAAGGAGGTAGAAAGGATCATCTGATAAAACCTTGAGATGATTTGGTCAAGGTCAATATCGACCTCAATACAATCAACCTCTCAAACCCTGACTCTCCTGGAATTATGTTGATAGCGAAAGTGGCTCAGCCTTGAAATCTAGGGAATGCAGGGACTAGAGAAAAGCAGAATGTATTGCTGGATAAGGTCTTGACCGCGATCCTAGGAGAGCCTTGGGGATTGTGTGCAATCCGCAATTTTTACGAGGTGAGTTGCTGTTGTAGGCGATCGC